>Ga0302320_10007856_pt1 | contig 23385 bp, 18 predicted proteins | sample Bog_T0_3_FD_202130 | JGI IMG/M metagenome (GOLD analysis project Ga0302320, IMG submission 202130) | Peat permafrost microbial communities from Stordalen Mire near Abisko, Sweden - Bog_T0_3 | ecosystem: Environmental > Terrestrial > Soil > Wetlands > Peat | place: Sweden: Abisko, Stordalen Mire... | reverse complement strand
GGAATTGCCGAACCGCAAGAAAAATTTTATTCAGCAAAGCATCTACAATTGCCTCTTGAACGCAAGCACATACATCGGCAAGTCGTCCCTCCAATTCCCCTTTTTTCTTAAGTTCATCAGCAAGCAAGGCAACCGCCGTTTTTAGCCCGCTGAAAGAAAAGTCAAAGGTAGCCTTTTGAGGTAGCGCTCGAGGGAGAGCAAAAGCAGAGGGATTTCCCTTTTTGGCAACTTGGTCAATCCAGATTCCCCCAGGATACGGAAAGCCCAAGATTTTTGCTGTCTTATCAAACGCCTCGCCCGCTGCATCGTCTCGAGATCTTCCTACGCAGGATGTTTTGAGCCAATGCGGGTGCCACTGTTCTGGTGGACTCTGAATACAATACAGATTGGTGTGCCCCCCCGAAACAATTGCAAGAAGCAAAGGCATAGGAATCTCCTCGCGTAATTGAGCGGCTAGCCCGGTTTGAGATTCCTGCTTAAACTCCGCATCCTGCGCATCTCGCAGATAAAGGCTCGCAACATGCCCCTCCAAATGGTGCACAGGAATCAGTGGCTTATTCAAAGCATAGGCAATCGCTTTGGCGGCACTCACCCCGACTAAGAGCGCCCCCACCAACCCTGGCCGGTTTGTCACTGCCACGGCCTCAAGATCTTTAGGCTCAATCTGAGCTGCACTCAGTGCTTGATCGATCATGGGGTTGATTGTTTCCAAGTGATTGCGCGAGGCAATTTCAGGAACCACTCCTCCATAGGGCTGATGAATCTGAACTTGAGAAAAAGTAGCAACACTCAATACTTGGACCCACTGTTTGGGTTGGTACCGCACAATAGCAGCGCTACATTCATCACACGAAGTTTCAATACCTAAAATCATACTGGCGACTCACTACTCCGACTCGCTGAGATCCCCTGAAGGACAGGAAATACTTTTCTTCTTCTTGTCAATCAACTCCAAGTTAGGCTGTCCTGATGAGCTATACCATGACGGAGCTCTTTCTGCCGTATGGCAGTTCAAACAAGTTTTGCTTTCAACCAATTTAGAGTACTGGCCAGAAAACGGGTGCTTTCCACCGGGGCCATGACAGTTTTCACACTGAACTGGAGCCCAAGCCTTATGCACTCGATTCAGTGCAGCCATCATAGACAGTGGTTCCTGAGGCAAAACTGCCTGATCGGAGCTTGGAAGTTTGATTGAATCTTTAGCCGACTGCGCATCAGAAAGAGCCCGAATCAAGGTGCGGGTCTGCTCCTGAGAATGAACCGTCAGCTCATCTGACCCAAGCTGAGTCAATTCAGAAAGTCGATTGATGTCATGATACCCGTGAGGATCACCAAGACCTACCGTATGGCATAGGAGACATTCCTTATTCTTAGATTGCTCTTTTTCCATCAAGGTAGCGAGCGATTGAGCATGAGAAGTTTTCCGCCAAAAATCAAATTGCTTCATATGGCACTGCGCACATTTCGGAAACGTTTGATAACTTCGACCGTCATGATCCAAGGCAACAGACGGATTCTCCTCTGAGCTCAGTTGTTTGCTATTGAGCTGTGCAATGGATTTCTTGAAATCTTTGACAAGCAAATCGATGGGACTAGGCATCTCCACAGGAGAATCATATCCAGCATCCAGTCCGATGAGCTGATAGTCCTGCTCTTTCATGACTGGATTTAATCGGAGAACTCCTACGTACTGATTGCGAAAGGAAGATTGTAAAATCCAAGTCTTACCAAAAACAGCAGGGGTTTGTAAAAAGGACTGACTATGAGCGCCAATAATCACATCAATTCCAGAAGCTTTTTTCGCTAGAACAACATCCTCCTCCAAACCTTGATGAGAAAGAATGACTACGTAATCCACTTTCTTGCGAAGCCGCGAGACTTCCTGTTTTATAATAGAAACGGGAGCAAGCGCTTTCAACTCCTTTGGCCATTTCAACTTAGCGCCAACCACTCCAATCACTCCGACTCGAATCGTTTGTCCTTCTTTATTTTTCCCAGAGAAAACCTTGGAGGACTCAAGATACTTACCACCGTTCTTCTTTTTGAGGTTAGCTGCTAAAAAAGGAAAGGATGCCTTTTTCCTCATATTTTCAAAAACTTTAAAACCCAATGCAAAATCTTTTTCTCCTGGCACTGCTGCATCATGATGAACCAGCTCCATGGATTTCAAAAGGAACTCCGCCTGAAGCTGGGCTTGATCGGTCAGTAATTCAGGTATGTCTAGACTTTGAAATAAGAGATCTCCAGCATCCAATGACAAAATGAATGAATCATCCATTTTCTTTAGAAGATTAGCCTTTCGTGCCATTCCACCTTGCGGATTCTTCCGGCAGCCACACGGCTCGAGCTCACCCAATACATCATTCGTATGAACCAAGGTTACAGCCTGAGCCCATGGACAAACTAAACAAAACATAACACACAGTGTTAATAATAACCTCAATCGTGCTTTCCCCATCCTGGATCCTCGAAAGCCCCAAACTTTTAGCTCTGGACTTATTTCAGTTTTTTCCTAGCCTTCTTAGCTTCATCCGATTTTGGAAATTTTTCAACTACCTCTTGATAAAACCCTTTGGCATCCTCGTGCATTTGCATTGCCTCAAATGAAAAAGCGATCTTATAAAGTACCTCTGGCATCCGCTTAGAATGGGTGAACTTTTCAGGAAATTTAGAATATTCAACTATCGCCTTCTTATATTGTTTTAGTCTGTAATAGCATTCACCTCTAAAATAGGTAGCTTCCTCGATTTTCACAGCTTTCGGTGATTTAAGATAAAGACCAAAAGTATCCGCAGCTGTTTCGTAATCTCCATCCTGAAATTGGCTTTGAGCCTTCTTTAATATCTCCATCGGAGCCATCAGCGTGGACTCCTCTTGGGCCTTCTTCAAAGCTTCTTGTAAAGTAGAAAGCTGTTGTTCGACCTGAACCACACGAGCCTCTAATTTCTTAAAATCCTCTGCCCAATTATTCTTTGAAGCGGATGACTTTTGCTCCCTTTCTAAATCTTCCACTCGACCTTCTAATCGCGTAAATTCGGATTTGATTTCATCCAAGACATACTGACTTTGGAAATGAACTTCCTGAGCTGGCGAAACCGGAATATCGGAATCTTCTCTTAATTGAGCACGCGTTTTAAGACAGGAAGTCAAAGAGAAGGTGATGCTGATAAGTACTACCGCATAAAAAAATCGATTCTTCATAGCGTTTACCCTAGTGTTTATTTTCCGCCAGACGGACCGGGACTGGGAGCGGTCGATGGAGCCTGAGGAGAAGCAGCCGCCTTTTTCTTTTCCTCTTCGGCTTTCCTCTGATCATAGACGTCAGCAGGAATTCCTTCTGGAGTCGGATAGGCATAAGGTGCTTCAGCTCGACCAGGCGCAGTATCTACCGGAGTTGCACTCTCTTCTCTATTTCCGCCGTTTCTCAAGGACTCGAATTCGGCTTGTTCCGCATAGGTCCGAGCCTTTTCGATATATTCCCTTGCTAACTTGAAATTCTTAAATTTATACTCACGCTTTGCTTTAAAAAACCACTCGTTAGCCTGACGAAAAACCTCTGGGGCAAGTGTGTCCGCCTGCACTTCCTTTGCTGCTCGAATAGCAGCGGCAGCATATGACAGTTCCTGAACCGGACGACCCACAAACAAAGCACATCCCGAAACCGCTCCCAAATACAAAAAGGAAAAAAACACCAGTGACACACGAGAGAAGCCTAAAACTGGTCTAACTCCCGCATATCTCTCCATGGGGGCTTTCCTTTAAGGTTTACTTGAAATCCTTTTCTTAATGAGCCGTAATAACGAAGTTTGCTCTACGATTTTTTGCATAGGCATCCTCCGTTGTCCCTGGATCTATTGGCTTTTCCTTACCAAAACTAATCACTGTAAGACGGTCACTCTCCACACCAAGACCCATCAAGTACTTTTTAGTAGCATTGGCTCTTTTTTCACCTAATGCAATATTATACTGAATTCCACCTCGTTGGTCACAGTGTCCTTCAACCTGAACCTTCAAATGAGCGTGTTCTTTCAGAATCGTAGCATTTCCTCCTAAAGTGCTCTTGCCTTCTGCATCCAAAACAAAGGAATCGTAAGGAAAATGCACTGTTTGAAGTCCCATGGCTTTTCCAGTATCTGAATCCCCTAGCGTCACATTTTCGTCGGCAGCCGGTGCTGTAGGAACTCCTCCGCCGTCATCGGGTTTTTTACTTGCCCCGCCACAGCCTATCATAAATACCCACGTTGCCACCCCGAGTCCCAGGACCAAACGGTGCACTATCTCGCGCTTAGTCATCATAAAATCCTCCTCAGCCCTTCTATTTAATTGTCTTAATTATCACTATCTTGAGTTCTACCACTTAAAGCGTATCCCTAGAAAGAAGATTCTTTGAATTTCATGAGCAATTCCCGGTGTGTTTTTGCGAAAGAACAGACATCCTGTCTTTCACAACTTTCGCCATCCTGGCTGTTGTGAATCTTTCGCAAAAACACAACGGGAACTCCTTGAGTGCACTGAAGGAAGCAATTGCCGGCATTAAATTCACGAAGTTCTCGCTGCCAGGATGGTAAAAAGCGAGTAAAAACAGGATGTTTGTCTTCGTAACGTGGATACCGGGAATTGCTGGAATTTCATAGGACAAAACTCCCACCCTTCACGCGGGAGCTCCTTCAACTCCATTCCTATAATCCGAGCGGTTTTTCTTCACCGGAGGATTTGGTTGGCCCCCCTAAGAAACTGACTTGATCCGCTTGAACTTCAACACACAGTTTACTTTGTCCGTTTTTGTCCTCATACTGCCGACTTTTCAAATACCCTTCAATGTAAACCGTATTGCCCTTTTTTAGGTACTGAGAACAAACTTCTGCTTGCCGTCCCCAAGTAACCACTCGGTGCCATTGCGTTTCTTCGATAAAGGAATCTTCTCCCAGTGGAGCTGAATTCTCAATTCCGTCTTTTAACACTCTTCTGGCAGTTGCTACGGAAAGTTGAGCTACTGTTATCCCAGACTTTGTTTGACGTTGGACTGGGTCCGCACCTAATCTCCCTAACAGAATAATTTTATTCACATCTCTCATAATGAGTTCTAACCTCCAACGAGGCACATATGCGAAGCTTATGCCACCCCTAGAGAACTTCTAAAGGAAAGGTTTTTAGGACCCTGCGACTGACTTTAGGAGCTTATTTCAAAACTAAACCCTCTGTCACTCGTGACACAATTGTTGGATTTATCAAAAATTGTTATTTTAAATGCTGTCTAAAAACCTCAAGACAGGAGTATTAAATATCATGATTAATATAATAAATAATAAAATGACGATTTTACTTTGCACACTATTGGCCGGATTGGCTTTAGTCTCAGGTTGCGGAAGCAGCTCTAGTAGCACTTCAAGCGGATACCCCACTGCAAGTACGAATTGCGGATCAAGCTCCTGCGTTCAGTAATAAAGCAAGAAAACAGTTAATTAATACTTTAAACTTAAAATTAAAGGCGTGGAACGTATGCAAATTCTAAATAAAAATAATATCTCTAGGCTATTTTTAAAACTTCTTCCGTTAACAATGACGACGTCTCTCCTAGCACAAACAACACCGACATTCGCAGGAGGGATCGATACTGATAATTTAATTAATGAAATTCGATTTGCTGTGGGAATGGTAGTTGGATTTTCGAGCAATTCTGCTTATTCCCATTTAGTCTGTGGTGGACAAACAGTCAATAGCACAAACTGCCAAGGCCCACCAAAAGAAGGAATTTTGGGACTAATCACCACCATTACTAACAAACTCCCAACCATTGCTCAAAACGCCGGCATTTCAAGCTGTTCGGCTGCCCCAAGCTCTGGAAGCGTCACTGGAACTGACTCAGCTGGGACTTCCTACACTCTGACCTTTTCAACCCCTAAACACACGATTCCTTCCTCTTGGTTAAATGGAGGAAACACATTCGACCACAGAGTGGCATTTTCTAGCTCAGTTGGGTTAGGAGGTACTGCCTCGATTCCTCTTAACTTAGCAATTGAGTTCAACTGTGGGAACAACTCACCCATGTACACAGCTATCAGTATGCCTATGCTAGACTCGAACACAGGTGCCGCACAAATGCCTGGATATAGCTACAATCGAGAAATCGTGATGTACAATGGCCCAGTAGACTCCAGTACTAACGGAATTGAAGTCTATATGGCTGAACACACTCGTAATTCAGCCGCCACGGCTCGTACCACAGATTTTATGAGAATCATTTACAATCCCACCAGCAATTCATTCCAACTCTGGAGCGTCATTTCCTCTAATCCGAGCAGTAGCAGCGGGAATTTAGTAGGAAGACTGTTCATGAATGGGAACTATTCAACCGGTGTGGCTTCGGTGATGTATGATGGAATGTTCGGCACTTCTGGAACAAACAACTCCATTACGAGCACTGTTACCGGCGGAAGCAATAGTACATCCACGGCGGTTATTACACCATCTGGATACAGTTTTACTCCGGTATTAAGTTTAAGCTCCAATGGAACCCTAGTACAACATCAAGGCTGCATCACTTTAACCGCTGCCGGGGCAGCATCCGCTCCGACATCCAATGCGCTTTGCACAGGCATGCCCATCACAGCTCCTACAGGCGCCCCAGCCCTCTCCTCAAGTGGTTCATTTACCCTCCAGTGGGTAACTGTCACCATGCCTGACCTGTTAGAGCAACTGGGAAATGCGGGACCTACCAGCTAACTTCAATCCCCCTCACTGAGTTTCAGGGGACGAGGATTTAATCCTCGTCCCCACTCGGACAATGAACTTAAACTGGAGCACTCGATAAGTTTCAGATACATTCTCAAACATGGGGACTATTTCAAACTTCATCCACAATACCTTCGATTTTCCACTTTTTCGATCCACCTTTGCCCTGATCTTTATTGCAGAGCTCCCAGATAAAACAGCCCTTGCCACTCTCTTACTAGCAACCCGCGGAACCCCTTGGGCCGTTTTTATCGGTGTTGCAGCCGCTTTCCTAATTCAAAGCTTAGTAGCCATTTGCTTTGGGAGCCTTTTTACCCACCTACCCGAAAAGTGGGTTCACTGTGGAACTGGTCTCCTATTTCTTGGTTTTGCTTACCTTTCTTTCGTCCACAAGGACCCTCCAGCTCAGGAAGCATCCACCCCGGAACATAAAGGTCCTCAACCTCATGCGTTATTCATAATGTGGAATTCTTTTTTAATGATATTTATTTCCGAATGGGGGGATCTCACACAACTTGCAACTGCCTCCCTTACTGCCCGATACCAGAAACCTTTTACCATTTTTATTTCTTCCACACTTGCACTTTGGACCATTTCGGCACTCGCCATAATGATAGGAGATCGACTAAAACATTCACTGAAACCCGCTATTTTAAACCGAATTGCAGCACTAGCCTATTTTGGTGTGGGATTAACTATTTTGTTTCGTTGGGCATTTTTGGGTTAATCAATCTGGCAGTTTAACCGTATCTCCAACCATAATTGCGCGTGGTACAGCAGTTGGAGTTTTTTCCGCAGGAAGAAATTTTTCAAGCCTTGCAATCGATGCTAAGGATTCAGCATAAATGACTTTAACAGTGGCAATAGGAAAAGTGAGATCTCGGTAGAGTTTCTCATTCACCAAATCATAAGTGGGTGATTTTCTAAATACAACCAGAGTAGAGCCTTCATGAATTCCATGAGCAGTGCCCATATTAATATAATAATCTTTTTCAGGAACTTCCTCTGAAGACAATCCTAGACTTCGAAACATGCTATAGACCCTAAACTCAGAAGCCTGCCCTTCCTCAGGCAAAGGCCATACTGCTCCCACCACAGCCGACAAAATAACAAGAATCAACCAGCGCACAGATGACTTCCTTCCGATTTTTTGCCTCCGTGCAGCCGCAGTGCATCATTGAGCAGCAAAGGAGCCCAAAACCCCTTCCTGGCACTCTGTCACCCCAAACTTCAAACCCGGGGCTATTGCACCTATAGAGAGATCGGCTAATTTTGCCTAGAGTTTAGGAGTTGTTTTCAGTTTCTCCCAGAGACTGAAAGCGGGCCACTCTGGAAAAATGAATGAAACAAAAGGCAAACTTCCTTATAAGGCTTTACATGAAAAACACCGACACTCAAGTACATCGTCTATTTGAAATTTCTATCCCAAATTGATTTCTTTCATTTTTCCATAAGAAAGAAACTCTTCGTAGATTTCTGGATTTTCTATGGATAGCTTTTTTCCCTGATACTTTGAAATCAACACAAATCCATCTGCGCGATTTACATAAAGGAAAGCTTCCTGACTTATCGAAAGATAATGCAGCCAAAGAGCGCTTATCATTTCTAATCTTTCCAGAATCATAGACTCTGGAATGTGTCTACCCGTCTTGCTCTCCCTTTCTTTAGCTCGGCTAAAAGTTTTGTCCTTGTCAAGATAAACGACATGCATCACTAATTGATAGCCGTTATTTTGAATCACCTTTTTTAAAAATGAATAAGAACTTGCAAGAGCGCAACTCCTATCATAAATCACGTCTCGACCTTCGGTAATCGCTTTCTGCAGCTCTACCTCCGCAAGGGCTCGAGCAGGCAGTTCCCATTTCTTAAACGCTGCTTCTGCCCCAAAAAGTTGTAAATCGGCTTGATAACCTTCCAACTGAGTCATCACCCAATCACAATCATGAACAAAAGCACTGCCTGGCAAAATCTTTTGCTTCAAAGCGTAGGCAACAAAGGTCGTTTTTCCTGCTGCAGGCGAGCCTGCAGCAGCATAAATAGTCGGGATTTTAGCTAAACAAGAATGAGATATCAATGGCTCGGCTCTCCTCTCGATAGGCCGTATTGTAAAAACAGGACGTTTGTCTTCGTGAACTAGATGCCGGTAATTGCTATTTTTTCAATAGAATAACACGTATTGTGTTATAGAACACTTACTTATGATCCCTTCAGAAACAAGTTCACTACTGCATTCCGCTCCCTTAGGGAAAACATCATCCTATATCAATACCTATACGCCCACCCTTTTATTCCCCTTACCTAGAAAACCAAAAAGGGACGAAATTGGCATCACTGATGTGCTTCCTTTTAGCGGTTTTGATCTTTGGACCGCGTATGAGGTTTCTTGGCTTAACCCTAAAGGTAAACCCATGGTAGCTATTGCTGAATTTAGCATCCCTTCGGACTCAAAATATCTGATTGAATCCAAATCTTTTAAACTTTATTTAAATTCGTTCAATAACTCTCACTTTGAGTCTTTAGACCATGTGAAAACAATCATGACTCAAGATCTCTCAAAAGCGACTGAAACTGAGATTGGAATCCACCTATGGAAGCTGAAGGAAGCCAGCACAAAAATAGAAACCCTGAGCGGACTTTGTTTAGATGAGCTTGATATTGAATGCACCAAGTACCAACCCAATACCTCCTACTTAAAAACGGAGCCCCTGCCAACTGAAGAAACCCTTTACACGAATCTATTAAAATCTAACTGCCTAGTCACTGGCCAACCTGACTGGGGCACGGTTTGCATTCAATACCAGGGAAACAGGATTGACCACGCAGGGCTCCTCAAATACATCGTCTCACTCAGGGACCACAACGAATTTCATGAACAGTGTGTTGAGCGTATTTTTATGGATATTATGAGGCAATGCCATCCCAAGGAACTGTCTGTTTACGCTCGGTACACCAGGCGCGGCGGGTTAGATATCAATCCGTTTAGGACCTATGGAAAAAGTAATTTATTCATTTCCAAAAATCGGTTAGTTCGACAATAAACTCCGGACTGAAGTCCGGGTTTATGACATTCCCCGAGCATCGTCCCGCAGCGCATCTCCGATCAAATTGACTGAAAAAACAACAAGAAATATGGCTAGCCCAGGAGCAATAGCCAAGATAGGTGATTCGGTAATCACTGTACGCCCTTCACTCAAAAGCTGACCCCAGGTAGGAATTTTGCCTTTAGGGCCCAAGCCTAAAAAACTGAGCCCAGATTCTATAAGAATGATTCCAGAAATAGAAGTCGTCATCTGAGTAAAAATAATAGGAAGCACCGAAGGAAATAAGTGTTTAAAAAGTAAAGAGACTGGAGATACACCCAGCGCGTGGGCAGCTACCACATATTCACGCTCTCTGAGACTAAGTATCTCTCCACGCACCAAACGTGCTGGTCCAATCCAGGCGGTCAGTGAGATGGCTAAAACTAAACTAAAATAAGTAGGAACCATAAAAGTAGCCAAGGTCAGCGAGAGAATCATTCCAGGAAAGGCGAGAAGAATATCGATCCATCTCATCAGGATTTGCTCCACCCATCCTCGATAATATCCCGCTAAAAGCCCCAAACTAGATCCTATCACTGTGGAAATCAGTACCGTCACAAAACTGATAGAAAGACTAATTCTTGCTCCGTAAAGCAACGAAGTCCAAATATCAATGCCTTTTAAGTCTGTACCCAGCCAATGCTCAGAACTCGGAGGCAATAGTCTCTGGCGAATATCCATCCTCCCAGCAGGGTAATGGGTCCAAAGAGGAGCAAAAACTGCTACTCCAATAATTATTAAAAGTATAACTGCCCCAACAATGAGCCGAACATCATGCTTCGTTTTCATTTGGCATTGACTCGAATTCTTGGATCAATCCAAAAATAGACCAAATCAGTGATTAAATTCGTCAATAGAAATGCTAATGAAAAAGCAAATACACACCCTTGAACGACCGGGTAATCTCGTCGGTCAATTGCCTCAGCTATTAAAGTACCTACCCCTGGCCAATCAAATACTTTTTCGGTAATAATGGTACCTGTAACCAAGGCGCCAAATTGAAGTCCAATAACTGTAGTGATAGTAATTGCAGCATTCTTGAGTACGTGTTTAAAAAACACTCCCCACTCATTCACCCCCTTGGAACGAGCGGTACGAACATAGTCCTCATGAAGATGCTCTAAAAAACTGGTTCGTGTCACTCGAACGAGCACCGCTACAAGTGAACTACTTAAAGCTAAAGTGGGCAATACAATACTGCCTGGGCCAGATCTCCCTGCCACAGGAAGCCAACCCAAGTGGATTGAAAACAAAAGAATCAGCAAAGGACCTAACCAAAAATTTGGCATCGAAATCCCCACTAAAGATGTACCCATGCAAAGAAAGTCTAGCAAAGTCCCATTCTTCAAAGCAGAAAGTGCTCCGAGAGGAATACTCACCAAGCAAGTCAGTAAAATTGCAGAAAAAGCTAACTCAAGAGTAGGCAAAGCCCGTTCCCCGATAAGTTCTGTGACAGGCCGATGAAGTACCAGAGAACGACCCAAGTCTCCGTGGACCACTCCCAAGGTATAATTTAAAATTTGCTTACTCAGAGGTTGATCCAGCCCAAGCTTTTGCCGAATCAGGTTTTTGTCCTTTTCAGAAGCAAAGTCTCCGGCAATATGATCCACAGGATCTCCTGGGATAAAGTGAATCATAACGCTGACTAAGACAACCACGCTAAAACTGATGGGAATAAAGTAGAGAAGTCTTTTTAATAGGTAGGTTCTCATTTGGTTTGATTTGGAGAAAAGCTCACATCTGCAATGGAAGACAGTCTTCCATCCATATAAATTTCATAATTGTTCACTCGTGAATTAAGTACGGCAAATTGCTCCTCATGCCATAAAAAAATGTATGGAAGTTCGCTATCTACAAGTTCTTGGACTTGATCATAGAGTTTTTTGCGCCGCTCGAAATTCACTTCAATTTTTGCACTCTCTAGCAGTTGGTCCAATCTTGGATCAGAAAATCTCCCCCGATTAGCCCCATGAGGAGGTATGCTACGACTGGAAAACGCATACCGATAGATGTCTGGACCCTTAAATCCAACCCAATTGAGATTCCACATCTGCGCGTTACCTTTGTCCACATCCTCTTTAAACTTACCCCAATCCATACTTTCTATTTGAAGGTCAATCCCCACTTGATTGAGCTCCTCTGCCAGCGCGTGAGCAACAATCAGGCGAGTAGGATTCGTGGTTGTTTTGAGTTTTAAAGCAAAACGAGGTTCCTTTTGATGAGGGCCTTTCATCGGAAAACCCGCTTCATCTAAGAGGCGCTTTGCTTTTTCAGGATGGTAATCCACCCATTTTAACTTTTGATTGTAAAAAGGACTTGCGGGAAGAAGAATCGTGGCTGCTGGAATAGCCCAACCATGAAAAATATGGTCCATGATTTTTTTACGATCGATGGCGTAAGAAATGGCTTGTCTTACCTTTCTGTTTTTTAAAATTGGATCTTCAAACTGAAAAGCCAAATAGGCTGTATTGAGACCAGGACTTTTTAAAAGCTTCAGGTTTTTATATTCCTGCAATTTTTTCAATTGATCGCGATTCAACGAATTTTGAACCAAGTCTAACTCAGAATTTCGTAATTTTAGCAAACGAGTATTTTCATCTTTTACCAGTTCAATTCGGATAAATTGCACATCTTTCTGAGGAGCATCCCACTTTCGCTTCAGTTGAATATGACTTACCGTCCACTGATCTACCTCAAAATCTCCACATCCCATGACCTTCTTTGGATCAATGATTTTTGGTCCTTCTGCTTGTTCTTTAGGAAGAATGCCTATGGATAAATTGGAAACAAAATCTCCATTAGGTTCTGAGAAATAAAAACGAAGTTTTTCAGGCGAAAGTACCTCAATCTTAGTGAGAGGAGAAAAGGTCGACTTAATCGGAGTGGGATCTGCCGGATCCCCACGAAGAAATTCGTAATTAGCTTTAACATCTTCAGCTGTTACTGGCCTTTGATTGGAAAACCGCATGGAGGTTCGTAGCGTAATTTCTAGAGTTTTTGAGTCGATCCATTTTATCTCAGAAGCAAGCCGATTTTTAGATCCTCCTTGAGGATCAAAACTAATTAACGAACAATGAATAAAATCGCCAAGGTATTGACTGTCGGCATCAATAGCATAACGCGGATCCGCTATTTTTGGCGCGTTTTCCCAAGCTAAACGAAACGTCCGCTCCAACGGGGGTGATTTTTGAGTACAACCGCTAAGGATAGTAATCAAAATTCCCAAAATCACAAAAATCGAAAGTTGAGATGATTTGCAACGATACGGCTTGAACAAAACATTTATTAAACACATTTACAACATGTTATCAGATCCTATTTAACTCGGGTACGAAAAATCCGCTCATCTCGAATCTCAGTCCGGGGGTCATCCAGCAGAGGCCTGTTTTTGCAGCTTACTGTGTTTCAGTCCATATAAAAAATACACAATACCACCTACCACCAGCCAACCTCCAAACCTAATCCAATTTTTAATTCCCAATTCGGTAATAAAATAACTACAGGTAGAAAGCCCCAACACAGGGATCAGAGACAATTTGCGAGTCAAACAATAGTACCCCAAAACGAGCATTTCTAACGAAAAAGCAAAAAAAGGTATCCTTGGCTTCAACCACTCCCACCGACTCACCCCAGCACTCCACTGGGCAAACCCCAACCCTTGCTCCACTCCCTGGGGATTAAAATACAAAACAGTCAAAACTACCAAGATCAATAACCCTGGAAAAAGATATTGAGAATTCACATAGGGAATTTGAAACTTCTTCTCTGCTGATCGCCCCTCTCCCGTACGACGGTTCATCCTCAGAGAGCCCGCACAAACAATCACAAAAGCAAACAAAGTTCCTATACTATTCAGATCCGTTACCTCCGTAAGGTTCAAAAATAGCGAAGGCACAGCAACCAATACCCCTGCCAACAAGGTAGAAATCCAAGGAGTTCTATACTTAGGATGAATTTTTGAAAACATCGGTGGCAATAAACCATCTCGACTCATTGCCATCCAAATCCTAGTCTGCCCCAGTTGAAAGACTAAAAGAACGGTAGAAAGAGCCACCACAGCCGACGCACTAATCATGCCTGACACCCAGGGCATGTTGGCCCCCTCAGGACCGAAAATAAAAGCTAATGGATTACCGACTCCCAGGTGCTGATAATTCACTACTCCGGTAAGAACCAGTGCAAGCAATGAGTACAGGATCGTGCAAATCACCAGCGAATAAATCATTCCTCGAGGCAAATCTCGCTGTGGATTTTTACACTCCTCAGCCGTGGTAGAAATCGCATCAAAACCAATGTAGGCAAAAAATACGGCAGAGACTCCTTTGAGCACTCCCCCTACTCCGTGGGGAGCAAAGGGTACCCAATTAGAAGGATGTACACAGGTCGCCCCGACCCCTATGACGAAAAAAACCACCAAAATCTTCAGCCCCACAAGCACTTGAGAGAACCGTTTAGAATCCTCGATACCCATAAATACAACCCAAGTAATCAAAACTGTAACCAAAAGTGCTGGCAAATCACAAATCACAGGAATATTAAAAAATCGAGGGGCTTGAGTCCACGCAAAAAAACCTTTCAGAGCAATGGGCTCTATCGAGGAGGCAGCCACTTGAGCCAAAGTCTGACCTTGGCTCAATAAGCCTTCCACATGCTGAAAACCACGATAGGCACTCAAAAAATCCATGGTCAAAAATTTAGGAATAAAGATCCCATAACCTGCTAGCAAACCTGTGAAATATTGACTCCAAGATATAGCAATAGCAATATCTCCAATGGCATACTCCATCAGAAGATCCCAACCAATCACCCACGCAATCAGTTCACCAAAAGAAGCATAGGCATAAGTATAAGCAGACCCTGCAATGGGAATGGAGGAAGCAAACTCAGCATAGCAGCAAGCACAAAAGGCACAAGCCACTGCTGTAAAAATAAACAAAAAGACAATAGCAGGCCCCCCATAAGCTGCAGCATTTCCAATGGTTGAAAAAATTCCAGCCCCCAGAATTGCAGCCACACCAAAAGTGGTCAGATCCCAGACTCCTAGGGTACGATTCAGCCCGCCAGAACGCCCTTCTTGATCCCTGAGCTCGTTGGTTATTTGAGAAATGCTTTTGCTTCTAAATAAATTCTTCCAATTCATTTTCTTCACTTCACCCCAGTCTTTAAGACTGGAACTTCTAAAAATGGGTTTAGAAAAAGTTCATTGAAAAAAAGGGAAGAACTAAGGATGGCTTTTTGGAACCTTAAAAAAGAACCGACAAAAGACTCACTCCAGAAGCGCTCCACAGATTTCTCCGTGACAGTCCTAGGGATTTAACCCTACAGACCAACCAGTCTTTTTGCAGATAAAAAACTGGCTTCGGCGTTTAACTCCTCTTTTTGACCTCAGTCTAAGACTGCACCTGATATCTTGCGGCCAAATTCTAAGTAAACGCGCCTCTTCTTTTTCCTTTAAAATGGACAGCAGGCAATATACCTCAAATAAATAACCTCTGTCAAATTTTTAACTAAAATTGCTCAAGATACCGTTCTTTAATGGTTTTATTTATTCTGTAATATTTGTACTTATTTAAAATAATATCGCTCCCTCGATAGTTCATAAACCAAGGATGAGATAGATCATAGGATGCCTCATAATAACCCAAAGCCCAGGGACAATCTTCCTGAATCAAGTCATCCATTTTCTGAATCAAAGCGGAACGTTTCGAACCAGAACTCATCACCTCAACTTGTTCGAAGAGTTTATTAAATTCTGGTTGATCATAATTAGACTCACCTGGCCCAGGTGCCTTGTTTGGGCCGTAAAGGAGTTGATAAATATTTTCAGCATCTGGATAATCCATGGACCACCCACCAAAAGATATCTGCAAATTGCCTAGCTTGGATTTTTCCAAAAATTTTGGAAAGGTATTTGGAATCACCTCGACTTTAACCCCTATTTGAGCAAACTGCTGAGAAAAAAAGTCCCCTAATTGACGATCGGTAGTAGATGCTCCCCGAAGATCAAACTTCAGAACAGGAAGCCCCTTGCCATCGGGATAGCCTGCCTTTTTCAGCAGAGCCCGGGCTTTTTCCAAGTTAAAATCAAATTTGATTTCTTCCGTTTTTGGACGATCAAGAATCCCAGGAGGCACGGCATTAACCATCTTACGACCAGTGCCGTTGGTAAAAATGGAAATCCATTGGTTTCGATTGATCGCAGAAGAAAGGGCTTGCCGTAAATACTTATTAGACCCTAACAATGCATCCTGCATATTAAATGACAGGTATCGAATCACCACTCCTGTCTCAATACTAAGATGAATTCCCTTTTTCACCAATTCCGGTGAAAGACTGGATTGATCAACGATAGCCTGTTTGAAATTATCTTTTGGCAATAAAATGAGATCCGCATTGCCTTTCATAAAATGCAACCATCTGGGCTGAGCCTCCTTAATGACATCAATGACAATACGATCAACAAATGGAACCTGCTTTCCTGAGTCCTCTAAAAAACCCAGCTTACGATAATCCGCATCGCCCTGCGCAGGGTAATATTCCTCTCTAAAGTTTGGGTTTCTTTCTAAAATGATCTCATGGTTTCGATCCCATTTTTTAAGCTTAAATGGACCAGTTCCAATAGGATGATTGAGTAAATTCCCTTGAGAATCTGCATAGGCAGCCACAGCCTCCCTTGGAACAGGTGCTGTAAAACTCATGGTTAACAAGTAAAGCATTTGTGGAACCGGCTTTTTCAGCTGAATCTGAAGGGTAAAATCATCCAGTGCCTTAAGCCCCTCCACCGGTTCATCAAAAATTTTTGACAGATCCTGTTTGGAGGCCTTTGCCAACTTATCATGAAACTCGTTAATACCCACAACCCGATTATCTACAACCCACCAGCCCGTAGACTGAAGCGAGGGTAATGCAAGACGTTTGATTCCATAAACAAAATCCTGAGCCTGAAGTACCCTACCTTTACCACGAGTGAGCTTAAAACAAGGGTCATCTTGAAAAACGACCCCCTGCTTAATTGGAATAGTCCAGGTAAGTTGGTCTGCAGAAAGTTTTGGCATTGCCGATGCCAGCAGAGGCTCCACACGATAGACTTCAGAAAGGTAAGAGTACTGGTACAAAGTCTCCCAAATACTGGGAACCAGATCTAAACTCACATTGTCGTAGGCATTGGCTGGATCCCAAGTCTTCACATCATCTTTTGCAAATCCATGAAAAACACTCAATTTAGGATCATCGGTTTTTTTGTGGCATCCACCACTACTACCTAGACTGGCAAGAGCCAGCCCAAGCACTAGCATTCTAGCTCTTGTACTCCTGAAAAGACTCATCATCTTTATAAGACTCCTGCGAGTAAATAAGACTCCTGCGGGTAAGACATCCTGCGGGCGATGCTTATCCTATTCAGTCTTTCAGGTAAAGGCATGAGCGCTTAGGTACCGAATTTTTTTCCAATCCAATTTTTTGCTTGGCTCAAAGCTTCCTCTAATCCCTGCGGATGAGTCCCTCCAGCTTGGGCTAAGTCAGCCTTTCCGCCTCCTTTGCCTTGAATGAATGGAGCAATGGCCTGCAAGAGTTCATTTGAGGAAACAGCCTGAGGTGCTTTCTGAGTACGGGTCACCAGCAAAAACGCTTTAGCCCCATCTTTTGCCTCATTGGGGTCCTTCATTCCTAAAATAATCACAGCATCAGGAGCCTTCTCTTTGATCCGATCCGACAAGTCTCGCAAACGTTTCACCCCTTGGGCGTCGGAACTGCAAAGCGAAGCAATGACCTTGATTCCACCTATCATTTGTTGACAAGAAAGAATCTGATCCACTTCCTGGTGGGCACTTTTGGCTTGCATCTGTTCGATTTGTTTTCTTAACTCCCGCTCGGTCGCAGCCATTTTCTCGATTTTTCCTAGGATTTCATCACTGCTAGAAGCTTTCAGCCGATCTCCAATCACCCCTACTTCTAGCTCTTTTTTTCTCAGATATTCAAAAGCCCCTTTTGAAGTATAAGCAATGATTCGACGAACCCCGGCGGCAATTCCACTTTCGCTAGCTACTTTAAAAAGATGAATTTCACCCGAATGATCCACATGGGTTCCACCACAAAGCTCAGTGGAAAAATCTCCCACATTCACAACCCGCACCTTATCCCCATATTTTTCGCCAAAAAAAGCAATCGCTCCGGTAGCCAGTGCCTCCTCTTTTTTCATTTCTTTTTTGGAAACCGGCTCAGATCTCCAAATCTTTTCATTGATCAGATTTTCAATCTGACAGATCTGTTCATCCGTCATAGGCTGGAAATGGGTAAAATCAAATCGAAGCAAATCTGAAGCAACCCATGAACCCGCTTGCTTGACATGCTTCCCAAGAACTTCACGAAGAGCCCAATGCAGCAGATGAGTCGCAGTGTGATTTCTTGCAGTCAGAGCTCGAAGCTCCTGATTGGTTTGTTGAAGCACTACCTGCCCCACCTGCAAGTTCCCTTTTTTCGGACGGATATGAACGACAATTAAATCTGGAACGGGCTTCTGAACATCCACCACGTCTGCCTCAAAATCCATTCCCACGGAAATTCGCCCGCGGTCCCCCACTTGCCCCCCACTTTCACCATAAAAAGGCGTTTCCGCAAAAACGGCTTCTATCACAGCACTCCCCGAGTAAGACGTGGCTGGCTTGAGCTGCTGGGGTTGACCTGCCCCCGCTTCTTGAGGCACCCAGATTGCCAGACAAGGAGATTGAGCTTGAGTCTTTTCGTAACCCACAAAACGGGGCAACTGATTCTTGGATTTTAATTCCTGAGCTAATTTCAGGTAAACTTCGCCCAGCGTCTCTTCCCCTGATCCCTTCCAGTGCTTACGGGATTCAGACCTTTGGCGTTCCATGCATTTTTCAAAACCTGCTTCATCCACTTCCAGACTTTTTTCAGCACAGATGACCCGAGTCAAATCTAAGGGAAACCCATAGGTATCGTACATCTTGAAAGCCACTTCTCCCGAAAGGACTTTCGATGTTCCCAAGCGCTGGGTTTCTTCATCTAAAAGGAACAACCCTCTTTCCAAAGTCCGAAAAAATTGCTCCTCTTCGGTAAATATCGCTTTTTCAATCAAAGCCCGCTTCTCATTCAAGTCTGGGTAAGCTTCCTGCATTTGATCCATCACAAAACCCGCGGTCTTATAAAAGAAAGGCCCAGTAAATCCCAGCTTCTTTCCGTGCCGAATTGCTCGACGCATCATCCGCCTCAACACATACCCTCGACCTTCGTTCGAAGGGAGCACTCCGTCACCAATCAGAAACGTGCTTGCCCGAGAATGATCCGCAATCACTCGAAAAGACACTGCATTTTCTTTTTTGCGATCATAAGTCAGACCTGCCAATTGAGCGGTTTTGGCAATAATTTCCTGAAACAAGTCTGTATCGTAGTTCGTGTCCACCTCTTGAAGAATAGAAGCGATCCTTTCCAAGCCAGCTCCCGTATCCACCGAAGGCTTTGGCAAGGGGGTGAGCTTTCCATCTGCAGAACGCTCGTACTGCATGAAAACTAAATTCCAAAACTCCATGTAGCGATCACAGTCGCAACCCATGCCACAAGTGGGCTTTCCACAAGAGAACTTTGCTCCTCGATCTATAAAAATTTCACTACACGGCCCGCACGGCCCCGTTTCTCCCATGGACCAAAAGTTGTCTTTTTCTCCAAAACGATAAATACGATCCAAGGGAACGCCTTCGGCTCGATGCCAGATCTCGGCTGCCTCATCGTCTTTTTCGTAGACGGTGACATACAGACGCTCTTTGGGAAGCTTGAGTTGCTGAGTCACAAACTCCCAGGCAAGATGAATCGCCTCTTTCTTGAAATAGTCCCCAAACGAAAAGTTCCCTAACATTTCAAAGAAGGTATGGTGACGTGCCGTAAAGCCCACGTTCTCCAAATCGTTATGTTTTCCCCCAGCCCTCACGCATTTCTGCGAGGTGGTCGCCCGAGCATAGGCTCGCTGGTCCTTTCCTAAAAACACATCCTTAAACTGGACCATGCCTGCATTGGTAAAAAGTAGGGTGGGATCATTTTGAGGCACCAAAGAGGAACTTTCCACTACGGTATGCCAATTTTTTCTAAAAAACTCTAAAAAAAGGGATCGAATTGCAGAGGCTTTCATGCCTGATTATTTAACTTCCTGCGTAACAATTAGCAAGGGCTCTCAAGGGTTCTGAGGATTTTGAATCCTTAAATAAAACCTTTTCTTTGCAACGGAATGCTCAGTATCCCCTGGCTCCATCACTTTAAGATAGGCATAGTCCACACAACTTCCATCGGCTCGATTCACTTCGTCGCAGGTTCCGCTCACTTCTAGCGGAATAGTGAGCTGATCTACCTCTGAATTCAAAGTGTAGGTTCGCGCTCCCTGCTCTTTACCCAACCAATGAATGGCACCTTGCAAAGCCCCACCCTGAAATTGGACTCGAATCTGAACGGGATAGCGAAAGGCATAACTTTCAGAACTCTTGACTCCTACACGAAGCTGAAACTTGGCCGTTTGATTTTTAGCAATCGGTACCGCAATCGGGTTATCACGAGTCCCAGGACTGTTCCCACTGACTTCTTCATGAGCATCTAAGTTCACAAGCGAAAAGGAAGCCACTGCTCCTGCATCCATGACAAAATTTCTACCTGCCAGGGCTTTCAATAAAAAGGGCTTTAATTCATCAGCCCCGCGCAATCCAGGACGTCCCAAATGATCGGCAAATATAAGATGATTGAACCATTCGCGAGCAGTCAAGCCAGGGTAATCGCGCGTTAGCCGCATCCCTTCCAAAACCACGTCTGCTACTTTTTTCAGACCGATCTGACCATATTGCGCAATGACCGAGTCCATAAAATCCTTCATGGCTCCGCCGTAAGCCTCTCCATCGTCATGGACTTCATTGGTGAGATAGAATCCTGTTTTATTAATAATTCTAAATTGGTCAGACCCCGGAAATGGCACTCCTCGACTCACCGCTTGGATCACGATTGCAGCGACAAAATCAGCCATCCCCTCGCTCAGCCCCCCTGTGTCAGCCAACTCCAGCTGATCCCCCATCAAGCGGTCCATCACTCCATGCCCTAACTCATGCCAAATAGTGCCATTATCCCGAGCTGCATTTTGGGCCTTAGGGGAGTAAGTCGTAAAATTGATTGTATCATCTGTGTAAAATGCATTGTCTCGATAAGCCACATCGGGATTAAAGAGAAATGCATTGAAAGGCCTAGTGGATAAATCTGGATCTTTAAATCCCCTAGCCTGCAAAACCTCAAATAAAGTATTAATTGCATAATACACTTGAAGTTCATCAAATCCATCATTCATATACTGCGCTGGATCGTGATTGAGAAGCCTCCGCGCTGGACAATTCCAGGCGTCTTCGGGCGACATCAGTGGCTTTCCTGCATAGGCCGTAGATGGAACCATCTCCTGATTAAGCTTTCCATCCAGGGTTACGTCCAGCCAATTGGGGAAAAAGCTGGAAGAAAACTGAGGACGAAAAGCACTGGGATTAAATTTTTGAATTCCATCAGGGTGAATATTAATCGTTGCGTACTTACCCTGTAAAAGTACTCCATTTTGCCAGTCGTTGGGTTGTAACGGAAGACCCTCTCGAACCTTACGAGCCTCTTGCTTCAAATAGCTCATGGACCAATAGCCTTTGGATCTGCCTTCCTGCGTTTGCCCCAAAATCGGGTCAAAAAGAAAACCATAGTAATGCTGAGACTTCAACGGTGCATAGATATCACCCACAGCTTCAGGAATAAAAGCCCGGATATGCTTCAGCCGAACAGGTTTTCTCGCCAAACGATGCCCCTGTTCATCTTCTTCGTAAATTGGAAATACTCTTGCTGGAATAGTGAACTCGTCTTCATTAGGGTCCATGCTAGGGTCTGCTTCTGAAGTATCCACCTGTGGAAACTGCCGATATTGGTGGGAAGTCACTTTTTTACTCTTTAAGTGAATCCCAATTTGATGAGTACCGCTTTTACCCCGGACTTTCACGATTCTAAAAAGTTCTCCGTTTTGCCATTCGTCTTTCCAGTCCATTCCGCGAATATGGGGGTCATCTCCATAGGATCCAATTGTATCTTGAATCATGCGATGCGTCTGCTCTGTGGACAGCTCTTCTTGAATTTGCTGAGCGGATTTTTCAGAGCGAGCAAACAGGGAAAGGCCAAAAAGTTTATGACTATTAACCATGGTCGAAGGAACCGTAAGAGCTGCTTCCACCTGAATCAGCTTTCCTGATCCTAGCTCAGTCCATTGTCGAATGGACTTACCATGAACTGGGACACTGTCTACGACTTGAACCCATCGTCGGTAGTGATTAAAAGCCAAATCTCGATCTTCCTGTAAAATAAAATCATGTTCGCTAAAGGAATGAGACAATTTTTGACTTAATACTCCAAGAATATGCTCTAGGGAACTCTCTGAGTCTTCCTCTGCAGTCCATCGAATGATTGACTCATTACCAACTGCATCACCCACTGTGTCAACGGTCGTCACTGCAAACGTTGGAACTATCCCCAAATTACCCAATAAACATAGACAGGCTATCACCCGCAGACCGCGGATGTGCTTTCCACCCCAATATCCCATTTGAACCCCCCTGAGTTTCATCCTCAGGGCAACGACTTTACCCACAACCTTTCTCAACTGTCAAAAATAACTTTTTTCAGCAGAAATTCACGGTGAGATTGAAATACGCTTGACCTCAAAATCAGTTACCCAACTTCCCTTGTATGTAATTTTTAATGCGCTGTTTTCTGAACTCACTCTACAATCTTATCCATAGACTTCATTTAATGACTAAATACAAAACTCATAATTGAGTCATTCTATTAGGGTGTGGGGGTAGTGAGTAAAATTTTTTTATGTTTTGTTGTTCGCTATCGTTCTCTCTTTATATCCTTCGGCGGGATTTTCTGTCCCAGGTAGTGACAGCGATAGTAGTAGTAGTCATAGTTTACCGGATCCAAAAGCTCAAAAAACAACCGAAAATACTTCGACTTCTTCATTTGAAGCTACATCTGTGCCTCCTAGCCAAGGAGGAATTTGAAGCATTGGGCCGGGTCATGAGTCCAGGAGGACAATACAATCCGAATCTCCTTCCTGATATGCAAGGTAAACTCTTTTGGTCGTCGTCGGCCTCTCCACGCAGTTCCGACCGCGCTTTCCTCTTCAGTGGCGATGTTGGCGGCGTCGGCAGCCTCAACCGCAAGGACAGCTTCTCTGTGCGGTCTTGCGTGCCTTGGCGTGGTGACTTTACTTGATCATTCTGTTTTATTTGAAAGCGATGCAAATGATAGGATGAACGGCGTAGGAGTGAGAGAAGAGCGAAGGACCCACTCAAACCCTGTGTATTTGAGTGTTCCAGTCGCTAAAAACTGGTTTTTTTCTGGTTTACCCGAGCTTTCGTCTTTGTGGAAGCTCTGCTCTTTCCTTCTCCTCTTCTTCATCGATTAAATTTTCTACGGCTTGAATAATCAGCTTTTGATAGGGTTGTTCTTTTTTTGCTGCGATTCTTTTTACTCCGATCAAATCCAAAATCGGCATTCTAATGGA
>Ga0302320_10007853_pt1 | contig 23395 bp, 15 predicted proteins | sample Bog_T0_3_FD_202130 | JGI IMG/M metagenome (GOLD analysis project Ga0302320, IMG submission 202130) | Peat permafrost microbial communities from Stordalen Mire near Abisko, Sweden - Bog_T0_3 | ecosystem: Environmental > Terrestrial > Soil > Wetlands > Peat | place: Sweden: Abisko, Stordalen Mire... | reverse complement strand
TGTGCCGGAACCGGGATTTATCCCCCACCTGGAACACGTGGGGCTGAAGGCGGAGGGATTCCCCGCGAAATCCCATGAGCGTGCAAAGCGCGACGCGCACATGATCTACCTCGCGGAGCGGCAATCCACGCGGTGATGGCGCGCACTCGGCCTGACAATGCGCTTCTCCTGCGCAAAAACGTCCCTCCCGGCAAAATATCACAGTTGCCATACCCACGCCGGGCATCATAAAGCTATCAGCGTGGCCGGAGGCGTCCCCCAGATATCAACGTAACCCACCAGGAACCGGCCTGCCCCCGCCGCTGCAACCCTACTATCCCATTCCCATGAAACTATCCCATATCCTTCCCGGTCTGGCCCTGTGCGGCCTCATGCTGGCCGGCTGCAATCAGTCCAGCACTACCAGCACCGATTCCGGCAGCCCCGCCCCCGCCGCGGACAAGCCCGTCCACCTCGCTTTCCTCACCAATAATGCCGCCAACTTCTGGACCATCGCCCGGCGCGGCACGGAGCAGGCTGCCAAGGATATGCCCGGAGTAACCGTTGATTTCGTGATCCCGAACGCCCCGACCGCCGCCGAGCAGAAGAGCAAGATCGACGATCTTCTCGCCAAGGGCGTGGATGGCATCGCGATGAGCCCGGTCGATCCCGCCAACGAGGTCCAGATGATCAACGATGCCGCCAAGCAGGCTCTCATCTTCACCCAGGACAGCGATGCCCCGGACAGCGACCGCACCTGCTACATCGGTACGGATAACAAGGCCGCCGGGCGTCAGGCCGGGGAGTTGATGAAGCGGGCCCTGCCGAATGGCGGCAAGATCATGGTCTTCGTCGGCAAGATCGATGCCCAGAACGCGAAGGACCGGTTCGAGGGCCTCAAGGAGGCGCTTGCCGGCTCGAATATCCAGATCCTCGACGTCAAGACCGACAATACCGATACCGCCAAGGCCAAGTCCAACGCCTCCGATACCCTCGTCACCGTCCCGGATGTCGCCGGCATGGTCGGCCTTTGGAGCTACAATGGTCCCGCGATCGTCAGTGCCGTGAAGGACGCCGGGAAAGCCGGCCAGGTCAAGATCGTCTGCTTCGATGAAGAGGACGAGACCCTTGCCGCGATCAAGGATGGCTCCATCTTCGCAACCGTAGTTCAGCAACCCTTCGAGTTCGGCCGCCTCGCCATCACGAACATGGCCAAGGTCGTTCGCGGCGATAAATCCGTGGTCCCCGCCAACCACACCATCATCGTCCCCACCCTCGAGATCGACCAGTCCAAGGTCGATGATTTCAAGAAGAAGCTCGACGTCCTCCTCGGGCGGACCAGCTCATGACGGTGGACCGCAGCAAGTGACCGCCGAACCCGAGATCCGCCCACCACGTCCGCTCCTCGAGCTGCGGGGCGTTACCAAGCGTTTCCCCGGTGTCCTCGCGCTCAGCGAGGTCAGTCTCGAGATTTACCCGGGTGAGATCGTCGCCTTGATTGGCGAGAACGGCGCGGGGAAATCGACCCTGCTCAAAACCCTCGGCGGCGTCCATCAGCCGGACGAAGGCGCCATCTTCATCGATGGCAAGCAGGTCACCATCCGCTCCGTCAATGATGCCATGGCCCACGGCATCGGCTTCATCCACCAGGAGCTCAATGTCCTGGATAATGTCGATATCGCAGGCAACATCTTCCTAGGGCGCGAGCCCGTCTGCGGCGGCCCGCTGCGGCTTATCGACCGGCGCAAGATCCACGCCGACGCCGCGAAGTACATGAAGCGCCTCGGCATCGACGTGCCGACCGATACCCGGGTGGGCGACCTCCCCATCGCCTTCCAGCAGATGGTGGAAATCGCCAAGGCCCTCTCAATGGACACCCGCATCCTGCTGATGGATGAGCCGACCTCCAGCCTCACCCTCAGCGAGACCGAGACCCTGCTGAAAATCACCCAGGACCTGCGCGCCCAGGGCGTCAGCATTATCTACATCTCCCATCGCCTCAGCGAAGTGAAGCAGATCGCCGATCGCGTCGTCGCCCTGCGCGATGGCAAAAACGCTGGCGGCCTCAGGCGCGAGGACATTGGCCACGAGCAAATGGTCAAGCTCATGGTCGGCCGCGACCTCATCTACCGCAAACCCGCCACCAGCCCATGCGGCGATCCCTGCATCGAGGTCCGCAACCTCCGCACCCAGCGTTACCCGAAGCAAGCCGTCTCCTTCTCGCTCGGCTGCGGCGAGATCGTTGGCTTTGCCGGCCTGGTCGGCGCCGGCCGGTCGGAGGTCGCCCAGGCCATCTTCGGCGTGGATCGCCCCATTTCCGGCGAGATTGTCATGAATGGGCGGCCCCTTCCCGCCGGCTCGCCAAGGGTTGCCATCCGCGAGGGCATTTATCTCGTGCCGGAAGATCGCCGTCGCACCGGTCTCGTCACCTCCATGACCATCCGGGAAAACATCACCCTCCCCGCCCTCGGCCGCTATGCTGATGCCGGCTTGCTGAAATTCCGCAAGGAGCGCACCGAGGGAGAGCGGCTGTCGAAGGAGTTGCGCGTCAAATGTTCCTCCATCGAGCAGCGCGTCTCCACCCTCAGCGGCGGCAACCAGCAGAAAGTCGTTTTAGCCAAGTGGCTCGCCCTCGAGCCGAAACTACTCATCTTTGACGAGCCCACCCGCGGCATTGATGTCGGTGCAAAGGCCGAAATCTACGACCTCATGCGGGCCCTCGCGGAGAAAGGCGTCGCCGTCATGATGATCAGCAGCGACATGGAGGAGGTCTTGGGTGAGAGCCAGCGCGTCATCGTCATGCACGAGGGCTCTATCGCCGGCCTCCTTGACCGCTCCGAGTGCAGCGAGGAGGCCATCATGCGCCTCGCCGTCGGCCATCACGACACGCCCGGCCTCGAATAATTAGTCCCATTTTTCATGAAGAAACTATTCCTCAAGCGAGAATTCGGCATTTTCATGCTGCTGGTCGTGCTCTGCTCGGTCGTCGCGATGCTCAACCATCGCTTCCTCAGCATCCCGAATTTGCAGAACACCGGGCGCCTCATCGGCATGTTCGGCATCTTCAGCATCGGCACCGGCCTCGTCATCATCACCGGCGGCATCGATCTCTCCACAGGCTCCCTCATGGCCCTCATTGGCGTGCAATTGGCCATCCTGCTTGTCGATAAACAATGGCCATGGCCCGCGGCAATACTCGCCGTGATGGCCCTCTCCTCCCTCCTTGGTCTCGCCCACGGCATCCTCATCACCCGGCTCAAGCTCCAGCCCTTTATCGTAACCCTGTGCGGGTTGCTCATCTATCGCGGTGCCGCGCAATTCGTTGCGCAGGATGAGACGAAAGGGTTCGGAACCCAGAAGGGATTCGAGCTGCTCCAGCAGATGGCAACCAAGTTGACCCTCGGCGTTCCCAATCCCCTTATCCTGATGACGATCATCGCCATCATCATGTGGATCGTTCTGCACCGTTCGGTCTATGGCCGCTATCTCTTCGCCGTCGGCCAGAATGAGGCCGCCGCCCGGTACTCCGGCATCAACACCCGCAGCATGATCACCAGCGCCTATGTCCTCTCAGGCTTCTTCGGCGGCGTCTCCGGCATCCTCTTCGCATTCTACACGAATTCCATTTCCCCATCCTCCCACGCCCAGAGCTATGAGCTCTACGGCATCGCCGCCGCCGTCCTCGGCGGTTGCAGTCTGAGCGGTGGCGAAGGCTCCATCCTCGGCATCATCCTCGGAACCGCCCTCCTCCGCGTCCTCGAGAACCTGGTGATCTTGCTAAACATCCCCAGCTCCCTGGACTTCGCCGTGATGGGCACCGTCATCCTCCTCGGCGTCACGGCGGATAAGTTGTTGAAGAAGAAGTAGCGCCCCTGGCTCGCCAGGCTGGCGGGGCGAGACGATCCCGCAAATGGGGGACCCGAAGGATGAGGCCGGCAGGTCGAGTCAATCTCCCGTTTGGAACCTCTTTCATCGAGCGCAGCGAGCAAAAGAGCGGTTCACCGGCAGCGCGCGGAACGCGAGCCAATCCCAGCTTGTTCACCTGTCCTTACCGCTCCCCCTTTGCTACCTTTGCTCCCTTCCGTCCAAATTCCGTCATCGTCAAAAGGCGTTTAACGAGCTTACCGCACCAGCGCTAAGACCACCCGATCCCCAATATTTCCCCTTGACGATAGTTAGCTTCCTTATTATCTCCCTTCCTGACGATTCGGTTCCTAACTGTCTCGCCGCCCTATGCCGCTCCTGATGCTCAAGGATCTCCCACGCTACGACTGCCTCATCAAGGCCGCCGAGCGATGCCCCACGCTCCAGCCCAGCGCCTGCGACGCTTTTCTCAATCTCCTGCGCACCGGCGATGACGTCTTCGCCGTCGTCGACCGCTTCCTTTCCAGCCACGATATCAGCCAGGGCCGCTTCACCGTCCTCATGCTCCTCGGTATGGAATGCGAGGGCGACGCCCAGGACGACGCTCCCGCCACCCCGGCCACGCTCGCAGAAATGGCTGGCGTCGCCCGTGCCACGATGACCGGCCTCATCGACACCCTCGAGAAGGACCGCCTCGTCGCCCGCGAGCCCGATCCCACCGACCGCCGCACCATCCACGTCGTCTTGACCAGGGAAGGCCGCGCCGTCCTCGACGCCATGCTACCGGATTACTTCCAGTGCGTCGCAGATATCCTCAGCCCGCTCTCCGAGACCGAACGCAAACAACTTGTCCGGCTCCTTCAAAAAGTCCAGGCAGCCCTCCCGGACGTAAAGACCGCAACGCTGGGAACTGCTTAGACAAACCCACATCCTTCACGCCAACCCCGCGCGCAAGCGTGTACTTGAACCTGAACTTGAACCTGAACTTCTTTCTCCCCGCCGCCGTACTTCCCGGCCCTCCTTCTTAACCCGCTCCAAACGCCCATGCTAAAAAGAATGTCACTCATGTTGCTGGCGATGTTCCTGCTGATCGCCGCGCTCGCCTGTTACAAGGTGATTATGATCAAGGCGGCCATCGCCAAGTATGCCTCCTTCGGCCCTCCGCCCGCCGCCGTCACCTCCAGCATCGCGAAAGCCCAAAGCTGGCAGCCGGTCTTGAGCGTCGTCGGCTCGATGCGTGCCGTCAACGGCGTCCTCGTCAGCACAGACCTCGCCGGCATCGTCGCCCAGATTGCCTTTGAATCCGGCCGCGAAGTCAAGAAAGGCGACCTGCTCGTCAAACTCGACACCCGGCAGGAGGAAGCCGAACTCAACGCCGCCCAGGCCCGCCGCGAGCTCGCCCGCATCAGCCTCCAGCGTGAATCCGATCTGATCGCCAAGAAAGCCGTTGCCCAATCCGACTACGACTCCGCGGAGAGCGAATTCCGCCAGGCCGACGCCGCCGTCGAGGAATCCCAGGCGCTCATCGCGCGCAAGACCATCGTCGCCCCGTTCGATGGCCTCGCAGGCATCCGCCAGGTCGATCTTGGCCAGTACCTCAATGTGGGCTCGACCATCGCCCCGCTCCAGTCCATCGACCCGATCTATGTCGAGTTCAGTATCCCGCAGCAGGACCTGCCTCAAGTCGCCGTCGGTAAAAAGCTCCGGGTCCGCGCTGATGGCCTCGAGGGCCGCGAATTTGTGGGCGACGTCACCGCCATCGACTCCAAGATCGACGAGACCACCCGCAACATCACCGTCCAGGGCACCGTGCAAAACCCCGATCACGCCCTGCGTCCGGGCATGTACGTCAATGTCGATGTCCTGCTCCCGGAGCAGGAGGGCGTTGTCGCGATCCCCTCGAGCGCAATCAATTACGCGCCGTATGGCGACTCTGTCTTCATCGTGAAGGACTCCACCACCCCGGGCGCCGATGGCAAGCTCGGCAAGGAGGTCGTCCAGCAATTCGTAAAACTCGGCGCCAGCCGGGGCGACCAGGTTGCAGTCCTCAGTGGCGTCAAGCCGGGTGACGAGGTCGTTACCTCCGGCGTCTTCAAGCTCCGTAGCCACGCCCCGGTGATGATCAACAACAGCGTCCAGCCCGGCGACAACCCGAACCCCAATCCGCCGGACACCTAGTAGTCGTCATCGAGACCATTCAAGAAATGAAACCATCCTTTGAACGCCCGCCTTTATCATTGGGCCGGAGGCCCAGCCCGAAATTAGCCGGGGGTGGAGCGAAGCGGAACCCCCGGATAGCGATCGCCACGTATCCGCCCCGGCAGGGGCGGTAGAAATTCGCCAGCTATGAGATTCACAGACCTTTTCATCCGCCGTCCGGTCGTGGCCACGGTGGTCAACCTGATCATCCTGCTCGCGGGCTATCAGGCGATCCACACCCTCAACGTCCGCCAGTACCCGCGCAGCGACATCGCCGTCGTTACGGTTACCACCACTTATGTCGGCGCCAATGCCGACCTCGTCCGCGGCTTCATTACCACACCCCTCGAGCGCGTCATCGCCAGCGCCGATGGCATCGATTACATGGAATCGACAAGCGCGCAGGGCCTGAGCACCATCTCCGTTCATCTCAAGCTCAACTACGATACCAACGCCGCGCTCACCCAGATCCAGGCCAAGATCGCCCAGGTCCGCAATGACCTCCCGCCCGAGGCTGAGGCGCCCGTCGTGGACCTCGAGACCAGCGACAACCAGTTCGCTGCGATGTATCTCAGCTTCTACTCGGATGACCTCGATCCGAACCAGATCACCGATTACCTCACCCGCGTCGTCCAGCCAAAGCTGACCGCCATCAGCGGCGTCCAGCGCGCCGATATCCTTGGCGCCCGCACCTTTGCCATGCGCATCTGGCTCAAGCCCGACCGCATGGCCGCCCTCAGTATCTCCCCATCGCAGGTCAGCGCGGCGCTTGCCGCGAATAATTATCTCTCAGCCGTCGGCGCGACCAAGGGCTCGATGATCTCCGTCAACCTCGTCGCCAATACCGACCTGCGCACCCCTCAGGAATTCCAGGACCTCGCAATCGCCCAAAAGGGGAACACGGTCGTCCGGCTCAGGGACGTGGCCGACGTCGCCCTCGGCGCGGAGAGTTATGACGAGGATGTTCGCTTTTCAGGTTCAAAGGCGACTTTCATGGGGGTATGGGTTTTGCCAACCGCCAACTCCCTCGATGTCATCCAGGCCGTCCGCGACTCCATCCCGGATATCGCGAAACAACTTCCAGCCGGCATGCATGTCGGCATCCCCTACGACTCCACGCGGTACATCAATGACGCGCTCCACGAGGTGCTCCACACCCTCACCGAGACGCTGATCATCGTGATCTGCGTGATCTTTCTCTTCCTCGGCTCCGTGCGTTCCATCCTGATCCCGGTCGTGGCGATCCCGATTTCGCTCATCGGCGCCGCGTTCCTGATGCTGATCTTCGGCTTCACCATCAATCTGCTCACCCTCCTCGCCATCGTTCTAAGCGTCGGCCTTGTGGTCGACGACGCCATTGTGGTCGTCGAGAACGTCGAACGCCATCTCCAGGAGGGATTGACCCCTTTTGATGCCTCGGTCAAGGGCGCCCGGGAGCTGTTCGGCCCCATCATCGCAATGACCATCACCCTCGCCGCCGTGTACGCCCCCATCGGACTTCAGGGCGGACTGACCGGCACTCTCTTCCGGGAATTCGCCTTCACCCTGGCCGGCGCGGTTACGGTCTCCGGCGTCGTGGCCTTGACCCTATCGCCGATGATGTGCTCGAAGCTCCTGCGCGCCGGCGATTCCCACAAGGGCTTCGCCGGGTGGATCAATCGCCGATTCGAGGCCATCCGCCGCGGTTACGTGCGCGTCCTGACCAATACCCTTCGCTGGCGGCCGGTCACGCTGACCTTCGCCGCGCTTTTCGCGCTGCTGACCGTTCCCTTCTACATGATGTCGATGAAAGAACTTGCGCCGAAGGAAGACCAGGGCGTCGTCTTCGGCATCGTTCAGGCGGCGCCGAATGCCACCATCGACCAGACCAGTCGCTTCACGGAGCAGGTCAATGGCGTCTTCAAGTCGATGCCGGAAACCGCCGAGACATTCCAGATCACCGACCCGACATTTGGCTTCTCCGGCATGGTCACCAAGCCATGGAGTGAGCGCACCCGGTCGACGGAGGACATCGTCGGCGAGGTCTTCGGGAAGGTGAGCGCCATCCCCGGTGTTCGCGTCATCGCGACGACTCCCGACCCGCTCCCCGGCGGCAGCCAGTTCCCCATCGAGTTCGTCCTCAACTCGACTGCCGAGCCGCGCGAGATCTACGAATTTGCGAACGAACTGGTCCAAAAAGCCCTCGCGAGCAAGGTCTACATGTTTGCCGATACCGACCTGAAGTACGACCAGCCGCAAACGGAGGTTGTTTTCGACCGGGACAAGGTGGCGATGCTCGGCGTGAACCTTTCCCAGGTTGGCGCGGACCTTGGGACCCTTCTGGGCGGAAACTATGTCAACCGTTTCAGCAATGCCGGCCGCAGTTACAAGGTCATCCCGGAAGCGAAACGAAGCGCCCGGCTCAATGTTGATCAACTGAACAACTTCTATGTCAGTGCCGCGAACGGCAAGCTGGTCCAGCTTTCGACCTTCGCGACATTGAAGACGACCGCCGAGCCAAGGTCGCTGAACCGCTTCCAGCAATTGAATTCCGCCAAGATCCAGGGCGCCATTCCGCCGGGCGTAAGCCAGGACCAGGCGTTGAAGGTCCTCGAGGATGCCGCCAAGGATTTGCCCAAGGGCTTCACCGTCGATTACGGCGGTTCCTCCCGCCAACTGCGCGTCGAGGGGAGCAAGCTGATGGGGACTTTCGTCCTCTCGATGATCCTCATCTTCCTGGTACTCGCCGCCCAGTTCGAGAGCTTCCGCGACCCGCTGATCATCCTGCTCGGCTCGGTGCCGTTGGCCCTTGCCGGCGCATTGCTGCCCGGCTTCCTCGGGATGACCACGATCAACATTTACAGTCAGGTCGGTTTGATCACGCTCGTGGGACTGGTCTCCAAGAACGGCATCCTGATCGTCGAGTTTGCCAATAAATTGCAGGAATCCGGCATGGATAAACTCCGCGCTGTGATCGAGGCCGCAGGCACCCGCCTCCGCCCCATCCTCATGACCTCCGTCGCCACCGTGGTCGGCCATTTCCCCCTCGTCCTGGCCCGCGGCCCCGGCGCCGGATCAAGAAACAGCATCGGCTACGTCCTGGTAACCGGCATGATCGTCGGCACCCTATTCACCCTCTTCGTAGTCCCTTCCATCTACATGGTCATCGCCCGCGACCGCCGCGCCGACGAAACCGAACCTGACGAAGACGACGACCTCCTCGGCGAGCGCGAACTGGAACCCGTGGGCGCTTAGTCGGAAGGGCCAAAGGCCCGCGCCAAGCCAGCCCAGGGCAACGCCCTGGGTTACGGCACCACGAGCACAAGCCCCAAAGGGGCGCAACAAGAACCCCTTCTACCCCAGTCCCTCCACCGCCCCCACAATCTCCCTCCACGTCACGTCCTTCGAAACAAAAGCCTCCCCCAACCGCGGACATAGTACAAACCGGATCGCACCTTCCTCGAATTTCTTGTCCGCCTTCAGCGCCTCGAGAATCTCCTCCTTCGAAATCTCCTCCGGCAACCGCACCGGCAGCTTGTACTGCTCGAGCAACTCCCTAACCCGCACCGCTTCGGCCGGATCGAGCCCCGCCTTCTTCACCGACAGCCCGCAAGCCGCGACCAGCCCCAAGCTGATTGCCTCGCCGTGCAACAATTTCCCATACCCGGCGGCCGCCTCGATGGCGTGCCCGATGGTATGCCCAAAATTCAGCAACGCCCGCTCCCCGGTCGTCTCATGTTCATCCGCCGCAACGATGCGCGCCTTGATCTCAACGTTCCGCCGGACCATCTCCGTCAGCCCGCTCCGCTCGAGCGTAGCCACCGCATCCAGCAGCGTCCGATCCCGGATCGCCCCATGCTTGATCACCTCGGCGAATCCCTCGTTGTACTCCCGCTCCGGCAGCGTCGCCAGTGTATCGACGTCCGCCAGCACCAACCGCGGCTGATGAAACGCCCCGATCAAATTCTTTCCGGTCCGGGAATTAACCCCGGTCTTCCCTCCTACCGAGCTGTCCACCTGTGCCACAATGGTCGTAGGCGCCTGGATAAACGGAACCCCCCGGTAATAGATCGCCGCCACGAATCCCGCCAGGTCCCCCACCACCCCGCCTCCCAGTGCGAGCACCCATCCCTTCCTGTCCATCCGGGCGCCAATCATCCGTTCGCAAATCCATTCCGCCTGTTCCAGCGACTTCGACGCTTCACCCGCCGGCACCGTGATCTCCACCGGGCTGAACCCGCCCTCCGTCAAATTCTCCATGACCCGCCCCCCATACAGCCACGCCACGTTCGAGTCGGAAACCACCGCGCAACTCTTCCCCAGTCCAAGTGCCTTTGCCTCGCAGGCCAGCGTCCCAAGCAGTGCCGGCCCGACCTTCACGCCGTAGGATCGCGCCCCCAGCGCGACGGTCACCATCTCCCCCATCGCGCTACTGGGCGAGCGGGTTCCAGAACATCGACAGGTTGCCGTTATTGCTGGGGTTATAAGAGGAGTTGTTGAAGTCGGTGGCCTTCATCGTCCCCACATGCCCATCCTCGAACAGCACATTGAGCAGCACCTGGTGCCCCATTTCGCCGACAATCCCGGAGCCTGCGCTAACGGTCACCAGGCCGGTATTCGTCCCCTTGAAAGTCAGGTTGCTTCCGCCATTCGCAGTTTCGGATGGCCCCAGCAGCAGCAGCGAGGAAGGATGGAGCCAGCTTGTCGCGTTATCATTCGTCGAGGTCAGCATGAGGTTATTCATCCCATAGCTGATGTTTTGCGTGTTGGCCGAACTCGACGACACGCCCCGGTGATCGAACGGCGAAACAAATACATGCCAGTCGCTCACGTAGTTGGCCGGGCTTCCTGGCCCAATCATGTCGTAATACCACTGGCTCGACCCGGATGCCGCCACGGTGTTGAACATCGTATCCCCGTTATCGCCCAGGTAGGCCACGAAGCCCACACCCAGCTGCCGGAGATTATTCGAGTCTTGCGTCCCGCGCGCCCGCTCCTGGACACCCACGTACGCCGGCAGCGCGATCGAGGCCAGGACGGCGATAATCGCAATCACCACCAACAACTCAATGAGCGTAAAGGCGTTGGTTCGAATCTTCTTTAGGAGGGTATGAGCACGTGTTCGCATAGAGTAGGGGGTGGGAGACTTGCGAAATTTACACCCCGCGCATCTAAAATCACGTTCTTTTCCGCTATTGGCCGATTTTGCAGCCTGCCAACCCCTGCTCCACCTCAAACCCCGCCAGCCTCGCCTGCAAGTGCGGCGGCACGTTCGCCCTTACAAAGACCTCTTCCTCCTCGTATCGCAATTCCAGGACGTGTCCCACGCGGTGGATCTCGGCGATCAGCGCCGCTTCCCGGGCTGGAATCCTGTAAGTCGCCCGGAGCCGCCAAGCCGCCAGTTGTGCCTCCAGCTCGCTGAGCATCTCGTCCAGGCCTTCCCCGGTCTGTGCCGAAATCGCGACGGAATTCGGCACGCGCCGCACTTGCGCCTCGACCAACGGCCGGTTTTCCACGGCGTCGATCTTGTTGAAGACGGTCAGTATCTGCTTCCCATCCGCATCCAGCTCACGGATCACCCCAAGCACAGCCTGGATTTGCTCCTGGAAATTAGGATGGCTCAGGTCCACCACGTGGATCAGCAGGTCGGCTTCGTGGACCTCCTCCAGGGTGGCCTTGAAGGATTCGATGACAGTATGCGGCAGTTTCCGTATGAAGCCGACGGTATCGGTGAGCAGAACCTTCTGGTTGTTCGGCAGCATGAACTGCCGCGTTGTCGGGTCCAGGGTCGCGAAGAGCTGGTCGGCGGCGAGGACTTCGGCGCCGGTCAGCTTGTTGAGCAGGGTCGATTTTCCTGCATTGGTGTAGCCCACCAACGATGCGACGGGCCAATGATGCCTGCGCCGGCCTTCCCGCTGGATGGAGCGATGTTTGCGGACATCCGTCAGGTCGCGCTCAAGCTTTGCGATCCGCTCCTGCACGCGGCGGCGGTCCACTTCCAACTGCGTTTCACCTGGTCCCCGGGTTCCGATCCCGCCACTCTGGCGGGAAAGGTGCGTCCACATGCCGGTCAGGCGGGGAAGGAGGTATTGCAACTGGGCCAGTTCGATCTGCAACCGGCCCTCCCGGGAGCGGGCGCGCTGCGCAAAGATATCGAGAATGAGCTGGGTGCGGTCGAGGACCTTTCGAGAGGTGAGCTTCTCCAGGTTGCGCCCCTGTGCCGGGGAGAGTTCATCGTCGAAAATGACCGACGTGACATGCTCTTTCTGGCATTGCTCCGCCACACTTTCCGCCTTCCCTTTGCCTATATAGAAGGGAGCCGTCGGTTGATCGAGCTTCTGGGTCACAGTGCCGACGACTTCCGCGCCTGCTGAGAAGGCCAGTTCGGCCAATTCCTCGAGTGATTCCTTCAATTCCCATTTATCCACGCCCTCATGCTCCAAGCCCACCAGGATTGCCTTTTCCCTGCCCCGCTTTACTTCCGTTTCAAACATCCCGGGAAATCATATTTGTCCGCCATCCGGGTTGGTACCCGCGATCCGCTGTGCAATGAAGGTTACCGCTTCGCTCTGGGGTTGATGGGTCAAATGGATGGTCAAAAATATATTCTCACGGCGCAACCACGTCAACTGACGTTTCGCGTATTGCCGGGTCCTCTGCTGGATGGCGGCGATGCACGCCTCCAAGCCCATCTCACCGCACAGAAGGGCTTTGATTTCCGTGTACCCAATCGCCTGCACCGCCGTGGGTCCGGCCTCGGCGCTTTTCACCTCTTCAATCACCCCTTCCACGAACATGCGCCGCACCCGGGCATCGATGCGGGCATTGAGTTCCTCGCGCTCCACCTCAAAGATCACTCCCGCCCCGGAGGGAACGATTTCCCCGCCGCTCCAGTCCGCCCGCAGCGCGGAAAACGGTGTCCCTGCCAACACACTGACCTCAATGGCGCGGACGAGCCGGCGGCGGTTTTGGCGGTCAATGCGCTCCATCCCAGCCGGATCCAGCGTTGCATAACGTTCCTGCAATTCTCCCAGCGACATCGCTTCCAATTCGCCACGCAGGGCGGGATCGGGTTCCGGCATTTCCGACAGCCCATGCGTCAGGGCTCTGACATAAAGGCCCGTACCGCCCACAACCAGGGCCCGCTTGCCGCGGCTTTCGATCTCTTTGATCCGGGCCAACGCCAATTCACGGTACCGGGCGACGTCCAGCTTTTCGCCAAGTGGAATTTCGCCAATCAAATGGTGCGGAACCTTCGCGCGCAGATCGGCAGAAGGCGCCGCCGTCAAAATCGGCAGGCCGGCATAGATCTGGAAGGCGTCCGCGCCGACAATTTCGGCGTTGCATTGCAGCGCCACCTCGACGGCGATCCCGCTCTTCCCGGCGGCAGTGGGACCCACGAGGAAAAACATGGGGAGAACATTGGAGCGTTGGCGAAAAAAGACCCGCCGGTTTCCCGGCGGGTCTTTTGAATTGGCTGGCTCCGGCTCCTTACGGAGTGGTGGGAGCGCTTTCCTCGCGGGGCTCAGGCTCGCGGGGAGCGGAGGTGCGATCGCTGGACTTTGCGCCGCTGACGACGAGCTTGCGGCCCATGAAATCCTTGTCGTGCAATTCCGAAACGGCGCGGCGGGCTTCATCGACGGTGAGCATGGTCACGAACGCGAAACCCTTCGATTTCTGCGTGTATTTGTTGCTCACAATCTCGGCGTTCTGAACCTGGCCGACTCCGTTGAAGAGTTCATAGAGATCCCCCTCCGTGGCATCGAAAGAGAGATTCCCGACATAGATTTTCGGGGAGCTGACTTCGATCAGTTCGGGCTTACGGGTTTGCCTGGGGGTGGTGGATTCAAAACGGCGATGGCCATTTTGGGAAGAGCCGCGGTCGGATTGGGAGGCCGGAGCGGAGTTGGAACGGGAGGCACTGGTGGTCGCGGGCTTGCCTGTGAAGAAGGCTGCCAGTTTCTGCCAGAAGCTGAGTTTTTTTTCGGGTTGCTGCGCCCGGGCAGGGGCGCTGGAGTAGGAGGAGGAGTCACGCCCGCCACGATTGGTGCGGCGATGTCTCGAACCGGAACGCGAGCGGCGGTCCGAGCGCTGATTATCATGCATTGTCTTATGTTTTTCGATTTGCGAGAAGCGGCCCCTGGGGGCGCTTCGGGTTGTACTGTTGCCGGCGAAGCGCAACGGATTTTGCACGGTCCGGGAGGCTCCGTTTGGCTGCTTCCACGATTCGATTTAGCGTGAAAGCTGGCTCGGATGCCCGGAATACTTCGCCGGATCTCTGTGGGCGTATGGATGGTTCCACCACAGGAAACCTCGGCTTGCTTGCCCGGGCGTGCAACGCCGGGATAAATGGCTGGTAGAGCATCCCGCAACGAGTGCGAGTAACTGCGAGGAAGCTCTTCATTTGAGGAGAAGCCGAGGGACCAAGGCGACATACCGTCAACTCGCCCAACGATTAGTGAGTACAACGGAAATTGTTCCACGGCAAGCGGTTTTGCGCCAGCCTTCGAGGATGCTGCCACGAACGCGATGGCGCCAATGTTCTGAATGCGGGACATAAAAATACCAGATTTTCTGGCGTTTTGAGCGGGTTTTCGGCGAAATGTGCAGGAGCGAGATTCGAGTTAAGAATCTTGAAATCAATCGGTTACATTCGGGTGTCCACGATATTGTGCCAATTTTTGCGATCAGGGGAATAGTGTGGAACAGTGTTGACGGTTATGCGGGATCGGGCATGTATCTGAGGGGTGCAGTAAGGCGAAATGGGTCGCCGTTTGGGCATCGATTCGTACTTTGAAGGAGAGCATGAGTGAATTCACCGTTGCATATTAATTGGCGATTGCAAGGCATAAATGTAAAATAATGAGCATATCGACCCCGGGCGCCGATTTCACCCCCGGCTGGGTCTGGTAGAGTCAACGCCCAAGAGACATAGCCAAACTTCGCCCGGGCGAGCACGGGAAGCTAGGCCTGGCGGCCGCAGCAATTCTTGTATTTCTTGCCGCTGCCGCAGGGGCAGGGGTCGTTGCGACCGGCCTTGGGGACTTCCTTGTGCAGGGAGGGGAGGGAGATTTTCTCCTCGGATTGCGGATTCGGGGCGGGTTTTGGAGGCTGCTTCTTCTTTTCCTCGTCCTGACGGAGTAGATGGGTGGGGAGATCGGAGAGGAATTTCTCGAAGGCCATGAGGTTCGAGGTGCTGCGGAAGAGGTTGTTGAGGACCTCGTTTTTGATGTTCCCCATCAATTCGACGAACATCTCGTAGGCTTCGTTCTTGTACTCGATGAGGGGATCCTTCTGGCCGTAGGCGCGGAGGTAAACGGCCTCGCGAAGGGCGTCCATGGCGTAGAGATGCTCCTGCCAGAGGCGGTCAATGGCGTTGAGGACGATGTAACGCTCGAGACTGAGGACGGCCAGGGGCTCTTCGTGGGAGCACTTCAACTCGTAGAAGGATTTGATCTGCTGGTTGAGATAGTTTGAGGCTTCCTCGGGCGTTTTCTTCTCGAACTCGGCGCGCTCGGCGGTGAGGCCGAGGGGGAAGGTGACGTTCACCCAATGGAGGAGGCCGGCGTAGTTGGGCTCATTGTGGGCGACTTCCAGGAAGCTGGCCACCTTGACCGGGATGGCCTCGTCCATGATCTCGTAAACGAGGCGGCGGGGATCTTCGGTCTCGATGGCCTCGTTGCGGAGGCCGTAAACGACCTCGCGCTGCTTGTTCATGACGTCGTCGAATTCGAGGGTGCGCTTGCGGGCGAGGTAGTTGCGCTGCTCGACGCGCTTCTGGGCGGTTTCGACCGAGCGGTTGAGCCAGGAATGCTCGAGCTCCTCGCCCTCCTGCATGCCGAAGCGCTCCATGATCTTTGTCATTCGGTCGGCGGCGCCGAAGTTGCGCATGAGGTCATCCTCGAAGCTGACGTAGAACCGGGTGGTGCCCGGGTCGCCCTGGCGGGCGCAACGGCCACGCAACTGGCGGTCGATGCGGCGGGACTCGTGGCGTTCCGTGCCGACGACATATAGGCCGCCCAACTCGGTGACGCCGGATCCGAGTTTGATGTCGGTACCGCGGCCCGCCATGTTCGTGGCGATGGTGACCGTGCCCAACTGGCCGGCGCGCGCGACGATATCGGCTTCCTGAAGGTGATAGCGGGCGTTGAGGACGCTATGGGGTATGCCATCGCGGCTGAGGAGGCGCGAAAGGGTCTCGGACGCCTCGACGCTGACGGTACCGACGAGTACCGGCTGACCTTTACCGTGGGCGGCGCGGACTTCCTGGATTACGGCGTTGAATTTCTCGCGCCGGGTCTTGTAGATGCGGTCATTGTGATCCGCCCGGAGCACGGGGCGATTGGTGGGGATCACGTTGACGTCGAGCTTGTAGATGTCGTGGAACTCGTTGGCCTCAGTCTCGGCGGTGCCGGTCATGCCGGAGAGCTTTTGATAGAGCCGGAAGTAGTTCTGGATGGTGATGGTGGCGAGGGTCTGGGTCTCGCGGTCGATCTGGACGCCTTCCTTGGCCTCGACGGCCTGGTGGAGGCCATCGCTCCAACGGCGACCGCTCATCTTGCGGCCGGTGTATTCATCGACAATGACGACCTTGTTCTCCTCGACCACGTACTGGACGTCCTTCTCGTAGAGGCAATAGGCCCGGAGGAGCTGGGAGATATTATGGATGCGCTCGCTCTGGCGGTCACAGCCGGCCTGGAGCTTGCCTTTCTCCTCGGCCCTGGCTGCGTCGGTAAGGTCCTTGCGGTTGTCAATGTCCGCAAAGGCGGTCATGAGGTCGGGGAGGACGAAGGCGTCGGGCTCGTTCGGGTTAAGGAATTCGCGGCCGATCTCGGAGAGGTCGGCTTCGTGGGCACGCTCGTCCATGGTGAAGAAGAGCTCTTCCTTGAGGTTGAAGAGTTCCTGTTTCTGGGCGTCGGAATAGAAGGAGAGTTCCGACTTGTCGAGGGCGCGGCGGCGCTCGGCATCCTCCATCATGCGGAGGAGACCGCGGTTGCGGGGCTGGCCGAGCTTTACCTTGAAGAGGAGGCGGCCGGCTTCGTCGGGCTTGCCGGCGGTGAACAATTCATCCGCCTCGGTCATGAGGCGGTTGCAAAGTAGGGATTGCTTGCGGACGAGCTGCTCGACCAGCGGCTTGAATTGATCGTACTGATGGGTGGAAACGGTGGCGGGGCCGGAGATGATGAGGGGGGTGCGCGCCTCGTCGATGAGGATGGAATCGACCTCGTCCACAATGGCGTAATGGTATCCGCGCTGGACTTGCGCGGCCCTGCTCTGTGCCATGCCGTTGTCGCGTAGGTAGTCGAAGCCGAATTCCGAGTTGGTGCCGTAGGTAATGTCGCAGGCGTATTGGGCGCGGCGGAGATCCGGGGGCTGGTCATGCTGGATGCAGCCGACGGTGAGCCCCACGAACCGGAACAGCTCGCCCATCCACTCGGAATCGCGGCGGGCAAGGTAATCATTGACAGTGACCAGGTGCGCCCCGCGGCCGGTGAGGGCGTTGAGATAAAGGGGTAGGGTGGCGACGAGGGTCTTGCCTTCGCCGGTGGCCATCTCGGCGATCTTGCCCTTGTGGAGGACCATACCGCCGATCAACTGGACATCGAAGTGGACCATGTTCCACTCGACCAGATGGTCGCAGACGTTGGACATCCGGCCGACCAGGCGGCGGGCGCCGTTTTTGACGACGGCAAAGGCCTCCGGCAAAATTTCATCGAGGATGCGGGCGAGTTCGTCCGGATCCTCGATGGGGGCAAGGCGTTCCTTCCAGGCCGCGGTTTTTGCGCGGAGGGCGTCGTCGGACAGGCCCTGGTACTCCTTCTCCAGCTCGTTGATGCGGTCGACCGTGGGGCGCATCCGCTTGATGTCGCGCTGGTTCTTCGAGCCGACAATTTTCTTTAAAATCCAGTTGATCATATTAGGGCGGGCCCTGGGTTAGAGGTCCGCGGGGATCAGTAACTTGGCGCATCGACGGGCCGCGTGCAATGGGGGATGCGTGGGATGGAGAGGGGAGGGTTCAAGTTCAAGTGCAGGTTCAAGTTCAAGAGGGGAGAGCGAGGACGGACGCGCTCACCCGTTGAGCGGGCTGGCTGGATCGGAATCCGAGGTAAGATCGGGGGAGGCGACGGCGATGGCCTCGATTTCGACCCGGGCCCCTTTTGGGAGGGCGGCGACCTGGATTGTGGACCGGGCGGGCTGATTTGCAGGGAAATAAAGGGCGTAGATGTCGTTCATGGCGGCGAAATCGCCGAGATCGGTGAGGAAAACGGTGGTTTTGACGACATGCGAGAAGGTCATTTTATTGGCCCGGAGGACGGCGCCGAGGTTCTCGAGGACCTGGGTGGTCTGGTCGGTCACGTCGCCCTGGAGGAGTTCGCCGGTGACCGGATTGAGGGGGATCTGGCCGGAGCAAAAGAGGAGATTGCCGATGGCGACGGCCTGGGAATAGGGGCCGACGGCCTTGGGGGCGTCTACGGTGGCGATGATCGTATGGGACATTGCGGAGCCGGGGAGCGTAGCAACCGGGAGTGCGGTGTCAATCGGGGGGAGACCTCTTTTAAGGGAGAGGCGAGCGTTTGAATATCGAAGTCATGCAACTGCGCACGGATTTGAATTGCGGCGCCAAGGCGGGGAAGGGCGGGCTGGAGGGGAGGCTCAATGGTGGCCTCGGCAATTCACTCCCATTCAATAGTCGCCGGGGGTTTGCTCGAGATGTCGAGGCAGACGCGGTTGACGCCTTTGACTTCGTTGATGATGCGGGTGGAGATTTTTGCGAGCAGATCGTAGGGGAGTCGGACCCAGTCGGCGGTCATGCCGTCCTGGCTCTCGACGAGGCGGACGGCGATGGTGCTCTCGTAGGTGCGCTCGTCGCCCATGACGCCGACGCTCTTTACGGGAAGGAGGACAGCGAAGGATTGCCATACCCGGTAGTACCAGTCGCTGGCCTTCATCTCGCTGACGACGATGGCATCGGCGTCCCGGAGGATACGAAGGCGCTCGCGGGTGACCTCACCCAGGATGCGGACGGCGAGGCCGGGGCCTGGGAAGGGCTGCCGGTAAACAATCTCGTGGGGGAGGCCAAGCTGCAGCCCGACCTGGCGGACCTCGTCCTTAAACAGCTCCCGGAGGGGCTCGACCAGCTTCAACTTCATGCGCTTTGGCAGGCCGCCTACATTGTGGTGGCTCTTGATAAGGGCTGCGGGGTTGCCGGAGATGGAGACGCTCTCGATGACATCCGGGTAGAGGGTGCCCTGGGCGAGGAAGGTAATTTTTGTCTTCGATTTGCGGGTGAGCTCGGTGACGGATTCGTCGAAGACCTTGATGAATTCGCGGCCGATGATCTTGCGCTTGCGTTCGGGGTTGGTGACACCCTTGAGGCCGTCGAGGAATCGTTTCGAGGCGTTCACGTACTTGAGTTTTACGTGGAAGTTCTCGCCGAAAACGCGCTGGACGACCTCGGCTTCCTTCGAGCGGAGGAGACCGTTATTGACGAAAATGCAGGTGAGTTGATAGCCGATGGCCTTATGAAGAAGGGCGGCGGCGACGCTGGAGTCCACGCCGCCGCTGAGGCCGAGGACGACATGATCCGACCCGACCTGCTCGCGGATGCGGGCGCACATCTGCTCGATGAAGGAGCCCATGGTCCAATCCATCTTTGACCCGCAGATGTGGTACACGAAGTTCTGGATGATCTCCTTGCCGCGCGGGGTATGGGCGACCTCCGGGTGGAACTGGAGGCCGTAGAAATGGCGCTTGCGATCGGCAATGGCGGCGTAGGGGGAATTCTCAGTCTCGGCGGCGGCAACGAAGCCGCGCGGGAGCTTCGTGAGCTTGTCGCCGTGGCTGTTCCAGATATCGAGGATGTCGGGTAAGCCGTGGAAGAGATCGGCAGTCTCGCCTCCTTTGCGGGCCTGGGGGGTGACCTTGAGGAGCGTGGCGCCGTATTCGCGCCTCTGGGAATTCTCGACCTTGCCGCCGAGGTGATGGCCCATCAATTGCATGCCGTAGCAGATGCCGAGGATGGGGATACCGAGGTTGAAAATCTCAGGGTCGGGGTGGGGCGCGCCCTTGCCATAAACGCTGGCGGGGCCGCCGGAGAGGATGATGCCGCGGGCGCCGATCTCCTTGATTTTACGAGCGGGAGTACTGAAAGCGAGGATCTGGGAGTAAACCTGGCATTCCCGGATGCGCCGGGCGATGACCTGGGTGTATTGCGATCCGAAATCGAGGATGAGGATTTTCGAGGCCTCGAAGGCGTCGGGTTGGGTCATGCACTGTGTTGCCAGAAGTGCGGGGCGGTGAGCAAGCAGGGAAGGATGGGGAGGGGGAAATTGCTGATTTATGATCTGAGAGTGCAGGTTTTAAGGTTTGGCCCTGCGGGCGATCGGGGAAGGGGAGTTTTTGACAGGATGGACAGGATGGGGAGAAGGGACGAGAAGGACGTAAGGGACCAAAATGGGAGGGAGGACGGGTGGGTGCAGTGGAGTGCGGGGTATGGAGAAAATGGAATTTGCCCTTTTCATCGCCTTTGCTGCGGTTAGGTTTTCTGCCCCTGACATGCATACCAAGCTCTTCATTCCCGGCCCGGTCGAGGTCTCCCCGAAAACGTTCCAGGCATTCTGCAAGCCGATGATCGGGCACCGGAGCGGCGACTTTAAAAAGCTCTACGCCTCGGTGCATCCCCGGCTCCAGAAGCTGTTCGGGACGGAACAGCCGGTGTTTCTCTCGACCTCCTCGGCGTGGGGGGTGATGGAGGGCGCGATCCGGAACCTGGTGGGGAAGAAGGTACTGAACTGCATGTGCGGCGCGTTTTCCGACAAGTGGCTGGATGTGTCCCGCCGCTGCGGGAAGGAAGCGGACTCGCTCCAGGTGGAATGGGGCCAGCCGATCCTGCCGGAGGCGCTGGATGCGAAACTGGCGGAAGGGGGATTCGATACGGTGACGCTGATCCACAATGAGACTTCGACCGGGGTGATGAGCCCGCTGAAGGAGCTGTGCGATGTGATGAAAAAATATCCGGGGGTGCTGCTGGTGGTGGATACGGTTTCCTCGTTCTCCGTGGTGCCGACGCCGATGGACGACCTGGGGATCGATGTACTGCTGACCGGCAGCCAGAAGGCGCTGGCGATGCCGCCTGGGCTGGCGGTGTTTTCGGTGAGCCCCCGGGCGTTCGAGCGGGCGGCAACGATCAAGACGCGGGGATATTATTTCGATTTCCTGGAGTTTAAGAAAAACCAGGCGGAGGATATGACGCCGAGCACGCCGAGCATCTCGCATATCTATGCGCTCCAGTCGAAGCTGGATGACATCTTTGCGGAAGGGGTGGAGAGCCGGTACCGGCGCCATGCGCGGCTGAATGCGAAGGTGGCGGCCTGGGTGCAGAAGAACGGGTTCGAGTTTTTTGCGCCGGAAGGGTACCGGTCAAAGTCGCTGACGTGCGTGAAGAATAACCGGGAGATCGATATCCCGTCGCTGATCCAGAAGCTGCGGGAGCGGCACTCGTGCGTGATCGATGGCGGTTATGGGAAGCTGAAGGGGAAGACGTTCCGGATCTCAAACATGGGGGATGAGACGGACCAGACGATAGAGACGCTGCTGGGGTGGCTGGATGATTGTTTTGTGTGAGCGGGAGGAGGAAAGGATTTGAACCATCCCGCCGTTGCGGGAGACAAGGATTAGCGAGTTCGTGTTCAACGGGGGTTACCGAAACCGGGACTGATTTCGGGTTAGAGTTTCAGCCTGGCTTTTTTCATCCGCTGGATGACGGCGCGCACGGGGTAGGCCGCCAGTATCAAGACAATGAAGAAGATCATTGCGACGGGGGATGTTACGCTCAGGGAGCCAGGGGCTGATGGGATTTGAAAATCGGGGGTCATGAAGTAGAGCAGCCCCAGCAATGCGGCGATGGCTGGATAGACGTACCATGACAATTGCGAGGAGGAGAAACGAGGCCGCTCCTTAAAGTTTTGAAAGCGACTGTATGCCGAGAACGCAAAGCAGGCTGCGAACAAAATGGACAGCGCCAGGTGCTGTCTCCAAGGGGCATTGAATAAAATGATGAGTGTGACGGAGAGTGAGACCGCCATGTACTTGAGCGTCCGAACGTAGCCGCCTGATTTGTTTCCCGGAAGCCCGGCCGCGGATTCCGTTTCCTTCCTCGGCAATTGCCACTCGGCTTCCACAAAGGTTCCATCCTCAACCTGGATTTTGCGCTGGCGACGGCTGTCATATGCACCAAATGCCACTGCGATTACGAAGAACATCGGCAGGAGCGCGGCCTCAAGCAGGCGATGGTGAAGTGGTTGATGGAAATACCCCGATGCGCTGAGTTTTGCGACGCCGTAGGCGAGTCCGTTGAAAAGCAGGGCGACCACGACCAGGCGGCTGAGCAGGGTTCGCCAGACAAACATCCTCTCCCGCGGAGACTTGGTGTCTTCCGCCCGGGCCTGAAAGGAAACGAGGGAGGCGCCTCCAACCAGTGCCCACCATCCGCCGGCCGATGCGACAGTAGCGGCAGTCTTGGCCGCGGCGCCCCCTTTGGCCAGCGTCGCGGCGCCCAGGGCCGCCTTGGCTGGAGTAGAGCCGATCGGCAGGGCAGCAAGCACTCCAAGGGTAAAGGTGTCGCCGGGCGCCGACCTGGCGAGGGACCCTTCGACAAACGCGAGGACCCGATCCTGCAATAGCTTCCGGCCGCGGGCGAGGCGCTGACGGACGGCCTCCTGGGAGAGGTCCAGGACATCGGCGACCCGTACCATCGACTGATTTTCCCGATAATAGAGGATCAGTGGTTCGCGATACGTTTCCGGGATGCGTTCCAGTACGCGCCAGAGGATCGCTTCCTCTTCATGGCTGATGGCATGGTCGAGTGGGCTCGGCGCCGGCGCCGGGATTTCATCCAATGTCTCCAGGTGCACCGCCTCATCCATTGGCTCGCGGCTTTGTGCGCGACGCACCCGGTGATTGAGGTTCCTCGCAATGCCGCAAAGCCAGGGGCGCAGCTTTGCCGGCTCCCGCAGGAACGGGAGTTCCTTCCATGCAGTGAGAAAGGTCTCCTGCGCCAGGTCCTCGCTTGCAGCGAGGCTTCCCGAGGCGCTGTAGGCGAGGGAACAAACAAGAGCCTTGTACCGGGATACAATCCGGGCAAATGCATCGCGGTCGCCGCGGAGGCTGAGGTCCACAAGCTCGGCGTCATCAACTTCCAGAGGGGAAATCGTTTCCGGGGTAATCATATCACCGTGTAAGTGCCAACAAAGGTTAAGCTGTGACAAAAAAAAGGAAATGCCAGCCGATGGGCTGGCGTGAATGTGAACAAGGGTGGACTCCTGCTGCCCCCGGGATTGGATGCGGACGTTAACCGGCCCTGTTCTCGTAGGCC
>Ga0302320_10007852_pt1 | contig 23398 bp, 24 predicted proteins | sample Bog_T0_3_FD_202130 | JGI IMG/M metagenome (GOLD analysis project Ga0302320, IMG submission 202130) | Peat permafrost microbial communities from Stordalen Mire near Abisko, Sweden - Bog_T0_3 | ecosystem: Environmental > Terrestrial > Soil > Wetlands > Peat | place: Sweden: Abisko, Stordalen Mire... | reverse complement strand
CCCTACAGCCGCTTGATAAACGCCTGCGCCTCTTTGAGTTGCGGAAACATCCTCTCCTCCGCCTTGAACTCCCGCGAGTGAACGCACCGCCGCACCCCGCGCATCTTCACCGGATGTTTCAGGTGCAGCATCTCGTGGTAGAGCAGGTATTCAATGGCGTAGCGCGGGCTCGACGGGCGGTCGAAGACACGGCTCACCACGATGGTGTTGTGAGCGGAATCGTAGTGGCCCAGCGCCCGCTTGGCCATCCCCTCGCTCCAGGTCAACTCTGGCCGCCCCAGCATCCCGCCGAAGAACCGCGCGTTCAGCGAGTCGAAAACCTCCTCCAGTTGGTAGAAGCGTCCCTCCGGCCCGAAGAACCGCTTGCTGCCCCGCGCCCCGCGAATCAGCTCCGTCTGCCGGCTGACGGCAGCCGAGGTGGAAAATCGCTTATAGCGCAGGTTGTGCCCTGCGTCGATGGGCTTTTTGTAGAGTTTGGCCAGCAGAATATGCGCAATGGCGCGGATCACCGGTTCCGGCGCGCCCTCCAGAAGATCGGAAAGGCTGACAGTAATCTGCCCCTCGCGCAGCCGAATCCGCGTATTCAGCGAGGTAAACCGCCGGAAACGGACCACCATGGGCGGCATCGGCGCCCGCGGTCGCAGCGCCCGGTACTCTTCCTGAAAAAGGTTAACAATTTCGCCAGCCACTCTTTACAGCTTACAGCGAACAACCGGCAGCTCACAGTTTGAGAGGTTGTCCTCAGAGTACGCCGCTGACTCTTTCGATTAAAGTGTGCAAAATGAGACAGTTGACAACTTGGGGGGGGGGGGGCACAATCGTTCACATGCATGATGATATACGAATCATAAGTGTCGAAAAGGACGGCGATGACGGCCTGATTGTGACGTTCTCAGATGGGACGACGGGCGCATATGTAGTGGAGGAGTTGCTAACGCTGAGACCTTGTCGACAACTAGGCGAAAAGCCAAAGAGCCAGAATCTTCCGCAAACCCCAACAACGCACTAATCAGGACACTACTCAGATTGCCGGTTGACAGCAACTGTACTTCTGGCTCGTTGACTTGCTAACCCCTAATCCCTAATCCCTAGCCCCTAACCCCTATTTCTTCTCCAGCACCATCAGTCTCTGCCGCGCCTGCCACTCCTGATCCGGATACTTTCCGGCAGCCGCGTTCAGAAAGTGATGGTAGTAGGTTGCCGCCTGGGCCTTTTGGTGGAGCGTGTCGTAAGCCGTCGCCCAAAGGAAGTAGGTGGACGGCAGTTCTGGAAGAAATTTCGACCGCATGGTCAGCGCGTGGATGGTGATCGCGGGTTGATTGGTCCTCGATGCGGCAAAGGCCAGGCCGCCCCAGCCGTCGGCGTTGGCCGGGTCTAGCCGGGTGGCTTTGTCGAAGGCCGCGAAGGCCTCAGAGTAATTGCGAAGCCGGATCAGGTTCTGCCCATGCGACACCAGCAGCTTCGGATCTTCGGGGCTGGCCATCAGCAGCGAGACATACAGCTTGTCTGAGCCCGCGGCGTCTCCGGCGTCGTCCAGCACCGCGGCCAGCATCCGCGTAATCGCCGCGTCCTTGGGGTGGGCCTCGTGCAGCTTCTGAAACAGCGGCAGAGCTTCGGCTTTATCCTCCGTGGCCAGCACCGTGGCCAGTTGCGCGGTCAGAGCAGTGTCGTCAGGCGCATTCTCCAGCGCCGCCCGCAGCAGGGCCTCCGCCTCGGGATATTGTTTGCGCGCAATCAGCAGGTGCGCCAGGCCGGAGTTGGCTGGCGCGGATTTTGGATTCTCGGTCAGAATGTGGCGATAGGCTTTCTCCGCGGCGTCAAGCTGGCCAGTCTGCTCGGCCAGGCTGGCGGCCAGCAGCGTGTCGGCCGGGCTCTCCGGCGAGAGCTTCAGCGCCTCCAATAAATCCTCAGAAGCTTTCGACGGATCGTCCGTGCGGTCAATCTCCGCCAGCGCCCGCCATGCGCGCGCCTTGGCGCCTGGGCCGGCATCGCCGGGGTCCTGTTGTGTGGCCGTCGCCAGTTCCCTCCGCGCGTCTGAGATTTTGTTCTGCCGGGCCAGCAGCATTCCCAGTTCGACGTGCGCCTCAAACGACTGCGGGTTTGCATCTACCGACCGTTGATAGAACCCTGCTGCCGCCTCCAGCCGATTTTGTGCATCGGCCACGTAGCCTGCGTCAAACAGCGCCCGCGCATCGGACGGGTGCGCCGCCAGCCAGGTGTCCAGCCTGGCCTCCGCCGTCTTCCAGTCAGATTTGACGACGGCCGCTTCAGCCTGCGCCACTTCATCGGAGACAGGCTGTGCCGTAGCGACCGCCTGCGCCGGCTTCTCTGGTTTCTGCGCGGAGCTCTGGCCGAATCCGGCCACCGATGCCAATAGCAAAATAAAAAAAACAAAACGATGCACGGAATACCTCACTCTTAGTTTACCCAAGCAGACCTTGACCGGAACTGTTGTCAGTTCGACGCATGGGAGCGGTGGAGGAAATCCAACCATGATCATATAAAGAGCAATAAAGACCAAAATCAGTGTAGAGCAACATAGACCAGCACAAAAGGATTTGAAAAAGTAAATTTGTATTAAGAAGTAGGTTGGTAATCAGGAGACAACAATGCAAACGCAATTTGAAAATCCGAATGAAGCGAAACTGAAAGAAGAGACAGTCACGAGCGATTCAACGCAGAAGCGGGTTGACCGCGTGGCCGAAAAGGCCGCGGAGAAATCCACAAAAGCCGAACAGAAATTCGACAAGGAAAATAGTAATCTCTTTTCAAAATAACCGGCATTTCGGGACTTTCAGTCAAGATAGTGGGATAAAGAAGATCCGATGCGTGCCAGGAATCAGGGGGTCAATATGACTGCAATTGTTCAGCAACACTTTCCACTAACCAGCGCCTATCTGTGCCCGGACTGCGACACCATAAGCAACAACGCAATGCATTGTCCTGCCTGCGCCTCGGATGTTCTCATGTCGCTGGAAGGCGTGCTTAATCCCAAGCACGCGAATAAAGCGAGGAATCGAAACCATTCCGAGTTTCCCAAATGGCGGGCGCAGATCCAAATTGCCGCATAAAGTTTGCGTGGCCGCGGCCAGGTGTCGAGCCTGGCCTACGTATCCTTCTAGTCAGCGGCTACAAGCGCTGACGATTCCACTGTGCGCAACTCAGAAGCACAGCAGGTCCGCTTTTTAATCGCGGAGCCTATCCACGGGCCGGATCGAAAATTCTTCTTAACAATCGAACGAATCCTATGCTATGGTTGTCTCACTCGATCGGAGGAGCTTCCCCTCTTCCGGAGGTCCTATGCAAAGAATTCACTGGCGCTTCAAGCGGCCTTCGGGCTCGCTGTCTCCCCATGCTGCCCCGTCCCCGCAACAGGGAACTGTGCCGCCGTCTCCGCCGCCGCCTGCCTCTGGATTGGACGCGCTGCCGGGGGCCAGCGCCTGGCTTGGCGCGTTAAAGCTAACCGCATTTCTTGCCGTTGCCGGCTTCATCGGAAAACTGGCTTTGCAACAGTTTCTGGGCATCGAGCTGAGTCACTGGACCGCTCCCGATCTTAGCCATTTCGCCGGGCGTTGGGCCATGGACACCATGAATCAAGTCATGGAACAGATTCTCGGTCACCCATTCCTGTTCGGGATTCCCGTTCTTCTGTTGCTGGTCCCCCCGCTCCTCTCCTTTTACCTTCCACGCACGCATGCTGCCCTCAGGTTCACAACATACTTGAGTGTCGGTGTCGCTGCCGCGGGGCTGCTGTTTGTCTTGCTCTGGTGTGAAATGCCTGCCGCCGACATGAACGGTTGGCCTACACAGAGTTTAAGTGTGCAATTGGACCCTCCCGGTTCAGGTCCGCATAGGGCGCGTGTCTCAGACCTGAAGGCCATCTTGCTCGTTTCTAAAATGGATGGGGTGGCAAAGCAATATGGCACAAATTGTCCCATCTCCGTGCCGCAGACTTTAAAGCCGCATTTGAATGCCAAATATCCCGTCCAGGCCGCTCAGGACTACCTGAATGGCTTGTATGCCTGGTCCGTCATATTCTGTATTGCTGGATGGCTGATTCTCTATCTTCGCGCCCCCGTCGATGAGGCAGCGCTCATCGATGAGATATTCAAGGGAATCAGAATCTTTGCATGCGTGTTGCTGCTTCCCCTGGCCAGCCTCATGATCCCCTATATGTATGGCAAGATGATCTACCCGACTACCTATCCTGTGGTCACGTTAAATTATAAAAATGGAGATGTCAGCAAGCCAAGGCTCTTGATGGACGAGACCGACACGGACATTACCATCCTTTCAACCGATGATTCGATGGTTACCGTTGTTCATCATCGTCTGGACGATATCAAGAGTATTCATCAATATGGATATAAAGACCTTTTCAATGAAATCCTGCTGCAGTGCAAATGGGCGCCCCCGGCCAGTGTTCAGGGCGATGCACAGAACTGACTCAACGCCATCCCCCCATTTGCGCTCCGCCCACGGTTCTGAGTAGTATTGCCTACGAATGGAGGTTTCATGGATCGCCGCACATTTTCCGCACTGCTGCCCATGCTTTTTGCCGCTCCGGCCCTCACGGTCACAGCCGAAGCTCAGGCGCCTGGTTCGCCCGCTCCTGCCGCCCCGGCCCCCCTCGCCAAGCTGGCCTCGGGTCAATACCTTCCGGGCGAGCCGTCACACCCCAACTCGCCGCGCGTCTCGCGCAGTTTTCTCCGCGGCCTGCTGCCAGACAATATCCGCCTGGAATCGCACGTCACGGTTCTTGCGCCCGGCGCGCCCGCCGAGCCCATCGAGCATCACAAGCACTCTGAGATGTGGTTTGTCCGCGAAGGCACGGTTTCCTTGATGACCGCCGGCGTCACGCGCACGCTTAAGGCCGGCGAAATGGGCCTGTGCATCGCCGGAGACGATCACTACATCACCAATGCCAGCAAGACCGAGCCGGCTTCCTATTTTGTCGTCTCCGTCGGCCCGCCGGAGTAGCCCAACTGCTGAGCGTAAGCTCCACAACTCAAATGTCTCATATCATGAGATAACTGAAATATTTTTCCAATCCCGATGCGCTTCAGCCGCCGTGTATCTAATTGAAATTCAATTATTTCCGATGCAACACAAGTTTCGCGTACACGAAAGTCTCGGCTTTTCACATATAAAACCTGACTTTTAATGTAGACTAATACTATCCAAATAAAGAAACCAAACTCGAAAAACCAATCTGGGAAATGCATGCAGTAATCCCAATTGCTGTGAGCTAACTCCCGAAACAAAAAATCGGAGATTAATCCATGAATCACATTTCCATGCAACTCATTCCACTCTCCACTGCATTTCTTTGTCAGGACTGTAGCGTAGTTGGAAACAGCCCATATCAGTGTCCTGCCTGCGCCTCAGGTGTCTTGATGGGGCTGGCAAGCATCCTTGATCGCAAGCAGGAGAAGAAGTCGAGAACTCGTAACCGTACCACCGAGTTTCCCGCCTGGCAGGCGCAGCCCCAGCCGGTGCAGCTCCGGCGTGTTGCATGAATGAGTCAGGTGGGCGCCTCCGCCCATTCCATTCGACAGTGGCGCACAGTACTCCCCCGCCGCACCGCGTCCTATAATGAAGAATGGCCGTTTGCGTCCCAAGCCTCGCTGAGGCTTCGGGAACGCACTCGGCCGACTTCTCGCCCGGTGACCTCCCTTTGAATGACGCCATCATCATCCGCGGTGCGCGGACGCATAACCTGAAGAACATCTCCTGCGAGATCCCTCATGGCAGGCTGACGGTCATCAGCGGCGTCTCCGGTTCGGGTAAATCCTCGCTGGCATTCGACACCATCTATGCAGAGGGCCAGCGCCGCTACGTCGAGTCGCTTTCCGCCTACGCCCGCCAGTTCCTCGAGCGCATCGAGAAGCCCGACGTGGACGAGATCGACGGCCTCGCCCCGGCAATCGCCATCAAGCAGAAGAACTCCACCCGCAACCCGCGCTCCACCGTCGCCACGGCCACCGAGGTCTACGACTATCTCCGCCTGCTCTACGCCCGCTGCGGCACGGTTCACTGCGTCCACTGCGACGGCCTGGTCAAGCGCGACTCCATCGACGAGGTCGCCGAGGCCACATTGGCGCTGGGGGAGGGAACTCGTCTCAACGTGCTCTTCCCTGTGCGCCACGCCGAGCCCGTGCCGGCGGCAGAGGCCAAGCCCGCCAAGCGTGTCGCCAAATCCCCCGCCAAGTCCGCCGCCAAGCCCGCCTCCGAATCCCCGCTCACCGAGGCTCTCAAAGCCCGTCTCATCGAACTGCGCGCCTCCGGCTTCAATCGCCTCTATCAGCAGGGAAACATCTTCGAGTTTTCCACTCCCGAGTCGCTCCTCGATCTCGACTTCACTCTGCCCGTATTTGTCTTGCTCGACCGCGTCGTCGTCAGCGCTGACAATCGCGCTCGCATTGTCGACGCCGCCGAGGTCGCCTATCGCGAGGCGGGCGAGGTCACCTTCGAGGAACTCCCCCGCACTGAAGACGCCCCGCGCCCGCGCCACCGCTTCTCCGCCTCCTACGAGTGCAAGAGCTGCCATCGCCCTGGCCGCGAGCCCGAGCCGCGCTTGTTCAGCTTCAACAATCCCTTCGGCGCTTGTCCCCGCTGCCAGGGTTTCGGCAACACCATGGACTTCGACCTCAACCTGGTCATTCCCGACAAGGCTCTCACCCTCAACGGTGGCGCCATCGACCCCTGGAACCGCCCCAAGTACCGTCCCTGGTTTACGGAGTTTCGCAAGCAGGCTCCCGAACTGGGCGTGCCGCTGGATGTCGCCTGGCGTGACCTGCCGGAAGCTGCCCGTGAAATCGTGCTCCACGGTAAAGGAACATTCGTCGGCGTCCTCGGCTTCTTCGCGCAAATGGAGCGCAAGAAATACAAGCTGCACGTGCGTGTCATGCTCAGCAAATATCGCGGCTATGCCGAGTGCCCCGACTGCCGCGGCCAGCGACTCCGCGCCGAGGCTCGCAGCGTCCGCATCAACGGATTTAGTATTTGCCAGGCAACCGCGCTCACCATCGCGGAAGCCAAAGCCTTCTTTGCCGCGCTCCAGCTCTCTCCCATGCAGGAGGAGATCGCCGGCCCCATCCTCGAAGAGGTCCGCGCACGCCTCGGTTTTCTCGACGCCGTCGGCCTGGAGTACCTCACCCTCGACCGTCTCGCCTCCACGCTCTCCGGCGGCGAGGCGCAGCGCATTCAGCTCGCCACCTCGCTCGGCTCGCAACTGGTGGGCGCGCTGTATGTCCTCGACGAGCCTTCCATTGGCCTCCACTCCCGCGACACTGCCCGACTCATCCACATCCTCAAAGAACTGCGCGACTTGGGCAACACCATCATCGTCGTCGAGCATGACGCCGACATTCTCCGCTCCGCCGATCATCTCCTCGACCTCGGCCCCGGCGCCGGCGAGCTGGGCGGCAAGCTCCTTGCTGAAGGCATTCTTGCGGAGATTGAAGCCAACCCCGCTTCGCTCACCGGCCGCTATCTCTCCGGCCAGCTTTCCATTCCCATCCCCACGCGCCGCCGCGTGCCCGGTCGCGATCGCCTCGTCCTGCGCGGAGCCACGGCCAACAACATCCACGCGCTCGATGTCGAAATCCCTCTTGGAATGTTGGTCGCCATCACCGGCGTCTCCGGCTCCGGGAAGTCAACACTGGTTCATCAGGTGCTCTATCGCGCCGTGGCGCGCGCTCTCGGACAGTCCGAAGGCGCCGACCCCTCCAGCCTCTACAAATCCCTCACCGGCGTCGAGCGCCTCAACGATGTGGTCCTCGTAGATCAAACCCCCATCGGCCGCACTCCGCGTTCCAACCCCATCACCTACATCAAGGGCTTCGATCTAGTCCGCGAGCTCTTCGCCGCGCAGCCCGAGGCTCGCCGTCTCTCCCTCACTCCCGGCCATTTTTCCTTTAACGTCCCCGGCGGCCGCTGCAACACCTGCGAGGGCGACGGCACGGTCACTGTCGAAATGCAATTCCTCGCCGACGTCGAGTTACCCTGCGAGGACTGTAACGGCACCCGCTATCAAACCAAAATCCTCAATGTTCACTACAAGGGCAAGAACATCCACGATGTGTTGCAAATGACCGTGAAAGAGGCGCTGCGCTTCTTCGCCGGCCAAAACCGCCTGCTCGAAAAACTCGCCGTCCTCGACGAGATCGGCCTCGGTTACTTGCGTCTCGGCCAGTCGGCCACCACGCTCTCCGGCGGCGAGGCGCAGCGCGTCAAGCTCGCCGCTCATCTCGCCCAGGTCCGCGCCGTCAACGCCACCGCCAAGCCCTCCCAGGCCAGCCGCGTCCTCTACATTCTCGACGAGCCCACCACCGGCCTCCACTTCGACGATGTCTCCAAGCTCCTCACCGCCTTCCGCAAGCTCATCGACGGCGGCGGCTCACTCATCGTCATCGAGCACAATCTCGACGTCATCAAGTCCGCCGACTGGGTCATCGATCTCGGCCCAGAAGGTGGTGCAGCCGGCGGCAAGATAGTCGCTGAAGGCACCCCCGAAGAGATTGCGACCAATCTCCTCTCCCACACCGGAAAATGGCTCGCGAGGGTGCTGTGACAAGGCTATCGCCCCTGATGGAATGTAAATCTTTGAAGTTATAATCAAATGAAGAGAGAGTTCGGTCCTGAATGTTTCGTGGCCTGAAAAATTGGATGGACAGACAACTCGGGCGCAACCAAAAAACCCATCGGATCTATGGCTCTCTCTCAATCAGAGAAACCGTTCAGAGAATCTATCGCACCCGGGAATGGGGCGATGATGGCTCGCCCTATCACTCCGGCTCGGGCTCACGCGGCGCGGCCTCGGAGCAATATTGCGCCTTCGTGATCGACTTCATTCGGAAACACAATGTGCGCAGCGTCGTTGATCTGGGATGCGGTGACTTTGCCATCGGACGGCAGATCTCCGAGGCCACCGGCGTATCTTACACAGGCATCGACGTAGTCCCCGAGCTGATCGAGCATCACAGCCGCACAGAGCGAAATCGTCTCTTTCGCTTTCAATGTGCCGACATTACATCCGATCCGCTGCCGACGGCTGATCTGTGCCTGATTTGCCAGGTTCTCCAGCATCTTAGCAACGACGAGATCGCCAAAGTCCTCAATAATCTTGGAGGCTTTCCGCATGTGCTGATCACCGAACACCTTCCGATTCATCCTCGTTCAATCAATCTCGACAAGCCGCACGGACCCGATGTGCGCGTGCGTTATGGCTCAGGCGTATATCTGGAGCTGCCGCCCTTTTCGTTGCCCACACTCGAAGTGTGGAAGATCCCACATTATAAAAAATCGATCTTGAAGACAGTCATGCTCGTGAACAAAACCTTCTGCAAGCAGCCGGAGCGGGCATCTGAGAACAACTTGAAGATTCTCGTGCTCTTCTCCCACGTATGGCGCGGAGGAAGAGCGGGAGGGGCGGAGACCCATGCTCTTCAACTGATGAAGGAGCTCAGTCTGCGCGGCCATCAGATCTACTTCGTCGCTGCAAGCGGAAATTCTGAAGTGGAGAATACCCCGCCCGGCGTGCTGGCTGAGTACAGGCTGCCATTTCAGAGCCTGAACCCTTTCGACAAACTGACGGCTTACCGGCGGCTGATCGAGATCGTCACCAGGCACCAGATCGATATCATCCATGCTCACCACCGTACCGGAGGCTATTTTGCGGAAGCGATCTTTCGGCGCACTGGCGTGCCTTATGTCATCACGGTTCACGATATCTGGCACCGTGCTCCGTTCAAATCCCTGCATGGCAGAATTATTCGCCGGATGATCGCGGTCAGCGGATTCATCAAGCGTGGCTTGACGGAGAAGTTTGGCGTTGCCGCGGATCAGGTGCGGATTATCCATAACGGAATCGATCCGGCGCAGATCGAGAAGGCGAGTGGCGAAGAGGCGGCGCAGATTCGTGAAAAGTTTGGTGTAGGCGGGGAGGTTGTCTTCAGTCTGGTTGCGCGCATCACAGAATCGAAGGGCCACTATGACGTGATCGAGGCGTTAAAGCTGCTCCCGCGCGAGTTGAATTACAAATGCCTGATTGCGGGAGAAGGAAAAGACAAACAAAAACTGCAAGCGCTGGTGGCGCGCTACGGCCTTGGCGAGAAGGTTGTGTTCTGCGGATTTCAGGCGAATATCCCCGCCCTGATGAAAGCCTCCGACGTGATTCTGCTTCCCTCGCACCGGGAGCCGTTCGGCCTCTCCATTCTTGAGGGGATGTTCGCGGGCAAACCGCTTCTGGTATCTTCCTCCGGAGGAATTCCCGAAATTGTAACCAATGACCGCGAAGGGATTGTCTTCCCGGCGAGGGGTGTGGCCGCGCTCGCCAAGGCAATCGTGTTGTTGGTAGAAGATCCCGCGCTCCGTCACCGCCTCGGCGAAGAGGCATACCGTACCGCTAATCGCAGATTTTTGCTAAGTAAGATGATCGATGACACGGAAGCGTATTATAGGGAGATTGTAAGGAAAGCTGGATCGAGTCAAAGTTTTACACAGAGCTTCCGCTAACTCCGCTAACTTGCCGCCTTCTCCCCCGCCCCCATCAGCATCAGCGAACGCTGTGCAAAAGGCGAATAAACCAGCGGCGTCATGCACGCCAGCGCCAGCCCGAAGTTGATGTGGTGCAGCAACAAAAAGGGCGCGAGCGCCCACAGCTCATCGAACGCCAGCAGAAACGGCCAGAGCTTGAGAAACTTTCCGCGCGCCCCGGGCGCATGAAACAGCGTAGCGGTAATCACAAACAGCCGCACAGGTATCAGCATCGCCGCCGTCACAATCAGAACAACGAACGCCTCCGTCGCCCTCGGCAGCGGAGAGAAAAGCTCTTCAATCTCCGCCAGGTTTGCCAGCGCCCCCACATAGAATCCAAGGTACATGATCTGCAGCAAAATAAAGAGCGTCGTCACCACGCGATGCGAGGCCTTCGGAAGCTCCTCCGGTGTGGCCAGAATCTGGAAACGAAATTTGGATCCAGGCTCTGCCGCAATCCTCGTTGGCTGCCTGCGCACTACTGTCTGCTCCGTCGCCGCCGGGGAAGGGAATTCGGCGACCGGCTGTGACCGATCTTCACCTGATGTAATCCGCTCCACCGGCGCCACAAAGCGATAGCCGCGCCGCGCCAGCGTCTCCACGAATCGCGGATTTCCCGCCGTATCGCCCAGAGCCTCGCGGATGCGATTGACGGCCGAGTTCACGCCATGTTCGTAGTCAACAAAAGTTCCGTCGGGCCACAACTTCCGGGAGATTTCCTCTCGCGTCAGCAGCTCGCCGGGCCGCTCCAGCAGCAGGCACAGCATCTGAAACGGCTGTGCGTTCAACTTGACCCGGAGTCCATTTCTGCGAAGCTCTCCCGTGGCTACGTTTGCTTCAAATGTGCCGAAGCGATAGCGCCGTGCTGGCTGTGCATCCGTCATGCTCATGCCAGTGTAACCGATCACGCGCTCAATCCAGTTCCGCTGTCCAATGTACAACATTTCGCAAGTCTAATATCTGCAATTACCTGCACCGTGAGAAACTTGTCTTCGACAAGTGAGATTCCATGCATTGCATCGCCCGCCGGTTCCACGATAAGGTCTGTTCATGATGCAACGCCAACCATCCGGCCCGAGAAAACTTTCCGCTAACTTCGTTCTATGCGGCTTCCTGCTCTTTGCCGCCGCGCCCGCATACACGCTGGCTGAACCCGCGCCTGCCGCCGTTTCAGCCTTCGACTCTTATATCAGCACGGTTGAGGCGCGTCTGGTTCATCAGCATCGTTCGCCAAACGGCTTCATCGCTTCTCTCGCACAGTCCGAGACGCGTCTCCGTCAGGGCGAACTGATTATCGAGCAGATCACGCCCTCCACCAATGCGGATTTGCCCGGAGCCATGCTCTACCACTGGCGCGGCACCGCCTTTGCACCCGGAGCCAAAGCCGCGGACTTCGAGCGCCTGATGAAGAATTTCGACGCTTATCCGCAAAACTATTCCCCGCAAATCCTCCAGTCAAAAATCCTCTCTCAGCAAGGCGATCATTTCCAGGTCCTGATGCGCGTCCGCCAAAAACACGTCATCACCGTGGTCATGGATACTACCTACGACGTCACCTTTGCCCGCCTCGACGCGCTCCGCGGATACAGCATCTCGCGTAGCACGCAGATCTCCGAAATCGACTCGCCCGGCTCGCGCCACGAGCGCGCGCTCACTTCCAGCGAGGAGCACGGCTTCCTTTGGCGGCTCTACACGTACTGGACATACGAGGAGCGCGACGGCGGCCTATACATGCAGATCGAATCTGTTTCCCTCACGCGCTCCATCCCCACCGGCCTCGGCTGGGCAATTGGTCCCTTCGTCGAGAGCGTTCCCCGCGAATCGCTGGAATTCACCCTGCGCTCCACCTGCAACGCGCTGCGCAGATAGCGCGTATAGTCGTTCGCTAACTTGCTAACTCGCTAACTCCGCGCAGCGGGGGCTAACTTGCTATTTTTGTCTGAAAATCAAAATAATCTGGGCCATTGGATAAGGAGACGAAAATGAATCTTCAAGCAGTCGCGATAAATAAACCCGCAGCTTTCATCACCGCGCGCCGCATCAACCAATCCCTCACCGCGTCCCTCGAAAAACGCGCCTTGCTCTGGATGGCCTCGCGCGCCCCCCGCTGGCTCACCTCCGACCAACTCACCCTCCTCGGCCTCTGCGCGCAAATCGCCGCCGGCCTCTTCTACGCACTCTCGCGCTTCAACCGTTACACCCTGCTTCTCGTCATCCTCTGCCTCGCGCTCAACTGGCTCGGCGACAGCCTCGACGGCACCCTCGCCCGCGTGCGCCACCACGAGCGTCCGCGCTACGGCTTCTATGTCGATCACATGGCAGACATCTTCGGCTCCGTCGCTCTCATGTCCGGCCTCGCCCTCTCCGGCTTTCTCCACTGGCAAACCGCCATCGCCATGCTGATCGCCTTTCTCATCCTCTCCGGTGAAAGCTTCCTGGCCACCTATTCGCTCTCCCGCTTTCAGCTTTCACAGGGCATCTTCGGCCCCACGGAGATTCGCATTCTGCTCGTCATAGGCAACCTCGCGCTACTGCGCAATCCCTACGCCCATCTCTTCGGCTTCAAAATTCTGCTCTTCGACCTCGGCGGCGCCATCGCAACCCTCGGCATGTTTGCCATGGCAATTCACACCACCCTGCGCCACACTGCGCAACTCTATCGTCAGGAGCCGCTGCCGTGAGCACCTTCATCCGCTGGAGCAAGTTCAATCTCGTCGGCGCCGTCGGCATGGTGGTGCAGCTTGCCGCGCTCGCCCTTTTCAACCGCTGCGTTCCGGGCCATTATCTGCTTACCTCCGCCGCTGCGCTGGAGCTGACCCTGCTGCATAACTTTGTCGCGCACCTCCACTACACCTGGAGCGACCGCCGCCACAACTCCGCCGTCCTGGCTCAGCTCGTGCGCTTTCATCTCTCCAATGGCCTGGTTTCCATGCTCGGCAATCTCGCCCTCATGCGCCTTCTAGTCGGTGTCGCGCACACCCCTCTGCTAGTCGCCAACGCCATCGCCATTCTCTGCTGCTCCATCCTCAACTTCTGCATGGGAAACAACTGGGCCTTCGCCGCAAGGACGCAGTCGTAAATCGCTTTAACCCAAGACCATACCAGGCGTACAATCATTTTTTCGGAGGTCTCCATGCAACGCCGCAATTTTCTCACCGCCTCTCTCGCCGCCTCAGCCCTCGCCCTCACGCACGAACCCGCCGCCCAGGCCGGCACCGTCGCCCAGCCCGCCGCCCCGCTCGAGTACTACCAGATCCGCCGCTACCAGCTTCATTCCAGCCCGCAAACCGCCCTCACCCAAAGCTACTTCGCCGACGCGCTCATCCCCGCCCTCACCCGCCTCGGCCTCGGCCCCATCGGAGCATTCCAGGCCGACTTCGGCACTCAATCCCCGGCCTACTATCTGCTCATCCCCGCCGGCTCCGTCGAAGCCCTCGCTCAAATCACTCTCCGCCTCGCCGGCGATCCCGCCTTCCTCAAAGCCGCCGACCCCTTCTGGAACGCCCCCGCCACAGCGCCCTCCTTCGACCGCGTCGAGACTTCACTTTTGCAAGCCTTCTCCGGCTGGCCCCGCCTCACGCCTCCTCCGGCCACCGCCGCCAAATCCAAACGCATCTTCCAAATGCGCACCTACGAAAGCCCCAGCGAGCAGGCCCACATCCGCAAGGTCGAAATGTTCAATAGCGGCGAATTCGCCTGCTTCCAGGCCGCCGGCTTTCATCCCGTCTTCTTCGGCGACACGCTCATCGGCTCGCGCATGCCCTGCCTCACCTACATGCTCAGCCTCGCCAGCCTCGACGAGTACAACGCCCGATGGGACGCCTTCCGCAACCATCCCGACTGGAAAAAGCTCTCCGCCAACCCGCGCTACAGCTACGAGCCCATCGTCAGCAACATCACCAACCTGCTCCTCAGCCCGCTGCCCTCCTCGCAGATTTGAGTTTTATGTTTGTGCTCGGGACGGGTATTTGGACAAGTTGAGTTGAATTCGCTCCAGGCGGTTTATGCGTACATATGGATAGGGTTTTTGGGGGATATATGCGTCATTATGCGTAATTTCTGCTGGATATATGCGTCATTATGGATGTGCCTGGCAAGAGATATGCGTAGTTATGGATGTGATCACGGTTTTCGACAACTGGCGGGATGAGAATGAATCAGGTTTGGATTTTCGGGGTTGGGAATGATGCACCATTTTTGAGTTCAAATTCTCCAGAAGGGAGAATGTGAATATAGATCAGGGTGAAACCATAGATCAGGCTGTTACTAGGATTCCTGTCCTGTGGATGCGTTGATAAATTCACTGAGACCTGAGAATGAAAACCTCTAAATACGAAACGGCAGCCAAGCGCTCGGAGATGATGTCTCGCATCCGATCGAAAGACACGAAACCGGAGATGCTTATCAGAAAGGCGCTACATCGCCTCGGCTTTCGATTTCGCTTGCATGTTCGTGATCTGCCGGGATGCCCTGATATCGTTCTCCCGAAGTATCGAATCATTATTCAGGTCAAGGGATGCTTCTGGCATGGCCACACGTGCCGCGATGGCAGGCTGCCAAAATCAAATCGCGAATATTGGGTGCCGAAGCTGCTTCGGAACAAGGAGCGGGACATCTCCAATGAACGCAAACTGCGCCGCATGGGCTGGTCTGTTCGCACCCTCTGGGAGTGCAGGATATGCACCCTCGGTCAAATCAGCCTTGATGCAGTGCTAACCAACCTATTGCACAAGAAGTGTCTCTCCCTCGGAAAATAGCGCGTTAGTGAATTCCAAGGTGGTACATTCGCATTATTATCCGCTTATGGCTACGAATCCAACAAGAAGCCTCGATAAACAACCGAACTGGCAAGGGCAGGGAAATCCAGACTCACTGCTAATTGAGCAGCTAGAGAAAGCAATTCTTAAAAATGCTGGTGGGCTTGAGAGATTCAAGAAGGAAATTCCCCTTCTTTTGCGCAAAGCCATAGATGAGGTCATCGATTCGGCCCGCACAAACCGCTCTACGCTCAACGAGACGAAGATCAACGAGAGGATTTATCTCGGAACCAAAATCAGGGTTCAATTGAGAAACCGTTTGAAACTGGCGAAGGGGAGAATTATCAATCCCTGCTTTGGTGGAACCGAGATTGGAATCCAAAGCACCATCGGTCAGACTTGGTCCGTTCCACCCGAACTCGTTGGTAATACGTGCCTCTTGGTCAAATCCGACGAAAAGCGCGCGATTTGCTCCGTTGGGACGATAATGATTCAGGACGAGGTTCTGAATGCGATTGGGGTATCATCAGGAAGGCGAGTGATTTCGAGTGCCGGTATGGAGAGTATTCGCTGGATTCTTAAGGATGAACCGCTTCCCAACGCCCCTTCATAATTGTTCGGCGGGCATGAGGAGCCGGAATTTACATCTTCCTACGGAGACTGATCTTCAATCGATTCCGCTAATCGGGCCTGAATTGGTTTAGGCGCAATGCTTGCATGAACTTCTTTCAATAATAACTCGATCTCGGTCTTCGCGAAAATCTGACAGTCCGAGTACAAATCGATGAGCCTTGATGGCAAATCTGTCATTAGTGCTGAAAGGTCATACGAAACCTCTGTGAACCGGTTCCTAAATAATTGAATTCTTGAGAGGCTGTCAGCTAGTTGAGTTTTCCGCAGTGATGCATCGGGCCAAATACGTTTCCAGTATTCGCATGTCATGCACTTCAAGGCGCAACGGGTGCCGTCGTGTGAGAGAAACGAAGCCCAGCCGGAGCGTGCGAGAAGCGATGAGGCCGGTCTAGAGTCATCTGTGCGCTTTCTGTTGTTGCATTCCTTGCATGCCACCAACACATTTCCCGGCACATGAAGACCAGCGCGGAGCCTATTCATCCCGTCGAGGTGCTCAACAATAGAATTGTCCCAGGTCAACTCGCGTGAGCAATAAGGGCACAGGTTATTAAAGCTCTCCCGCACCATTTGGACATACTCTTTGCTTTTAACTTTAACGGCACAGGTTTTGGAAAGTGACCTGCTCAGCTCGTGAAGGAACATGCTGATGAGCTTATTGGCCACGTCCGATTTGGCGTTGGTGTTACCGCTGAGCAGCTTGGAAGCTGGATCTTTCAATCTTCGCCTCCAAGCAGCCAGTCAACCTTGACCTCCAATACCTTGGCAATCGCTCGAAGTTCAAAATCAAGGACACGGCGAAGATTATTTTCAATCTTTGCAACCGCAGCGCGATCCATCTGCACTCCAACAAGCGCAAGTTTCGCGGAGAGATCGTCTTGTGTGAGCGGAGGTTTGGCTACGGCACGAGCCTTGGCGATTCGCTTGCCGGAAATGTTCCTCTTGCTGGGAGTCTTGCTCACATCGAAAGACTAAACTTTATAAACGCAATAAATGTTCTATAATAGAACATTCGCAGGTGTTTCGATATTCATTCGATACGGCTCTTTTGTCTCAGACTGGACGATAACTCGTATTAGTTTCGACTGTCTTCAAAAACAGCGTCGAGTATGCCTCGAACATTCTCGATAATCACAGCACGCGGCTGAACCTCTTCAATTATCCGCAACGCGGCTGGAAAGAGATTGCGCTCGTCGAGTTTCCCCAACTGCTTACCGGCCTTCGAGAATGGCGGGCAAGGAAGCCCGGCCGCCACTACATCAACCCGGCCACGGAATGGTTTGGCGTCAAATGTATTTAGGTTTTCCTCTATGACATTCCACTCAGGACGGTTGAAGCGCAGCGTCTTGCACGCATGCGCATCGAGTTCCACCAAACCAACGTGGGTAAAACCGGCCTGCTCAAAGCCGAGCGCCTGACCGCCAGCACCTGCACATAGTTCGAGAACTGAAATTGCGTTCATGAACTTCATTGTGCATCGAAACAGTGACCTTTGTCTGCATCAAAGATGCGTGGGTTCACTTGGCTTTACATAAATATTTGAGCGTAAACGGCTTAAGCCCATTTTGGGAAAAATATATATATAACCTGATCCGATGAATCGGAAAACCCTAGTCAGTCCACGCCACCCTTACACCAGCACCACCAACTCACTATACGGCTTTAACTTCGCATCCGTCGTCACCAGATGCAGCGGCTCGCTCATCGCCCGCGCAATCAGCAATCGGTCAAACGGATCGCTGGGAAGCGGCGGATGCTCAGATAGGCCGGACGGCGGCGTGGCCCTGCTTCCGTGCGAATTCATACAGCGCCTGATCGAAGGTGATCAAGCGGGAGTGTGTGGCTTGCGCGAAGGCCAACAGCCAGCAATCGCCGATCCACTTGGAGGCGGCCTTATCGGCGAAAGGTTCGGTGGCCTGTCGAAAGTTGGCTTCTGCTTGCCGGGGCTCGGGAGAGAATTCCACGCGCGGATCTTCGAGCCATCGGTCGTAGACAGCCCAGGCTTTGCCCAGCGTGAGCGTCTGTTCTCCCATCACCGCATTATTAGTGAGTAGGCGCAGTAGCCCAAGTTGTGTATATCGGGAAAAGATAACGCGATCATCGGCTGGCAGTAGCGTTTTCCACTTCCAGGCTGGCTCATTATGCGGGTGAGACAAGACGGAAAGCGCGATCCATACGTTGACATCAGGAAAGTATAAGGTCATGCGGGTTCTCATCCACGGGGAAGCGAGGCCCCAGCTTGCCCGTGCCCGTAATCATTGGACCGGTTACCGGCTTCCCCTTTTTGGGCTGAGCATAGGTCTGCTCGACCGCGCGCACGATGAGAGAGCGGATGGAGACGCCGGAGGTCTGGGCGCGCTCTTTCAAACGCTCATGCAGCGATTCAGGAAGCTCGACAATGGTTCGGGCTGGCATGAGTTGATTATGCCACAAGTCAGGATTGAAGGCGCCTGTGATTCCTGACCACTGACCCCTGTTTTCGCCTCCCAAATAACCCCATTTCGCGCAAAAAACCTTCACTTATATGCAAAGACTTATGGTGCGAAAACGGCCTGAATTCTACTTATATGTAGAAGGTTTTTGTCGCAAAACGACAAAACATCGCGCTCTACCAGCCTAGAACGTAGGCAAAAATCAGCGGCGCGACAATCGATGCATCCGACTCGATGATGAACTTGGGCGTTGTCTCGCCCAGCTTGCCCCAGGTGATCTTTTCGTTGGGCACGGCGCCTGAGTAGGAGCCGTAACTGGTTGTGGAATCACTGATTTGGCAGAAATATGCCCACAGAGGCACGTGCTCCCGCTGCAAGTCCTGGTGCAGCATGGGAACTACGCAGATGGGGAAGTCGCCGGCGATTCCGCCCGCAATCTGGAAGAATCCCAGCGGCGTTTTGGCGGTTGTGGCCGTGTACCACTCAGCCAGCTCCATCATGTACTCGATGCCCGTGCGGACGGTGTGTATCTTCTTTACATCCTGTGAGATACAGTGACCGGCGTACATGTTTCCCAGCGTGGAATCTTCCCAGCCGGGCACGAACATGGGCAGGTTCTTTTCCGCGGCGGCCAGCAGCCAACTATCTTTAGGATCAATCTGATACGACGCCTTCAAAGCGCCAGAGAGCAGAATCTTGTACATGAACTGGTGGGGGAAGAATCGCTCTCCGGCCTGGTCAGCGCGGACCCACTCTTTGAGCACCTCGTTCTCAATCCGCCGCATCGCCTCCATCTCAGGAATGCAGGTGTCGGTGACGCGGTTCATGTGCCGGCTCAATAACTTAGCCTCGTCCGCCGGGGTCAGATCGCGGTAATGTGGCACGCGCTCATAGAAGTCGTGGGCCACCAGATTGAAGACATCTTCCTCCAGATTCGCGCCGGTGCAGCAGATGCCGTGAACCTTGTCCTGGCGAATCATTTCCGCCAACGAAAGCCCCAGTTCGGCTGTGCTCATGGCTCCGCCGATGGTGACCAGCATCTTGCCGCCCGAAGCCAGTAAGTTGTTGTAAGCATTGGCCGCATCCACCAGCGCGGCGGCGTTGAAGTGGCGATAATGGTGCTTGATAAACGATGTAATGGAAGGCATGGCGCCCTTTTTCTGTTCTACAACCCTAAGCTAACACAGTTGGTTACGCCTTCTTCGCCTCCAGTAGCGCGTTGAGCTTGGCCATCACCGGAAAGGCGTCGGCGACGTAAACCACATCAGCTTTGCCGCGCGTCCAGCCGCAATTCGGGTCCAGCGAAATGGCCCGCCTGTCGCCGATGAAGCGCCAACCCACTACGTGCGGCTCCTCGCCGTGGCAGCAGGTGGAGAGGCCCTTGGCGTGGCGCGGCGTCGAGCCGGTTTGGCCGATTTGATTCATATGTGTAAGGAAGGGCAACACGGGTTCCCCTTCTCCGCCCTGATCGACGAGAGATTTGCTGCTTCCCAGCGACGCTCCAGTGGCGCGTAAGAAGCCTAGAATCAGCTCTCCAGCCTCGGCGACATGAATCTGGCCGTCGGGCTGCTTCTTGGTCCATCCGGCTCCGGCGACAAAGAGCATCTTGGCATCGGGACGGATGGTTTGCTGACCCTGCGCCGGAGCGCGGAAGCCGCTGACGGTGGTGCGCAGCGCCGGCAACGTGACCGCAACCTGCTCAATCTGAATAGGTTGACTCTCGCCAGCATAGGCCGCATGGGTGCCTGCATCCAGCAGCAGGAACCATGGGCGCACGCTGCGGCTGATGACTGCTTCGACGCGCTGGCGATAGAACCAGCGCGTAGCTTCGATGGTGTCGGTACCACCGAGAGTGGTGATGTGCGTGTCGATAAAGCCGCCCAGCCGATGCGCTACGCCGGCGGCGACGCGGGTGAAGCGCGAAGTGCCGGGGACGAGGACAATGGTGGCGTTGGCTGCGCGGCAAAGTGCTTCTGCGGCGGCGGCGTCTGAAGCGTAGCGCGACTGGGCGAAGGCCTCGCCGGAGACAGCCAGGATGCGTGCGCCGGTGGAGGCCAGGGTGCTGGCTGCGGCGGCGGCGTCGGTGGCGACAATGCCGATGGTGAGCGGGGCAGAGAGGCGCGCGGCCAGCTCTTTGCCGGCGGTTACGGCTTCAAGCGAAGCTTTGCTGAGTGCGGAGCCGGTTTCGTCTGCGTGTGTCAGTACGAGAATGTTTTCCATTATTCGGCTCCAATCCAGGCGACCAGCTCGGCTGCAATCTGATCCGGGGTCATGTCTTTCACCACGCGAGTCTCGCGCTGCTGTTTAGGCAGGCTCACCGAGACGTAGCTGAGACCGTTGGCTTCGAGCTTGGCGGCCTTGGCCTTTTGCAGCGCGGGCATGATGGTGCGCATATTCGCCATGCCGACCTGCGGATTGTTGCGCGGCTCGGCGAGATTGCCGGTTGCCCAGCCGAGTACGGCTGGAGTTCCAGAGCAGGCCGAAACCTGGTGCTTGCCGCCTTCGACACGCTCCAGAACCTCAAAGCTGCCATCGTCGCGGAGGCTGATTTCATCCACGCCCTGGAATTGGTCGGTAATGCCGAGGCGCTCGCCGACGAGTTGAAGCGTGACGCCCGCGCCACGCGTTGCCGACTCCCAGCCGCCGAAAAGAAGCAGCTTAGAGCGGTCGAGGCCGGGCAGGGCGGCGATGGTCTCAGCCAGAACGGCTGCGGTCGCGTGCGAATCGGGAAAGCCGCCGATGGGTCCGTCGATGGGAACCAGCTCGAAGGGGACTTTCTGGGCGACGGTCATCATGACTTGTTGCAGCTTGGCCTTGGGGCCGAGCGAGACCAGCCAGAGCTTGCTGCCGGGGTTCTTCGTGGCCAGAGCCGCCGCTTCATAGAGCGCGCAGGCGGCCCATGGGTCGAGAACCGCTGGCAGGACCATCTCGTTCTTCAGCCCCGGACCGGCGGGCGTGGTGACCGGTTCCAAAGTTTGCAGCGGGTCGGGAACGATGCCCGCGCAAACCACGATGTGCAATACATTTGCCATTCTTTTTCCTTTTCCAATCGAACTATTCGGAAACGCCTGTGACCGCGCAACGCCAAACAATCCCCTCAGGGAGAAGCAGCTCGTACTCCTGACCGATCGGCGGGACGCTCGGCTTCGGCGAATCTTTCAAGAGGCGCGCCTGAAAGTCGCCCAGAGACAATGGCGTTTGATAGCTGCCGGAAATCCATGTCCAGGCTCCCAGCAACTCGATCTTCTTTCCGTTCAGGACCGCATCCGCGTAGGCCACGTCTTCGTTGCGTTCTGTGGCGAGAAAATTCGGACCGAGCCAACTCGGACTCGCGTAATAGGTCCGGATATGGATTCCAGAGATATGCACCTTGAGCGGGTAATCGACTCCCTGCTTTGCCCTGGGAGCTTGCCCATATCGCGTTTTCTGTCCATAGATCACAGATGTGAAGCAGAGCAGAAAAAACAATACTGCGGCGACTTTTCTCATCGAAGGCCTCCCTGAAGATTATAGCCAATGCGCTGTTCAATGAGAGCGGCAGTGAAACTCAGTTTTCCGCCGAGTGCAGGCCACCCGAGCCGGCGCGGAACTCGATGTTGGAGTGCTCACCGTCGGGGGATTGGCCGCAGTTCCACAGGCATGCGCCGCAGTGGATGCACTTTTCGCGCTCGAAGGCGGGCGCGCCGTCCTCGCCTTGCGTGATGGCCTGGCCGGAGCACATGGCTATGCAGGTTTTCTCACCACACGCGATGCAAAGCTCCGGATTGCGGAAGACGACGTGATCGGCGAAGCCGGGCATGGCCTGGACCTTGCCGCCCATCAGCAGCGCATCCTGCTGCGTGACCAGAAGGCGGCCATCAAGGGGAATCTCCGGCCAGCCGCGCGCCGAGAGCAGGGCATCGTGGAAGGAGCGGCCGTCGGCGATGGCTTTCTGGACGAGATCGACCTGTTCCGGGGAGAGCGAGGTATCCCACCCATTTCGCAAAGAACGCGAAATGGATGGGGCACAGAGCTTTGTTTTTTTGACTGCGGCAATCTGCTTGTGGGGCGGGGGAATGTGCACGCTGAGCGAGAGACGGCCTCCGGTCAGTCCGGCGAGGGCCATTCCGATCATGCCCTTGATGATGCCGTCCTGGAAGCCGTTGCGTGCGTTCTCGGCCTCATTTGCGCCGCGTTCCACCCAACTTGCGCGACGGCGGACTTCGTAGGTGGCGGCAAGATTTTCCTGCGTGAAGGGCTTGCCGGCGCGGAGCAACTCAATGACCGCCTCGCCGAGTTGGGAGCCCGTTGCCCATGCCTCGTCCACACCGGAGCCAGTGAGCATATTCGTCGAACCGGAGCCTTCGCCGATGCGGGCGTAACCGTCGCCGGTGAGGAATGGCTCACCGTGGCGGCCTGATTCCTCCAGGGATTTTGCTCCCCAGGAGCGCAGCGTTCCGTCCTTCAAGTACTTCCACAGGGCGGGATGCTGGATGTAGTGCTGCAAGTAGCGGTAGGCGGTGCGCGAGGGGTCGTGCATCCAGGAGGGGACGAAGATGCCGACAGAAACAAGCCGCTCCGGATGCACGTAGAGGAAGCCGAAGATCTCCGGCTCCGGAAAACCGAAGCTGTGCCAGACGACGCCGGGCTTCAGCGGCGAGGCCTGATCCGATTCACTTGGCGACAGCTCGATGACGAACTTCATGCCCAGAGCCCACTCGCGGTGAGCGTGACCGGGCGGCAGGCCGAGTTTGTTGTCGATAGCCTGGCCCACTGCGCCGACGGGTCCGTCGCCGACGACGGTCAGTTGCGCGCGGACATCCATTCCGGCCATGAAGCCGTCGGTTGGAAGACCGGATTTGTCCACGCCCTGATCGGCGAGGCGGAGGCCCTCGACTTTCTTGCCATTGAAGATTGGCGCGCTGACCGGAGTACCGGGCCAGATCTGGACGAGCCCGGTGGCCATCAGTTGCGAGCCGACCCACTGGTTGAACTGGCCGATGCCGAGCACCAGGCCGCCGTGCTTGTTGAGGAAGGCGGGAGTCCAGGGCAGCGTGAAGG
>Ga0302320_10007851_pt1 | contig 23399 bp, 22 predicted proteins | sample Bog_T0_3_FD_202130 | JGI IMG/M metagenome (GOLD analysis project Ga0302320, IMG submission 202130) | Peat permafrost microbial communities from Stordalen Mire near Abisko, Sweden - Bog_T0_3 | ecosystem: Environmental > Terrestrial > Soil > Wetlands > Peat | place: Sweden: Abisko, Stordalen Mire... | reverse complement strand
CTTTGCATACACCGGCGATGTGAACCGTCTTCTTGCCCGCTGGAAATTCCGCTGAGGCAAGCTTCATGCGTGTGTCCGTGGTCATGATCGCCGTGGCGAATGCTTTCAAAGCGTCCACGTCACCGGCGCGTGCGGCCACCACAGCAGGCACGGCGGCAACAAGTTTTTCAACCGGCAAGGGTACGCCTATGATTCCGGTCGACGACGGAATTACGAACTCAGGCGCGGCCTGCAATGCGTTGCCGAGGGCGACACAGCTCTCTTCCGCCACTGCGATTCCCGCAGTTCCGGTCGCACAATTCGCATTACCGGCATTCACGAGCACGGCGCGCACGCGTCCCTTGTTGCGCTTCAAGTGCGCGCGGCCCACCACGACGGGTGCGGCTGCAACGCGGTTCAAGGTGAACATGGCTGCGGCACTTGCTCCGAGCGGAGCCTCGGCCAGCGCGACATCTGGACGGCCACTTGCTTTGATTCCGGCCTTCACAGCCGACCACAAAAATCCAGAGGGGAGAAATACAGGTTCGTCCGGTCCGTGCAGATTCATCTTTCAATTTTCACCAGCGGCTGTCTGAGTCGCAGTTGCAGAGCCTTGGGACGCGGCAGGATTGCGAAATGCGGGAGTTCCCCACGATACATCGCCACCTCGTCACACTCATGCAGCTTTGGACAGTTCGCACAATCCTTATAAATTTTGTCAGGCAGCTCCTCGCGCTTTGCTTCAGCAAAACCCATGTGCGCGAAAAACTCCGGGATGCGGGTAAACAGGCACACACACTGCACGTAATGCAGTTCCGCCTCATCAAGCAAGGCGTCCACCAGCAGGCGTCCCGCCCCAGCTCCCTTGTACTGCGGCCACACGGCAATGGAGCGAATCTCTGCCAGGTGGGTTCCGTAAAGATGCAGCGCACCGCAGCCCAGCATGGTGTCGCCTTCCACCACTACCGTGAAGTCACGGATGTTTTCGCAAATCTCCGCCAGCGAGCGTGGCAGCAGCGTGCCGTCTCCAGAGAAGTCCGCGATGAGTCCGCGGAGATTCTCCGCGTCCGGCAACACTGCTTTACGCGTGTACATCGACTGCTTCAACCCCCTGCAACCGCTTCAAACGCTGCTCCATCTGCACCTGTGCCTGCGCGACCTTTGCTCGCGCCGTGCCCCCGGTTACATCATGGCAGTCCAGCACCGCTTGGAGTGTTACGTTCGCGTAAAAGTCGTCGGCAAACGCATCACTGATGGCCTGTAGGTCGAGCAGTGTCATCTCGTGCAACTCCTGTGCCTGCTCCAGCCCCAACCGCACCGCCTTGCCGATGATCTCATGCGCACGGCGGAAGGGTACACCCTTGCCTACTAGGTAAGTTGCTGCGGCCATTGCATTCATGTAGCCCGAGGTTGCAGCCTTGGCCATGCGCTCGAAATCGAATTGCACATCGCGCATGAAGCCCGCAGCGACCGTGAGCATCATACTGACGGTTTCGGCCACGACAAAGACCGGCTCCTGCGTCTCCTGCATGTCCTTGTTGTATGCCAGTGGCAGTCCCTTGAGCGTGATGAGCAACTGCTGCGTAGCGCCCATGACGCGCCCGGCCTTGCCGCGGATCAGTTCCAACGCGTCAGGATTCTGCTTCTGCGGCATTGCGCTCGAACCTGTCGAGTAGCTCTCCGGCAAATGCACGAAGCCGTACTCCAGAGTCGAGAACAGAATGAACTCCTCGGCCCATCGGCTGAGGTGCATGGCGAGAATCGAGAGCGCCTGCGCGAACTCAATCGCGAAATCACGGTCGCTCGTTGCGTCCATGCTGTTCGATGTGGGGGCAGTAAAGCTCAACTCTGCTGCAACCAGTTCGCGATCCAGCGCGAGCGTTGCTCCAGCAATAGCTCCCGAGCCCAGTGGGCAAAGGTTCAGCCGCTTGCGACAGTCGCTTAGACGGTCGGCATCACGCAGAAACATCTCGCAATACGCAAGCAGCCAGTGGGCCACCAGCACGGGCTCGGCGCGTTGCAAGTGGGTGTACGAGGGCATTGCTGCCTCGCCCGCTAGCTTTGCGCGCTTTACGGTTGCACTCGCCAGTTCTGTGATCAACGCGGTGATTTCATCGCAGGCTGCGCGCACGAACAGGCGCAGGTCGGTAGCAATCTGTTCGTTGCGGCTGCGTCCTGCATGCAACTTTAGTGCGGTTTCACCGATGATGAGTTGCAGGTGCTTCTCTACAAAGTGGTGAACGTCCTCGGCCTCTTCGTCATTCAAGAACTCATGGCCTGTTTGGGCGAGAGTCTCCAGTCCGCCGAGCATCGACGCGTACTCATCGGCAGAAAGAACACCAGCCGCGAGCAGCGCTTTCGCGTGCGCGCGGCTGGCTAGTATCTCTTGCTGGAGGAGCCGCTGATCGAACGGGAATGACCGCTGCCAGCGTTCAAATTCGGGATCGAGCGGTTGCCTGAACCGCCCGGACCACATCTTCACTTTGTCACCTCAACTGCCTTCTTCATTTTCAGGTTCATCATGCGAGCACGTGCGGGCAGCGCCAGAATCTTGATGAATCCGGCAGCGTCCTTCTGGTCATAGCTATCGCTCATGGTGAACGATGCAATGTCCGCGTTGAACAGTGAGTTCTCAGACTTGCGGCTGCTGATGCCCACGTTGCCCTTGTAGAGTGCCAGTTTTACCGTACCCGTCATCTCCGCCTGCGTGGAGGCCACAAACGCATCCAGCGACGCTCGCAACGGTGTGAACCACAGACCGTTGTACACGATTTCCGCATACTTCAGAGCGATGTGCTGCTTGAAGTGCGCCTGGTCACGGTCGAGGCAGAGTGCTTCCAGTTCGCGATGTGCCAGCAGCAAGAGCGTACCGCCCGGAGTCTCATACGCGCCACGTGACTTCATACCGACGAAGCGATTCTCCACGAGGTCGATGCGGCCGATTGCATTGCGGGCTCCGATCTCATTCAGCAGGTCGAGCAGTTGCACGGCGGGCAGAGCTTGTCCGTTCACCGATACCGGAACGCCAGCTACATAGCCGATCTCAACTTCTTCGGTACTATCAGGGGCAGCCTGCGGCGAATTTGAAATCTGCCAGGTCGTATCCAGAGGGGCGTTGGCAGGATCTTCCAACTCCCCGCCTTCGTGCGAGATGTGCCAGATGTTGCGGTCGCGCGAATGAATCTTGGTGCGGCTGGCGACGATCTGAATACCACGCGCTTCTGCGTAATCAATGCAGTCTTCGCGAGACTTAAGCGTCCACTCGCGCCATGGAGCGATGATTTGCAGCTCTGGTGCCAACGCCAAAAAAGCGTGCTCGAAGCGAACCTGATCGTTGCCTTTGCCTGTACAACCGTGCGCTACGGCGTCCGCGCCCTCCGCCAATGCAACTTCCACCTGGTACTTGGCGATGATCGGACGCGCCATCGACGTGCCGAGCAGGTACTTGTGTTCGTATACCGCGCCGGCCTGCAAACATTTCCAGACGTATTCGGTCAGAAACTCTTCGCGCAGGTCCTTCACGACAACCTTCGACGCGCCGGTCTTGATCGCCTTCACGGCGACCTCTTCCATATCTTCGCCTTGTCCCACGTCGGCCACAAACGCGATTACTTCGCAGTCGTAGTTTTCCTTGAGCCAAGGAATGATGATGGAAGTATCAAGACCGCCCGAATATGCCAGTACTACTTTCTTCTTAGACATTAAAGCTCCTCGTTGGAATGCGGCGCGTGCCGCCTCCCAATAATTGCAGAAGGATCGCCTTCTGAATGTGCAGACGGTTCTCCGCCTGGTCAAATACAACGGAGGCAGGCGAATCAATCACTGCTGCTTCCACTTCTTCGCCGCGATGCGCGGGAAGACAGTGCATGAACACGGCTCCCGCTGCGGCATTGGCAAAAAGTTTCGGAGTCACACGGAAGTCGGCGAAGGTACGCGCGCGTTCGGCGGTCTCAGCTTCCTGTCCCATGCTGGCCCAGACGTCCGTGTACACGGCGTCAGCGCCCTTCACGGCCTGCACCGGATCGTTTACGACTTCGATAGTCGCTCCGGTTTCTTCCGCAATCTCGCGCGCTTGTGCCAGCACGTCAGCGCTGGGTTCATATCCCCTCGGAGTACCCACGGTGATGTGGCTGCCAAACAGAGCTGCACCCATCATCAACGAATGTGCCACGTTATTGCCGTCTCCAACGTACGCTAGACGCACCTTTGTAAGATCGGTGAAGTGCTCCTTCAAAGTGAGGAAGTCGGCCAGAGCCTGACAGGGATGCTCGTAATCACTCAGCGCATTAATGACCGGAATCGATGAGTAGCGCGCCAGTTCTGTCACCGTGCTGTGCTCGAAGGTGCGAAGCACAAGGGCATCCACCCAGCGCTCAAGGTTGTGCGCCATGTCGCTAACTGGTTCGCGTTCGCCAATACGCGAAGTCAACTGGTCCACGAACATTGCGTGTCCGCCCAGCGAATAGATGCCTGACTCGAACGTCAGCCTTGTTCGGAACGACGGCTTCTCGAAGAAGAGCACAATCTGCTTCCCCTCCAGCGCCGAGCGGAAATCAGCGGGGCGCGCCTTCACCAAGGCTGCCAGATTCAGCAGTCCGGCAGCACTTGCCGGAGTAAGATCGCTCATCGACGTCAGGTCGTTCAACGTTGGCCCGAATGCTGCGCCTTCAAGATTCTTTTCAATTGGACGTGTCGCCATGACTCGGTCCTCCTCAGATCTCAGATCCGGATTGAAATCCGGGAACTTCATCTTGCTCCGCTCGCAGTTGCCTTGGGGAGCCTCTGCCGAGGGCTGCGCTCAGTTGCGGGCGCAGCGTCGGAAGATGACGCGCAGGAGGACAGAATTTGGTCGAGCGCTTGTACTACGGTTTCCACGTGCTTCTTCGTCACCACAAAAGGCGGCAAAAAGCGCAGTACCGTTTCGTGCGTCCGGTTGATGATGATCTTCTCATCGAGCATTGCCTTCTGCACGGCTTTGGCGAGGTCGGCGGAATCCAACTCAACTCCTACCATCAGGCCTACGCCACGCACATCGGCAATGCAGCCATGGCGCGCGTCGAGTTGCCGCAACAACTCCATAAAGTAATTGCCAACTTCTCTTACGTGAGCCAGAAGCTTGTCTTCCTCGATGACCTTCAACACTTCCAGGGCCACCGCGCAGGCCAGCGGTCCACCACCGAATGTGGTGCCATGCATTCCGGGATGGATTGATGCGGCAACTTCTTCTGTCAGCAGAATCGCTCCCAACGGAAGGCCCGCCGCCAGCGGCTTTGCCAGCGTCACTACATCCGGCTTGACCCCGTAATGCTGGTAGGCAAACATCTTCCCGGTACGCCCCAGACCGCACTGGATTTCGTCGAGCAGCAGCAGCGCTCCACTCTTCTGCGTCAGCTCCCGTGCCGCCTTCAGGAACTCCTTGGTTGCCGGTTGGATGCCGCCCTCGCCCTGAATCGTTTCGATGCATACGGCGCAGACATCTTCATCGAATTTCGCTTTCAGGTCTTCTATGTCATTGAACTTCACGAACACTACGCCCGGCATCACCGGGGCAAACGGCTTGCGATACTTCTCCGTGTAGGTTGTGGCCATCGAACCCATGGTGCGTCCGTGGAAAGAGTTCTCCATCGCCAGAAACTTCGTGCGCTTCGTGAGACCCTTGCCGCTCGCCACGGCGCGCGCAATCTTCAGCGCGCCCTCCCATGCCTCCGTACCGCTATTGGAGAAGAACGCACGATTCAATCCGGAGAGCTTCACCAGTTTCTGCGCCAGTACTGAGGGCTGCTGCGTATAGAAGAGGTTCGACACATGCACCAGCTTCGCAGCCTGCTCGCGGATCACTTTGGTGATCTTCGGATGCGAGTAGCCGAGGGCCATCACTCCGATGCCGCTCAGAAAGTCGAGGTACTTGCTGCCATCTTCCGAATACAGGTATGCGCCTTTGCCATGGGTCAGCAGCACCGGATGACGATCATAGGTGTGGAGCATGTATTTTGCTTCTGCTTTCTGTACCTTGCTCAAGCTCACGACGCCATGACCTCCGTGCCACACTCGATCTTCGTCTGGTAGAAGGCAGGCAGCACATCTGCTTCCTGCGCGGGAAGAATGCGAACCCGATGCACGCCTGAACGCAGTGCGTCACGGCAGGCCTCCAGCTTCGGCAGCATTCCGCCGCGAATCACGGCGGTCTTTACCAGTTGCGGAATGTCGCTCATCGAGAGCCACCGGATCACAGTTCCGTCCGCGTCCTTCACGCCCGCCACGTCGGTCAAGAAAATCAGCGCGTTCGCCTGACATCCTGTTGCGCAAGCTGAAGCCATCTGATCCGCGTTCACGTTGTAGTACTCACCGTCCGAGCCCAGCGCCAGGCTGGAGATCACAGGAATTCCATCGTTATCCCAGATTGCCTCGATCCAACGCGAATCCACTGAGCTGATCTCTCCGACGAAGCCCAGGTCCGCGCCCTTCGTCTTCTTCTTGCGCGCAAGGAACGCCGCACCGTCGCCGCCGCAGAGTCCCACAGCGGCCTGACCCGTTGCGGTGATTGCCGCAACGAGTTGCTTATTTACTCGCCCGGCCAGCACCATCAGCGCAATGTCGCGCGTGTCGGAGTCGGTGACGCGCAGTCCATCTACGAATGTGGACTCCTTGCCCATCAGTGCCAGCGTTTCGGTCAGAGCACGACCTCCGCCATGAACCACCGCGACCTTGTGACCTTCAGCAGCCAGATCGGCTACCGCTTGCGCGCATTTCTTCAAAAGCGCCTTGTCTTCCAGCGCAGCACCACCAATTTTCACAACGAGCTTCATCACTAGAATCCCTCTTTCTCGCTCCATCCGTACATCACGTTCAGGTTCTGGAGCGCCTGACCCGCTGCGCCCTTCATCAGGTTGTCCAAACAGGACACCACGATCAGACGCTTTCCATCCGGGGCCAGTTGAAACCCCACATCGCAATAATTCGTGCGCAACGAGTATTGAATCTGCGGTAGCTTGCCATGCCCAAAAATCCGGACCCACTGAGCGCCACCGTAGAACTCGCTGAACACGGCTTCGATTTCGCTCGGAGTCGCGGGCTTCGTCAGCCCTACATAGATCGTCGAAAGAATGCCGCGAGGTATCGGCAGTAGGTGAGGGGTAAAGATGAGTTCGTCTGCATTGAGTCCCGCCTGTTCCAAAATCTCGCCTGTATGGCGATGTCCAAAAACCGAATAGGCCGAGAAGTTATCGGCAGCTTCTACAAAATGCGTTTTCTGCGTTGGCTTTTTGCCCGCGCCGCTTACGCCAGACTTGCAATCGCAAACCACGCCATGCGCCCTGTCCACCAATCCCGAGCGCATCAGCGGTGCCAACGCCACAATTACCGAAGTTGCATAGCAACCCGGATTCGCCACCAGTTTTGCCCCGCGAACCTCTTCGCGATGCAACTCCGGCAACCCGTAAACCGCCGTCCGGTCCAGCTCCGCGGCGACCGCCGCATCCTGATCCTCAAAGCCATATACGACCCGATTGGAGTCCAACTTAAGTCGCCACGCGCCACTCAAATCTACAATCCGAATTCCGTGTGCCAACACCTCTGGGACCAGTTCCCGCGACAACTCGTGTGGCGTCGCAAGGAACAACACATCGATTCCACGCGACTTCAGCAACTCCGACGAAAAAGGCTCCAGCGGACAACTTGCCGCGCCGCGCAATTCCGGGTAATGATCCTCCAACGGATGCCCTGCCGCCTCGCCGCCCCGCGACAGAAACAATGGCATCGACAGCTTCGGATGCCTCAGCAGAAGCTTAGCCAACTCAAATCCTGCGTACCCGGTTGCGCCCATCAACGCGGTCTTCAGCTTCGCCGCGCTCACTGCATCATTCCTTTGATCCGCAGCGACATCCGGTGCGCGTTCTTCTTGCTCTGCGAAATCACCAGAATCGTGTCGTCACCACCGACCGTGCCTACGATCTCTGTCCAGCCCTCGGAATCAATTGCAGCAGCCACCGGCTGCGCTGAACCAGTTGCCGTCTTAATGACAAGCAGGTTCTGCGCCTCACGAACTTCCACAACAAATTCACGAACCAACCGTCCCGCTGAGCGATACCCCGGCTCTGCTTGCTGATCGCCACGCGCTACGCTGTAGCCAGCCGATGTCTTCACAAGCGCCAACTCATTGATGTCGCGAGAGAGCGTCGCCTGCGTCACATCGAAGCCCTGACGTGAAAGCAGCTTGCGTAGCTGTTCCTGGTTGGCAATCGCCTCCTGCTGTACAAGCTCCAGAATCGTGTTTTGACGTGCGACTTTCGACATGGCTTCCACGGACACGGAATTATTATTCAGATGACCGTATAAGTATGCATCTTTGTATTCGGCTACGTCAAGAAATTCAGCGCCACTTTCACATCTTTTCGCCGCGGTGGCTGTGAATATTCCGCATAAAACTCTGGGCGGCCCGCAGGCCGCCCAGATGCGCATGCATAATACCCGAGCATCAATGCATACTAGCAGCGCTCGCCTGGACTTTAGTGCTTCGCACTACTAGCCATAACATGTAGCCCACCGTCACCAAACCTCCCACAAAGAGAAGCAGGAATAATAGGATGACACCCACCTGCGGACGCACGGCCAATGCCGAGAGGTTCATATAGGGTTTCAAATAAGCCAGCCTGAGCAGGTAGCGCAAGCACACCATCAGGAAAAGTGTCACGAGAGACATGCCGAATCCGACATGCACCAGCGGACTTGGTTTCTCTGCAAGGCTTCCCAAGAGTATTAACAGCATGGCGGCAATCACCGAGACCAGAGCCAAGCCGAAGACTGCACCGGCCAGTGGGTCACGCAGCAGCGTCATCGCGATTTCGCGTGGGATTGCCAGCAGCAGCCACATCCCCAGTACAAACTGCAGTCCAGTGCATGCGGCAAACACCATAGCAGCACGCTGCACCAGCCAGCGCCCGTACTCGGCGTCCACCTTCATCTTACGCATACCCAAGTGCGCCAGTATTGCAGAGAACAGGGCGATTGCGCCGTTGACGATGTGGAGATAACGAGGAATCACGGAATGATCGCCAAGATTAAGGGTCCAGCCATTCGGGTGCGCGCGACACATTCCCAGCCAGCGCGCCGGACTCAACATCAGAGTCATGTTGTTGACGAAGATGAATGCGATGGAGAGCAACACGCACACAGAGATCGCCAGCACAACACCTGAAGCGCTCTTCCCTTGTTCCGCCGTGTAGGAGAAATAGTAGAAGCCGTAATACGCCACCATCACGAGCGGAATCACTGCCAGCCAGAGTGCGCCAATCAGGATTGAACTGGTGTAAAGAAACGTGCCGAAGAGCACCTGCACGAAGAGCAGCGCGGCAACTCCGAGTGTGACTGCAAACGCGAGGAAAGTTGGCAGCATCTGCGACAGTTCATTTGCCAGCCTGCGCGAATGGGGATGACCTGAGTTGCTTCCGCGCAGGTAATTCCAGAGCGTCCAAATGCCGCCGCCGAGTGCGGAGTTCATGGCTACCACGTGCAAGGTGAACACCACCAGTAGCAGCGCCGTGAACAGCCAAACCGGGGCAGGCAGCGGAAGCGGATCTATGTGAGGAATCGGAATCGTCTGCATTAGCGCACCTCCCCAATGGCATGAAGCTTTGAGTGAGTGGTGCCGGTTGGCATCTCCGCCGGAGCTGGCTTGTGCGCAAGCGGCAGGTTTGCCTCATGTGAAATATAGAAAGCTAGGGCCTGTGCCTGGTCCTCAGGAGCGTTGAACTCCGGCATGTTGCTGCTCATGGCCCCCAGTGCTGGAAAGACTTCCTGCACCTGACCGGGCGTTGCTTTCTCGAAGGTTCCACGTAGTGGGCGGAAGTTTCCGTTCACTGTGTGGCAGTGTCCGCAGCGCGCACCGAAAACCTTCTCTCCGACCTCCAGGCGGTTCGCATCTGTGACGGTGAACTGCCATGCCGGGTTCAGCGATGCCAGATAGCGTCCGAGCGCCTTGCGATCCTGCTCATCTCCTGCATAGGGAGGCATGGTGCCGCGCAGCATATGAATATGTTGCAGAATGTCTGCGGCAAACGCCGCGTCCCAGCCATCCACCCGGCGGTTCATACCGCGATAGCCGCTCGATGCATGACAACTCGCACATTGCAATTGAAACAGATTCTTGCCGTACTCCGCGGTCGTAGCGTCGTCGGTGAGCAGGAAGTTTGCGGTGTGGCTCACGCCCTTGGCTTGCAAGGTTTCCACCTCTGCGGCTCGCACGTCATTGGCGTAGATCACCTTGTTGATCACCCAGGGCTTGCGTAAGAACTCTCTCAGATATTCGCCCGCGCCAATCATTCCCAAGCCGCAGACCACCAGCAGCGCCACCACTGGAGGCCGCATCCAGTTCGGCTTCCATACGCCACACACCAAGGCAATGGCCACCGCAAGCACTGTGAATCCAACGCCGCCACGAACAGCATGGCGAACCCCGGTCATCACTCCGTTCATGTACAACTGCGAGAACAATGGAATCTTCGCGAAGTACCACCACAGCGAAATCGGCAGCACGATAGCACCGCCGATCATCCACGTTGCGGCCCAGCGCGAAACCTTCTCGCGCGCTTCCAACTTCGGCAGAGTAATGTAACCGAAGATTCCAGCCAGAATCGCGCTGACCGCCGTGCGCGCCACCAGCGAAGGCCAGAAGGTTGGATTGAAGATTCCATCCCAGAAGTTCTGCGTCTCAATCCAGCGGCCGGGGGTCAGCATGAAGGTGAGAATTCCGTTGATCACGAAAAGGCTCATCCACGCTGCCACAAAGTAGATCCAGCCCACGATCATGTGATCGCGTGCGGGCAGGCTGTCCCAGGTTTTGGCATAGATGATGGCTGCCGCAATCTCGACGAAGAAGAAAACCCACTCAATCGCCCAAGCCCATACGAATGCATGAATCAGCGATGAAGTCGCCTCCGGACTTACCAGTCCGATGGTGAACCAGATGCCCACGCCGCTAATTGCTCCGAAGACAAGGGTGAGCAGGGCGAAGAGCTTGGAGTGGCGCTTGCAATAGTCGAGCAGTGACGCGTCATTCTCCCGCCGCGCTATGCGCTCGGTAGTTACGAGGAAGAAACCGCCGCCCACTGCAAAGTGGGAGACGAATACGTGCAGCACGGCCACCAGCGCAATCAACATGCCGCCCGGGATCGGAAGTTGCCAGTGTGGATAGTTCAAGGATTCAGACTCCGGCTATGCGAATGATTGAAAATCGTATCTTCCACCCCGGGAGAGGTGGAATGCAACTCGAAAGAGGCAGCGTAAGCAGCACACGGCTTCATCCCGCTGCAAAAGGCGGGACGAGCCAGTGCCAAGGTAGTGACCGGCTCGCATGCAGAGTGTGCGATTGTGGGCCGGTCATTCCATTGCAGAAGTTAGTTCTTGAAAAATGCGGCGTTCTTCTCAGCGAAGTCCTGCTTGTCAGCAGGCAGCTCTTCCGCAGGATAGATCGAGTTTGTGGGGCACTCTGCAACGCATGCGCCGCAGTCCATGCACTCTTCCGGATTGATGTAGAGCTGGGTCGCGGTCGCCCATGCCGGCTCGTTCTTGCCCGGGCGAATCGCCTCGGAGGGACAGGAGTCGAGACAGAGGTTGTCTTTCTGACAGGTATCGGTAATGACGTGGGCCATTGAAGGTCTCCTAGCGCTGTTCCGGGTACGGCGAATCCAGTTTGATTACGTTATTGCCCGCGCGCACTTCGATCATAACGGCATCCACTGGTCCCTGTTCTGTGATCTCAATCACTTTTCTTCTTCGATTCGCGCAAATTCGGCAGCGGCCATACGTCGAACCTCTTCCGGGACGCATCCCTGCCCCCTCAAAGTCCGGAGGCTGAGCGCGTCAGTCCGCTTGGCCAGCCGGACGCCGTCTGCGTCGGTCACCAGTTCGCTGTGGTAGTAATGCGGAGTGGGCAGACCGAGAGCCCGCTGCAGCAGGATCTGACGAGCCGTCGAACGCAGCAGGTCTTCGCCGCGCACCACTTCGGTTATCTGCATGGCCGCATCGTCCACCACCACTGCCAACTGATAGGCCGGGACATCATCGCGACGCCAGACCACGAAATCCCCGAAGTCCTTCCCTGCCCCGAATGACTGCGGACCCAATCGGCGATCTACGAACTCGATGCGTTCGCCGTCAGGAACACGGAATCGCCAATTCACCCCACCTGGAGCCTCTGCCGATAAACGCTTGCTTCGGCACGTGCCTGGATAGATGGGCTCGTCGTGGTCATCATGCGGCGCGCTGGCCGACTCTGCGAGTTCGCGACGGGAACATGAGCAGGGATAAATCCAACCACCATCCAGCAGCCGTCGCCATGCGTCAAGGTAGAACCCGCGTCGCTCGCTCTGCGCATAAGGTCCAAAGCTGCCACCCACGTCCGAACCTTCCTGCCACGTAATGCCGTACCACCGCAGGTCTTCGAACATTGCCAATGCAAACTCCGAGCGGCAGCGCTGCTTGTCCAAGTCTTCATTGCGAAAGATCAGCACGCCGCAATTTTGCCGTGCGCGCTCGAAAGCCGTCCAGAATGTTCGCGCGTGGCCTAAGTGCAGGTATCCGGTGGGAGAGGGCGCGATGCGTCCGCGATATGCCTTGCCTTCCATGCGGCTCATTCTAAGTGAGTGCGAATATGGTCAGCGGCTCACTTATGCAAGTACCGCTCACGCACAATTGCAAAATGATGATCCGCGTGACCAGCGGCCAAGAATGCCAAGGCACGCACCGTGATCCGATTTCCGCCGGCCACGCCCGCGCGGGTCCATGCCTCCTCCGGAAGATTGCGGAGCAGTGCCAGCGTCGCCGAACGCACGGTGTGAAACTCATCCAACAAGTTCGCCCACGGACACAAATTCGCTTGCGCCGCTGGCACCGACGACTCCTGATCGAACGACTCCAGCGGAGTGCTGAAGCCCCGTGCAAACCACAGAGCGCGATAGGCGAATGCCCGCTCGGTGTCGCTGACGTGGTTGATCACTTCGCGGATTGTCCACTTATCAGGCGCGTAGCGATGCAGAGAATCCTCTTCCGATATCCCTCGCAGCCACGGCACAGTCTCCTCTAACTGAGACTCCAGTGACTGCACCACGTTCTCTCCCGCCACACGACTAATGTAGCGGGTGAACACCGCCTCCGACGCTTCGCTTGCTTCAGGCCGTCCAATCATAGGTACAAGTCTAATCCTCGGCGATTTCAGAGACAATCTCTTACGCCGCTCTTTCCACAAGCTCCTTCGCCTCGCGCACGGCTCCCATGATTTCCGCGAATGAATTGATGGCGAACAGCCGCTTGTGAATTTCATCCACCTTCACCGTGGTGTTCAGAACTTCAGCAACCGAAAAGTCTCGAATCTCGCAGCCACCTGATATTACGTTCGTACACTCCTGCTGTGAGGAGGCGACACCGGAGCCATATACTTTGACCGCGCCATCCTGATGGATCAGGCCAAACTCGAAGGTGTACCAGAAGAGTCGGCCCATGCGCTCCAGTTTCTCTTCGCTCTTGATCGCGAAACAGACGCGTCCGTACTCGGCAACGGCATCGGCGAAGCGCTGCTCGGCGAACATCGGAAGGTGGCCCAGGGCGTCATGCAGAACATCAGGCTCAGGCGTGTAGTCCATGGATTCTCGACTGCGCAGCCACGTGGTGGTTGGGAACTGCCTTGCGGCCAGCATTTCGAAGAACGCCCGAGACGGCATGAAGCCCGAGACGGGCTGCACTCGCCATCCGGTGCGCTTTTCCAAAATGCCGCTTACAGCGTCCAAGTGCGGAATCTGGTTCTGCTCCAGCCCGAGAGCCTGCCAGCCTTCCAAATATTCGCGGCAGGCGCACTGCTCCAACTGTGACATCCTACGCGCTACCAATTCGCTCCATAACGCATGCTGATCGGGTGTGTACTTTGTATAATCCTGGGCGATCAAGAACGGCTTGGCCGCCTCCAATCCAGAAATTCCCGCGCTCTGCATTCTTCACCTCGCCTGCCCGTCCGGACCAACCACGGTACGTGAGATGCATGAAGGTTCGCAAGAGGCTTCGGCGACGCAGGTGCGATTCCCGGCTAAACTTGTTAGGCTGTTTCACGGAGACTCTGCTCAATGTCCAACTTCAATAACGAACAGCCAGAAATCCGGGTTCAGAATTCGGAAGACTACCGCGAAGGCTACTCCAACAGCGTACAAATTCGCATGAGCGTGTGGGATTTCATGCTCGCCTTCGGCAAAGCTCTGCCCGGAAACGGCCCTGGAATCGACCTTGTGAACTTTCAAGGAATTTACCTGAGCCCGCAGCAAGCCAAGGCGCTCTCGCTCATGTTGCAGCAGAACGTGGCGAACTACGAACAAACGTTCGGAGAGATCAAACTCGATCCGCAGTTCGCACCCAACGGGCCGATTCACTAATCCATGCCGCCGAAGAGGTTGCCGAAGATGCAGCAGACAGTTCCCGGGGCTGCGCCAGCTCAGGCGCTGCTCATCTTCAGCATGATCTTCGCTGCGCTATGTCTGGCGCATCTACCGCTGCTGCGGCTCCCTTATTTTTGGGACGAGGCTGGGTACTTCATCCCCGCCGCGCGTGACATTCTGCTCACGGGCGATCTTATTCCGCACACCACGCTCTCTAATGCACACCCACCACTGGTGATGTTGTACCTGGCCCTCTGCTGGAAGCTGGCCGTCTATTCTCCGCTGGTAACGCGCACGGCGATGCTTCTGGTGGCGGCCTTTGGCTTCACGGCATTGTGGTTGCTGGCGCGGCGTGTGAGCAGCGCTGCGGTTGCGACGGCGACGGTTGTGCTCACGGCAGTTTCCCCTACGGTTTACTCGCAATCAGTAATGGCGCAACTGGATATTGCCGCATTCGCGCTACTGTTGTGGACCCTGTATTCGCACATTGCGGGCAGGCGCTGGCAGGGCATCGCGTTCGCAGCGCTGGCGGCGGTGGCGAAGGAAACCACGGTGGTCGTTACGCTTACATTGATGGGCGCCGATCTTCTGGGTTGGATGGCTTACCAATGGCGTCCCGCGCTGGCCGTGAAGTGGTGTTTGCCGCGCAGGACGCTCTTGCAATGTGCTGAGTACTTGTTGGCTTTGCTGCCGCTGGTGGCGTGGTATGTGTATCATTTCCACCGCACAGGACACGTCTTCGGCAACCCTGACTTCCTGCGCTATAACGTGGGAGCGACGGTGACTCCGGTGCGCATTTTGCTGGCGGGAGTGATGCGTTTGTGGCACGCCGTGGGATACATGAATCTCTTCGTACTGACGGCGGCGGCGTTGCTGCTGCTTTGGAATGCGAGCGGACCGGAGGCTCCCAAATCCGCGGCCGCGCCCATTGACAAGAGCGTGCAGTTGCTGCTGGCGCTAGTGGTGCTGGCGCAGGTGGCGGAGTTTTCCGTAGTGGGCGGTGCACTGTTGGCGCGCTATATGATCGTGGTAGTTCCGCTGGTGATTCTGCTTTCGGTACACGTGGTGCGAATGTACGCGCCTCGCTGGGAATGGTGGATTGCAGGATGCTCCGCGGCGTTTGTGGCAGCACTCCTCGTCAATCCGCCATGGTTCATCTCTCCTGAGGATAACCTGACGTGGACGGAATACGTACACATGCATCAGCAGGCGGCGCACTACGTGGAGCAGCACTACTCGGAGGAGCGCATTTTGACCGCGTGGACTGCATCCGATGAATTGAACCGTCCCTTCCTGGGCTATGTGCAGAAGACGCTCAGCGTGGTTCGTGTGGAGAACTTCACGGCGGAAGAGATTTTGAAGGCCTCGGGACAGACTGAGAGCTTTGACGTGGTAGTTGCTTTCTCAACAAAGTATGAGCCTCCACGCGGATTGTTCCATCGCATTCCGGGGTGGACGCGGGTGCAGACGCGCTACTTCGATTTCCACCAGGACCTACCCGCAGCTGCCATTGCCCGGTTGCTGCATGGTCGCATCGTGTGGCAGGCGAGTACTCCGGGCGAGTGGATTGCGGTGATCGAAATCGACAAGATCCGCGACGCGCGCACGGTATTCCCTGCTATGCGGTAAACGATGCGCACCTCCTCACATTACTTGGGATACCAGTCGAGCACTCGGACTTCGATACCGCTTCCGGCAAGCCTCTGCTGGAAGACGGAGAGGTCGGAGTTCCGATAGTGGTACGGGATTACGATGCGCGGGTGGAAGGCTCGCACCGCGTCGGCTGCCTCTTCGGGCGGCATGGTGTAGGGGAGATTCATGCAGACAAAGGCAACGTCAATATTCTTGAGAGCACGCATCTCGGGAACGCCTTCGGTATCTCCGGAGAAGTAGAAGCGCTTGCCGCCGTAGGTGAGAACGTATCCATTATCTCGCCCTTTGGGATGATAGAGCTGTCCGGGAGCAGGGCCGCGAGTGACGTTATAGGCTGGTACGGCTTCTATGGTCCACTGATTCCATTGGCGGGTTTGATCATTGGCCATGGGTTTGGCTACGGGGAACTTTGCAACGACACTGGCAGGAGCGATGACCTCCGTTGAAGACTGGCTGAGTTTGGCAAGGTAGTCAGGGTCGAAGTGGTCAGGGTGTATATGCGAAATCAGGATGAGGTCCGCCTTGGGGAGACCATCAAGTTTGGCAGGCTTGGCTGGATCAACGTAAATGGTTTTACCTCCAGACTGAATGAGTACACTGGCATGCATGAGCGGCGTGATCTTCACGTCACCGGCGGAAGTCGTAAAGGTTTGAGTCTGCGACATTGCGGTGAGCGAGGCTCCTAGAGTAAGGAGAAGAAGCGCGGATTTCATGCGAAACATGGTAGGAGCAACGCAGGGCGGCTGTCAAAGACAGGAGCTTTGGACGGGGCCGCCCAACCGTGTGCGCACGAAACTAGAAGGCTAGCTGTCGAATCGGAAGCGTGATGCTAAAGGATGTCCCCGTTTCTCCCGAGGTTGAGCTGCTCACTTTAATCTTGCCGCTAAGCTTATCGACGATTCCCTTCGTCACCCAAAGGCCAATTCCTGAACCCTTCTCGCCTTTGGTGGTAAAGAAAAGTTCGAAGATCGAGTTGAGATCCTCTTGAGGAATTCCACATCCGCTATCACCGATTCGAATCGTGACTTCCGCTTCCGGTGATTTCTCAATGGAGAGGTCGAGAACTCCCCCGGACTGCATTGCGTCTACAGCGTTGGCGATTAGATTCGTGAATACCTGACGCAACTCGCTGGGATGAACTGTCAGCTCCGCTTCCGCCTGATACTTGCGGCGCACCTCGATTTTGGAGGACGTCAGCTTGAGCTGAAAAAGAGAAACTGTGTCGTCCAGCAAATTGCCAACTCTAACCGCGACAGGAAACTTGGCTTCGCGATGCGGAGCGAGCGTCTGGCGGCTGATATCGGACAGTCGAGCGACCTCCTCCTCCGCGGCTTCCAGCAACTGCCTTGAACTCTCGCCGAGGCCAGACTCCAATTTTAGGAGGTAGATGAGGTTATTGAGGGAATCCAGCGGAGTGTTGAATTCGTGAGCTATGGTCGTAATCAGGCGACCGGTGACGGCCAACTGTTCTGAACGGCGCAGTGCCTGTTCGAGCTCTTCATTCGCCGTAATATCCTCAATGACCAAGAGCGCCAACCGCTCGCCTCTGGCGGGCAGGTGGTTTGCCGTGATCAACAACACCTTGGCTCTCGGGTCAGATACCGGAAGAAGATTCATCCTCATCCGGGCGCGGGTGACGGCTTGACCCTCGAAGTATTTTTTTATCGAATTGCGAATGACACATCTTGTGCAAGAGGGGCTTCCTCCACATCCATCCGGAACATCCGCAGAGTGAACGCAGTTCAGTACGTGACCGGTGCGCAATCCATAAGCTTGATCGACTTCCTGACCGCAGAAGAGAGCTGCGGCGGCATTCATGTCCAATATGTGTGCGTCGTCATCAACTACGAACGCAGGGATCGGTATCGCGTTAAACACGGCGCGATCAACCTTGTCACCAGACTTCAGTTCCAATTGGCAGGTCCCCCACAATGCAAAACACTAGAACCATTCCGCCGCACGGCTGGCAAGATCATACACGCCTCGGGCCCGTGTTTACGATCCATCTACACACAAATTTATTTCGGTCGGCAGACCTACCCACCGGGACGAGAAGGGACGTGAGTGAAGCGCTGTTTGAGGGTAAGGAATGGCGACTCCAGCCAGCGATAGCTAATGGCTGCGAGCAAGATGGTGACAGCAAGCGCCACGGAATTGCGGAGGAGGTAGCACCCCAAGCTTGAGTCCTGATGATGGACGGCATAGTCGCTGGTCATGAGTCCGATGATGTGAAAAGTATATAGGCCGTATGAAACGCGTCCGAGATAAATAAATGATTCTCTTCCCATCACACGAATTCGCTTCGCTGCCGAGGATGAGCCTTCGGCGCCCGCGACTTCGGGGACTGGATTTGGGTGGAGCGTGGCAAGGAAGATAGCTACGGCACCGAGTGCAGCGACTGGGTATCCGAGGAGGAGCCGCGAGGTAGTGACCGGATCAAACTTGATGCGAAAGTAACTGCCCGCGATCAGGAGACAAACGAAGCCTCCGAGGAAAAGAGCGGCCCGATGCAGACGTGTGAGACGCGGCGGCTTCCCGACGAGAAGAACGGCAAGGATGATGCCGAAGGCAATGGCATCGAGTTGCGCGAAGGTGTTGCACCAGACACGGGATTCCCAGGTGTGACGGATGCCCAGATACCAGCGCGTGAGGCTGGCGACTGCAAGGATGCAGGCAGCAGTGATCAGCAGTCCCCGTGCGGAGAGCTTGCGCATGGTGGCTGGCCAGAAGAGATAGAACTGCTCCTCAATGGAGACGCACCATAGCGGGAAAATGACCGACGGCGGAAAGCCGACAAAGACAATCCACCAGTTTCCACCCAGAAAAAGAAAGGCAAGCTCAGCGCGCCATCCGATGTGCTGACCGGGAATGAACCACTGCATGGCCCAAGCCAGTGCGAGAAATGCGAAGTAGAGCGGCCAGATGCGCAGGATGCGGCGCACGAAGAAGGCCTTCAGGTCGATATGGCCGCGAAGGGCGCGCTCACGGATTAGGAGTTCGGTAACCAGATAAGCGCTGAGAAGAAAAAAGAGCTGTACGCCGAACGCTCCAGCAGCACCGATTGCGGCAAGAGCGGAGGCTAGAAATGGTGCCACTCCCATTCCTGTATAGAACGTGGGATCGTGCGGCATGGAGTGGTGAATGAAGATGAAGAAGAAGGCAAAGAAGCGCAGAACGTCGAGTTCAGGATGGTAGAAGCGCTCGTGCGGGGAGCGGGTTAAGAGGGGACTCGTGGACACTGGCCATTCCGAAAGAAAGATAAAACATGGTAGCAGGTCAGGAGAGTGCTGGCGTTTTAGTAGTTATGCCGGGTAACTGAGCAGATAGAAGACCTTGGTAATGCCCTTAAGAACAGGTTACGGATGGAACTAAGTGTTTCGGTGTATTCGAGCTTGGATACCTACGCTGCATAGTGTTAAGTATCCCGCGACAAGGCAGGAACTTAAAGAAAATGAACCGGATGCCCGTCTTATTTCTCTTCTGCGCCGTAATCCTACTGTCGGCACAGGCTTGCTCGACTGGGCCGCAGACTTCTAACTCGAGTGGGACGGCAACACCCCCCGCGCCCACCACGCCCACACCGACTCCAGTGCCAACTCCCGCACCGACACCTCCCGCACCGACGCCTCCGACGACACCGACACCTCCTGTGCCTACGCCTCCAGCACCGACTACAGGGCTTCCGACGCCGCCCTCGAATGCGTTGGTGTTCTCCAACCTGGAGCAGGTTACAGGATGGCAATCGTGCGACGTAGCATCGTGCGCGGGCGGAAGCGGAACCGGAACTTACTGGCTGGCACAGAACCAGACGACACCTGCAATGGACGGCAACAGCCTGGAGGTCTACAACTCCGGTGTATGGGCGAATGCATTGTGGTGGAAGAAAGTGGGCGCACAGGACTCCGCTTCCAATTTTTTATGGGACTTCTATGCACAGGTGGATGACGCCTCGCTGACGGCTGCGCAGGCGCTGGAGTACGACTCGTTTCAGTTCATTGGCGGCTACAACTATATGTTCGGGAGCCAGTGCAATCTGGCGGCGGGAAAGTGGGACGTGTGGAACGAACTGGGCGGCCAGTGGATTCATACGAGCATTGCCTGCAAGACTTTTGCGCCAAACGTATGGCATCACATCCAGTGGTATGTAACGACGAACGCGAGCGCGCACACCTACACGTTCGAAACACTGGTGGTGGACGGAACATCGTATACAGTGGACCAGACGTACTCAGCAAAGAACTTGAGCTGGGCCGATAACGTGGGCGTACAGTACCAGCTGGACGTGAACGCCAGCGGAACTGGATATCACGAGTGGGTGAATGAGTCGACGCTGACGATCTGGTAATCGATAAATCAGAAGCGAGAGCAGGTGCCCCACCCTCTGTCAGGATGGGGCATCTGCACGTTAGGGTGCAGTTACTTCGTTGCTCCGCCTGAGCCACCTTTTTCTTCCAGTGCGGCCTGGGCGGCCGCGAGGCGCGCCGTGAGGACACGGAAGGGTGAGCAGGAGACGTAGTTGAGTCCAACACGGTGGCAGAACTTAACCGATTCTGGTTCGCCGCCGTGTTCGCCGCAGATACCTACCTTGAGATCCGGGCGAGTCTTGCGACCGCGCTCGGTTGCCATTTCCACAAGCTGGCCAACGCCTTCCTGATCGAGCGAGGCGAAGGGGTCCTGTTTGAAGATACCCGTCTTCATGTAAACAGGGAGGAACTGGTTGATGTCATCACGCGAGAAGCCGAACGTGGTCTGCGTAAGATCGTTGGTTCCGAAACTGAAGAACTCAGCTTCCTCGGCGATCTTATCGGCGACCAGGGCGGCGCGGGGCAACTCGATCATGGTACCCACGAGGTAATCGACGCGGTCCTTCTTCTCGGCGAAGACCTCTTCGGCAACGCGGCGGGTGACGTCAGCCTGATTCTTCATCTCCTTGTAGGTAGAGGTGAGAGGAATCATGATTTCAGGCACCACGACGTTGCCCTGCTTCTTGCAGATGAGCGCTGCTTCGATAATGGCGCGCACCTGCATCTCGGTGATCTCCGGGTAAGTGATTCCGAGACGGCAGCCACGCAGGCCGAGCATCGGGTTCTGCTCATGCAGTTCCTCTACTCGGGCGAGGATGATGCGCTTCTCCTTGAGTTCGGGCGAGCGGGGCTTGGTGAGTTCAAGCTCCTTGATTCTGACAAGCAGATCTTCGCGCTTCGGCAGGAACTCATGGAGCGGCGGATCGAGGGTGCGGATGGTGACCGGGAAACCCTTCATCGCCTTGAAGAGGCCGGCGAAGTCAGCGCGCTGCATGGGTAACAGCTTTTTGAGCGCTGCGCGACGATCCTTCTCATTGCCAGCCATGATCATGGCGCGCATGTGAGGCAGGCGATCCTCGGCGAAGAACATGTGCTCGGTGCGGCACAGGCCGATACCTTCAGCTCCGAAGGCGATAGCGGTTTTTGCGTCACGAGGAATATCTGCATTGGCCCGAACCTTGAGGCGGCGAATCGGGTCAGCCCAGGCCATGAACTTGACGAGATCCTTATCGTCAGGCGAGGCCTCAAGCGTGTTGAGCTTGCCCTTGATAACGCGTCCAGTGGTGCCATCCAGGGAGAGCCAATCGCCTTCCTTGAAGGTCTGACCCTTGACGCGCATTTCCTTTTTCTTCTCATCAACGACAATTTCACCGGCTCCAGCGACGCAGCACTTACCCATGCCACGCGTGACCACCGCGGCGTGTGAGGTCATACCGCCACGCGAGGTGAGAATGCCGGATGCAACTTCCATGCCGGCGATGTCTTCTGGAGTGGTCTCACCGCGAACGAGGATGATGGACTTGAACTTGCCCTTGTGAGCGACTTCGACCGCTTCTTTGGCGGAGAAGACGATCTGGCCGACAGATGCACCGGGCGATGCGGGCAGTCCCCTGGTGAGAACCTCTACCTTTGCGGTCTTCTCATCGAGACGCGGAACGAGGAAGTCATAAAGCTGGTTAGGCTCAACGCGGAAGATTGCCTCTTCCTTGGTGATGAGCCCTTCCTCAACCATGTCGATGGCGACCTTTACGGCGGCGAGCCCGGTGCGCTTGCCGTTGCGGGTCTGGAGCATGTAGAGCTTGTTGTCCTGGATGGTGAACTCGAAGTCCTGCATGTCTTTGTAGTGCTTTTCCATGCGGGAGGTGATGTCACGCAGTTCGTTGTAAACCGAGGGCATGATCTTTTCGAGTTCGGTGATGTGCTTGGGGGTGCGCACGCCGGAGACGACGTCTTCACCCTGCGCGTTGAGCAGGAACTCGCCGTAGAACTCCTTGGAGCCGTTGGCGGGATTGCGGGTGAAGCCCACGCCGGTTCCAGAAGTTTCACCAAGGTTGCCGAAGACCATCGCCTGCACGTTGACGGCGGTTCCGAGCATGTCATCAATGTTGTTCATGCGGCGATAGTGCTTGGCGCGATCATTCTGCCAGGAGCGGAACACAGCGTCGCGAGCCATGACGAGCTGGTCGTGAGCGTTCTGCGGGAAGTCGATCTTCGCGAACTTCTTAACGACCTTCTTGTACTCGGCGATCACTTCCTGAAGAGCAGCGGCGTCGAGGTCTGTGTCGAGTTTGGCCTTCTTCTGCTTCTTCTTGCCGTCAAACACTTCTTCGAAGTGAGCCTTCTCAATATCAAGAACCACGCTGCCGAACATCTGAATGAGGCGGCGATAAGAGTCGTAGGCAAAGCGTGGATTCTGTGTGAGATTGGCAAGAGCCTTGACGCTCTCATCGTTCAGACCGAGGTTGAGAATAGTGTCCATCATGCCGGGCATGGAGAACTTTGCGCCGGAGCGGACGGAGACGAGCAAGGGATTGTCCCCGGCACCGAGCTTCTGCCCCTGAAGGGCTTCAAGCTGCGCGAGGGCGGCGTTCATTTCCTTATCGACGTTATCGCTTACGTTGCCGCGCATGTACTCACGACAAGCTTCGGTCTGGATGGTAAATCCCGGAGGAACGGGAAGGCCAACGTTGGTCATCTCAGCAAGTCCGGCACCCTTGCCACCAAGGGTGTCTTTCATCTTGCCGTTACCTTCAGCCTTGCCGCCGCCGAAGGAGTAAACGTACTTGACTGCACTGATTGTGGGAGTAGCCATATTGCCTCACTCTCTGAATGTTGAAGAGATCACTTACCAATATTGCCTACAGCTGAATATGAATTCGGTCCGGCGCGGAATTTCGAACACACACCACAACGGCGAGCTTCGCCCAGCACCCGATCGACTCGCAAGATTCCGCACTTAGAATTATAAGCGTGCTTATGGTACATCCGAGCGCCCATTTATACGAAACCGCACGACAAAAAAGAGACTCTCTTTCAAGAGTCTCAGAGT
>Ga0302320_10007849_pt1 | contig 23400 bp, 20 predicted proteins | sample Bog_T0_3_FD_202130 | JGI IMG/M metagenome (GOLD analysis project Ga0302320, IMG submission 202130) | Peat permafrost microbial communities from Stordalen Mire near Abisko, Sweden - Bog_T0_3 | ecosystem: Environmental > Terrestrial > Soil > Wetlands > Peat | place: Sweden: Abisko, Stordalen Mire... | reverse complement strand
GAATCCAAATCTCGCGGCCATCCTGAATGTATTTCTCATCGAACTCCTCGGTCTGCCCATTCCGCATGATGCGCCGGTCATCCGCGCGGTATTTATCCGCCAGTTCCCGGGGAAAGAAATCGTAGTCGGTCATGCCCACAACTTCCGCGGGCTTCAAGTGGAGATCTCGGGCATAGTTCTCGTTGACCGAAAGATAGTGATAGTCGCCGCCCTTGATGAAAATCTTTTGCGGTATGGCTTCCACGAGCGTCCTGAATTTGAGCTCGCTTTGCCGGACCACCGCCGCCGCCTTCTGGCGTGCCAAGGCATACCGCACCGCGCGGACCAGCGGCCTCACGCTGACCTGGCCCTTGACGAGATAATCCTGCGCGCCATGCTGCACGGCGGCGATGGCCAGTTCGTGATCATCGTACCCGGCCAGCACGATCACTGGAACTTCCGGTGCCGCCTTCTGCAACGTTTGGAATGTTTGCAGACCCTGGCTGTCGGGCAGGATTAAATTCAGCAAGACAAGATCAATGTCCTTTTGTTCCAAGCGGGTGAGCGCCTCGGAATGTTTCCGCACCGACTCGACCTGAAAATGCAACGGCCCGGCTTGTGGCAACATCTCATGGATAAAACTGGCATCAGCCGGATTGCCTTCAACGATGAGGATTCGCAGCCCTTCGCTCATTTTTTCGTTCCGTTTGACTGTGTCTGTCTGGGAGGGGGGTATGCGGCATATTGGCCAACGCGCCGGAGAGAGGCCATGGACCCATTGCAACCGCACTTGTTGTTACCGGGATAATTGTAAATGGACTTCATAAAGACGGCTTAACGGTCATAATACCAAGGGCTTTTTCTTATTTTTAAGGTAGTTGACGACTTTCGAAATGTAAAGAAGAACATTCTCATTCCCCTGCCCGGACTGCGTAAGCAGATTTGTCAAAATGGAATTCCCCAATGTAAGAAAAGCGGCTTGGCACTGAAATGCCGCGCCTTTCCATCTGTTGCTCTGCGGGCATTCCCGAGGAAGTGTGTTCCAAGATTTTCACTCCGAACGCACCGTTTTGCAGCGGTTCGCTGCCGACTAGATAGACCGGTTTGTAATTCTGCCGAACCCATTGCATCACGTTGAAGCCGTAGCCCTTTTGCAGGCCGAAATATGGAACTCCATACTCGGAACTGTCCCGCTGGACCAGAACGATGTAGTCCGGCGGATTTTTCTGGTAAGCCGCCAGCATGTTTTGCTCACCAAAAGCCCAAACCTCGAAGGCGAACACCGCGTAAGGCGTCGAGTTGTCGCGGCGTGTGAGATAATTGAGTATCACGCCTTCGGGCAGAACGGCGAGCGTGCTGGACGGCGTGGTGTGTGTTTCAATCCATGAGGCAGCTGACGCCATCGCCGCGCCGGTCGGGTCAACTTTAGGGTCATAGGTGACAATCCGGTCACCGCCCGATCCCAAGGTAAAATCCTTGTCGTGGTAAAAAAGTGCGGACTGGATGGTAAGACGTGCCAAGCCCGCCAGCAGAAAAATCGAAATAGCGAGACGAAAAGGTGACAGATGACAAGTGGCAGGTGACAAGTCGGGTGCGCGGGCAGTTTCTTTTCCCATCACTCGCCACTCGTCACTCGCCACTTTTTCAAGAAAACGCGGCAGCAGATGTAGGAGCATGTAAATGGCGGATAGAAAAGCGGGCATGGCCAGAAAAACTCCGTAATGCGAAATGTGAGGATTGAAACCGAGCTTGGCCAGCATCGCAAAACTGAAAGCCAGCCACAAAGCGGGAAAAAACAGCGACGAGGATGGAGAATTGATGATGGAGGATGGAGCGGAAGCTTTTGCCATCTTCCATCTTCCATCTTCCATCTTCGTTTCCAAACTCCATTCACGCCACCACAGGATGGCCGCGACGACGAGCAGCAAGGGCAGGCAGTGGCCGCTGCCCTGCCAACCGTAATTGATGGATGCCCCACCCGCAGCAGCAAACAAAATCACGCGCTCGACGCGAAACGTGACGGGTAACGGGTGACGGGTGACAGGATTGGAAGCGCCGGCTTTTCGTGTCACTTGCCACTCGTCATTTGTCACATCTTTGCGCATCAACCGCCACGCGCAAATGCCCACGATAACTGCCAATCCACCAAACTCAATCAGCGCTCGCCCGATATGAAACCACGGCGTGTCCAATCCCATGTTCTGCTGGTAGATGGGCAGTTGAAGGCCAGTTGAATGCAGCAACGGTAGCCACGCCCCGCAAATGGCTCGCAACGAGTCCGCCGAACCCATTTCCGACTGGAACACGGCAAAAAATAACGCAAGCGGAATCAGGCCACATACCGCCGCCAGCAGCAACGATTTGGCCAGTTCAAGAACCTGAACCCGACACCGTTGCAAAATCACGGCGACGGCGAAAGGTGCGACAGCCCCGACAAACACTTCTGGCTTGGTCAAAAAAATCAGCCCCAGGCAACCGCCGGCTAGCGCGATCGGCAGTTTTCGTTGCGTTTGCAGCCAGCGCGAAAGGCAAGCCATCATCACGACCGCGAGTACGATTCCGTGGAACTCCTCATGCGAATACGGGCAGATATAATTGTAATTGCCCACATCGAGGAATTGACTGAAGGCCAGCACCGTCAGCGCCAACCCGATGGTCGCCGCCGTCCACATGTCGGAACATTTCAGGAACAAGCGGTAAACCAACAGCAGCAGGAAAATGAGGATGAGAAAATTCGAAGCGAGGATGACGTTCAGCGAAACGCCAAAAATTTTGAACAGGACGGCGTGATAGCAGACCGAGAGGCAGCCATAGACGTAGCTGACATCGTGGTAAAGCACCGCGCCCCTTGAAAGCCGCCACGGCACGTAGAGCTGCTGGCCGAAATCAATCAGCGGGTCCGGCCATTTACGCCAGCTCAGCCAAGACAAAAAGATGAAGGCGATTCCCATCGGAATCGCCCCCAGCCATGAACAGATTTTTTTTACCGCTCCAGTTCCGGAGTCCCGCACGCGCGGGATTGTCGAATCTCCAGAAGCGGGCGTCGCCATCGCTAAACGGTGTAGGTACTCGAGGCGGTGGTTCCGCCGCGGCCCGTCCAGTTCGTGTGGAAGAATTCGCCGCGCGGTTTGTCCACGCGCTCGTAGGTGTGCGCGCCGAAATAATCGCGTTGCGCCTGCAGCAAATTCGCCGGCAGCACGGCACTGCGATACTGGTCGTAAAACGCCAGCGCGGTGCTGAACGCCGGAACCGGGATGCCCTTCTTGGCCGCCGTGGCCACGATGTTGCGCCAGCCCTTCTGGCAGCGTTTGATTTCACCGCGGAAATAATCGTCCAGAAGCAGGTTTGTCAGCTTCGGATTGTTGTCGAACGCCGTCTTGATTTTGCCAAGGAAGCGCGACCGGATGATGCAGCCGCCGCGCCACATCAGCGCGATGCCGCCGTAATTCAGGTTCCAGCCGTATTCCTTGGCCGCCGTCCGCATGAGCATGTAACCCTGCGCGTAGCTGATGATTTTCGAGGCGTAAAGCGCGTCGCGGATGTCGGCGATGAACTGTTTTTTCTTCGCGTCATTTTTGGCGATGCTCGTGAGCGCCGGGCGCGGGCCTTTCAACTTCTTGGCCGCCTTCACTCGCTCATCCTTCAACGCGGAAACGCAACGGGAATAAACCGCCTCCGCAATCAATGTGATCGGGATGCCGAGGTCGGCGGAATTTTGAATCGTCCATTTGCCGGTGCCCTTCTGGCCGGCGGTGTCGAGAATCTTGTCCACGAGCGGCGTGCCGTCGGTGTCCTTGAACCCGAGGATGTCGCGGGAAATTTCAATCAGGTAGGAATCCAGTTCACCCGTGTTCCATTCCTTGAACACCTCGTGCATTTCCGGCGCGGTCATGCCGAGGCCGTTCTTCAAAATGCTGTAGGCCTCGCAAATCAACTGCATGTCGCCGTATTCGATTCCGTTGTGGACCATCTTGACGTAATGGCCTGCGCCGCCTTCACCCACCCAGTCGCAGCACGGCGCGCCGTCCACTTTCGCGGAAACCCCCTGGAAAATGTCCTTCACGTGCGGCCACGCGGCGGGTGAACCGCCGGGCATGATGCTCGGACCATGACGCGCGCCTTCCTCGCCGCCGGAGACGCCGGTGCCGATGAAAAGCAGTCCCTTGCTCTCGACGTATTTCGTCCGGCGGATGGTGTCCTCGAAGAGCGAGTTGCCGCCGTCAATGATGATGTCGCCCGGTTCGAGCAACGGCAAAAGATGTTCGATGAATTCGTCCACAGCCTTGCCGGCCTTGACGAGCATCATCACCCGGCGCGGCTTCTTGAGTTTGGAAACCATTTCTGCCAGCGAATGCGCGCCGAGCACCTTCGTGCCCTTGGCCTCGTTGGCGAGGAAGTGGTCCACCTTCTCCACCGTACGATTGAAAGCCACGACGGTGAAGCCGTGGTCGTTCATGTTCAAAATGAGATTCTGGCCCATGACGGCCAGACCGATAAGTGCGATGTCAGCTTGTGGTTCCATAAATAATTTAAATCAGTGAAGGAACACGATACAAAATCGCGCGCCGCCTGCCAGCAGTTTTTTGCCAAACACCAACCTTACTTTGTTGCCGAACATCGAATCAATCATGCCGGCATCCCCGACTCTTCCGCAATTCATCCTCGGTCTTGCGGATGTCGGCAAGCGTCCCTGTTTGATACCAACGACCGTGGTGCGGCAGGCAGAATAGACGGTTTTGTTCCATCGCGCGGCGCCAGAGGATTTTCACGGAAAATTTCCCGTCCGGCGCGTCCCGCAGCACGCGCGGATGGAAAATGCCGATGCCCGCGATGATATACGGCGCATCCGCCGCACTCCAGCCAATGGTGTTCTCCGGCTTGATGAACAAATGGTCCTCGCCCTGGTCGTGGCCCACGGCGCGGGACTTGGATTGCGCAAGCAGCAGAAAATCCATTTTCGCGCCGTCCCAATGCCGCGCCAGCCGGTCCAGCGCGGTTTCCACCCCACGCCCCTCATCCGGCCTGCGGCCAGCCGAAGCTCGGCCTGCCAATTCTCCCGCTCCCGCGGGCGAAGGCGATTCGTCCGTCCAGAGGATGTCGCTGTTGATGACGAAGACCGGTTCGTCGCCGAGGAGCGGCGCGGCCTTTTTCAATCCGCCGCCGGTTTCGAGCGGTTCCGCTTCCTCGGAAATGGTCACGGACAAATCTTTTTGCCCGGCGAGGTAATCCGTCAACTGCTCCTTGAGATGCGAGACGTTGATGACGATTTGCCCGATGCCATAGGCGCGCAACTTGTCCAGCGCGTATTCGATCATGGGCCGGCCCGCCACCGGCACCAGCGGCTTGGGCGTGCGGTCGGTGAGCGGCGCAAGCCGCGTGCCGTAACCGGCGGCGAGCAGCATGGCGATTCTAATTTTTTTCACGGATGCGAGTTTTGTTGAGTTCTCCCTCATCCTGAGCCTCTCCCCAAGGAGAGGGAACAGCAGCGGAAATTTTCATCGCCATTGTCAGGTTCTCCCGCAAATCCAGCCGCTGGTTTCGCCGTGAGACTGAAATCAATTCTCCCTCTCCCACCGGGAGAGGGCTGGGGTGAGGGGACTGGGCGGTAAGTTGTTCAATCCATCTTGGCATGGCGGTTCATCCAGTGTTTCACGGCTTCGAGCGCGGGATGGCGCAGGGCGCGTTGCAGCAGGCGTTCGACGCGCGGCGAATGAAGCCGGCGATAATCCGTGCGGCCGTCGCGGCAGGCGAGCCGTTCAAAAATGGCGAGCACGCGCGTGTGGCGCAGCGCGGCCAACACGTTCAGCGACGTCTCAAAAAGGTGCATGTCCAGCGCGGGAAATTGCGCGGCGTAGCGGGACAACATGCGTTCCCGCAATTCATCCGGCACGTCGCGGCGCGCGTCTTCGAGCAGCGAAACGAGGTCATAAGTCACCGGGCCGCGATAGGCATCCTGAAAATCCAGCAGCCCGGCCTGCCGGACACCCTCGCGTCCCGGCAGCAGCATGAGGTTGGCGACGTGATAATCGCGCAGCAGCAACGACTCCGGCACGCGATGCGCCAGCGGCAGCGCGGCGCGCCACGCGGCGCGGAATTCCTCCTTCGCCGCGTCGGGAATTCCGGGCGTGCGCCATTCCAGAAAAAGTTCGAGGTCGGCCAGCATTTGTTCCGGCGAATAAGACAGCAGATTTTCGGGAACGGCCCGCGGATGACGATGCAGCGCGACCAATAAATCCGTGGCGAGCGTGAACAGAAAGCAGCTTGAAATCGCGTCTGGCTCCCTCTCCCCGCCCAAGTGGGGAGAGGGAGAATCGAGGTCAGCTTTCGGTGTTTCATCAAGCAGCCGCGCGAAGGTGGCGTCGCCGAAATCTTCCAGCAGCAGCAGGCCGGCGGCTTCGTCGCGGGAAAAGATTTCCGGCGCGCTGAAGCCGAGTGAACGCAGATGTCCGCCGATGCGGACGAACGGGGCGACGAAATCCAAAACGCGCGAGGCGTCCATCAGGATGGCGCTGCGGTCTTGCTTCCGCAGCCGGAAATATTTTCGTGCCGAGGCGTCGCCGGTAAGCGGCTCGCAGGTCGCATCGCCCCAGCCGGCGGAGTCGAGAAAGGCGTGAAGATCGGTCACGGTCAGGCGTGCGCGCCGAGTTGAAGCCGCGTGTCGCTTTCGAGCAGGGTTTTCAGGTTCGCCCAGTGCGCCTCGTTCATGTCGTTGAAGGCATTCAGATAAACGGACACGACCTCCGGCGGATGCTTGGCGATCAGTATTTCGATGGCGGATTTCAATTTCGCGTCGTCCATTTCCTTGGGCAAATCGTCCACCACGCCGTCCTTGTTCTCAATGCCGAGCGCGTTAAGGAAATCCACGAGCATTGCCTTATGCTTGGTCACGAGCCAGGCGCGGATGAGGCCGGCGGCGGCGGTTTCCAGCGCCGGACGCCCAAGCGATGCAATGATTTCCGCGTGCTGCTGGGGTCGCGGCTGGCGTTCCAAAAAGATGGGGCGCACGTGCCGCGCCTGCGCGACGGCGGCCAGCGTGGCTTTGTAAACCGGCTTGTCCGTCTCGTGGGTGAAGGTGACAATTTCATTCGCCAAGGCCGGCGACATGAATCCGAATAGTTCGTGGGAGGTGAGCATGGTAAAATTGTTTAACTACGATAGTGACCGCTTACATATTTCGTCGATTTTATTCTCTTACCATTCACACCATAAATAAGGACATGCGTCCATTCTATCCCATTTAAGTCTATCCCGATTGTAATGGCGTGTTGACCAGTCCCATCTTCCAAAAAATGATCGGCGTGAGCATATTTCTTTTCTTCAGGCGGAAGTGTTTGGATGTAGTCTTGGTAGTCTTTTACAATAATTTGGTCGGGTTCGTGATCTAAATCAACTTTCCAACCTTCCAATGGGTCAGGCTGCTGCGAACCTGCCTCCGAACTAGGCTTCATCAACCACGCGCCACAGCCCGCAGTCATAAAGAGTGCTGCAATCAAAACGAGAAAAGTTAATCCAAAACGACCAATGAAATGTCTGGTCGGCGTTTTCATCAAATTGTCGTGAGCGAGATTTTATTCTTTTCGGCGAGCGTTTCACAAGCTTCGCATTCCAGCAAAAGCGTCTTGCCGGATTCGAGCGCGAGCACCGCAACGCCACTCTTCGCGCAAACTTCCAGCGTCTGCGAGCCGATACAGGGGATGTCGAAACGCATGTCGTGGGTCAGCTTGGCGACCTTCACGGCGACTGCGCCGCCGTCCCTGCCAGCGAGTTCGCCGCCACGCGCGAGGCATTTGTCCGTGCCTTCGAACGCCTCGACCGCCAGCACCGCGCCGTTTTTCACGACAACAGTCTGGCCGATTTCCAGCCGCGATGTTTCCCGAGCGATGCGAAGGCCGAATTCCACGTCCGCCTTTTGCTCGGCGGAAAGTTTCGGGCCGAGCTGAAAATCCTTTCCGGGCATGAGTGGCGCGAGCCATGGCGTGGCGTCAATCAATTCCACGCCGTCCTTCTTCAATTCGTCGGCAATCGCGCCGAAGATGGTGTGGGCATTTTTCTCCTTGAGCCGGAGCAGGAGGCCAATCGTCCGCAAATCGGGCCGGAGATCGTAAAGATTTTTCGGCGCGATCTGGCCGACCATGACGCATTGCGTGACGCCCCGGTCCGTGAAGGCGGCGATCATTTTGGAAAGCTGGCCGACCTTCAGCCAGACGATGTCGTCCACGAGCGGCGCAAGCGCGGGGTCGGTCTCGTTTTCAAACGCGACGGCCACCAGCTTCTTCACACCGGCGGCGCGGGCTTGCCGGGCAAATTCCAGCGGAAGCGAGCGGTTGCCGGCAATGAGGCCGAGCGATGCAATCGCAGTGTTCATTTCGGGCAACGAGTGTTGCGGGACAAGTGACACGTGACAAGTGACAAGTGACACGCACCGACCGTCACCCATTTGTCCTATTTTGGAACAGCCTGTCCAATTTAACGAAATTTTCTGGTCGGTGCGGTGGAAAAGTGGTGGGTTTTATCGAAAAATCGGCACTTCGTACGTTTTAAAAAACATGGCCTGATGATTGCTTCGTTCAGTGGCGATGCCAACTAGTTTAACTTCCATCTACAAAAAAATGGCTTCGCCGCTCGAAGCCAACGGCGCGGGACATGCGCATGTGGCGATATCAGATCCCGCCCGGCACATTTCGCCCATCGTCGCGCACGAATTGAACAACATCCTCACCATCATCCAGGGTTACTCTGACCGGTTGTTGCTCAAGCATGGTGAAAATCCGGCGTTGGAGGCGCATCTCAAACTCATCTCCGAGGCGGCCCGGCGTGCGGCGACCATCGTTCGCAGTTCCGTCACGTCGGAGACAATCAGGCCGCCACATCCGCAGTCCAATCCGCCCCCAGTTAGTGCCCGCTGCTTAACGATATAAAGTCTCTTAACCGGGACCATGGGGTTGTCTCACTTCTGTCGCGTTTTGCCATCAACAATCAAGCCCCCAGCTTCGTTACCTCGAAGACGGCTGGGGATTCTGAAAAGTGATTTCAGATTTAGTTCCTGCCAAAATCGAACGTCAATTCCCCGTGTTGCTCGCCGGAAACGATTCTTTCGGCAGACTGCGGCCCCAAGCGTTCCTGGGTTAGAAATTTATCACGCATGGCTGGGATGACATCCAAAAAAGCCAGGCCGGTCTCGGGCAGCGCGAGCAGCGGGCTCACTGGGCCATCGTTGGGATGGTAAATGCCCAGATAGGAATCGGGCGCGGTGGTGCTGACGGTGAATTTGCCCGCGCTTGTATCAAAGGTGGCCCAGCGCCAGTCACGAAAATAGCCCTTGAAATCGGGATCTGAGGAATAAATCACGCTGGGAACGGTGTTGTTGCAGGCGTTTTGCCAGACATCGAGGCGCGTGCCCTGAAGACGGTTTTGCCAGACATGATACGGGCCGTAGCCCAGCCAGGTGATGCCTTTCATGTCGGCTTCGGGAAAATCAAAATTGACGCCCAGCAAATCCACTGGCCCGTCGTAAGCATAGGTGTAATCGAGATTCACCCGGCCATCCGGCGAAATCCGCCAGATCGCCCGCTTGAACGCGCCGTCGTAATTTGCCTCTACCAGCAAATCACTTCCGTCCGGATGGCTTGTTAAACTGGTCAGGTTGTTTGTCCCGGCCACGTCTGAATAATTTACCGTGCCGCGCCCCTGGCTGGTATGCGTGTAGGCGATAAAGCGGGGGCCATTGACAAGAGGAATGGTTTTTCCGCCGTTATTTACCAAGGTCAAAAACCCGGAAGACTTGTCGAACTGCAATTCGAGCGCGCCAACCTTGACAATCAATTTGCCGCCAGATTCCTGCGCGGCGATTTTATCCGTTGCCGTTTTCGCGGGCGGATTCGGAACCGCTGGCACCGGCCACGACCAGGTCCACAAATCCTGACCCGCCGCATTTTTTGCCGTGAAATAAACGGCGTCAACGCCTTCCATGGCGGGCAGTTTTAGTTGCAAATCGCCAGAGGCGTGCGGCACGGCTGACGGGGCTAGCAATTCGCCGCTCGCGAGAACCGTGTGCCCGGCGCGGCCATCGAGCGGCCCGGGGAAACCCATATACTCCCAGGAAAACGAACACTGGTTGAGATCGGTGAAGTCATAGCCATTGTGAACCTTCACGGCGCCCTGAAATCCGGGGAGCAGGCCTTCCGCCGGCGCTTCAATCTCCACGGGCGACCAGATTTCCTTGATGGTGTAGTAACTGCCTTCCTTTTCGTGACGCGGCCCCATGATGCCATCCGGTCCGAAGTTGCCTGAGTTGTCAATGATTCCACCCTTGTCCGTGCGCACGACGCCATCGTCATACATTACCCAAAAAAAAGCGCCGCCTAGCACGGGGCTTTTGCTCATCACCTCCCAATAATCATGAAACCCGCTGCCCGAGCCGCCGTCATACAGTCCGTGCAAAAACTCGGTGGGGAAGTAAACGGCCGGGCCACCGCTTTCACGGACAACGGCGGCATAATCGGGATAGTGCGGGTCGTTGACGCCGCGATCTTTTGAGCGCGGGTGCATGACGTTTCGCTGTTGAATGTCCCACTTGGCGAACTCGTCGTTGAGGTCATTGTTCCAGCCGCCTTCATTGCCGTTGTCCCAGACGAGGATGGACGGATGATTGACATCGCGCCGGACCATTTCACCGACGAGCCGCACACCCGATGGCGTGTCGTAGGCGCTTTGCCAGCCGGTGAGTTCGTCCAGCACATAAATTCCCAGCTCGTCGCAGGCATCGAGAAAATCGCGGTCGGGCGGATAGTGCGACATGCGCACGGCGTTCATGTTCATGTCCTTGATGAGCCGCGCGTCCTCGTAGCACAGCGCCCGGCTCAAGGTTCGTCCGGAATCCGCCCAAAAACTGTGGCGGTTCACGCCCTTCATCACGATTTTTGTGCCGTTCAAATAAAACCCGTCATTCGTGCGCAGCTCGATGGTGCGAAAACCGAACTGGTTGGTGATCGTGTGTTGCGGCACACCGTTTTCGAGCAACGTGAATTTCACCCGATACAAATTGGGCGTCTCCGCCGTCCACAGCTTCACGCCGTCAAAGTGCGATTGCAATTGGATGCTCTGCAAGAAATTTAGACCATCATTCGGTTTTCCCGAAGAAAATGCGCCTACCGGTTGGTTTTGTGCATCCAGAATCTGCGCCGTTACTTCGGCTGATACCAACTTGACGCCCGGCCCGAAATGCACATCCGCCTTGAAATCCCCGTTGGCTTTTGCGTCTATTCCCGTCCAGTCAATGTAATGGCTGGGCAGCGCTTCGAGATACACCGGGCGGTAAATGCCACCGAAATTCCAAAAATCGCCCTGCCGCTCCGCGCGATTGATGCTCGGATTGTCCGCCACCTTGCTGACCGTGACTTCGAGCAAATTGGTTTCCCCGAACTTCAGCAGCGGGGTGATGTCGTATTTGAATTCATAAAACGACCCCTCGTGCGCCGGCCCAGCGGATTGGCCGTTGACGAACACCTCGGTCCTGACCATGACGCCTTGGAACACAATCCGCACCACCTTGCCCTGCCAGTCCGACGGCACGGTGAATTCGGTCTTGTATTTGCCCTGCTCAGAAGCAAAGCCCGGACGTTGCGTGATGTCCTCGCCTTTTTTGGGGCGGAAAACATACCCGTAATTATAGACGCCAAAACCCTGCAGCTCCCAGCAGGACGGGACGGCGATTTTCTTCCACGCGCCGCTTTGCATACCGGCGGTGCAGTAGAAATCCCAGGGGACGGCATCGTCCTTCCCGGTGCCGGAAAGATATTTTATCTGGGTGCCCGGCCCGGCGGCAGCCATCAAATTGTTTGTGCTCAAACCGATCGCCAGAAGCAGAAACAGCCACCTGATCATTCGTGGAGAACTCATTTTTAGATTTTTTGAATCGCGAATATCTATACTACCCGACCCGCAAGTAAATGTTAATTTTCAACTCGTCGTCCCTAGAGTGAGGCTGGGCCGGATATCCGTAAGCATAGCATTTATTTAGCCGCCTCGATCACCACGACCCAATCGCCGCCCTGCGGCCTTTTCTTCAACGTGAGGCTTCCGGGATTCGTAATCTTCCCGTCCATCACTTCACTTGAGCCAGTCGCAGGATCGAACCAAGACACATTCAACACGGGCGCGGCAATCACGCCGGTGTTGAGCGTGATGGTTTGAGGCGAGCTGATATAGGCCATGATGTAGGTGGCATCGTTGTGTCCCAATGTGCCATCACGCGTCGCCTGTGTGCGGGTGGCGACGTTCGTCCCTTGTCCGGCCAGCACGAGGCTTTGGTCGGGAATGCGGGTGAGATAGGGATGGGAATACAGCAGCGCCTTGATGTGGTGCAACTGGCGGACCGCCGGGGTGTCGAGAGCCTGCGTCCAGTTCGTCACACCGGGAGTCCAGCCTTTCAGCATCCACGGCTGTCCCGTGTGCGGGGTCATCTGCCAGAGCGCGTTGTGACCGTAGGCGTAGCCAAACCCGCCCGCAAATACGCATTGATACAAACTCCGGCGTTGGATGAGCGGGTCTTCCTGCGTGCCGGATTCGTAGCGATGCTCAGTCATCATGGTAGGCTTGACCGAGGCGATGTTCCAATCTCCCAACACCAGCGCGGCGGCATCAAAGTCGGCGTTTGCCGGGGCGCTGCCGGATTTGGCCTGGCACATGCAGAAATCCAGCCATGATGACGACGAGTAAAACCTGGAACTCGAATTTGGGGACGTCGGATGAACCGTCACCAGATTCCGCCCAGCACAACCTTCCTTCAGCGCGCGGCCGAGGGCAATCACCCGCTCCACATCAATATAGCGTGGCGTGGCCTCGCCGCCGGCACAAAAAATCACGTTGGGAACCCCCCTGTAATGACGGCCCAGTGCGCGGCCAAGCCTGGTCAATTGTTTAGCGGTATAATTGTTCATCGTGCCGGATTTTTCGCCCGCCCACATCGCGTAGATCATCACATACAAACCGTGTTCGGCGGCCTTTTGGACGATGGCATCACACGTTTTAAAATACGCCGGGTTCAAACGGGTTTTATGCGCGCCAATGTAGGCGGGCTGGCCGTAGGCATTGTTCTCATCGGCTTGGGGAGCGAAATTCAGGGCGAACATCGCCGTGTTGAACCCGTGATCCTCCCGGCTTTGAAGATAGGTTTCAACCTCATCGAGGTTAAGCGTACCGAGATTCCACGCGGTGTCCGCCAGGATAAAAACCGGGGCGCCTGTCCTAGCATCCACCAGATAACGATGGTTGCCGCTTACCCTGAGTCCATCTGTCACGCCGGATTTTGCCGGCACCACGACCGGCGCACTAATGCAGGAAACCATCATCAGGACGAGTATCCCACAAAGCGCGCAGAACCGGACCAAATGGAGGCTTTTCACGGATACGACGCTGGCTTTACATGCACCGACTGTCAAGCGAGTTCGGCGCCACTCGCTAAAAAAATGGTGTGTTCATGGGCTGCTTTTGGCAGGATCAAGAGGCGATTTGCTTTCGGCAAGCGTGCCATCGAGATCGAAAACAATAATCGTTTTCATTGGGCAATCATTCCCATCGCAGCGGTGTATTCACCCCGGCGCGCGGCGCGGTTGCATCGGGCACGATGAAGCAAGGCTTGCTGCGCTGCCTTCACGTTGGCCGCTTCGCCCCGCCAGATTTCCAAAGCGGGTTGCTGGATGGCGCGCGCAAACGAAAATGTCAGCGCCCACGGCAATTGTGACTTGAAACGAAGATTCATCACATTCAAACGGGCCGAGGCCAGTCCGGCAGATTGGCCACCGGACAAAAATGCGATTCCCGGGACGGCAGCGGGGACGGTTCGCCACAGGCTCATTACCGTGATGTCGGCCACTTCGTCAATATCTTGTTCTTCGTCCGGCTGACGGTCGATTAGTCTCACTTGATACTGCTGTTCGCCGACGCCCGCTTCTTTGACTTCTTGGTGCGAAGGACAGGTCAATCCGGGAAGCACCATGTTGGGCTTTAGAATCATCCCTTCGAGCAGCACACGCTGGGAATTCAGTTGGTTGAAAACGGTTCGAAGTACTTCTTCCGTCACTTCGCGGCAGCGCTCCAAAGAATGGTCGCCGTCCATGAGCACTTCAGGTTCGACAATCGGCACCAGTCCGGCTTCCTGGCACAACGCGGCGTATCGCGCCAACGCGTGCGCGTTGGCTTCGATGCAACTTCGGCTGGGAATGCCATCACCGATGATGATCACCGCGCGCCATTTGGCAAAACGCGCGCCCATTTGAAAATATTCCCCGAGGCGGTCACGCAGGCCATCCAAACCTTCGGTGATTTTCTCGCCGGGATGAGCGGCCAGGTCCTTGGCCCCTGTATCCACTTTGATGCCGGGAATGATTCCCGCATCGGTAAGGATTTTGACAAAGGGAGTTCCGCCCTTCGCCTGCTGGCGGATGGTCTCGTCATAGAGAATCGCGCCGCTGATGCTTTCACCGAGACCGGGTGCAGTCACGATCAATTCCCGGTAATCGCGACGGGCTTCCATGGTTTGTGGAATGGCCAGCTTGGCAAATCGTTTATTGCAGGTGGGATTGCTTTCGTCCATCGCCAGCAATCCTTTGTCATCGGCGACCAATGCTTTCGCAGTGGTTATTAAGTTTTCGGTATTCATAAAATATTTCGGCAATTTTTCACTCAACTTGTCTCATGTAAACTCCGATGGGGCCAAGGAACACAGTAGAATTACCCCTGATTATTAAGGAGCGATTGGCGTCATCGGCTGCGGTTGGACATGAATTGGCCAGCGCAAATCGCCGGTCATCAAATAGACCGCCATGGCCGCAAGCATCAAAATCACGATGGCCCAGAGACGCCAATCACGATGCGCCCGTCTCCAATAAGGCCGATGGCTGGGAACGTCTCTATTCATATATTTGACATCTGCCATTTCCAGTTGCGGATTTCCGGCAGGTCTTGGCCGTTTTTGTCAATGTATTGCTTGTGCACGATGAGCTTGTCCTTGAGCTGCTGCTTCAGGTAGATGCCCTTGCCACCGGTCTGCGGCAGGCGGTCAATGGTGTCCATCACAAGGTGGAAGCGGTCAAGTTCGTTAAGCACGGTCATGTCGAATGGTGTCGTGATGGTGCCTTCTTCTTTGTAGCCACGGACATGGATGTTGTCATGGTTCGTGCGGCGGTAGGTCAACCGGTGGATCAACCATGGGTAGGCATGGAACGCGAAGATGACCGGCTTGTCCTTGGTGAAAAGCTCGTCAAAATCCACGTCGCTCAATCCGTGCGGATGCTCGGTTTGCGGCTGCAATCTCATCAAGTCAACGACGTTGACAACGCGGATTTTCAGGTCGGACAGATGCTCGCGCAAAATTGACACGGCTGCGAGCGTCTCCAGCGTGGGCACGTCGCCGCAGCAGGCCATGACCACATCGGGCGCATCTCCCTGATCGTTGCTGGCCCATTGCCAGATGTCGATGCCCTTGGTGCAATGCTTGACGGCGGCGTCCATCGCCAGCCATTGGGGTGCCGGATGTTTGCCCGCAATCACGACGTTGACGTAATGCCGGCTGCGCAGGCAGTGATCCATCACCGACAGCAGACAGTTCGCGTCCGGCGGCAGATACACGCGTACGACCTCGGCCTTTTTATTCACGACGTGATCAATAAAACCGGGATCTTGATGAGTAAAACCATTGTGATCCTGCCGCCAGACATGCGATGCCAGCAGGTAATTCAGCGAGGCGATCTTCCGTCGCCACGGTAAATGTGCGGTGATCTTCAGCCATTTGGCGTGCTGGTTGAACATCGAATCCACGATGTGGATGAACGCCTCGTAGCAGTTGAACAACCCATGCCGCCCGGTGAGCAGATAACCTTCGAGCCAGCCCTCGCATTGATGTTCGCTCAACATTTCCATCACGCGTCCAGCCGACGCAAGAAATTCATCATTCGGCACGGTCGCGGCATCCCATTGGCGTTTCGTCGTTTCAAAGACTGCTTCCAAACCATTCGAGAGAGTTTCATCAGGGCCAAAGATTCGGAAATTTCGTTGAGGCTGATTCAGCTTAGCCACGTCACGCAGAAAGGGACCGAGCACATGCACATCGCCGACGCCGCGCACTCCCGGCGTCGGCACGGCTTCCGCGTAGTCGCGGAAATCCGGCATCCGAAGGTCGCGGAGCAAAATGCCGCCGTTGGCGTGGGGATTCGCGCCCATGCGTCGTTCACCCTTGGGGGCGAGTTCCGCCAGCTCCGGTTTCAAGCGGCCTTGCTCGTCGAAGAGTTCCTGTGGCCGGTAACTCTTCAACCAGTCTTCCAATAACTTGAGATGTTCCGGATGCGTGGCTGGATCAGAAAGCGGCACCTGATGCGCTCGAAATGTTCCTTCCACTTGCAAGCCATCCACTACCTTTGGCCCTGTCCAGCCCTTTGGAGAATTGAGAACGATCATCGGCCAGCGCGGACGTATGAGGTTGCCGTGGACACGGGCGTCCTGTTGGATTTTCTTGATTTGCTCCACCGCCACGTCGAGAGTCGTGGCCATAGCCTCGTGCATCAGTGCTGGTTCATGACCTTCGACAAAGCAAGGCGTCCAACCGTAGCCGCGCAACAATTGTTCCAGTTCTTCGCGCGTGATGCGGGCGAGCACGGTCGGGTTGGAAATTTTGTAGCCGTTGAGATGCAGGATGGGCAGCACCGCACCATCGGTGGCCGGATCGAGAAATTTGTTGGAATGCCACGCCGTGGCCAATGGACCGGTCTCCGCTTCGCCATCGCCGACCACGCAGGCGACGATCAAATCAGGATTGTCGAACACAGCGCCAAAAGAATGACTCAGCGAATAGCCCAGTTCACCACCTTCGTGGATCGAACCTGGACATTCCGGCGACGCGTGGCTGGGAATGCCGCCGGGAAACGAAAATTGAATGAAAAGTTTTCGCAGACCGGCCTCATCCTGGCTAATGTTCGGATAAATCTCACTGTAAGTTCCCTCCAAATAAGTGTTCCCCACAACCGCCGGGCCGCCGTGTCCGGGGCCGGAAACGTAAATCATGTCGAGATCGTATTTCTTGATGACCCGGTTTAGGTGCGCGTAAATAAAATTCTGGCCGGGCGTCGTACCCCAATGTCCCAGCAGCATGTGCTTCACATCCGCCAGCGTCAGCGGTCGCTTCAGCAGCGGATTGTCGTAAAGATAAATCTGGCCGACTGACAGGTAATTGGCCGCGCGCCAGTAGGCATCAATTTTTTGGAGTAATTCGGGATCAAGGGTGTTTGTTTTCATGGTTTAAATCTTCTGGTTCGATGCGCAGAAACCGGGAAGGCGACAAACCGATCGCGCAATCATCAGTTCTTCGTTCGTGCGAATGACGCGCACGGTGACACGGCCCTTGTCGGCTGAAATAATGGATGCATTTTCAGCATTTCGCGCCTCGTTCAATTCGATGCCGAGGTAGCCCAGCCCTTCGCAAATGCGGGTGCGGACGGTCGGCGCGTTTTCACCGATGCCGCCGGCGAAGACGAGCGTGCCCAATCCACCAAGTGCGGCGGCGAAGGAACCGATCCACTTTTTCGTCTGATAACAAAACAACGCCACGGCTTCCGCTGCGCGCACGTCCGATTTTTCATGGTCTAGCAAGTCGCGCATATCCGAATTGGTTTCAGACACCCCCAGCAGCCCGGACTTGTGGTTGACCATTTCGTAAAATTGCAGCGTGGTCATCTTCTCGGTCCGCGCCAGATACGGCGCCAGACCGGGATCCAGATCGCCGGAACGCGTGCTCATCACCAATCCCGCCGTCGGCGTAAAGCCCATGCTGGTGTCAATGCTTTTGCCATCGCGCACGGCGGCGAGGCTCGCGCCGTTGCCGAGATGCGCAAGAATAACACGACCTTTCGTTGCCGCCGGATCGCCAAGGCGCGCGAGTTCTTCCATCAGATAGGCATAAGATAAACCGTGGAAACCATAGCGTTGTATTCCCTTGGCGTCGAAGCGTCGTGGAATCGGCAGCAGCTTGGCCACGCGCGGCATCGTCTGGTGAAATGCCGTGTCGAAGCAGGCCAATTGCGGCAATTTTGGATGACGCTGGCGGAACGCCTCAATGAGTTCAATCTCGCGCGGCAGATGATCCGGGTCATATGGCGCGATCCGATGCAGTTCATCCAGCAAGTCATGGGACACGATTTCTGGCGCGGTGTGTTTCATCCCATGAACAACCCGATGTCCCACCGCCTGAATCGTTTTGAAATCAATTTTCCTTTCTAGCCAATCAATCAGGAAATTCGCCGCCGACTTGTGATCGGCCGCGTCCAGTTTGTGACTGGCAGATGGCTTTCCATCCGTGCCGTGAAAGGTCAGATTCGTCCCGCTCAAGCCGATGCGGTCAACTGTTCCATAAAGCTCGCGCTTCAGCGGTTTGACCGCTGAATACAGCGCGAACTTGATGCTTGATGAGCCGCCGTTGATGGTCAAGATTTGTGAATTACCGCACTTCATTGATGACTCCTTCGCCGGGCTGTAATCCGAACGCAGCCAGTTTTGCAGAAGTGGATTTGTAATCTGTGTGCAGAATGCTCCGGATTCCAAAACTCTCCGCGATCTGAACGAACAATGGCGTGTTTTCGATATAAACAATTTGGCGGGCTGGCACCTGCGCGATGTCGAGCGCCAGTCTGAAAATGTCCGCATCGGGCTTGCGGAGATGAACAAAGCACGAGGAAATAAACGCATCCACAAGGCCGTCCAGCTTGAACTGGCGGATGCGATACGCATTTATTGCACGGGATTCATTGCTGACCACAACAATTTTGAGCCTGTATTTGGCTTTCAGGTTGCGAACCAGTTCAACCATCTCGGTGAAAGGTTTCGATTGCGCAAACATGAACTGTCGAAACTCAGCCCGCGTGAACGGACGTTTTTTCCAGAAGATCACGCGTTCCAAATATTCCTGGAACATTATTTTATCCTCCTCGTGGATTTCAAAGTTCAACTCATGCCGCTCCTGCATCTCAGCCCAGTCCAGCTTGAATTGAGAAGCCGCCCGCTTGCGGGCACGATGATCCCAGCCATTGGTCAATAGGACACCCCCGATGTCCAGAAACAAGGTTTTGACCGGGATTGATTTCTTCATGGGGTTGGCGGTTGGGAAGTTTTGGAAATTGATTTCGTCATGGCCTGATACATCATTTCCTCGCTGAAAAAAGGTGCGCCAAATAGTTCGTAACCGCCGATCAGTCTTTCGTTCACTTTTCGCACCAACTCTTCATGCGTTGCGGCATCAGCGTGAAAAGGCACCGCGACAATTGTGTATTCGATTGGAGTTTTCATAGCATCAGGGTTTTAGCGCAATTCGCGTTGTGGTTTGTTTTTTATCGTTGCCATAAGATTCGTGCGTCTTCCAGCGGGATCGCAACGCCGTCGAAGCGAGGCATCACTCTCGCGGTATAATCCATTGCTGGGCGGCCAACATCCATGGTTGCGCTGTAAACATACACGCCTGATTCGTCCGCCAGTGGATGCAGGCAGGTCATCTCTTGCCGCACGGGAGGACCGCCTTTGATTCCATCGGCATATAATTCCACTCTCACCGCCTTTGGTTCGAGGCCATGGAGACCAATTTGAACCTCAAATATGAGCTGCTGGCCTTTGGTCTCAACCTTCACTGCGCCAAAGTGCAGTGATGCCCACTTCTCTTCCAGACCGTGCCGCCAATCAACAATTTGCCTGCCGATGGTGCCTTTGTTGGCTGCGCGCGTATGGCAGGCTGCCGCCGCCGGAAGATAATATTGCTCGGTATATTCGCGCACGGTTCTGTCAGCGGAGAAACGCGGTGTCAGCCGCGCCATGCTTTCTCGCATCCGCGCGACCCAGACGGCAGGAATGCCTTTGTCATTGCGATTGTAGAAATCGGGAATCACCTCGCGTTCAAGCCGTTCGTAGAGCGCCTCGGCTTCGGACGCGTCCCAAGCCGGATCGTCGCCATGTTCCCGGCCGTCACCGAGTGCCCAGCCCACTTCCGGCGTGTAGGCTTCCGCCCACCAGCCGTCCAATTCCGAAATATTGAGGCCGCCATTAACGAGCACCTTCATGCCGCTCGTGCCACACGCCTCCCACGGTCGCCTGGGTGTGTTGAGCCATACATCCACGCCCTGCACCAAGCGTTCGGTCAACTGCATATCATAATCACTGAGGAAAATGGCATGAGGTCGGACATCGGGTCGGCGAATGAACTGGATCCATTTCTGTATCAGGGCCTGGCCCGCCAGATCTGCTGGATGAGCTTTGCCCGCGATGATAAGTTGCACCGGTCGTTGCGGATTGGACAACAGACGCAGCAGTCGTTCCGGGTCTTGCAGCAGCAGGTTCGGTCGTTTGTAAGTGGCAAAACGGCGCGCAAAACCCAGCGTCAATTTGTTCGGATCAAACAGGTGCTTTGCCGCTTCCACCGTATCCGGGGATGCGCCGGCAGCGGCATAGTGCCGCGCCAGGCGTTGGCGGGCGTATTCCACCAATGACTTGGTGGCCGAAGTGCGAAATTGCCAAAGGTCGTCGTCGGAGACGCGGCGAATATCCTGGTCGAGATTTTCCACTGTGCCAAGCCAGCGGTCTTTTCCACACGACTTCGTCCAAAGATTGTCCGCGGCTGCTGAATCCCAGGTCGGCATGTGAACCCCGTTGGTCACATGACCGATGGGCACTTCCTCCTCCGGCCAGTGGGGAAAAAGTGACTCAAAAAGATGCCTGCTCACTTTTCCATGCAAACGGCTCACGCCATTCACCGACCCGCTGCCACGGATGGCCAGATGTGCCATGTTGAAATATTCCGACGCGTCATACGGATTTTGACGGCCCAAGGCCAGCAGATCGTGCAGGGAAATTCCGAGTTTCTTCTCCGCATAAGCGCCGAGATATTGCTCGATGAGCGCCGGGGAGAAACGATCAAAGCCCGCAGCCACCGCCGTGTGCGTCGTGAAATGATTTCCAGCGCGTGTCGCGGCCAATGCCACTTCAAATGGCTGCGAGCTCTCTTGCATGAAACTGCGGGCGCGCTCCAATACGGCAAAAGCCGCATGGCCTTCATTGAGGTGACAGACATCAGGCTGGATGCCGAGTATCGCAAGCAACCGCCAGCCACCAATGCCAAGGAGCATTTCCTGTTTGAGACGCAACTCCGGTCCGCCGCCATACAGCTCGCTGGTGATTCCACGATGAGCTGGAAAATTCGCCGCGTCATTACTGTCGAGCAGGTAAAGCTTCACCCGACCCACCTGGACCTGCCACGCGCGCAGCCAGACCGAGTAGCCTGGCAGGGAGATCTCCAACCGCAACCATTCGCCGTTCGGCTGGCGTAAAGGTGTGATCGGCAGTTGTCCGGGGTCGTTATAGGGATAAAGGGCTTGTTGCGCTCCATCTTTATCAATGACCTGGCGAAAATAGCCTTGTTGGTAGAGGAGTCCCACCCCCACCACGGGCACGCCCAGGTCGCTGGCGGCCTTGAGTTGATCGCCAGCCACATTGCCCAGCCCGCCGGAATAGATTGGCAATGCTTCGCTCAACATATATTCCATGCTGAAATACGCGACACACTTCAAAGGTGATTGCGGATGATTTTTCTGAAACCATGCCGGTGACTCCGCCGACTGATGCTTGGCTCGCAGCAGGTCATCAATGTTCTTGCGAAAGGTCGGATCAGCCAGGGTGCGCTGGAGTTTTCCCCTTGAGACAGTCTGTAGCACTACCCAGGGGTTTTGGGTGAGTTCCCACAACACAGGATCAAGTTGCCGCCACACGTCGTCGGTGGCGTGATTCCAGGACCAGCGCATGTCCAGGGCCAGTTCCGCCAGGGAATCGAAGCCCTCGACGTCCACGGGTAGATTGCAGTAGCGCGGCCTGCTCACAGATGTTTGTTCGTTCATATTTTTCCCACACTCATCGTTTGTTTTCCAGTTCCGCCACTTTGGCCAGACGGCGACAATGACGCTCTGCACCGCTGAATCGCGCGGCAAGAAATGTCTGCAATAATTCCCAGGCGATGGCGCGACCGACTACGAGACCGCCAAAGCAGATCATATTCAAATCGTCGTCCTCGACGCCTTGATGCGCTGAGAAATTCTCGTGAATCAAGCAGGCCCGGACTCCCGCCACTTTGTTGGCGGTAACCGAAGCGCCCACGCCACTGCCACAAATGGCGATACCCCGCTCAACCTCCCCGCCAGCTATGGCGCGTGCCAGCGGCACGACAAAATCTGGATAATCATCGTCCACCTTTGGCTGTTGGTCGCCAAAATCAATCACTTCTTGACAGGCTGCGCGCAATTTTCCGGCCAGATATTCCTTCAACTCGTAACCTCCGTGGTCGGCAGCGATGCCGACACGTTTCGGAGTTACTGACAAGACTGGATCGCTTTGAAAATTCACAGGTGTTTTCAGGTTGCCAAACGGGGATACAAACTTGCGCCGATGAAGACTAGCGCGGTCGTTGTAAGAATGATTACCAAATAGTCGGGACCCAGACCGAAGACGCTCGTGCTGCCGGCCAACATGCAAGTGCGCAAGGCGTCAACGACGTAGGTCAGCGGATTGAGATGTGAAATGACCTTCAGCCAGCCGGGCATGATATCGGTGGGATAAATCGCGTTGCTCGCAAAGAACAACGGCATGGTCAGCACCTGTCCGACGCCCATGAAACGTTCGCGTGTCTTCACGATGCACGCGATGAGGAGCGAAAACGTCGAGAACAGCGTCGCGGCCAGGACCACGATGATCAGCACGTTAAATAGCGCGAGCGGACTCAAATTCAGCTTCACCCCGAGCAGGAATGAGAGGCTGTAAACTATCACCGCTTGCGAGAGAGTGCGGATGCCGGCGGAGAAGCCCTTGCCGAGCACCAGCGCCGCGCGCGGGGTGGGGCTGGCGAGAAATTTCTGCACGATGCCGAGGTCGCGCTCCCATATGACGTTGATGCCGTAAAAAATGGCCACGAAGAGAACGCTTTGCGCCAGAATGCCGGGAGCAATGAAGTCCAGATAGGGAACATTGCCTGTGTGCATCATCCCGCTGCGTGAGAAGACCTGTCCGAAGATGAGCAGCCATAGTGCAGGTTGCAGGGCGCGGGTGACGAGTTCCGTGAAGTCGTGGCGCAGCTTGCGCAGCTCAAACTCGGTGATGACGAATGTCTTCCCGATGAAGCCGGTCAAAGGGTGGATGAAAGCGGCGGTCATAAGTTAGCCCAGGCGCTGGGCCGTGGCGCGTTCGGCGGAGACGGCGCGGAAGTTGTTTCCGAAATCTAGTGCGCTGCCGGCATAGTGGGTGAAGACATCATTCAACGTATGACCCGGACCCAGCGAGGCTTCCAGTTCTTTGCAGGTGCCGAGTGCCGCCACCTTGCCCAGGTGCATGATGGCGATGCGGTCGCAATGG
>Ga0302320_10007848_pt1 | contig 23401 bp, 14 predicted proteins | sample Bog_T0_3_FD_202130 | JGI IMG/M metagenome (GOLD analysis project Ga0302320, IMG submission 202130) | Peat permafrost microbial communities from Stordalen Mire near Abisko, Sweden - Bog_T0_3 | ecosystem: Environmental > Terrestrial > Soil > Wetlands > Peat | place: Sweden: Abisko, Stordalen Mire... | reverse complement strand
CCGCAACCTTGTTGTATACGGCTCCGGCCTCCCGCTTCCCCGCAAATAGAGGTGCGGGAGATTGCGCGGCAGTTCCGGCATTTAGTGGGAGGCTGCCTTTCGTTCGTGGACCGCCGCGATCAGAGCGTCCGAGGTGATGCGGGTCGATCCCCCCAGAACAGCCTTCTTTGCGGCCTCTTCGCTGGCACGAACCAGTTCGGCCTGGCTCAATCCCTCGGTTTCGGGCAGAATGCGGGGCCAGTCGATGTCCGCCGTCTGGAACATAGCCAGCTTGCGTCGCAGAATTTCCTCGGCAAGCTTTGGATCGGGCAGCTTGTATTCGATCACGTCGTCGAATCGGCGGAAGAGGGCTCTGTCGAGCAGCTCGGGGTGGTTGGTAGCTGCAACAACAAGGCTCTGAGAGTCGTCTTTTTCAAGTAGCTGCAGAAACGAATTCAGGACGCGGCGGATCTCGCCCACGTCGTTCGCCTGGCTGCGGTGCGCGCCGAGCGCATCGAATTCGTCGAAGAGATAAACGCCCAGGGTCTGGCGGATGGCTTCGAAGACGAGGCGCAGTTTCGCCGCCGTCTCGCCCATGAACTTCGTGATCAGGCCTTCGAGCATGATCGTGAACAGCGGCAGATGCAGTTCGCCCGAGAGCGCCGAGGCCGTCATCGTTTTTCCCGAGCCGGGCGGCCCGAGAAAGAGAAGTTTGCGCCGCGGGCTCAGGCTGTGTTCGCGCAGCCGTTTCTGTTGCCGCTGTTCGAGAAGCACCCGCTTCAGCCGCTCGGCCAGAGCCTCGGGCAATGCCATATCGCTGAACCGAATGGTCGGCGTCTGGACAGAGAGAAGGCTCGCCAGTTCGCCGCGCGGCTCAAGAACCACGAGTTGCCCGGGCCGGCTCCCGACAGCCGACGAGCGCCGTTTCGACTCATCGATCAGATCGCGCAGCTGCTGCGCGATCGCGATATGCCCAAGCCGCGCTTCGTGCGCGGCCGCCTGCATCGCGACGGACAAAACCTCTTTGTCGTCGCCTTCGAGGTGGCTCTTCAGCAGGGCGATCATGTGGCGAGCCGCGCTCATAAGTTCTCCAGTTCGATTCCCAGATGGTCGCACGGCGCATCGGCGAGGTCCTGCCGCACGTTGAGGTACCGCTCGGTGGTCAGTATCGATTCGTGCCCGAGCGAGAGCTGAATCTGTTCCAGCGGGGCATGGCCACGATGCGCCAGTTTAGCAAATGTGCGCCGTAAATCATGAGGAGCGACTCTGATTCCCAGCCGATCGGCATAGCCGCGCACAATCAGGTAGACGGCCTGCGCGGTCAGGCCGTTGCCCACGTCGCCTTTTTGTGTGATGGCGCGGAATAGTTGCCCATCACGGATGCCGGCGGCGGTCGTCCACCGATCGAGAGCACTCTTCGCCCATAGCGGCATGGGAATGCTTCGGACGCGATTGCCTTTCCCTTCGATATCGACGACCACCCACCTGTCTTCCCGTTGCGCGACCCGGTCCCACGCGAGGTTCGCGAGTTCATCCCGCCGCAAACCGCAGCCGAGCAGAAACGCGAGTAAAGCGCGATCTCGCTTTCCACGCAGACTGTCGCGCGGAGGGGCGTCAAGCAAGGCTTGTGCCTGTTCGAGAGTCAGCGAGGTTCCGGGCCGAACGCCTTTCTGGCGCCTGCCCTTTACGCCGATGATCGCCGCGGCGGACTCGTGCGAAAGCAGGCCGTTTGCGGAGGCTTCGCGCGCGAGCTTGCGGATGGCAGTCAGATGCAGATTCAGCGCTGAAGCCGACATGCCGCGCGACTCGAGGTGCTTCTGATACTGCTGAACCGTTTCGCGAGCAAAAATTCTGCGCTGCGATCGCTGCGACCAGCGCCGGAAATCGTCGAGGGCGCTCGTGTAGGCGCGCCGGGAATGCGGGGAAGAAACGCTGTCGACGACGAGCGCACGGACGCGGACCCAGCCCCAGACCGGGGAGTTGTCGGAAGCGGCGGCGATGGGTGCCGGAAGCGAACTCATGGTGATGTCTCGGATGCGCCGAACCGCTATCGATAAGACACTTTATCATAAGTGCCTGGGCACTCTGCCTTCTACCCTCAACTGGTTCGTCGAGAAGAAGCAACATGGGGTTGGCGGCTGGTTTGGTCAACAGCCGGATAACAGGCAGGTTCGCCAGGATTTGCCTATAGACGACCTTGATACGGGTAGCGACAGCGCCCATGCGCGTTACAATCAGGTGCTTACGTACTATTTAGGCCAAAGCAATGGGACTCTCGCCGCAGCGCTGGAAGCGCGTCACCGAATCCGCCTTCCCCTGGGAAGCCGAGGCTCTCGAATTCATTCGAGCGGCCCTCCCAGACTGCGACCCATATTGCGGCTGGACCAATTTTTCCTTCATTGCCGATGACGGCACCGTTAATGAAGTTGACGCGCTCGTCGTCACCCCGCGCGGACTCTTCCTGATCGAAATCAAAAGTGACGAAGGCGAACTCCGCGGCGATCGTGGTACTTGGACGTATCACAAAGCTAACGGACGACTCAAGACAGTCGATAACCCGCTGATCAACACCGACCGCAAGTGCAAGAAGCTGAAGTCCCTCCTCGAACGGCAACCCTCCTGCCGCTCCGAACGGCTGCCATACCTTGAGCCCCTGATCTTCCTGTCCAATCCAGACCTCCACAACCATCTTCCCGAGCCGGATCGCATCCGCATCTGCCAGCGCGACCGCGACAACGCCCCCGGCATCATCGCCGCCTTGAAGTTCCGCAGCGCCACCGGACTTAAACAGGATGTCCCTCTCGTCAATCGTCCCATCGTTGCCCGGCTCGCCCGGTCTCTCGATGAGGCCGGCATCCGCCCGAGCCAGCGCCACCGCCGTGTTGGTGACTACGAACTTAAGGAACTGCTTGCCGAAGGGCCCGACAACGCCTTCCAGGACTGGCACGCCGAACACGTCTCTCTCAAGAACGACCCCCGCCGTATTCGCATCTACGTCATCTCCCGCCAGCCTGCTGTCGACCCCCGCCTCGTCCACAAGATGGCCGAGAGCGAGTACGACATCCTTCGCACCCTCCGCCACGAACACATCCTCGAGGCTCAGAGTTACACCGAGCACGAACTCGGCCCTGCAGTTCTGTTTCGCCGCGAACCCGACGAGATTCGCCTGGACCACTACCTCCGACAGGCTGACCGCAAGATCCCCCTCCACATCCGGATCGATTTCGTCCGCCAAATCGCCGACGCCCTCCGCTACGCTCACGGCCGCCGCGTCATCCACCGCGCTCTCAGCCCGCAATCCATCCTCGTCACGGGGCCCGATACCGCGCAGCCCCAGCTCAAGATTTTCAACTGGCAGGCTGGCCGTATGGTTAGTTCCACCTCCCAATCCGCTCAGCGCACGTCGCTCACCCTTCATTTTGAGGATTGGATTGAGGAAGCCTCTTTCGTCTACGTCGCGCCGGAAGCCATCGGCAATCGCAATCTCCGCGACGAAATCTGCGACATCTTCTCCTTAGGCGCCCTCGCCTTCCACATATTCTCCGGCCAGCCTCCCGCGCCAAACATGCGGGAACTTCACGAGATACTGGCCCGCCACCAGGGACTTCCGCTACCCGCCGTCCTCGATGGTGCCAGCCCCAGGCTCGAAAAGCTTATCCTCGATGCCACGCACCCCGATACCATTCTTCGCACCGATTCCGCCGCAGCGTTCCTCCTCCAACTTGATGCAGTCGAAGACGAGCTGACCTCGCCTGAAAGCGACGCGATCTGCCCAGATCCCCTACAGGCTCCCATCGGCGAAATCCTTCCCGGCAATCTCAAGATCACCGCCCGCCTCGGCGCTGGCGGAACGGCCGCCGCGCTCCTGGTGGCTCGCGATAAAGAAGAACTGGTTCTGAAGGTTGCCCTCAAGCCCGAATACAATGTCCGCCTGAGCGACGAGCTCGAACTCCTGAGAAGGCTTCGCCACAAATTCATCGTCGCTCCCAAAAGCGACCTTCTCACCTTCAACGGCCTCAATGCCTTCCTCATGGAGCGTGCTGGAGACCGCACCCTCGCCGCCCGCCTCCGCGAAGATGGACGCCTATCCGGCGAGTTCCTCCAGCGCTTCGGCGACGACCTTCTCGACCTCCTTGAATTCCTCGAACATGAAGGCGTCCCCCACCGCGATCTCAAGCCCGATAACATCGGCGTTCGCGAGTACTCCAAACAACTTCATCTGAAGCTCTTTGATTTCTCGCTTTCCCGCCTGCCGCTCGATAACATCCGCGCTGGCACACCGGACTACATGGAGCCATTTCTCGCATTACGGCCCCGTTGGGATCCCCACGCCGAAAGGTTCTCTGCCGCCATAGTCCTCTATGAAATGGCCACCGGCGCTCTCCCTCGTTGGGGCAACGGCCAGAGTGCGCCCCATCTCATCCCGGACCAGGTCACCATCGCGTCCAACCTGCTCGATTCTCAGGTCCGCGAGCCCCTCACCGCCTTTTTCACCCGCGCACTCCGCCGCATCCCCGCTGAACGCTTCGACACCGCCGCCGACATGCGAGCCGCCTGGCACGCTGCGCTTTCCGAGGCCCGCTTCACCGATTCGCACGTGCCCGATCCCACCGCTCGCACCCTTGCTGTTAATACGGCCACGCCCGAAACGCCCATCCTTTCGCTCAACCTTTCCACCCGCGCCCAGAACGTCCTCGAACGCGAGAACATCAATTCGGTCGGCGACCTCGTCGCGACGGCGCCCACCCGCTTCCGACATCTCCGCGGCGTCGGCGACAAGACGCGCAAAGAAATTATCGAACTGATCGGGGATCTCCGTGCGCGCTTCCCCGATTCCGCTATCCCGCCCCAATCCGCGCCAGGGTCGGACGAAGACGTTCCTCTCGTTCACTCTGTCGACGAAATCGCCGCCCAGCTCCTCCCCTCCGAAGCCTCCAAGTTCAGCGCCGACCGTCCTCGCCTCGCAGCGCTCCTCGACCTCGACGATCTCCCCGTGCTCCGGCCACCCGCGTGGCCCAGCCAAACGGATCTCGCCGCCCAGCGAAAGGTCACGCGCGCACGGATCGGCCAGATCGTCACTGCCGCCCGCCAACGATGGCGCCGCAATCCCTCTCTCACTGAAGTCCGCACGTTCATCCACGAACGTCTGCGCTCTTCCTCTGGCCTTCTCGAATCTGCCGAGCTCGCCGGCATCCTCCTCGCCGGCCGCGGCTCCACCAGCGATGGGCACCTTCGCCTTCGCCTCGCCTCCGCCGTCGCTCGCGCCGCCATCGAAGCGGAGCGCGCCGTCGAAAAGCCGCGCTTCTCGGAATCCCGCTGCCTCGGTAGCGTTCTCATCGTTTCCACGGATGAACTCGGTACCGTTGACTGGGCCCGCCGCGTCGGAGATCTGGCGGGCACACTCGCGAACGCCCATCCACTGCCTGCCCCGGCCCGCGTCCTGGAGACACTGCGCGCCTTGGAGTTTCCCGTCCATCTCGCGCCCCTCGAGGACGCCCGGCTCCTCCGCCTGGCCGCTACTCTTGCCGGCGCTGCCCTCTCCGCACGCCTGGAGCTCTACCCCCGCAACATGCCGGCCCGCGACGCGCTGGAGCTTTCCCAGTCCGCCCTCGCCGGAGCCGACACCATCACCATCACCGAACTCTGTCACCGAGTCCGCGACCGCTACCCAGAAGCCGCCCCTCTTCCCAACCGTCCAGAGCTCGATGCACTCCTCCAGAGTGCCGCTTACGATTGGACTTGGGATCCCGCTGCGCAACTGTACCGGGCTCCCCGTTCTACCGGCGACATTTCCAGCACGATTGTCCCCCGAGCCGCCACAGTGCTTTTCCGCCGTGACTTCGATGTGCCCCTGGCGGAACGCGAAGACAAGGAAATCGCCGACGACACCGAGCACAAGCTCTCCATTGCCGCCGCCCATCGCGCCCCCCTCATCCTCACTACGGCCATCCGCGACTACTCCGAGGCCATCGCTGAGCTCATCAAACGCTTCCACCCCGAAGTCATGGATTTCGACCGTGCCCTCCTCGATTCCATGCGGGACTTGGCTCAGGCCCGCAATATCTCTTGGGACCGCGTCCTCACCGCCGACGCCGAACCCGAGGACAGCCTCCACAGAGCCAGGCTCGCCGGGCTCGCCGCCGACGCTCTCCCTGGCGTTGAAGCGGCCATCCGCGCCGCTGTACGGCCAGTCCTGCTGGTCAACCCCGGACTCCTGGCACGCTACCGCCAGACCGCTTTCGTCGACCGCCTTCGCGAGAACCCCGGCCCCGGTGTCTGGCTCCTCGTCGTTGGACAGGACACCCACAAACCCATGATCGATTCCACCGCCGTACCACTCCTCTCGCCCAATCATTGGGCACGCCTCAACCGCTACTGGATTAAGAACCGGCACCGAGGAGATTCCGCGTGATCGACCAAACCCGTCTCCGCGATGACCTCATCCTCCTCCTCGCCGACACGGAAAACAACATCCGCACCCGTTGCGAGGACGAGCCCACTGTCAATCGCCCACTCGAAGAGCGCTACAAGGCCGCGCGCCAGGCCGGCCGCACCGGCATGACCTTCAGTGCCTGGCGGGAAGGCGAAATCACCCAGGCCGGCGTGGCATGGCTCCTCGCATGCGTCTTCGTCCGGTTCTTAGAAGATAACGATTTGCTTGCTGAGGTCTACCTCGCCGGCCCAGGCCCCCGCCTCAAGACAGCGCAAGACCGCCGCACCCTCTGGTATCGTAGCCACGCCGCCTTGAGTGACCGCGAGTATCTCCTCGACATCTTCTGCGAACTCGAACACCTGCCAGGTTTGAAACGCCTGCTCGACCGCACCCACAATCCGCTCTGGTCTCTCGGCCCCGATGGCGATGGCGCGAAGGCCATCTGGGACTTCTTCCAGTTCGCCGACCCCGATACTCAGGTTCTCCGTAACGATTTCACCGACACCGCGAAGAGTACTCGCTTCCTCGGCGACTTGTACCAGAACATCTCCGAATCGGCGCGCAAGCGATTTGCGCTCCTGCAGACGCCAGATTTCATCGTCGATTTCATACTGGATCGCACACTAGAACCAGCCTTGAAGGAATTCCCGCTCGATGGCTTCCGCCTCATCGACCCCGCCTGCGGTAGCGGACATTTTCTGCTGGAAGCGTTCGATCGCTTGTTCCGGCGGTGGGCGAATCGAGAAGGCGATCTGGTGGTGGTGGTACAGCGGACGCTCAACTGTGTATATGGCGTGGACCTGAATCCCTACGCAGCTGCCATCGCGAGTTTCCGTTTGTTGATCGCAGCAATCCGCGCCTGCGGTTTGGCTACGTTGGACCGCGCCCCAGACTGGCAGATTCACGTTGTCGCTGGCGATTCCCTTTTGTTCGGTCCGAACAAGATGGTCCCGAGCCTGGCCGCTCTTCCGTCTGAAGACGCCGAGCGGTTACGTGTAATTCTTCAGACGCAAGGCTATCAGGTGGTAGTCGGTAACCCTCCCTATATCAACGTGGAGGATCCCGAACTGAGGCGTCTGTACCGCAAGTATTACAGAAGCTCTTCCGGCCAATATCAGGTCAGTGCGCCCTTCACTGAGTTGTTTTTTGAGGAAGCAGAGGTCGGTGGTTTCGTCGGAATGATCACCTCGAACGCTTTCATGAAGCGCAGCTTCGGAAAGACGCTTGTCGAAAAGTGCATGCCGGAATGGGACATGACGCACGTCATCGACACATCGGTGGCTCATATCCCCGGGCATGGCACCCCGACAGTGATCCTGATGGGGCGACACCGTAGACCGGTTTCGAAAACAATCAGGGTGGTGAGGGGCATCCGCGGGAGTTCTTTTGTTCCCGAAGATCCAGCCACAGCACCAGCATGGGCTGAGATCCATAGCCGGGTTGACGAACCGGGTTTCGAAGGAACCTACGTTAGCATCGCGGAGGCAACTCGCGAATCTTTCGTGCGCCACCCCTGGAGTATTGGTGGTGGTGGCGCGGCTGAGCTGAAGGACCGAATCGATGCGGCCGGCGAGACGACCCTCGCCTCGGTTTGCTCCGTCATCGGTCGAGGAATGCACACGGGCGAAGACGACGCTTACTTTGTTCCGCCTGCTTGGCCTAAGAGACACCGTATCACCGCCGACCAGACGCGCACCTTCGTGGCCGGCGAGAACATTCGTGATTGGTGCATCGTCGAGCCCGACCAGACAATCTATCCGTACAATGAGCGTGCCGAGCCATCGCTTGCGCGAGCCACTTTGATGCACCTCTGGAGATATCGGACGCTTCTCCGGAACCGACAAGAACTCGGTGGCACACCGGAGGAAATTGGACTTGCGTGGTATGAATGGTGCCGGTTTCACCCTGACCGCATAAGTTCGACGCTGCTTCTGTGCTATGCGGAGATGGGTACCCAACCTCGTTTCTACCGTGACGCTAACACTAGGATCTTCAAACAGAGTGCCCCTGTCATCAAGATCAGCGGTGATCCGACCTCCTCCGACTATGCGGGTTTGCTCGGCCTACTCAATTCCTCGTTGACTTGTTTCTGGTTGCGCCAGGTTTGTCGGAACAAAGGCATTCGCGGGGAGGGTGGAGGCCTGACCAGCGAGCTCTGGGAACAGTTTTTTGCCTTCAACGGAACCAACCTTGGGGCCTTGCCACTTCCCTCAATCCGCCCCCTCGATCTAACCAATGCCATCCAGACCGCGGCTGACGAGCGATCCGCCCTGTTCCCGAGCGCCCTAGTCCTCAGCCAAACACCAAACCGCGCTACCCTCAGCGCCGCCCGCAACCGTGCCGCCGAACTCCTCCTGCGCATGATCGCGCTTCAGGAAGAACTCGACTGGCACGTCTACCACCTTTACGGACTCATTGACGAATCCCTTACCCTGCCTATCGATCAGGTCCCGCCCGTACAACTCGGCGAGCGTGCCTTCGAGATTCTTATTGCGCGTGCTGCCGAAGGTGGTGACACCCAAACCGAGTGGTTCAAACGTCACCGCTCCACGCCCTGCTCCGAGATTCCTGACCACTGGCCCGAACCCTATCGAGTCCTCATCCTGCGCCGACTGGGCGTCATCGCTGCTGATCGCGATATCGCCCTCCTAGAAAAGCCCGAGTACAAACGCCGCTGGAGCCTCCCACCCTGGGAAGAACTCGAGCACGACGCACTCCGAACCTGGCTGCTAGATCGACTCGAAGATCCACGCTACTGGCCTACCAATCCGCCCGCTCTCAGCTCGGTCGCGCGCCTAGCCGACGCCGCCCGCACGGATCGCGAATTTCTCCAAGTGGCCGAAGTCTATCGGGGCCGGCCGGATTTCGAAGTTACGGATCTCGTCCAGGAACTCGTCGCCGGAGAATCGGTCCCGTTCCTTGCCTTCCTCCGCTACAAAGAGAGCGGTCTGCGGAAACGTGCCGATTGGGAGCGGACGTGGGAACTCCAGCGCCGTGAAGACGCCGGTGAACAGGTTGAAATCCCCGTGCCCCCCAAGTACGAACGGACCGACTTTTTCGCGGACTACTGGCGTCTCCGCGGCAAGCTCGATGTTCCCAAGGAGCGATGGATTTCCTACCCCAGTTTGGAGCGTGACGCTGACAAGTCCCCGGTCATCGCCTGGGCCGGCTACGATCATGGTCAGCAGGCACTGGCACTCGCCGGATACGTCAATGAAATGCGCATAAACGAAGGCTGGACTGCCGAGCGCCTCATTCCGGTCCTCGCCGGCCTCAAACAGCTTCAGTCCCGCCTAGACCAGTGGCACAATGAGATCGATCCCGATAGACAGCAACGCCTCAATGAATCCATCCGAACCTTTGTCGAATCGGAAATGACCCAACTCGGCATCACCAGCGAAAGGATTCGCGAGTGGCGCCCTTCAGCCCGCGTGCGCGCCACGAAGTCACGCAAGGCACCTCCACGGACGACCGCCGCGAGCAAATTTCCAGTCCCCACCGAATGAACGCCATGACCGCGCAAAACAACCCGAAACCCACCCTCGGCGAACTCTTTGATCTTCCCGATCATGTCCGCAGTGATGATTTCGTTCTGCGACTCACCGAAGCCATTCTGCGCCCCGATCTCACCATTCGGGACTACGTCGTCACGGACCAACTGCGCCGGTGTTTCGACGAGGCCCTCTCGCTGGTCAAGGACGCCATCACCGGTCGCCGCAGCGTTGGCGCCTACCTCCACGGCAGCTTCGGCACCGGTAAGAGCCACTTCATGGCGGTGCTCTATTTGTTGCTCAGCAATGACACCCGTGCCCGATCTCTCCCAGATCTTGCTGAGGTGGTCGCCAAGAACGAGTGGACGACAGGCAAGAAGTTTCTCCTCGTTCCGTACCACATGATCGGCGCGGAGACCGTCGAGGAACGCGTCCTCGGCGGCTACATCGATCGCATTCGCGAACTCCACCCGGACAGCCCGCCCCCCGGTCTTTACGATGCCGACTCCATGGTGGATAGCGCGCGCAAACTCCGGCAGCAGTTCGGGGACGAAGCCTTCTTCCGTGCCCTCAATCAATCCACGGCGAACGATGGTTGGGGAGACGCCGCTCGCTGGGACGAGCTTTCCTTTGAAGCTGCAGCCAAAGCCGACGCGCGCTCGCGGGATCGCGCGGAGCTTGTAGGCGCTCTCGCCCACACGATGATTCCCGGCGCGCGCCACACCGTCGCCACGGTCGATCTGGATACCGGGCTTTCGCTCATGAGCCAGCACGCGAAATCGCTAGGCTATGACGCCGTGATCCTCTTTCTTGATGAGATGATCCTCTGGCTCGCCAGCCGCGCGGCGGATCCGGCCTGGATCACTCGCGAAGGTCCCAAGCTCGCCAAGCTGGTGGAAACCGGAAAGGCCGATCGTCCCGCGCCCATCGTGAGCTTCGTGGCACGACAGCGTGCCATTCGTGACCTTATCGGGAAAGCGGGCCTCGGCGCCAACCAAGCGCTTGTCGAAGAGGCTCTGGAATGGTGGGAGAAGCGCTTTTCTACCATAACCTTGGAAGATCGGAACCTGTCCACAATCGCGCGCCGCCGGCTGCTCAAGCCGAAAAATGAGGCCGCCCGCCAGCTCATCGAAGCCGAGTTCGCCGGAATTAATCGCCTGGGGAACTCGGTCATCGATACCATCATCACCAGCAAGAGCGATCGCGAGCAGTTTCGTGATCTCTACCCTTTCACTCCAGCCCTCATCGAAATCCTGGTGGCCGTCGCTTCGTCGTTGCAGCGCGAGCGCACCGTGCTCAACATCATGGCCCAGATTCTGGTGGAAGGCCGGAACCGCATGCGCCTCGGCGAACTGGTTTCTGTCGGCGAGTTGTTCGTCGAAATGCGCGATGGCTACGACCCTTTTGGCAGTTCACTCAAGCAGCAGTTCGACAACGCTCGCAAATTGTGGGAGCGTAAGCTACGTCCGCTTATCGAAGCCGATGCCGGGGCCTCCTACGACGATCTGGAGAAGCTATCCCCGGACGATCCTAAGGCGCGCCAGTTGCGCGCCCAAGAACGCATCGCCGGAACGTTGATCCTCTCCGGGATGGCGGAAAATCTGGAGCCGCTGCGCGGTCTTACCGGACCGCGGCTCGCCGCACTCAATTACGGCAGTCTCCGTCCCTTTATCCCTGGTACCGAGGGCCGCGATGCCCTGGCCCTCTGTCGCCGTTGGGCCGCCAGCGTCGGCGAGATCCGCATCAGCCCAGGTGCGGAGAGCCAAGCCACTATCGGCGTCCAGCTAACCAGTGTCGATATCGAGTCGATCCTCGAAAGCGCCAAGAGCGAGGACAGCCACGGCAACCGCCTCCTGAAGCTGACGGACCTTTTTTTCAGGGAAATGGACCTGGACTCGAGTCGTCAGTACCCCATTCAATACAAGTTGAACTGGCGTGGGACGCCGCGCTCCTGCGAAGTCTCCATCCTCAATGTGCGCGAGGCGGGTGAGCGCGAACTCACTCCCACCGGCGACGACTGGCACCTGGTGATTGATCTCCCGATCGATCGGGAAAACTACACGCCCCATGACGATGCGGCGCAATTACGAAAAGTGATCGCCAAACTCAAGGAGCCGGTGCGAACTTTGGTTTGGCTGCCGGCGTTCCTAAGTGACCGCACCCGAACCGAACTCGGCCGTTACGCCGTTCTCGATTACCTGCTGAAGGGAGAGAAACTCCGCGAGTTCACCCAGCATCTCTCCGCCATCGAGCGCGAAGAGTCCCGCGCAGTTATGGACAGCATGAAGCGCGAGTTGGATGTGCGCCTGCGCGCCGCCATCAGGGCGGCGTACGGCGTCGGCAAACCGGAAGGCGGTGTCCTGGATGAGTCCAACCCGCTCGATGTTAACGATCAGTTCCAAAGCCTGCACCGCGATCTGCAGCTTCAGCCGCCAGCGGGCGACAGCCTCGCTGATTCGGCGCGTCGCCTCGTGCGCCAGGCACTCAGCTTTGAGTTTCCCGGACACCCCGAATTCAGCGAAGACGACGTAAAGCTTGGGCGCAAATACATCGAGCTTGCTTATAACGAAGTCCTTGGCGCCCTGCGCGATCCAGAGGGTCGCAAGGCTACCGAAAAGGACGTGCGCAAGCAGATCCGCCCGTTGCTGGAGCCGCTGCGCCTTGCGCAGGTAACCGAACAGAACACTGTCCCCCTGCGCGAGTGGCACGATCAATTCGACCGCCAGGAGGCCCAGTACGGCGGCCCTGTCACCGTAGGCAAGCTGCGCGCTTGGATAGACGAACCCAAGCGCAAGGGCCTTCCGAAGGACCTCCAAGATCTTGTCATCCTGGTTTATGCCGCCCAATCCAATCGGAGCTTTCGCGATGCCTACGGTCCGGCCGATCCTGCCATTGGCCGCCTGCGCGATGACTGGAAGCTGGAGCAGCAGGAACTTCCTTCTCAGGCCGCATGGGATATTGCCCGCGAGCGCGCCGGGCTCATCTTTGGCAAGCAGGCTTCTAACTTGTGCAATGCCACAAACCTCGATAAGTTCGCGGCGGAAGTGCTTTCCGCCGCCACTGAATGCCGAGAGGCAGCTCGCCAGTTACTCACTTCGCTCAAGCGGGTAGTGCCCGCCGGAGCGAACCGCCTGATTACCGCCAACGCTACCGTCCGCCTGATCGATAAACTCGAAGCCAAACTTAAGCCGATTGAGGTCGTGAACCGTCTGCACACTGCGGAGATCGCTACGTCGCTGCCAGCCATGGAACGCAGTCTGTCTCGCGCCGCTGCCATCGTCACCGCAATAGAGCATGGCAGTTGGACACTGTTCGAAGGTTTGAAAGCCATCCCCGAAAGCACACTCATTCTCTCCCGGCTGAATGAAGCTCTCGCTGATGACGAGTACGTCACTCCGTTGGCCGAACGGCTGCGCTCCTGTTCGAGCGACGCGACCCGCTTGCTTATCGAGCGTACTCCGCCGGCGCCTGCACCCCAACCCGCGCCAGTGCCGCCGCCCGACGCCCGGCTCCCCAAACCCACTGGCAAACGAACCATAGCGCGGGAAACAAAGCAAACGACCTCCGCGCATCTCACCGAAACGCTATCTGAATTGCAGCGCGCTGCCGAGGCTCATCCAGACGCCGAGATCGAAATCACCTGGGAGATCCGTGAATGATAGGGGCTTTCCTCGACGCCACAATCAATGAGGCGCTGACCCAACGCAAGGAAGCAGACTCTTGTCTCGCAATTGCCATTCAAAGCCAAACGCCCCCGGATCGAGAGCACGTGCGAGACAGACGCGTGGCTTGGTGCCGCTCGCTGCTGGAAATGCGCGACCACCTCGCCGCGCCGGAACCCGGGAACCTCGTGATTGTCACGCCACTGGAGGATCAGGAACTCGCGGACGATATTCGGGCGCGGATACGTCGGCACAAACTCATTTCCATCAACGTGAAGGAGATGCTCAAGCATTTGTACGAAGCCCGCGAGGTCGATTCTCGTGTCACGGGAGACCCAGTTTTGTGCGCGTCTCTATTGCGTTGTACGCCCGTGCCGGTTTCGGGGGGCATTCTTCACGAGGATGCGGCTTGGCAAACTGTTTGTCCCGAGGTTTTCGGTCTCGGTGCCGCTCGGCCTGATGCAGTGGCGCTTCTGGAATGGATTAACGGTCCGGCGAACGATCGCCTCGCGGAAGCGCCCGGTGAACTTCGCGACCGCTTGGCCGCTTGGCTCACACGCACCACAGGTCCCTTGGGGGAGATTTTGTTGGCCGTCGCCGCAGCGGGCTATGCGCGGTCCGCCATCGGTCTCGGTCTCACGCTCCGCGTGATATTGACCGATCAGACTCAGCCGGAATTGGCGCAAGCTCTCGTCCGTATTGAGCGTTTCACGGGCCATCGTCCGCTCCCCCGCGGAGTCGCCGAAGTCTGGGTTGCCGCTGCAGAGAAACTCCTGCCGTCCGATGACGCTTCCGACGTCATCGCGATCGCTGACCGCATCCTGAACGAGCTTGGAGCATCCGCTTGGGCCTCGCTCAGTCGGTGGTCCCTGTTGGGCAACGAGCAACTCGTTGATCGGTTCGCGGCCGATCTCGCGGAACTCCCGTCAAGTCTGGCGCGCCTCGAAACTTCTCTGGCCGCCCTCCAACAGCGCTACTGGCCCAAATCGGAGAGGCCTTTACTGGGCCGACTGGAAATGGCCGTTCGTCTGCTCCGCTGGTTACACCTGTCCGATCCCACCTCGGCCGAATTCGAGGATCTCGCGCAGCGGTATGCCTCGGAAGGCAGCTGGGTGGACTGGGCCCGCACACGCATCCGGGGCGGCTACGAGCGAGGACCGCTGGCTTCGGCGCTTGCCCGTCTCTCAAACGCAGTGAGTGAGCGCCGCGAACGGCTCAATCTCCAGTTCGCGGGCGCCCTCGCGGCTTGGAACAACCAGGGTGCCCACTTTCGCAGGCTCACGGGTGTTGAATCTGTCGTGGACCGTTACATTCCTTCGGACCAACCTGTCCTTGTGGTCGTCCTGGACGGCATGAGTTACGCGGTATGTCGCGAACTTGCCGCGGATCCTGCGATGCGCCGATGGAGTTCCTGGTCGCCAGACGGCCGTGAGATTCCGCCAGCCGTGACCGCGTTGCCGTCCGTCACCGAATTTTCGCGCTTCTCTCTCATTTCCGGCAATCTGGCGCGCGGTACCCAGGGCGCGGAAGAGATTGCCTTCTCCGCCCGCCCGTCGCTGGCGAAGCAGCATCCGCCCGTGCTCTTTCACAAAAACGATCTCGCCGCGATGGCGGACCCGGAGTCGCCGGTGCTCCGCGAAATTGCTGACACCAGACGATTGATTGTCGGCGTTGTCATCAACGCGATCGACGATAGCCTTAGCGGACCTGTGCAGATCGCGCCAGATTGGAATCTGGAGTATCTCGCAGTATTGCGCCCGTTGCTGGCCGAGGCGTCAGCCGCCGGACGTATCGTGTTCCTGGCCAGCGACCACGGCCATGTACTCGACTACGGCACGGATTTCCGCCGGCATGACGGTTCCGACCGTTATCATTCCGGCAAACCAGAATCGGCCGACGAATTCCACCTCGAAGGTGGTCGGGTCGTGGGCCCTTCGGGCGTAACTGCGCTCGGCGTCGAGGGTATCCGCTATAGTTCGAAGCCTCGCAATGGGTATCACGGAGGCATCACGCCGCAGGAATGCCTGGTACCAGTGGTTGTCCTCGCGGATCGCGAGGACGCCATCCGTGGCTGGCAGGAGGTTTTGGAGGCCCGCCCAGCGTGGTGGATCGCTTCGGAGTCCGCGCCAGCCGAAGTGCCCAAACCGAAGCGCAAAACGAAGCAAGCCTCGCTCTTCACCGACGAGTCCGATTGGGTTAACGCGCTGATTATGAATGCCGTTTTTCGTCAACAAATCGAACTGCCTGGCAATCGCATCAAGCCCGAGCAGATCGCCGACGCACTTCGCGCTCTCGATTCGGGAGGTGGACGGCTCTTGCGTCCTGTCTTTGCCTCCCGCATGAATCTCGCCCTGGTGCGCGTGGGCACCACCGTGGCGGCAATGCAGCGTGTGCTCAACTACGATGGTTATGGCGTCCTCAGCATCGACGACGCCACGGACATGGTGATTCTAGATCGTCCGCTTCTCGAACGCCAGTTCAGCCTATGACGGCTATTAGCCCTCAGCGACGCGCCGAGATCATCGACGCGCTCCGCGCCGGAGCCGTCCCACGTCGGGGTCTGGAGGCGCTGGCCGTAGGCCTCGACCATTTCGACCGCGTAATCGGGGAGGAACTGGAAGCAGTTCGCGGCGGCGGCAGCAAATTCAAGGCAATCCGCGGCGATTACGGGGGAGGCAAGACCTTCTTCGCGCGCTGGGTGCAGGAGCGGGCTAAGCGCCTAGGATTCGCGACTTCCGAAGTTCAAATCAGCGAGACTGAGACTCCCCTTCATCGGCTTGAAACAGTCTACCGCCGGCTCATGGAGCGGTTGTCTACTGCCTCCATGGAAGCGGGTGCGCTTCGCTCTATTGTCGACGGCTGGTTCTTTACACTGGAAGAGGACGTTCTCGCCAATGGAGTCGATCCTTCCGACTCCGAGCGACTACTGACGGAAACCGAACACCTCATGCAGTCCCGCCTGTCTCGAATCACTGATCTTTCGCCCTCCTTCGCCGCTGCTCTGCGCGGGTATCGCAGAGCTACGGCCGCAGGCGACAACGCCTCGGCTGACGCTCTGCTCTCCTGGGTTGCTGGGCAGCCTAACGTCGGCGTCAAGTTCATCCGAGATGCGGGCCTCCGCGGCGACATAGACCACTTTGGGGCACTTAAGGCGCTGCAAGGGCTCCTGACTATGCTGCGCGACGGTGGCCATTCTGGATTGGTATTGGTTTTGGATGAAGTCGAAACCCTTCAACGCGTGCGCGGTGACGTCCGAGAAAAGGCTCTCAACGCACTTCGGCAGCTTCTGGATGAGTTGCCGCTGTATCCTGGCCTGTACCTGCTAATAACCGGCACCCCGGCTTTTTTCGATGGGCCCCAAGGCGTTCGGCGCCTAACACCCTTGGCCCAACGGCTCCACACAGATTTCGGCGTCGATCATCGGTTTGACAATCCTCGCGCTCCCCAAGTCCGGCTCCGAGGTTTCGATCTCGATTCATTAGAAGAGGTCGGCCGCAAGGTGCGAGACATTTACGCTGATGGCTCTTCCGCTGCAAGTAGAATCACTGCAAAGTGCGACGACAACTATGTCCGAACTCTAGCTACAGCCGTATCCGGTAGTCTGGGCGGTAAGGTCGGAGTTGCGCCACGACTCTTCCTGAAGAAACTGGTGAGCGATGTTCTTGACCGCATCGACCAGTTCCCCGATTTTGATCCACGCCGCCACTACGAATTGACTCTAACCGGCGCCGAAATGACTGACGCCGAACTTGGCGCGCACGTAGACGACATCGAGTTACCGTCGTGAGCTTTGAGCGCCTCCACCCCGCTCTTCAGCACCATATCCTTAACTCCCTGGAATGGCGTACGCTCCGCCCCCTACAGGAGTCTGCGATTGACCCTATCTTGGATGGGTTGAACGCCCTGCTGATTGCGCCAACTGCAGGCGGCAAGACCGAAGCGGCGATTTTTCCGGTCCTCTCTGAGATCCTTCGCCTGGATCTGGGGCCGCCAAGTGTCCTTTACGTTTGTCCTATCCGCGCCTTACTGAATAATCTTGAGATTCGGCTCGGCTGGTACGCCGAACTGATCGGCCGCACCTGCGCCCTCTGGCACGGCGATGTCACCCAGGCGGAGAAGTCCGCCGTTCTGCGGGATCCACCCGACATTCTCCTCACCACTCCCGAGAGTCTGGAGGCGATGCTCGTCTCAACCCGGGTCAACAATGTCGCCCTCTTTGCCAGAATCCGGTTCGTAATCGCCGACGAATTACATGCGTTTGGCGCCGACGACCGCGGCTGGCATTTGCTGCACATTTTAGACCGCATCAACACGTTGTCCGGCTCGGATGCTCAGCGGATCGGCCTGTCAGCAACAGTTGGTGAACCAACCGCTTTGCTGGACTGGTTCTGCGGGAAGTCCCAGCGGCCTGCCCAGGTCATCTCACCTCCCGTCTCAGGCCCGATTGATGCCGAGGTGCTCATCGATTACGTCGGAGGAGTCCCCAATGCCGCCCATGTGATCTCGCGCTTACACCGTGGTGAAAAGCGCTTAGCGTTCACCGATAGCCGCTCGCAGGCAGAAGAATTGGCTTCGTTCTTGCGAGGGCAGGGCGTCGAGACCTTCGTCTCTCATAGCTCCCTTAGCAGGGACGAACGTCTCCGAGCCGAACAGGCGTTCCAAGACGCACGTGATTGCGTAATCGTTGCCACGAGCACGCTGGAACTTGGCATTGACGTCGGCGATCTCGACAGGGTGATCCAAATAGACGCCCCCACAAAAGTGGCTTCGTTCCTGCAAAGACTAGGACGGACTGGCCGCCGGACCGGCAGCGGCCGGAACTGCCTCTTTCTGGCGACCAACCCGCACTCGCTCGTGCGAGCTGCCGCGATTGAGCTGCTCTGGAGGAAAGGCTGGGTCGAGCCGGTAACCCCGCCACCGTTTCCGGTTCATGTCATGGCCCAGCAAACTCTTTGCCAGGTGATACAGTGCGGCGCTCTTCCCTATCCGAGAGTCGCTTCGTTCCTGCGGGACTACGACGGCCTGTTGGATACCCTGTTGGACCGCGGGTTTCTTCATAAGGATGAAACTCTGCTCAGTATCGGCCCCGAGGCCCAACGTTTGTGGGGGGGCCGTAACTACATGGAACTGCTGAGCGTGTTTGACACGCCTGAGCTCTATAACGTCTTTGCCGGCAACCAGGAACTGGGGGTGCTCCATGAACTTAGTTTCCGGCGCGAGAACGCAATCGTCCTTTTGGGTGGGCGATCTTGGCGAGTTACATCGGTCGATCCGAAGCACAGAATTGCGCATGTCGAACCAGCTGAAGACCTACCCGGTCGTTCGACATGGTTGGGCTCCAGTCAGGGCATTTCATTCGAAATCTGTCAAGCCATGCGCAGGATACTACAGGGATCCGCCTGCTCCCTTTCGCGCCGCGCCACCGAGCAGCTCGATCTTTTGATGGCTCAAGGTACAACCAACCCGGACGGCACTGTGCTCCGATCAACTAAGTCCGGGTGCGAGTGGTGGACGTACGCAGGCCTAAAGGCCAACGCAGCTCTCGTTCAGCGCTTTACGCTTCCCGCGAGTTTCGACAGTCTGACCGTTCGCGCCCGTTGCTCACCGATCGAACTCAAACGCGCACTCGACTGCAATCCAAAGGATCCCGATCCCGAGATCGACCCACGCTTCCGCCCCAAATTCGCCGAATGCATATCGGAACATCTGCTTACCCTGTTTGCGCGAGCGCGCCTCTACGATTGGGCCGTCGCTTCACGAATACGGGAAGACAGGATCATTCATGATCGAACTTGCGATTAGTATCCGCCAGCCATCTGTCGAGCAGACCTTCAGGAGCATCAAGAGAGCGCAGCATTCGGATTGCTCATTCACCGGATGAAAAGGGGTTAGCCGTGCAGCAACGCAGGTGGGCTTCTGCCGCCCAGCTACTCGGTGGAGAGCAATTCGTCAACGCTGTAGTCTTCTTCGTAGCTCTGCTGCGCCCGTTTGAAGTCATCAGTGCCGTGCCATGCGGCACGGGCTGCAGCGGTACCCATAAGAATCTTCTCGAACCCGAATATATTTCGATACTCGAAAAGATTGCAGACTCGCCCACCGGGGCCAACGACGAGGACGTGCAGATGGGTCTGGCCGGAAAGACGATTGAGGATGGTGGAGGTTTTTGGATACAGCGGGTTCATCACTTGTTCGTAAAAAATCGTCGGCCGTCCATTGACGAGGGGTGGTACCCACCAAATCAAAAACACAACTGGCCCGTACGGAGTCTCTGCGGTGCCAGCCTTCAAGTTGAGGTCCAGCTCTGCCCTTGTCAACAATTTATCGGGCTCGGGATCGATCACCAAGGCGACCGCCTCGGGGCCGATTCGCGCCTCAAGCGTGACTTCTTCGAAGAGTACCCCTGATCCGGAGCGCAAGCCGGTGAAGGTTATGGTGCTCCAGTCACGACGCCCGGCCGCAAGTTGGTTGTCGAGGAGCATTCTTACAAAGAATACTTGGTGCCGGTAGGGAGGTTCAAACGGGGACTAATCGAGGCAAATCGATTCTGGCCTACCGAGCCGTCGATTTCCGGCGGGCCTGTTCGATTTTCGCTTCTTTTTCGGACAGCCTGCGTCGCAAATCACGGACCTCCTGATCCCTCTCCATGTCAGACAGCAGCTTGCGAATATCTTGGGCGTCCACAACGAACGAATTGCCGTGCAGCATCGGGCCCATGTCGCGGATCAGCTGGCCGGCTTGATATGAGCTTACGCCGAACAATTCGCCGATTTGCCGCCGGTCGATGATCTCGGTGGCGATGTTAGCCAATGCGGCTCGTATCAAAGGAATGCGTTCTGCCCAGTCAGGTAACTTGTTCATAGGCGCTATCACCCAAGTTGCTTTGCGTTTCTGGAGCACAGAGGGAGTACCCTCATTGAACACAATACAGCCTTCGCCGATGTCTACTCAAGTACCTTGGGGCGTCGCGCCGTCGGCCGCTCGCGGTCGGCGACCCAGAGTTCCATCTCCCCAGTGAGCTTGCTGAGTGGGGTTTCGAGCACGTCGGCAATCGTCCACAACCTGCTCACGGTCGGATTGAGTATCCCTCGTTCCAAACGGCTGATGTACGTGCGGTCGAAGCCGCAATCGGCGCTGAGGCGTTCCTGCGAATGGCCCGCCTGTTTGCGGAGTTCGCGCACGACGATTCCGACGGCTTTCGCCTTCAGGTCGGTCGGCTGGATTTGCCTCTGGCGCCGTTGCATGGGCAAATCCGATGGTGGTAGTGTTGAAGCGTATTAGCCAACGGCATATAAGCCTCATTTTCGTGGTTTGCGCTGCCGCAAAGGTCCCCGCACAGCGGCGACCGAGGTCGATTTGGCGACTTGCCGCGCTTTATTGTATGGTAGTGACGATCTCCCCCCTACTGCATTTTGCGTCGCTGCCGCGCGAAGCTCATCGAATGGAGGCCTCGTGAACAAAGCGGATCATTTTCGTGAGGTGGAAATCGCGCTCGGCACCGAGTCTCGCGAGCAGGCGGAAGCGGAACTGAAGAACGTGGGGGCCGAACGCCTGGCTGCGACGCTCACCGAATTCATCGAATGGCGCGCGTTTTCCTATTGGCTCCGCCTCTGCGTTGAGAGCGCCGGCTCCGTTTCGGGCCCTCTGGCGGCGGTCCTTCGGGAGCATTGCCCGGGTTTTCTGGAGTACGCGGCAGAATACGCAAAGGAGCATCCGGGAGAGCCGGAATTCCTCTGGCTCCGCTTTCTGGAGTGGGCGGACGAAAGGCTCTTTGCAGATCCTATCGCTGAGAACTGGCGCCACGCGCTCGGTTATTATGCGACACGAGATCCACGGATGGATCAGCTTCGGGCGCATTGGAAGCGCTGTCGTCAGGCATGGAAACTACAGCCTCCCGCGACCCTTCCGCGCTTCGAGAGTTGGCGCGCGGCCGCGTTCCAACCCCATTGACCTTGATCTTCTCCGCTTCGATGAGATCCACCACCCAAAAAGAGTCGTCCTCGTCGAGCAGCTGCCAGTTTATGCTCTCGGGGTGGTTGTACAGGAAGGACTGAAGTGAGTCCTCCGCAATCCGGCCATTCCTTTTTTTGTGAAGCTCGCCGGATTTCACCCACATCCGAATGCTCGGCCGCCGGATGTGCAGCTTCGTCGAAATTTCGCGCACGCTGTATCCGTCCTGGAACCGAGCAGGAATGCCCCGGCGCGTCAACATATCCCAAACCGCTTTTTCTGTACGCTCCAGGTCCCCGGCGATCTCCTTTACGCTCACGTGGTTAACGGACTCAATGGCGAATCGGAATTCGGCCATCGTCCAACGCCGCCGATCTCTGGCGGCTTCGGGGGGCAATCCCAATTTGTGAGCCCGCCGCAGAATTACTCGCCGCGGCCAGTCCGTGCGGTTCTGGATTTCCGATACAGAGGCGCTCAATCCCGCGTCGTGGCAGGTCCGAATTAGACGCTCGTCCAGCTCATTCGTCCAGATCACCGGGCTGTCTGTTCGTCTTTGGTATCGCAGCCGGCGCAGGCGTGCCCAAATCGCGCATACTCGAAGCTCTGAGAACGCGCCCAGCACCTTGTCGACGGCTTCACGCTCGCACCGATTCGCCTGACGGACGCCCTCAAGCAGGATCGCATCTGCGCGAGTGGTCCAAACGCACTCGCCGTTTGGGTCGCAGCGACGGCTTGAAGTTCCTTTAGTAGCAGATTCTGCTTCACCGTCAACACCAGCCGGTCCGTTCAACTCCGTCTGCGACGACGCTCCCGCTTCACGATTTCGCCGATTTCGCAGCTCTCCAATTCGCACCCAAACGGCGCCAACCGGCAACGCCGGGCACGCTTTTAAAACCGCATTGACTGCCTCGCACCTGAAGCGATGTGCCCTCTGAATCCCAACCTGAAGAATCGGATCTATCTCGACAGCCCAGAATTCATTTTGAATCCAGTGCGGGAGGCCAGCTCGCGCGACCTCCTCCATCCGGTCGTGCAGCCATGGTGCAGAGAGTCCCGGCCAGACCGAATGGATCCGATCTACCGCGCTCGACTTCGATGCACTCCGACCGAAGATTCCCTGGATGAGTACATTGTCAACCTCCTGCTGCCAAAACTCCAAAGTCAGCCACGGCTGCATACAATCCGCTGATTGCTTGTCAAATATTTTACGGAGGCGCTTCTCGAAGTCCGTCGAATGGTGACTCTTTCCTTCAGGAAGAGGATGCAGAGACCTAAGGCGCGCCTCGGCCAGTCCCTTTCCGTGCTCGGTGGCTTCGATGCCATCCAGCAACACGACTGCGGAATCGTTTGCCCAGACAGCAATGCTCTGAGCGTCGTGTCTCGCGCCCATGGGAAGAACCTCAAAACCTTCGACCGAAGGCTCTCAGCGCTGGCACTGAGCGTGACGCGAAAAAAGCCTCTATATAAAAAGGTCATCCAGGCCCACCGATTTCGCCGCTCAAGCCGATCCGTTATGTGCGGTTAAGACCTTTCGCAAATGCAAGTCATGAAACCGTAACATTGCGGTCCGGTACGTCTCATGATGAATCCTGGAATTGACGTTTTTTTGCAGTATAATTAGGCATTCTGATCGGAGCGCTGAAATGCCGATCAAGCCTCCCCCACCCCCGGGTTCCCCTTCGGGCGGTATGTCGTTCGATCGCTTTTGGTGTGTCTCCCGCCATGCCAGAGAGACTGTAAAGCGCGTCCGGGCCTACATTCGTGGTCGGCGCGACGTCGATCTTGTCGTCGATCATCTGAAATCGTCGTTTTCTGAACTTTTGCCGGTGTAGGGAAGCCCAGCGACATCATCCGCGCCGCAGGCGCAAGTCATCTGTCAATCGTCAACA
>Ga0302320_10007847_pt1 | contig 23401 bp, 24 predicted proteins | sample Bog_T0_3_FD_202130 | JGI IMG/M metagenome (GOLD analysis project Ga0302320, IMG submission 202130) | Peat permafrost microbial communities from Stordalen Mire near Abisko, Sweden - Bog_T0_3 | ecosystem: Environmental > Terrestrial > Soil > Wetlands > Peat | place: Sweden: Abisko, Stordalen Mire... | reverse complement strand
CGGCGACGGCCCCTAAGGCTGGAAACTGGAGGAAAAGCGGATTCTGATCCCAGAACATGGGCGACCACGGCGCGTAGCAGACAGCCAGCCCGATATACATGCGCAGCATGACGCGCAAAAGCATTTCAACGCGGATGAGCCAGCGGGGAATGCGCTGCGGCGCGGGATCCTCAGGCTGCGCTGGGCCGGACGCGGCAACCGAAGTGACGGCGACCGGCTGCACGGGCAGCGGCCCCGTAGTCACCACGAGCGTAGACGATGTCGATTCCGGCTGTTGAGACATTCTTTATTGAGCGCCGTTGCCGCAACTTGAAACACTGCGGGCACTTGAAAACAAACCGGGCCACCGAGGCCCGGCTTGGGGACGCCGTATTGCAACGGTAACACAGCGGGGGGCGGGAATGCCGGTGGCGGTTGCCGGGCCCGAAGCGCGAGGAGTAGGCTGTTGGTGAGCGAACGGGCCCAGGGTAACGGCGCTCGCTTTTCGACCGCCGTATTCAAGCTCAGCCTACGAACTCCTGTTGCAGGCCAAGGCCCGGGTGGAGACACAGAATGAAGCTCGTCATCGTAGGAATTGCCTTTCTCGCATCGGGGATGGCTGTGGCTGCCCAACAAGCGGGTTCGGGGCAAACCTCGGGGTTGGCAGCTCCGCAATCGGGTCACATCCCACCAATGCAGATTTCGCCCATTCCAATGCCGATGGGCTGCCCGGTGCAGTTGCGCGTTCAGCATGGCACTGCCACGGGGTCGATGGTCGAAGTTGGTACTGTTGGGGGTGGTATAGCTGGGGGTGGTACCGCCGGGATTGGGACCACCAGACCGTACGAGCCTGTCCAGAACCTCCATTTGACCTTGACCAATCCTAATTGGAAACAGATTGCCTCGGCCAAAGTGCGGTTTTACGGCACATCCGGCAAGGCCCGCATGGACAGCACGGCCAGAACTGGATCCTATGACTCGACCAGAACGATGGATGTGCAGTTCAAAGGGACAACGTGGCGACAGGTGTCAAGCGATGTTTCGGTGCCGGGCATGACGGCTGTGCTTGAGATGGATTTGACCGAGGTCACCGTCTCAGATGGCAAGGTGTGGAAGTTGAGCGGCTGCAGGTTCACCCCCGATCCGCTGATGCTGGTTTCAAGCCATTGAGAACGGCCCACGCGGGAGTTCGTGCTATCCCATGTCTGAAAATCCAGACATGGGGCACCCGGCAAGCTGGTGGAAGAACAACCGCAGATTCTTCACTCACCACCCCCGAACTGAAAAACGTTCGGGGGTGTGCAATCGTGTTTGAAAATGCGGAGAGGAATTGCTTTGAAAGGCGCGGCTTTACAGTCTGAGGAGATACTGATCCCGGCCACTGAATTCAGCAGTTTTGTAACAAGGGCACGGCTTCAGCCGGGCCGCTACCGATTGAAAAGAAGAATTGGGGCTTCAGCCCCTGCTAGATTTCCCTTCGCACCGAGGCAACTGCATTGCATTTTCCGCACGATGTTTAGCCGTGCCGAAGAAGGTCCCCAGGGGCTGAAGCCCTCTGAATTCGCGGTCTTTTTCGGCCCGGCTGAAGCCGTGCCCTTGTTACAAAGCTCCAGAACGAACGTAGTGGCCAGCAGAAGTTCCTCCGCAGGCTGTGAAGCCGGACCTTTTATTACAAAGCCACCGATGAGACGCCGTTAGAAACGGTAGATGATGCCGCCCGCTGGCTCGACTTCCGAAGTGAAGGTACCGGTGGCCGGGTAGATGACGGAGACATTCGGAGCCTTGTAGAAGCTGTCGCGGACCTGCAAGCGAACTCCCATATGGCTGGTGACGTTCCAATCTACGCCGCCGCCGGCAATGTACGCGCCGCGCATGGCGGTGTTGTTTCCGAACGGGGTGGTGCCGGGAACAACAACCAATAGGCCCAGACCTGCCGAGACGAAAGGCTGAATGCTGCCAATCTTCTTGGAAACAACATAACTGAACGAAGGCAGGAGTCCCTTGGCCGAGATTGCCGTGGGCGGGTTGTTGCAAGCCAGCGCGCAGTTGCCGGCAGCAGGCGTAAAGGCCTGGTTGGCGTTGTTGTAAGAGAAGGCAAACTCCGCGCCGACCAGCGGGCTCACAATATAGCGGAGCTGCGCGATTGCGCCATAGCTGTTGGATTGTTTCTGCTCGGTACCCAGGCCAGAGGTGGAGTTGGCAAATGTCCAAAAGCCGCCTACGCCAAGATCGAACTGCCCGTCCATGATGCCGGGGCGGTCACTCTTTGCCGCGGCTGCCGCGCCGGCCTGGCCAAATGCCGATTGAGCGCCGGCGAGCGCGAGGATTGCAGTTAGAAGAAAGGTAGTTGGCATCCACTGAATACGCATCATTGTCTCCGTGTTCGACCATCTCGCTGATGGTGCAAATATGACCGGGGAACTATGCCCGGAAATGGCCGAGGCCTTGCTCATTGCCAGCCGCCGGCAAAACGTTTTGTATCCTTCTGGAGCCGAGCCCCAGCAAAGAAAGCGGTTCACTCATGGTACAGACGGCACATCAAGCGAACCCAGCCCTCGATAAGGCCGCCTGAAAGATTGCCGGATAAGCCACTCCGATTATATCGGCTTTAGACGGGCCCCTGGCGAAGGCTGTGAACTGGAGCTACAGCATTTAGACGGCGTCGATCGAAAACAGTGATGAGCGCGGATTCCACGCTATTCTGAAAGAGCACCCCGAGGGAATATGCCTTGATGCGTTGGCCCTCTCATTCCGTTGCGGCTGCCCTGCTGGCGGCTTCTGCTTTGATTGCGATTGATTCCGCAGCCCAGGAGGGCGCGAAGACAGTGAACTCTTCTCCACTGCCCTATATGGATGAGCAACCGGTGCGCGCGCGGCATGGGATGGTGGTTTCAGTCCACCATCTGGCTTCGGACGCGGGGCTGGAGATGCTGCGCGCGGGCGGCAACGCGGTGGATGCGGCCGTGGCGACCGGCTTTGCGCTGGCCGTGGTTCATCCCATTGCCGGCAACCTGGGCGGGGGAGGGTTCCTGCTGCTGCGCACGCACGACGGCAAGGCAACCTTCATCGACTTTCGCGAAAAAGCTCCTCTGGCCGCTACCGAGAAAATGTACCAGGACGCCAAGGGCGACGTGATTGAAGACGCCAGCGTGATTGGATACCGATCGATTGCGACACCCGGCTCGGTTGCGGGGCTGGCGTATGCGGAACGCAAGTATGGTCGGCTGGGACTAAGGCGTGTGATGGAACCGGCGATCAAACTGGCCAGCGAAGGATTTGTGCTGAGCGAGGAAGAAGCAAAGGAGCTGACCGATCCCGACCTTGCGCGCTTTGTGGAGTCGAAGCGGATTTTTCAGCGGGACGGGGAGCTGTATAAGGCGGGCGAGATTTTTCGTCAGCCGGAGCTGGCGCGCACGCTCAAGCGAATTGCCGCCGATCCTGAGGATTTTTATCACGGAGAGATGGCGCGGGAGCTGGTGGCGGCGCTCGGCAAAGGCGGAGCGCTGATGACGCTCGACGACCTGGCCCAGTACACGGTGGAAGAACGCAAGCCGATTGAAGGCAGCTTTCACAACTACACGATTCTGAGCGCGCCGCCGCCGTCTTCAGGGGGAATCGTGCTGGTGAGCACGCTGAACATTTTGGAGAGCTACAATCTGCGCGTGTTGGGCGACCGCTCGGCGGCTACGATGCACCTGATAGCGGAAGCCTTTCGCCGCGCGTATATGGATAGGGCGGAATACCTGGGCGATCCCGACTACAACCAAATGCCGGCGGCAGAGCTGACGGCGAAAAAATATGCCGAGGCGTGGCGGGCGAGCATCCACGAGAACGCAGCGACGCCGAGCGCGGAGCTCAAACGGCCGCAAGGGTTTTTGCCACCTGCGCCAACGACGGCAGGCCACAGGCGCGAACGGAATCATACGACCCACTACTCAGTGGTGGACAGCGAAGGCAATGCCGTTGCGGTAACAACCACGCTCAATGACGAGTTTGGCTCGCGCGTAACGGCGGGCTCGCTTGGATTCCTACTGAACGACGAGATGGACGACTTTGCGGCGAAGATGGGAAGCCCGAACCTGTACGGGCTGATCCAGGGACCGGCGGACGCCATTGCGCCGGGCAAGCGGCCGCTGAGTGCGATGACTCCAACGATTGTGCTGGAGAACGGAAAGCTGCGCTTTGTGCTGGGCTCGCCGGGAGGGTCTCGGATTATCAGCACTGTGGCCAACATTTTTCTGTCGGTGGCCGAGGGTGGGTTGAACATTCAGCAGGCGGTGGACGCGCCGCGCTTTCATCACCAGTATTTGCCCGACAAGCTTTACCTGGAGCCGGGATTTGCCGCGGAGACCATTGCCGAGTTGCGCGCAGAGGGCTACGACCTGGAGTTGCAGCCCGAGCATTGGTCGAACGGCGAGTGCATTGCCGTGGACCCGAAGACCGGCGAGCTTGAAGGTGGACAGGACCACCGCAGCCACTACGGCAAAGCGGCGGGGTATTAAAAGCAGCTTCTAGCTCCTAGCTGCTAGCTCCTAGCTTTCAGCCAGGGCCCGATGCCTATCCCCCAAACGTTGAGGATGTGCGGCCGGAAGACGTATCAGGCTCTGCAACGCGGCGTTGACATGGCGGCACGGCCAAAATGCGACAATAGAGGCTGGGGTAGGTTCGCCGCACAAGGCGGGCCGAAATGGGGAATCTGTTGACAATGCTGCGTGTTCTTTCGACACATCTGTTTCTGAATCAACGGCTTCATCCCGGACTGCTGGAGCTTGCCGAACGATCGGGCGCTCAGGCAGTGGAGATTTTTGCTGCGCGGCAGCACTTCGATTACACCAGCCGCGAACACGTGATGGAACTGGCCAACTGGTTCCGCTCGAACACGGTGCAGGCATTCTCAATGCACGCGCCGCTGTTTGCGGACCGGGAGATGGGCCGCTCGGGCGCGCCGGCGGTGAATGTACTTCATCCCGAAAAGACGCGGCGCATTGACGCCATGGACGAGATGAAACGGGCGCTGGAGACGGCCGAGCATCTCAGGTTCAGCAAGCTGATTGTGCACCTGGGCGAGCAGACAGACACCTGGTCGCCGCGGACGATTGAGTACGCGCTGAACGCGCTGGAGCATCTGGGCGCGTTTGCGCAGCCGCTGGGCGTGCACGTGTTGATCGAGAATCTGCTGAGCGAGCCGACCACGCCGGAACACCTGATGCTGATTTTGGAACTGGGCCACCTGCGCAACGTGGGCGTATGCCTTGACCTGGGCCACGCGCACCTGACGGTGGGCACAGCCGCGGCCATTGCAACACTGAGTCCGCGCATTGCCTCAGTCCACGTCCACGACAACCATGGGCTGAAAGACGAGCACCTTTGGCCGGGCGATGGAACCATTGACTGGGCGGCGACGGTAGAGGCGCTGGGCAAGCTGGAAACGCCTCCCGCAATTGTGCTGGAGATCAGCCAGAGTCTGGGCGAAACGCCGGCCAGCATTCCCGGCAAGGCCGAGAAAGCCTTTGCGCGCTTTGCCTGATTGGCTCGGCTGCGGCTTTCTTTTTGCGGATTCGCTGCACGGCGCGCCAGATCAGCGCGCCTGGAGTCGGCGGCGGATGGGCGCGGGCGGCGAGCAGGGCGAACGCACAAACTGCAACCGGCTGATGCAGGCCATTGGCTGCGCAACTTGCAGAGCGATCGTCTGGCTTGAAGACACTCCATTGCCCGTTGCGACAACGTTAAGGCTGAACGAGCCCTGCACGGCCTGAGCCGATGCGGCGAGCGTTAGCTCAACCTGCGTGGAACTGACACCGGAAATATTTGCGATTGGATTGGCGGACCACGAAGCCGTGACGCCCGAGCCAAGACCCGCGACCGAGAACGCGATGGGGCCGGTAAACGCGCCACCCGTTGCAACCGTGAAGTTGACCGCAACAGTACCGCGGGGGCTGAGCGATGTCTGGCTTGTTGGGGCTTTAAGCGCCAGCGTGGGTGGTGCGCTGCTGGCCGCCCAGGCAGCGGCAAGGGCGCTGGCATCGACAGAGCCGAGACCGGTGGCCAAATTGTAGACAGCGCCGTTGGCGTAGTGGCCGCTGACTCCGGGAACGCTGTTTTCTCCCGATGGCGTGGCGTGAAATGCATCGCTGCCGCCGGCGGCAAGCGAGTAGAACTGCGGATTGGCGCTTCCCTGCCCTTTGCCTGCGCGGGCTGCGATGAGCGCCATGATCGCGGCAAATGACGGCGCGGCGGCTGAGGTTCCTGAGATGACAAGGGGTAAGCCGTTCTCGTAGACCATGTAGCCGTCGTGATCGGCGGAGGAGAGCGACACGTCGGGGACGGCTCTCATGCCGTTAGCCGCGCCTGAGCCTTCGACTGCGGCCTGCCATGCAGGCTGGGTGTAAATTGCGCTGGCTCCGCCGCCGGATGCCCACAGGCCCGCGCCACCATTTGCCGCGCTCTCGTTCCAGACAACTTCAGGGATGTAGCTGAGCGCGGAGCCGTAGCCTGCGGAGTTTGTCGACGACCAATACTGCCCGGGGTTTGAGCCTTCGCTGAATTCGGTTCCGCCAACGCAGGTTGCATAGGGCGAGCTGCAAAGGCCGTTGACCGCGGCCTGGGTTGCGGCGCTCGAAGAGGGAGCGTTGCAGCCCGCCGCGCCCGCATCGCCAGCGGCGACAAAGACGCTCATTCCCTGGCTGGCCGCCTGCTGCCAAAGACCGTTGTAGAAAGCGAGTTCGGCTGCGCCCATCTGCTGTTCGCAGGTGCCATAGCTGACGCTGACCACCTGCGCGGCAACATGGTTGACGATGTAGGCAGAGGCGAGATCGATGCCGTCGGTGGTGGGGGTGGATGCCGCTGTAACCAGAGAGACGGAAGCGGCGGGAGCGACTGCGCCGGCCCACTCCACATCGAGCGTCGATTCCCCCTGATCGCTTGAAACGAGGCCGGGATCGACGCCATCCAGAACGACAGTGGGCGTGTTGGCGGCGAGACCGGCGAGGGAACGGAACTGCGCCACGTCGCCCAAGCCGATATTGCTGCGGCCGGCTATGGCGATGGTTGCTCCTGCTCCGGTCGATCCTTCGCCGTAAAGAGGATTGAGGTCGTAAATGGCGGCGAAGTCGGCGGGAAACAGATAGTGCGTTGCGCCGGCGGAGTAGAGCGGGGCGCTTGTCTTCATTTCGGATTGCCGGCCGAAGTTGTGCAGAGACACGACGCCGGCAACCACGCCGCTGAGCGCTGCTGGAATCTGTGGGTCCTGGGAGTTGGCAAGGTGACTGGCTCCGTTTATTTGATAGCGATGAATCTCTGTGTGGAAGGCATCTGAGACCTGGCCGGCGGATCCGGAAAAAACAATGAGGCGATTGCCAGCCGGAATTTCGCCGATGCTGAATCCGTGGGCGCGAAGCCATGCGGTCACGCGCGAGATATCTTGGGACGATGCGCCGAAGAGAGCGCCGTACTCTGCGGGCGTGAGCCAGTGGTGATAGAGCGATGAGGCTGGATTCTGCTGCGCGGCGAGCAATGCATCGAGCTCCGCCTGCTGCGACGGCGAGGGCGCGAGCAGCAACAACATCCGGTTGAGTTTTGTATCGGCTGAGGCGGGGCCTTCGTCGAACTCCGGGCGCGCAAGCGGATGAACGTTGCCGGCGAGAACGACTGACTGCGCTTCGTCGATCTTCGATTTGGCTACTTGCGATTCGGCCATCTGCAATTCAACGACATGCGATTTGGCTATTTGCGATTCTTCGATTGCGCGGATGGGGGCGCGAAGCTGAGATTGCGCGGACGCTGGCTGGGACGAGATGCAGGCGGACACGGCGAGAGCAATCGTTGCGGTGGTTGAGAACAAGTTACGAACACAGAAGGGATTCAAGGGGAAGTTAGCCACCTTTCAGGAATGCAGAGGGGCAGCGGCGAGTTGCGGCTCCGCATTTCTTAGTTATGGCTTATATCGGAGGTAAATTCTGCAACTTTCCTGAATGTCTTATAAGAATCCAGAGGCAGCGATCACAGAAGTACTTAATACTGACTCGAAACGAGACAGTTATGGATGGGATTATGTGAGTTATTTGGATTGGGGGAAAGCTATAAGAGGAATTAAGTGAGCATCACTTCTGTTCGTCGCCTAGATTAGCAGAAACAACCGCAGGTCCTTCGACTGCGAAAGCCGCAAAATGCGCGGCTTTCTGCGCTCAGGATGACAAGCTAATATTGTTGAATTACAGAAACAGGACGCTAGCAGATGCGCGGTAACTGTTCGCCGATCTGGGTGGGGATGACGCGGTTTGCGCCCATGGCTGTGCGGGCTACTAACATGCGCTTGTGCTCGGAGGTGACGTAGCCGATGCGCGTGGCGGCGCGGCCCAGCGGGTGAGCGCGCAGCGCTTCAAGAACCAGGTGCTCTGCCTCGGGAGCGACAAAGAATACAGCTTTGCCTTCGTTGGCGACATACACGGGATCGAGGCCGAGCAGCTCGCAGGCGGACTGCACTTCAAGACGAACCGGCAGTTTTGTTTCGTCGATGGCGACGCCGACATTGGAGGAGTTCGCGATCTCATTGAGCGTGGAGGCAAGGCCGCCGCGCGTGGGATCGCGCATGACGTGCACAGCCGGACCGACGGCGCTGAGAACCGCGGCGATCATGCCGTTGAGAGCGGCGCAGTCGGAACGGATCTGGCTCTCGAATTCGAGACCCTCGCGCACGCTCATGATGGCCATGCCGTGATCGCCGATGGTTCCCGAGACGATGACCGCGTCGCCGGGCTGGGCGCGATGCGGGCCAACGTTGATGCCGGGGCGCAGCAGGCCGACGCCGGCGGTGTTGATATAGCAGCCGTCGCCATGGCCGCGCTCGACGACCTTGGTGTCTCCAGTGACGATTTGTACGCCCGCAGCAGCCGCGGCTTTTGACATGTCTTCGACAATTGCGGCCAGTTGCGCAAGCGGCAAGCCTTCTTCAAGGATGAAGCTGGCGCTGAGGAACTTCGGCTCTGCACCGGAGACGGCGAGATCGTTGACGGTGCCGTTGACGGCCAGCTCGCCGATGGAACCGCCGGGGAAAAACAAGGGCTGCACGACGAAGGAGTCGGTGCTCATGGCCAAACGCGCGCCAGCCAGGTCGAGGACGGCGGCATCGCCGAGATTCTCAAGCGCGGGATTGCGAAATGCCGGGAGAAACAGGTGCTCGACCAGTTCGTTGCCGAGCTTGCCGCCGCCGCCGTGCCCCATGACGATGGTGGGGTAGTCAGCGAGGGGAAGAGGACAGCTCCAGTTAGAAAAGTCGGGAGTGGATGCGGGCTTGCTTGATTCGGACATATCTTAGTTCCTAACTAATAACTCCCGGCAGGTTTGTAACTCAGTGTTTAATCATGAGCCGATTTGCCTTGACCGATGAGTGCGATAGCCTCAGACAGAACGCTACGAGATTGAGTGAAGTTTTCCCGCGCCGGCAAGCTCTTCCGCCGACAGAAAACGACCGTAGTTATAGTATGCGGCGCAGGCACCCTCGCTGGAGACCATGGTTGCGCCGAGGGGGTGGCGAGGCGAGCACTCTTTGCCGAAGGCCGGGCACTGGGCGGGCTTGAGCACGCCGCGCAGCACCTCTCCCGCGTGGCAGAGCGGCGACTCCTCGGTGTGAATGCCGGAGATGTTGAAGCGCAGCTCGGCGTCGTAGTCGCGATAATCCTTGTTGAGCCGCCAGCCGCTGCCGGGAATGACCCCGATGCCGCGCCAGGCGCGATCGGTGACTTCGAAGACCTCAGAGAGCAGATTTTGCGCTGCGCGGTTGCCTTCAAAAGTAACCACGCGGGCGTAGGCGTTTTCGACTTCGTGCTTGCCTGCTTCAAGCTGAATGACGGTGCGGCGGATGCCATCGAGCAGATCGAGCGGCTCAAAGCCGGTGACGACGATGGGCACCTTGAAGCGCTCGGCCAGCGGCGGATACTCCCAGTAACCCATAACGCTGCAGACGTGGCCGGCGGCGAGAAAGCCGTCGATGTGATTGTCCGGAGCGCTGAGGATGGCGGCGATGGCCGGCGGTACGAGCACATGCGAAACGAGAAGCGAAAAGTTGGTGAGGCCGCGGCGCTTGGCCAGGTGGACGCTCATGGCGTTGGCCGGAGCGGTGGTCTCAAAGCCGACGCCGAAGAAGACAACCTGCTTGTCAGGATTTTTGATCGCGAGATCGACGGCATCGAGCGGCGAATAGACCACGCGCACGTCTCCGCCGCGGCCCTTTACCTGAAACAGATCCTCGCTGGTGCCGGGAACGCGCAGCATGTCGCCGAAGGAACAGAAGATGACGCCGGGCTGAGCGGCGATGGCCAGGGCCTTATCAATCAGCTCAAGCGGCGTAACGCAGACGGGGCAGCCGGGACCGTGGACCATCTCGATGCCGGCGGGCAGCATCTGGTCGATGCCGTTCTTGATGATGGAGTGGGTTTGGCCGCCGCAGACTTCCATGATCTTCCACGGGCGGGTGGTCACCTGGTGGATTTCGCGCGCCAGGCGCTGGGCAATCTCGCCGTTGCGGAATTCGGTGAGGTACTTCATTTGCTGGAGCCGCTCCCGCCTCCGACGCCACCGGATTCAGTTCCGCCAGGGGCGCAACTGCCGTCGGGGCAGGAAGATTGCGGAGCTTTGGCGGCGCGGGCAAAGGCCTCTTCCTCGCCGGCAAGCTCTTCATCCAGAAGGCCCAACTCGCGAAAGTCCTCGAGCGTTTGCCGGGCGGTCTCTTCGTCGATTTTGGAGATCGCAAAGCCGACGTGAACGATGGTGTAATCGCCGACTTCGACCTCGGGGACGTAGTCGAGACAAACGTTTTTGACCACACCGCCGAAGTTGACGCGACCGACGCGGATGAGGCCGTCGTTATGGATCTCTTCCACTCTTCCAGGAATTGCTAAGCACATGGCAACTAGGTTATACCCAATCGAACCGGGTGGCGCATGTGATTTAAATCACCAGAAGCCGGGCGGGCGCAGGACGGGCGGCACTACGCGGGGATGGCGGTGTAAAGCAGGGGCGAAAAGAAGAGCAGGAGAATCAGCAGCAGGGCGGCGAGCAGAATGCCGACCAGAAGGTGATGAGTGTCAAAGTTGCCGGAGATGGGCTGGAGATTGGCTCGATGCAAGCGGTTGTTCATAGCGCATCCTCCCGATCCGCGCAGAACGATGCAAGGAACGAAGCGCCGCCACAAGGACGCCCCTCGTTCCAGGCGTGCTGGCCATGCATATTGTAGATCGGACCCGGTCTCGGCGGCGCAGAGAAGTTTGCGGACTTTGAACCCGCGCCGCCCCCAATCACTCGCAATGCATGCAGCGGGACTTGAGAATCGAGGCAGAAAGATAGCATAGATCAAGTGAATTACAGAGTCGTCATCGAATGTTCATCTCACGAATGCAGGTTAGTTATTGTGGGGCGTGTAGCAAAGCCTCTCATGCGTAATTGGATGCGAATTGACCTGCCACGAGACGGCGTTTTGAAGGCCATAGATGAACGAAAAATGACTTGACACGGCGCAAGTCTGAATGAAAATATGCAACTCTCTGTCCTTGAAAGGACTAAGAGCGTAAACGAAGAAAGTGAGAAAGACCATGATCCGCAAGTTAGTATTTTTGACCCCGATTCTGGTTGCACAACTTTGCATGGCTCAGGCGCCCGCGGGCGCACCGGCTGGCGCAACCGCGCTATGCAATGACGGCACCTATTCAAAATCCACAAACAAGCTAACCGCGTGCGTTGGACACAAAGGCAACAAGACCTGGTTTGGCGCGACGGCAAAGACGGCAACCACAGCCAGCAAGTCAGCACCCGCTCCCGCGAAAACCAGCGCACCTGCGCCTGCACCGGCAAAGACCAGCACGCCCGCCCCTGCACCTGCTCCGGCTCCCGCTGCACAGTCAAAGACGGCGCCGGCTGCCAAGACGGCAGCGGCTGCGCCTAGTTCCGCCGACCTTTCCAATGCGAAAGCAAAGGGATTGGTGTGGGTAAACCTGAACACCAAGGTCTATCACATGTCGAGCGCGTCGCAGTACGGCACCACCAAGAACGGCAAGTTTATGAGCGAGGCCGACGCCAAGGCTGCCGGATACAGGGCAGCGAAGGACGCTCCCGCAAAGGGCGCCAGCAAGTAACGCAGTAACACTTAGACCCTCTTATTGAGCAGAGCGAGAACTGACGGCCGGTTCCTTCAAACCCGGTGCTGAAGCGGATCGGCCGGCTCTCTCACACTCCAACCAGATAACCCCCGAAAACAAAAGAGGAGCAGCGATGGGTGAGATTGCAAACATTCTTCAGGAAAAGGCTGGCCTGGACCCGCAGCAGGCACAGGAAGTTGAGCAGACGATTATTCAGTTGATCGTGTCGAAGGTCCCCTCGGAGTTTCAGGGGATGGTTGGCTCGGCGCTTGGCGCGGGTGGCCAGGCTGGAGCGGCCCAGTCCGGAGGCGGTTTGGGCGGCCTGCTGGGCATGGCCGAGGGAATGTTCGGAAACAAGTAACGCAACGACTATTCATTCGGCTTGAAATGACAGGTGGTTTTCAACGATGGAAGCTGCAGAGTTCTCATTGCTTGAAACCATCTGTTTGGATTTAATGAAACATGGATACGTGGAGGAAAGACAGATGATGAAACGGCGTTTCACTTCGATTTTGACAATGCTGGCGGCGTTTGTGCTGCTGGGAGTTTTGCCGGCTGTGGCGCAACAGTCGAGCGCGGCGAAGGCAGCAAAGCCGGCCACAACGGCTGCGGCAAGCAAGCTGGTTGATTTGAACACGGCAACCGCCGATCAGCTGAAGGCCCTGCCAGGGGTTGGCGATGTTTACGCAAAGAAGATTATTGCCGGCCGGCCTTATGCGAACAAGACGCAGTTGAAGACCAAGAACATTGTTCCGGCGGCGACATACAGCAAGATCGCCAGCCTGGTAATTGCGAATCAACCTGCGAAGGGTAAGTAAACCGCACTGAGAGCCTGAACAGCAAATGCCCGTTCCTCAATGAAGGAGCGGGCATTTGTTTTTTGCGGAAATTTGTTTAAGCTGGACGACTACCCCTGCTGATCGGTCTTCTCTTCTTCTTTTTTGTCGATGAACTCGGTGATTTCCTTGGTTCCTTCAAACCCAGCGATGGCAGCTACGCCCTCAGTGAAAATGCCGGCGTTGGGATCGAGCTTCTTAACACCTTCAACGGCTGCAAATGCGCCTGCTGCTTCTTCGAGAATACCCATCTTACCCTCCTCTTACATTTGGTTGCCAGTCCATGGGGGAATGGCTGTGTCGGTTTGGAAAGCCTACCACAAATTGATTTGTGGAAACGAGTGGCTAATAAAGTCTGTTAACAGATCCTAACTGGGGCCCGGAGATTATTTGCAGGGCTTGCCGGCGTCGGGCTTGGCGCCTTTCGCCTTTGCATCGGCCTCAGACATGTACGCGCCCGCCTTGGTTTTGCCGTAATACTGCGAGCCGGAGCAGTGGTACACCTTGGTGGAGGTATTGACCCAGACGAGGCCAGGACCACCGCCAGGGGCTTGCGTCTTGGATGCCGATGAAGACTTGGAGGAAGACGCCGCAGGAGTGGACGCGGGCTTGGCCGGAGCAGCAGCAGGAGCAGGTGCCGGAGCAGGGGATGGCGCAGTAGCGGTCTTGACTGGAGCCGCAGGGGCTTTGGCAGGCGCGGTCTTGGCAGTGGCTCCTGCAGCGGGACCCCACCAGGTTTTTACTCCCTGATGGCCGCGGCATGCACCTGACTTGGAGGCGCCGGAGAAGTAACTTCCATCTTTGCACTGCGCGGTTGAGCCGGCGGGCGCGCCCGCTGGCGCTTGAGCCATGCAAAGCTGTGCAACGAGAATCGGGGTTAAGAAAAGCAACTTGCGCATCGTGTCTTTCTCACTTTCTCCATTTGAAATCGATGTTTCAGGGGAACAGCGAGATGGATGCTTTCATTCCTAATTGGACCGTGTCAAGGGATTTTTGCGATATGCCTCGCGCAATCGGCACGATTTTGACGAAAGCAAAACCCTCCCTCAGCCTTCCATCATTTCGCCGGGCAAGATGGGGCGGGTGCGCGGCAAACGCCCGTTCCATGCAGCCAGGCCCATCAGCACAAGGGCCGACACATAAACCGCAAGCTTGACGACATCTCCAGTATGGGTTTTGGGAACCACCTTCCACACGATTAGCAGGATGGTTTGCGCAATGGTGACGGTCCAAACCGTACCGTAGAAGTAGCGGCGCTCAATGCCCTCGCGCTTGGTGGAGGGCCCGACGCGGGGCAGTTTGCCCATCAGGCCGAGCAGAAGAATCACGGCGCAGAGGGGCGAGTATGCGTACATATAAATCTGCTTGAGCCGCCAGAGGCCGGTGGCGACTGCGTAGGTAAGGCCGGCCAGGTTGAGCAGCGCGAAGTTCAGCGCCACGTTCCAGGCAAAGGTGTAGCAGATTTTGCGATAGAGAGGGTTGGGGCGATCCTCGTCGAAGCGGAGGATATAGGGGCGCGGTTCGCAGCCGGGCAACTGGCCATAGTATCCGGCAATGCACACGCCGATCAGAACCAGCGCCAGCCACGCGGTGTTCCATAACGAAAAACCGTGCGCAAACAGGCCGAAGGTGAGCGGGCCAGGCGTAAGGAAATAGACCCAGATCCAGATAGGCAAGTGCGCCGTGCGATAGATGCGCGTGTTGCTCTGGCGCATCTTGCGCGCCTCAGCATATTCAATCTTTCCTGTGTACTGCATTGCCGAAAGTTTCGCAGAGCGCGGCGGAGTGCGTCAAATTGCCGCCGCAAACCGGGACGGCCGCACCGCGAAACCTATAATGGATGAGGAGCCGGACAGGATTTTCGCATTTAACCCGGCATCCAAAGTCCGATTCGATTGAGGGATGCATGGCCGCACTAATTGAAGCTATTGAAGTGAAGCGCAAGATGTACTTTGAATTCGAGAACGCACCGTTCTACTGCATGGACGTGGAAGTCTCAACGCCGACGGCGCGCGGCGGACAAACACTGGTGCGGCTGAAGATGCGCAACCTGCTTACGCGCGCCGTATTCGACAAAACATTCAAGGCGAGCGACAAGTTCAAGGAGCCCGATCTGGAGACAGTGGAAGCCTCGTATCTGTATAGCGACGGCGATGGATCGTACTTTCTTGACCAGACCAGCTTTGAGACGCTCCAGTTGACCGAGGCGATGATGGGCGATGCGCTCGAGTTCCTGGTTGAGGGCGTGCTGATTCAACTGAACAAGTTCAATGGAAACCCCATTGGAATTGAACTTCCGGAGAAGGTGGAGCTGACGGTGAGTTATACCGAACCTGGCGCGCGCGGCGACACCAGCGGCAACGTAACCAAGCTGGCGCGGCTTGAGACAGGCCTTGAGATCAAGGCGCCGCTCTACATCCAGGAAGGCGAAAAGGTGAAGGTCTTCACCGAGACGCGCGAGTTTGCAGGACGGGCCTGAACTGCATAGATAGATTGAGAAGCCGCGAGTTACTAGCTCGCGCAAGTGTACAGGAGCACCTGCCTGTTAACACTACTGGGGCAAGTGGACCCAGTAGTGTTAACAGGCCTTCGTGCAATGCTATGCAATCGAATAGTCCATCCGTTCAAGGTCGGCCAGCATGGTTGGACCGGTTGGATACCATCCCATTTGCTTCCGCGTTTGCGCGCTTGAGGCCGCAATGTCAAGGCCGGCAAACATGCCAAGCCATCCGAAGTGAGCGGCCGCTTCTTCAGGAAGCAGGCTGACGACGGGCAGCTTCAAGCCCCGGCCGAGAACTTCAGCAATGGCCCGCATCGGCACGCCCTCTTCAGCCACGGCGTGATAGCGCGCGCCCGCCAGGGTCTTATCTGCCGCGTGTTTCTCAAACACAAGGCGGTAGAGGAGCGCCACGTCGAGGACGTGGGCCGCCGGCCAGCGGTTGAGCCCTTCGCCAATATATGCCGAGACGCCCTTTTCGCGGGCCACGGCGATCGCATAAGTGACGAGACCCTGCTTGTACGTGTTGTGGACCTGGGGAAGCCGCATGACCGATGCGTTTACGCCGCGCGCAGCCATGGCGGCCACGGCAACCTCTGAGGCCGCACGCGGTGCGCCGGCGTGAATGACGGCTTCATTCGATTCAAGGGCAAGCTGGCCGGGAACCGCGTTGGCTATGGCAGTGCCGGAGGTGACGATGAAAGGGCGGTCGGAACCGGCAAGCACAGAGCCGATGGCCTCAACGGCGCGCGTGTCGGTTTCGCAGTTTTCCTGGAACTTTGAAAAGTCGTGAATGAATGCGCAGTGGATGACGCCGTCGGACTGGCTTGCTCCCGAGCGCAGGCTATCCAAATCTTGAAGGTCGCCGCGATGCACCTCTGCCCCGGCCGCGAGCAGGGCCTTTGCGCCCGCGTCCGAGCGGGCCATGCCCAGCACCTGGTGGCCCGTTCCAATGAGTTGATGAACAACTTCCGATCCGATGAAGCCTGTGGCTCCGGTAACGAAGACGCGCATATTTTTCCCTCCCGATTTTTGCCGTGCACTAGTAAACTATACCGTACCGTTTACTTCTACACTCTACCGTACCGTTTACACTTGGTCAAGAGACGCTCATTCAAGTTCAAGAGAAAATAACAGATGGCACTGCGAGGCGATCGGCTCAGGGAACACATTCTTTACGCCGCCAAGGACGTGTTCCTTGAGATGGGATTCGAGCGCGCGTCGATGGATGCAATTTCTTCCCGTGCCGAAACCTCGAAACGCACGCTCTACGCGCATTTTGAGAGCAAAGAGAAGCTGTATCTGGCGATTATCGAGCTGGTGCGCACGCTATCGATGACAAAACTGAGGATGCCTGGCGATTACTCCAGCGACCCGGCGGAGGCGTTGACGCTTTTCTGCGGCCGGTATCTTGAGATTCTGCTTTACGCCCCTTCGATCAGGATGTGCCGCATGGGAATCGAGATAGCGGAACGGTTTCCAGAGGGGGCGGAACAGTACTTCGATGTAATTTTCTCAGCAATGAATGAACGCGTTAGCACTTACTTGAAGAAGGAATTTGGGCTGGGTGCGAAGACCAGCGCGGAAGCGGCGCAGAAGCTCATCGGCCAGATTCTTTATCCACGCTACCTGCGCGCTTTGTTTGGAGTGGACAAGCCGACCAAGAACATCCGCGAAGATGGCCCGGCTGCGGACTTTAACTTAAAGCCAATTCGCAAAGCCGTTGCCGAGTTACTCGATTCCCTGCCCCGCCGCGCTTGAGACGGCGCGACGAGCCAGGAGGCAGGGCTTAGTTTGGCGAAGGCTTTTCAACATGATCGACGACATAGAAATCCGCAGGCGCCTTGCGTAGCTCAAGTTTCAGCCCAAGTGCATCGAGGGACCGATCGAGCGCAGTGCCCTGTGGGTCGGCTGGTATGGTATCCGAAATATTTCCACTAGCCTGTGCTTTAGGTTGGGGTCTTCCTATCGCGTAATCGAGCGTAACCTGGTAGTATCCTTTGATTCCGGTCTCGTCGACAACTGGGTACTGCCCCGCCCCGTATGACCCCATATAGGCGGGCAATTGTCCCGCAAGTTCTTGCATCGACATCTTGCTTCTTTCCATATGCATGGTCATAGTTTCCGCATCGAACTTAGTTGTCGAGGTTCCACTTTTGCCCATGTTGGAGGAGGTGGAGCCATCCTTGTTCGTGACCTGCTTCATTTTTGTGTCTCCGAAGTAGCTCTCTCCGGCTTTTAGCGGCGCATCGATCTCTGCCTGTGTCGGATCTGGGGGCGATGGTTTTAACCTTGATCCGTGTTTGCCGACAACGAGCGCATAGACTTCCCCCTCCCTTTTCTCGACATGGAAGGCCAGGTTGAAGCGCTCTTTGAGAAGGTTCTGCAGCATAACCTCTATGTTGTCCCAGGATGATGCGCCTTCAGGGATCTTTGCCTCAATGTCGTAGTACTCGGAGTCCATCCATTCGGGGCCTGAGATCCTGGCCAATTTGGCTCTGTAGGCAAATGCGATGAGGAGTTTCAAATCCGTATGTGTGTATATGAAGCGCGACTGGTTGATGCGAAAGCCCATTTTTGCTGGATCGAACGGGGCGGCCGGCTTGATGGTTGCGACCTCAAAGGACAGCGTGGCGGGAGGCGGCGTGACGGGGGCCGGTGCGGCGGGGGCTGTTTGCGCGCCCGCACGGGCTCCTGTACAAAACAGTGCGATCGCAATCACGCATACGGAACAAAACTCCGCGGGAAGATGCCTTGAAGCACGTTTCATGAATATCCCTCTTTGCTTGGCAGTAGACGAGAACGCCCGCACGGGCCCACTTACAGTCTTTGACGCTGCTGCGATGATAAGGCTTTACCACTGAGTCACAGGAGAATGTGATGGCCAGTACAAATGCGCGTGATAACTCGGTGTTTGTGATTGCCGATGGACGCGGCGGCTTGGAGGGGCATGCCGCCTATTGTGGTGTTCTCGGAAGTTCCTGCAAGAATCGGCGAAAGACAACCGCAGTTATTTGATGGACTTCGGAGACAGCACACGATCTGCTTGTCTCCGGCGCGGCTATTCCACGGTGACGGATTTGGCGAGGTTTCTGGGCTGATCCACATCGCAGCCGCGGCGGACGGCGATGTAATAGGCGAGCAACTGCAGAGGCACAATCTCAACCAGCGGCGAGAGCAGCTCGAAAGCCGGTGGAATGTGGATAACTTGTTCCACCATGTCGCCAATGGAGTTATCGCCCTCGGTAGCTACGGCGATAACTCGGCCCGAGCGCGCAGTAACTTCCTGAATATTCGAGATGGTCTTCTCGTAGCGCAGGCGGGACGCGGGATCGTGTTCGTCGCGCGTGGCGATAACGACGACGGGGAGCGACTCGTCGATGAGCGCGTTAGGGCCATGCTTCATTTCGCCGGCCGGGTAGCCCTCGGCGTGAATGTAGGAGATTTCCTTGAGCTTGAGCGCACCCTCGAGAGCGATGGGGAAATGGATGCCGCGGCCGAGATAGAGAAAGTCGCGCGCATTGGCAAAGCTGGCCGCGAGCTGCTCGCACTGCGCGGAACGAGCGCGCAGCACTTCCTCGATTTTCGCGGGAATGCGGCTTAGCTCTTCAATCAGCGCCACGGAGCGATCTGCGTCAAGGCGGCCGCGAAGCTGGCCCAGCTTGAGTGCAAGAATAAACAGCGCCGTGAGCTGCGCGGTGAAAGCCTTGGTGGAGGCGACGCCGATTTCAGGGCCGGCGTGGGTGTAGATTGCGCCGTGCGCCTCGCGGGCAACCATGGCGTCAACCACGTTGCAAATGGCCACGGTCTTTGAGCCAAGCGAGATCATCTCGCGCTGGGCGGCGAGAGTATCTGCCGTTTCGCCAGATTGCGTGATGAGCAGGCCGAGGGCGTTGCGATCGGGGATGGGATTGCGATAGCGGTACTCGCTGGCGTAGTCCACATCGACGGGCAAGCGGGCCAGACGCTCGATCATGTATTTGCCGGCCAGCGCCGCATGCCAACTGGTGCCGCAGGCGGCGATGTTGATGCTTGAAGCTGCGGCCAGCTCCTCGTCGGCAATCTTCATCTCGCCCAGATAGACTTTACCGGAGTCGAGCGAGACGCGGCCCATTGTTGTGTCAGTAATGGCGCGCGGCTGCTCCCAGATTTCCTTGAGCATGAAGTGCTTGTAGCCGCCCTTTTCCGCCTGGATGGGGTCCCACTGGATGCGCGTGATGGCGCGGTGGATAGGGTTGCCGTCAAAGTCGGTCAGCTCGACGCCGGCCAGGGTGAGGATGGCCATGTCGCCATCGGCAAGAAAGTAGATATTGCGCGTGTGATGCAGCACGCCGGGCACATCGGAAGCGACAAAGGCCTCGCCCTCGCCAACACCGACGATGACCGGAGGACCGAAGCGCGCGACGACGATCTTATCCGGCTCGCGCGCGGAGAGCACGCCCAGGGCGAAGGCTCCCGTGAGCTGCTTGACGGAGCGGCGAACCGCATCTTCAAGAGAAAGGGGCTCGCCGGCTGCCTCGGCCAGCTTCTGCACTTCCTCAATCAGGTGCGCAATGATTTCAGTGTCGGTCTCGGTGACAAACTTGTGGCCCTTCTCGATGAGGTCGCGCTTTAGGTCGAGATAGTTTTCGACAATGCCGTTGTGGACAACGACAATGCGTCCCGTGCAATCGCGATGTGGATGGGCGTTCTCTTCAGTGGGACGGCCGTGCGTGGCCCAGCGCGTGTGGCCAATGCCGAAGGTGCCGTGCAAAGGATGTTCGCGCAGGACCTCTTCAAGATTGGCGAGCTTACCGGGAGCGCGCCGCACATCGAGCGTTGGGCTGGATGGAGAACCCACAGCGATGCCTGCCGAATCGTAGCCACGGTATTCGAGGCGCCTTAGCCCCTCGATGATGACAGGAACGACCTTTTTCTTTCCAACGTAACCGACAATCCCGCACATAGAGTGATTTTAATCGACAGTCCACTCAAAATGCTGTGCCACGAAGGTGGAGTGGCTCAAGACGTTTTGGGAATTGGGGAAAATCCTGAGGGAACGAGGGACGAGGGCGCAGGCGTGCTGGCTACGGGATGGGAGTTTCCTGACGCGTTGATGGCGAACAGTGTACCGTACATCTCGGCCACCACCGACTCGCCGTCCATCAAAGTGAACGGCGTAGTCGAGCCGTATGTCTAGTGCGGCGGGGCTTTGGAGCGTGAAGAATCGTATCCCGTGACCACCATTGAGGTGGCGGCCGCGGGCCGGCTGCGCAGAATTATTCTTCCAGTTTGTAGGTGAACTCTTCGATCACCGGGTTAGTGAGGACCTCGCGCGCAACCCGCTCCACCAGCGTACTGGCAGCGGCAGCGGCCAGGCCTGGATCGAGCGCTAGCTGGAAGTATTTGCCCTGGCGCACGGAGGTTACCTCGGCAAAGCCGATCTTGCGAAGAGCGTTGTGGATGGTTTGGCCCTGCGGGTCCAGGACCGATGTCTTCGGCGTGACATAGACATGTGCCTTCATTTCCGCGATTATATTAGTTCCGGCAGCCGGTTTTCAGTGACAGGCCCCGGAGATGCTGGCCGAAATTCTCCCATGTGCCGCACGGCTTTGCGCCGGCAGCGCAGGTTTCCCCAGCAGGAGGAGCAGAAAAGCAAGATGGTCAACTATCTGGAACTACCGATTGGCGAACGCGCCCCCGAGGTGTTTCGCGCCGTAATTGAAATTCCCAAGGATGGGACACAAAAGTTTGAATACGACAAGCAGCTGCATGTCTTCAAGCTGGACCGCAATCTGCACTCGCCGGTGCATTATCCGGGCGATTACGGATTTATTCCCTCAACTTTGAGCGACGACGGCGACCCGCTGGATGTGCTGGTGCTAGTGCCGGACCCGAGCTTTCCCGGCTGCGTGCAAGATGTTCGGCCGATTGGACTGATGGAGATGCTGGACCAGGGCACGCTCGACGAAAAAGTTCTTGCCGTAGGCAATAACAATCCGCGCTTCTCGAGCATCTGGAACTATACAGATATCTATCCGCACTTGCTGAAAGAGATCACCCACTTTTTTGCCATCTACAAAGATCTGGAAGGCAAGCGGGTTGAGATTAAGGGCTGGCACGACGCAGCCTACGCCCGCGACCGCGTGGTGCGCGCCGCCAAGCTGTTTGAGGACGGCAAAAAGCATCCAGGATCGAGGAAGAAAGCTGCGGTATAAGCGAAAACAGCCCCGAGGGCCGAGAAAAACGGACAGCTACTCTTCGGTGCTCAATCTTCAGTGATTACTGGTGCGACCTCAGACGAGGCTGCCGCGCGCATTGTCTTTTGCACAATCACCGTGAGCCAATAAAGTGCGAGACCAAGCAAGCCGACAGCGGCTGCAAAGGCCAGGGCCGAGACGGTTCCCACCAGCTTTTCGCCACGCGAGACCCAGAGCGCATACCCGATGAGCAGGGCTGGTCCCACGCCCAGCAGGCAGGCAAAAGGAAAGCTGCCTGCCTGGAAAGGCCTTTCGAGCCGTGGCTCGCGGATGCGCAGAATGGCCAGGGCCGCGAACTCGAGTAGCAGGCTCGATCCGTAGAGGATGAGGTCAATGGAGATAAGCCGCTCGAACGGCAGCTTGACGGCCAGCGCCCAGGCCACCGCGCAGAGCAGGATGCTGACCCAGGGCACGCCGTAGCGATTGCGCCGGGCCAGCGCCGCAGGCAGCAGGCCATCCTGCGCCATCACCATGGGCAGCCGCGTGTAGCTCATGCTGAGCGCGTTGAACATGCCCACGCCATTGATGCATCCCCCGGCAACAACGGCCAGGGCTAGCGCTGCGCCGCCGAATCCCGCGCCGCCGATCTGGCGGGCAGCGTCGGCCCAATCGCCGGTTGAAAAGCTTTGCGAGGAGATGCCGGCCAGCGCCATGGCCGCAAGCGGCAGAATGTAAGTAATGGCCGTTAGAATGGCGGCGGCCACCATGGCGCGCGGATAGTTGCGCTGCGGATTCTCAACCTCCTGCGCGACGGTGGACGCGTTGTCCCAGCCCATGTAGTTCCACATGGCCACAAGCACGGCGGTTGAGAACGCAGTGCCGGCGCCAATGCCGGCAACGGGCGAGCCTGCGGCGCTGGTCCACTGCACGTGAGGATGCAGCAGGAGCGCCCTGGAAAAGCCGATGAGCACAAAGATCGCGAAGGGCGCGAGCAAGAGCGCAAACAGCCCGATGGAGCCGTTGCCCACGGCGGGCGCTCCACGCAAATTCCACAAGCTGCAGAGCAGGACCACGGCTAAAGACCACAGGTAGGCGCGGCCACCGGCAGTGAGCGCGGGCGAGAATTTGCCGAGATACAGAACGAAGATCGACGGATAAAGAGCCATGTCAAAGATGCTGGCCGCCAGCGAAAGCCAGCTCTCCTGGTAGCCCCAAAAGGGACCCATGGCGCGCCGCACCCAAACGTAAAAGCCGCCTTCGGCGGGAATAGCGGAGGCAAGTTCGCCGATCATCAGCGCAGTGGGCAGGCTCCAGAAGACCGGCAGCAACAGAAGAATAGCGATAGCCCAGCCGTAGCCCGCGCCGCCCAGAATGTCCTCAATGCCGTAAGGCCCGCCCGACACCATGAAATAGGTGGCGGCGATCAGCGGCAGAAGACTCATCTTGCCAGACACGCTGCGAGGCGCGTGAGCTGGCGCGGCTTTTCGAGCGGAGAACATGATTGTGAATCTATCGCAGAACCAGGCTTTTCGGCCGGCCTATTGCCAAGAAAAACGGCGGTGCGCAATATCCGCTATAATGCGTGGAGACCCGGAGAGATGGCCGAGTGGCTGAAGGCGGCGGTTTGCTAAACCGTTATAGGGTCAAAAGCTCTATCGGGGGTTCGAATCCCCCTCTCTCCGCCATATACAGAATATTCCCTTCAAACCAAAGCCCCGCTCCTTAACTCATTAAGAATCAGCGGGCGTCTTTCGGGCGTATCGTCCATGCAGAACGATCAGA
>Ga0302320_10007846_pt1 | contig 23402 bp, 19 predicted proteins | sample Bog_T0_3_FD_202130 | JGI IMG/M metagenome (GOLD analysis project Ga0302320, IMG submission 202130) | Peat permafrost microbial communities from Stordalen Mire near Abisko, Sweden - Bog_T0_3 | ecosystem: Environmental > Terrestrial > Soil > Wetlands > Peat | place: Sweden: Abisko, Stordalen Mire... | reverse complement strand
CGGGTTCAAGCTGAACGAAATTTACACCCTGTTCCCGTCCGGCCCCGCCAAGGGCGCCTGCAAACTCGCCGGCCTGCCAAAGCCCACGGGCTGCGTCTAGGGGTTTATTCGCATTGCGGCAGGATAGGTCAATCTGTCGTATTGAGGGATGTTTCGACGAACGCGGACGAGGATCGGGAGAGCGCGAAGAGCGCTGGAGCGTAGTGGATGGGAGCTTCAGGAAAAGTTTATCTGGTTGGAGCCGGGCCCGGTCATCCTGAGCTCTTGACGATCAAAGCGGCAAACCTGATCAAGGCAGCGGATGTCATCGTCTATGACCGGCTGATTCAGGAGGATGTGTTGGCCCTGGCCAAGCCCACCGCAGAACGCATTTACATGGGCAAACCAGTTGGGCGGCACGACTCTCGCCAAGATGAAGTCAACGAGTTGCTCGTGCATAAAGCGCACGAGGGTAAGATGGTGGTCCGCCTGAAGGGCGGAGATCCATTCCTGTTTGGCCGGGGCGGCGAAGAGGCGGAATACCTAGCGGAACACGGCGTGAGTTTTGACATTATTCCAGGGATATCTTCGGCTCTTTCGGCGCCACTCAGCGCCGGAATCCCGGTTACGCATCGCGACTTCTCGTCAGCCGTAGCCATTGTGACCGGCCATTTTCGCGATGGCGACGATGGCGAGGTTGATTTTGGCGCGCTCAGCAAGATTCCGACCGTGGTCTTCCTGATGGGCGTACACGCGGTCGAGCACATCGCTACGCGCTTGATCGCCGCTGGACGCGATGCAAGTACGCCTGCCGCCATGATCCAGATGGCGTTCTGGCACGGCGACCAGACGGTTGTCGGAACTCTAAGCACGATTGCCGAAGAGGCAAAACGGTGTGGAGTAAAAGCCCCCGCGACCCTGGTGATCGGCGAAGTGGTCAAGGTCCGCGAAAAGCTTCAGAAGGCAGAGCGCGAACTGCAGCGTCATGGCGTCTCGGATGCCCGCTTCGCGCCAGGTCCTTCGCCGCAGGAACTATTCCGTCTGGCTACCGCCGGAGTTGGAGGTCAGTTGCTCGGGTGGGCCGTTACCGCAGGAGTCTTCGAAGCGTTGGAGCGTCCCAAAACGGTGTACAACCTCGCCCTGCAACTCCATGCGAACGCGGAAGCGCTGAATGAGGTCATGCAGGCGCTGGTGGCCCTGGGACTGGTGGAAGCGCGGCCGGAGGGGTACCGGAACCTTGAACTGGCGTCGCTTTATTTGCGGCGCAATTCGCCTCAGTCGCTCGTTCCGGCGCTGATGTACGAAGTAGGTGGAAGTTTCGACATGAACTCGCTGGACCGTTTTGTGACCAGCGGGGAAAAGACCATGCGTCCGAACCATGCGGCCCTCGATTATCACGCACGCGAGTCAATGGCGCGCTATGCGGCACCGGCCGTGCTAGACCGCGTTGACCTTAACGGCCGTGAAAGCGTACTGGTCGCCGGTTGGGGCGGGGCGATCTATTCGGAGTTGATTGCAGACCGCTGGCCAGGGGTACGGGTGTCGGCTATCAATCCCGCGTTGGGAGAGGCGTTGCCTGAGCGGAAGTTCGATGCCGTGATCATCTCCGGCCTGCTGGGTTCGGCTCCGCGCGAGGAATGCGAGAGAGTCGTGTGTCAGGCTGCTTCCCAACTCATTCCCGGCGGCTTGCTGCTGGTGCAGGACGATCTGCTTTCCGTGGGTGCCAGCGTGGCTCCGGAAGTAGCTTTGGCAAGACTGGCGCGACGGATTACGAATGGCAACAATGCGGAATGGTCGGTCGAGCGGGTTTCGGCTCTGCTGGAAAGGTTCGGGCTGCAAGTTGGCTCCGACCCGCTCCCAGGCGTTGGCACGTTGATCAAGAGCGTTAACCTTAATTCGAATTTACAAAAAGCGTGTGTCGTCCAAACGGACGCGGCATTCACTCATCAAGAAGAGGCACTTATATGACTGAACTTTCAGTAGAGACGATTGCGGAAGAAATGTACCAAATGGTGGCCGAATGCGAAGGCAAACGGAATCTGAAACCGGGCGACCTGATTAAAGCAATGACCGCGAAGCACGGCGATGCGTGTTCAAAGGAACTATCCAAGCTGGCGATCCGGCAACTGATCGAGTCCAGCCGCTGCGTCTACTCCTATCTGGGCGGCTCTTATATCCAAATACCCAAGCCGGAGAACACGCAAGCCTGAATTGGTTCGGAGACCGGGAATGAAGGGCGGCTCAAACACGCCGAGGCTAGTGATTGCAGGGCTGGCTGGCGACTCCGGGAAATCGCTCGTCTCCATGGCTCTGCTTCGCGTGCTGCACGGAGCGGGACTCGAGGTGCGCGCCTTCAAGAAGGGCCCCGATTACATTGATGCCGCTTGGCTCTCGTGGGCTTGCGCCGCGCCTGCAAGAAACCTCGATAGCTGGATGATGGGCTTCGAAGGCGCGGTGCGCTCATTTGCCAGCCACGCATCCGAAGATGGATTCAACCTGGTCGAGGGAAATCGCGGACTGTTTGACGGCGTTGATATTGCAGGAACTCACAGTACCGCCGAGCTTGCCAAAGCGATTCAGGCCCCGGTTCTGCTGGTTATGGACGTCACGAAGATGACCCGTACCGCGGCGGCGGTTGTGATGGGTTGCCAGCACCTTGATCCCGATGTGCGGATCGTCGGCGTGATTCTGAACCACGTAAACGGCAAGCGCCATGAAATGGTGATCCGCGAGGCGATTGAGACGTTCTGTGGAATTCCCGTCGTTGGCGTCATCCCAAACCTGCAGAGGGAGGCTCTGCCGGAACGTCATCTCGGGCTTGTTACCCCCGAAGATCATCCATGCATCGCCGCCTTGCATTCGATACTGGATCAGGTCGCGTCAAAGCTTGACCTCGTGATGATTAAGCAGATTGCGAATGACGTAGCCGCTCTTCCTGCGCTGCCTGCAGTGCGCGTCGCGGAAGCCGCGTGCGTGGGCGACGACGCAACCGGTGTGAGAGTCGCGGTTGTACGTGATGCAGCGTTCAGTTTTTATTACGAAGAGAACATTGAAGCCTTGCGGCAGGCCGGTGCAGAGGTCGTGTTCGTCTCCGCGCTACACTCAAACGCGCTGCCTGAAGATATCGATGCGGTTTACATCGGAGGCGGCTTTCCCGAGGTTCATGCCGCCGCGCTTGAGGCCAACGTAGGCTTTCGAGATTCCCTGGCGGAAGCCGCTCATCGGGAATTGCCGATCTACGCCGAATGCGGCGGCCTCATGTTGCTCTCGCGCTCGATCCAGTGGAATGGAAATCGCTACCAGATGGCGAATGTCTTGCCGTTTGACATAGAGACGAGCAGCAAGCCACAGGGCCATGGCTATGTCGAATTGCATGTCGATACTATCAATCCGTATTACCCGGTTGGAACTGTTTTGCGGGGGCACGAATTTCATTACTCGCGCATCGCTCCGCAAGCGGAGTTGCCGGACAGCGCCTGCGTGGTTTGCCGCGGAGTGGGAGTTTCCGGGGGACGGGACGGATTAATTGCCAGGAATGTCTGGGCAAGTTACACGCATGTTCATGCTGCAGCGACCCCGGAATGGGTAAAAGGAATTATGAACCTCGCGCGACAGCACCGTGCCAGCGAGGGGCAATTGCTGAGTCTGGCCAACGCAGGGAGGAATCCATGACGGCTTTCGTTTTTTTTCTGATGTATGCAGGAATGTTGGTGTTTCTGATCGGATGTATCCGCCGCGTGTTGCAGTACACACGCACGCCACTGCATCTTCGCTGGGAGTTGTATCCCGTAGCGCATGAATCGCCGGAACGCGTGCAACATGGCGGCTCCTATTTTGAGGAAAGCGAGTGGTGGAAGAAAGACCAACACTCCAACCTCGCTGGAGAATTAAGCTTCATGATCCCGGAGATGCTTTTCCTGAGAGGGCTGTGGGAGTTCAACCGTAAGCTCTGGTATCGCTCGTTCCCTTTTCATTTCGGACTCTATCTATTGATTGGTGCTGCCATCCTTAGCGGGGTCGGTGCCATTCTCGGCGGCTTCGCCTTCGGGGCAGCACTGTTTGCAATCGCTCGCCTCTGTGCCTGGAGCGGGCTTGCGCTGACGACCGTTGGTGGCGCTGCATTGTTCTGGCGCAGGCTCACCGATCCGGAATTGCGCAACTATACCGGACTCGGCGACCTGGTGAATGTTGGAGCTTTCGCTCTGGCTTGCGCGCTGGTGATCTTTGGCAAGCTTGCCGGTGGCATGGTGCCGATAGGAGCCTTTGCGCGCGCGCTGCTCACCTTCGATACCTCGGTGAAATTGCCCGTCATGGTAGCTGCTGGGCTCATGCTGGGTTCCGTGATCGTCGGCTACATTCCATACACGCACATGGCGCACTTTGTAGCGAAGTATTTTACTTATCACGAGGTGCGCTGGGACGACGCTCCTAATAACGCCAAGATTGCAGCCAAGGTTGCCGAGTACCTGACGTACCGTCCCACTTGGCTAGCCCCGCACATCGGCGGCGATGGAGTGAAGACCTGGGCGGATGTGGCAACGACGAATCCAACCGCGGCTCCCGAGGTGCATAAATGAAAGACGTAGATATCCGCGATATTTCGCGACGAAATCCGGAGCCACTGGTTCTGCCGCAGATGAACGAATTGAAGCCCTTACCTGCCCAACTCGGCGGAGGCGACGGTCCCGCGTTCACTCCTCTCAGCGCGCAAACCGTGGAGAAGTGCGAGTGCGGACTGGATGGTACTTGCGCACTGAACCTTCCCAAACCGAAGTCACGCGAGGAAGAAGAGGTTCTGGTAAACAAATTCCTCGCTGGCGTCGAAAAGCTTTTCACGAAAGAGAACAACTGGACCTTCCTGCAGCCGCTGCTATTGACGATGGAGAGCTGCACGCGTTGCCAGACCTGTTCCGATTCCTGTCATATCTACGAGGCGAGCGGCCGCAACGAAATGTACCGACCCACCTTCCGCACCGAAATTCTTCGCCGCATCTATTTCAAGCACATCAAGGGTGGCGGAGTGCTCTCGCGTTTGCAGCACGGAGACATTGAACTGAACTGGCCGATGGTGGCCCGTCTCGCCGAGCTGGCTTACCGCTGCAATCTTTGCCGGCGCTGCGCGCAGACCTGTCCTATTGGCGCGGACAATGCCCTGGTGGCGCACGAGCTGCGCAAAATATTCAGCATGGAGATGGGCATCGCGGCCAAGGAGATCCACGAGAACGGTTCCATGAAGCAGTTGAAGACCGGCTCCTCCACCGGCATGAACCCGGCGGCGGTGAAGGACAATATCGAGTTCATCGACGAGGAGATGAGCGAAAAGACCGGCATCGAGACCCATACGCCATGGGATGTGGAAGGCGCGGAATACCTGGTGTTGCATAACGCCGGCGAAATCCTCGCATGGCCGGAAAATCCCGGCGCGTTTGCCACGATTTTGAATGCCGCCGGCGTGAGCTGGACAATGTCTTCGGAGCTGGTTGGCTACGATTCCATCAATTACGGTCTTTGGTACGACGATGCCCAGTTTGCGCGCGTCGCCCTGAAACACGTGGGGGCCGCGAAGAACCTGAAAGTAAAAAAGATTCTGATCGGCGAGTGCGGGCACGCACACAAAGCGCTTTGCGTCATTGCCGACCGCTTGATGGGCGAACTGAATATCCCGCGCGTAAGTTCCATGAGCGTTCTGCGCGACATTGTGGCGAGCGGCAAACTCGATCTCGATCCCTCGCGCAACAACTTCCCGGTTACGCTGCACGACCCTTGCAACATGGTGCGGCTGATGGGCGTGGTGGAACCGCAGCGTGAAATCCTGCGCCGGATCGCTCCTCAATTCCGCGAAATGGAGCCGCACGGCGTTAACAACTATTGCTGCGGCGGCGGCAGCGGCTTTGCCATCATGTCGCCCAATAATTTCAGCGACTGGCGCTTCCAGATCTCCGGGCGCAAGAAGCTGGAGCAGGTTTTGACTGCCTTTGGCGATTGTCTCGATCCTGCAATCCCCAAGTATGTGTGCGCTCCCTGCAGCAATTGCAAGGGCCAGATGCGCGACTTGTTCGCCTATTGGAACCTCTGGGACAAGCATCAGATTCTGTACGGCGGTCTGGTTGAGTTGATTGTCAATGCGATGACCAAGGTAAAGCCTGGTTTTGTGGAGTGGGCGTGGCATTGATCAGGGGACGGCATGAATCAACGTCGCCCTTCCGCTGGCAGAACCAGGCTCCAAGGCCCCGCGGTAAAATGTTCGGATAACTCCGGGGCCACATGGAGTTGGAGGTTTGATGGCGGCGCTATTTCCAATGTTTTTGAGGCTTGAAGGTCGCAAGTGCGTAGTGGTGGGTGCCGGAACAATCGCAACTCAGAAGCTTAAGAGTTTGCAGGACTGTGCCGCCGACGTGCAGGTGATCGCGCCTGAGGCGAGCCCCGAAATTCAGGCGCTTGTACGCGGCGGCCGCATCACATGGACCCAGGCAGAATTCAAGGTTGAGCACCTTGCGGGCGCGTTGCTGGTGATCGCCGCAACGGGGAATCCCGTGGTGAATGAGCTGGTGTACCGGGCCGCTCAAGAGCAAGGCATTCTTTGCAATGCGGTCGACGAACCGGACAGGTGTGACTTCTATTATCCTTCGGTCGTCAGGCAGGGCGATCTGCAAATTGCGATCTCGACGGCAGGCAAAAGTCCGGCGCTCGCGCAGAGAATTCGTAAGGAGCTGGAAGCGCAATTCGATTCGAGTTACATCGTCTGGCTAAACTGGCTGGGCACGGTTCGTGAGATGTTCTTTAAACGCGACGTGGATGCCGGACTACGCAACAAGACTCTGCATCAGATGGCTAGCCGCAAGGTCTACGAGCGCTTCAAGGCTTCGAGCAAGAGGAGAGTTCAGGCAGAACGCCTTGAATAGGGCGTACCCATGATCGCCTACTTACAATTCGGCAGTAGTTTGGCCGTTTGGATGGTGAATTGGCAGAATGCTCCGGCGATGCCTTCCGGCTTCTGCCCGGCCAGATAGACGAGCGAGAAGTTTCGAAGAATTCGCAATCCCTCGATTTTTGCCGTAGCGATTTTCCCCAGTGGAAGCCTGGGCAGAATCGCCGCCCGGGTCACGAATCCGATGCCCAAGCCTGCCTCGACGCTTGAGATAATGGCCTCGCTGGAATCCAGCTCCATGACCACTTCCAGATCGTTTGTCTTCAGTCCAACCTTTTCCAGCGCCGCTTCCAACACCCTACGGGTTCCCGAACCCTGTTCGCGCAAAAGAAAGGGCGCACCCTTCAGATCCTGAATGGTCAAGGATTTACGATTCTTCCAGGGGTGATTTGCGGGAAAAAGCAACATCAGCTCGTCTTCCAGAAAGGGTTCAAGACGCACGTCTTTAGTCATTGCCGGGCCTTCGATCAGACCGATAGCGATCTCCCCCTTGATCAACCACTCGACCACTTCCTCGGTGTTACCGCTGCGGATCTGCAACTGCACCTTCGGATTTTCGCGTTGGAAGCATCCGAGCATTGGCGGCAACACGTATTGCGCGATGCTGGTGGAGGCCCCGGCGCGCAAAAAACCCGAGTGCTCGCCATTCAAAGCGGCAAGTTCCTCCTGTGCCAACGCAATAATTCCCGCTACCTCGACTGCTCGCTTCTTGAGTATCCGCCCCGCAGGAGTGAGCACCACCCGCCCGCCCGTGCGATCCAACAATTGAACGCTCAGTTCGCCTTCGAGAGCATGAACCTGTTGGGTTACGGCAGGCTGGCTCATGTGTAGTTCTTCGGCCGCGCGGCGAAAGCTCAAGTGATCGCAAACCGAACGGAATACCTTCAGCCGGAAGTTTTCCATTGGGGACTCTGGAACCTCTTGGAAACTATTCTATTCAAAAGGATGCACCGTCCGTCGTGACCTTCATCACAGTTGCTGCGTTAAGCGCGACAACGCCCGGAGTTCTGGGCAGGTTGTCGTCGTTGAGTTAGGCCGGGGCCACAAACCATGGCGCGATGGCCGAATGCCATTGACTTTTCCTCTATGCTCTAGTTAGCTAATTCTGTAACCCCAAAATAATTGTTCGGCAATTACCGGGCCCGAAGTGTGTCTGTTGCTGGCAATTCCAGCCGCAGAGTCTGGATCGGCTTTACGGTAAATGTGTTTAGAGGAGACTTAGCATGGCGAAGGTTTCGGATCCCATAAAGATAGCGTCCATGGTCGTTAAGAACCGGATTGCGACTGCCCCTTGTTTTACCAACACGGCTTCGGAATCGACCTATGTGAATCCGCTTGTTCTTGAGGGATACCGGCAGATAGCGCAAGGGGGAGCGGGGCTGGTTATTACTGAAGCCGCCTGTGTTCACCCCAGGGGACGCGGCAGTTTCGCGCGCCGGCTTGGCAATATGAGCGACCTCAATTTGGCGGGACTGGAAGAGTTGGCCTACACCATCAAGCGCGAGGGTGCCAGCGCCTGCCTGCAGCTTCAACATGCCAGACTTATCGCCCATGAGGGGTCCGACAATGTGGTTAAGGGCGGCGGGCAGGAGATTGCCTTCCTCGATTTATCCGATGACCAGATAGAAGAGACGATCGTGGCCTATGCTCAAGGCGCATTGCGTGCCAAGAAGGCAGGCTTTGACGCAGTCGAGGTTCATGCCTGCCATGGTTGTTTGATGCAGCAGTTTATGTCTCCCCGAGCCAACAAACGAAAAGATAAGTGGAACGATCTGACGCTATTCCCTACCAGGGCAATCAAGGCCATCAAGGAAGCGGTGGGCAAGGAATTTCCCGTTCTTTGGCGTATCAGCGCCGAAGAGGGAGCTCCCGGCGGTTTTACGCTCGAGGATACCCTGAAGTATCGCTTGCCTGCTTTTGAGCAGGCGGGGATCGACGCGATTCATGTATCCACCGGTAGCCGGAGCAGCCTGAGAGCGACCGCCATGGAAGTGCCGCCGCTGTACGACTATATGGGGACCATCATGCCCCAGGCCCGGGCGGTAAAAGAGCAGACTAAACTCCCGGTGATTGCAGTGGGGAAAGTTATGTTGCCGCACATGGTGAACTCCATCATCGAGCGGGGTTGGGCGGATATGGTCGCCTTGGGAAGGGCTTTAATAGTCGATCCCGACTTCCCCAACAAAATGCTCCAGGGCCGCGAAGAGGAAATCAGGCTGTGCATAGGGTGCAGTTATTGCTATACGCGCACCTGCTTTGAAAACGTATCGCTACGCTGTTCGATCAATCCCGCACGGGGAAGGGAATTGACGATGGACGACGTGTTACGCCCATCCGAAACCAAGCGCAAGATAGTTGTTGTGGGTGGTGGCCCCGCTGGAGCGGAGGCTGCCCGTCTGTTGTCCCTGAAAGGCAACCAGGTAATCCTGATGGAGAAAGAGGGGATGCTTGGCGGGACTTTGTTCCATGCGGGATCTCTGAAAAGGCTATACACGAAGGATCTGCAACACCTTGCCAAGTTCCAGAATGCCGAATTGTCAAGGCTCGGGGTCGAGATAAGACTAAACGCCGATGTTACGGCTGCAAAGCTAAAGGCGATTGATCCCGATGTCGTGATCATTGCGACCGGAAGTAAGTACGGCAAGCCAGAGTACTTAGCCGGTGACACCGCCGCGGTGACGCTTGACGAGTACTTGAAATCCGAGAAACCAATCGGAGAGCGCGTGATCGTGCTAGGCGGAAGGGATGGCGCCGAAGTCTCGGTTTCGCTGGCTCGCGAGGGGAAAAAAGTAACGCTGGTTCATGGTGAGAGTTCCGGCAGTCTGGGTGAGGCCGCTTATATTCACGACCCACTAAGGAAGGATTACTTGAAGGACTATCTGTCAACCGAGCAGAACCTGCAAGTACTTACCGATGCCAAGCTCATAAAGACAGAGAATCAAGAAGCGCATATCGACACCGCCGAGGGAATAAAGGTAGTCGGTTACGACTGCATCATCGTTGCGCTGGAGCGGCATTCGGATAGGCAACTCGAAAGCCAACTCGAAGGCCTGGGTGCCAAGGTCTTCTGGATCGGCGATTGTGTCCGTCCCGGGTCGGTGGTCGGAGCCATAGACGATGCATGGTTTGTTGCCAGGAGGCTATCGCTGCCGACCGCGAAAGCTTCCGGCGTTGGTGCGTAACTGGGCGGGGTACGCAGAGTGCCCTCATAAGCAGTGACTCCGCAGGAGCAGTGAGCATGTCGACGACCCAAATATCTTCAGCAGGCTTTTCCGGGGAACCTTTACTCGTTTCGGAAAAACCCTTGTCTACTAGAGCCGCGATAGTCTTCCTTCTTATCTTCATTGCAGCCTACGAAACCAATGCCATGGACCGGCAAGTTTTTCCGATGATGCTCCCGTGGATTGCCAAGTCCTACCACTTCGACCTCAAGACTGCCGGGTCTCTATCCACAATATTTACGCTGGGTTTGTGCATAGCTGGAATACCTACCGGATACCTGATTGACCGCTGGAATCGCAAAATAACGTTGTTGATCGGAATGGTTATCTATTCTCTCGCGACCCTTGCAACCGTTTTTGCGATTGGCTTCGCGGACATGCTGTTCTACAGGGCTACATTAGGTTTCGGTGAAGCCATGCAGCAAGCCGTTCTTTTTGCCGCGGCAAGCAGTTTCTTCTACAAGAATAAGGCCATGGTAACCGGAACCATCCAGGTTGGGTTCGGGGTTGGAGGCGCCGTAGCGCCCTATCTCGCTACCCTGATGGTGGTCAAAACAAATAATTGGCACATCCCCTTTGTTTGTTTCTGTTTTATTGGTCTCTTCATGGCCTTCATCGTCTGGTGGGTGGTTCCCAAGGCGTTTACTGAAAATAAGGGCCCCGTCGAGAAAGGTAAAGCAGCGGAACTGATGGTGTCGAATATTCCCGAAAAGTTCTGGAACCGTAACTCAATTCTATGCACCATATCAATCCCTTTCACCGGCTGCATGATGTTCGGCTATATGGGGCTGTATCCGATGTTTCTGATTCGACAACTCCATTTCGCGCCCAAGGTAGCCGCTGCCGCGGTTAGCATTTATGGCATTGGTTGTATGTTTGGCATCTTAGGCGGATGGATTGGCGATCGCTTCTCGACGCGCTGGACCATCTTTGGCTCCTATTGCGCGGTGATAGCTACAACCTATCTGCTGTTTAACGTAGCGACGCTGCCCTGGGAACATAACGTATTGAGCTTCTTGCAGGGATTGATCGCCAGCAGCACCTTGTATCCGAACAATTGCGCTCTTCTACAAAAAAGCGTTCGGCCGCAAATGATTGGTCGAGCTACGGGACTCTTTCAGGTGTGCCACTATGCCGGTGGTACAGTCGCCGGATTCTTGTTCGGCTGGCTTATCACGAAACTAGGATGGCATACGGCCAGTCTGATTCAAGAATCCATGTTCCCGATCATGGGACTTATCGCCATGTGTTTGATCAAAGACAGTCAACTCTTTTCGCATAAGAAGCCCAAGGTCGAAGCCGCCGTCTAACAAGTAACTGGGGGACTGTTATGAAGGTAAAAGTCTTTCCGTGTCGCTCATTTTGTCTCGCCATTACGATGTTGCTGCTATCTTTCGCAACCCTACAGGCTCAGGAAATGAAAGTCTTCAGCGTTAATGGAGTCAAAGACGTTCTGGTAAAGCTGGGCGCGGAGTTTCAAACCGCGACTGGCACCCAGGTGCAATTTACCTTCGGTACCATCGGTGCTCTTGAGGAAAAGATGCGTGCCGGAGACATGCCGGACGTGCTCGTCGCGATCTCGCCGGCGATCGCCAAGGCAGAACAACAAGGGGCGACGGTTGCAGGCAGCAGCATTGAAGTTGGCCGAACTGGTATGGGCATCGCCGTAAAGGCAGGTACGGTTGTGCCGGATGTCTCGACGCTACCAGCCTTCCGAAATGCTCTGCTGAAAGCTACGTCGTTGGCTTATTCCGATCCGAAAACGGGTGCAGCAAGCGGCGTAGCTTTCGCCAAGGCGCTCACTCAGATGGGAATTGCCGAACAAGTAAGGGACAAGAGCGTACTCGTAGCGGGCGGATCCGTCGGAGAACTGGTCGCTCAAGGACGGGTTGAGATCGGCATCCAACAAATCACGGAGCTTCTTCCGGTGAAGGGAATTGTCCTGGTTGGCCCGCTCCCACCGGAAGTGCAAAGCGTGACCGTGTACCAGGCCGCGATCCTTCGTCAGGCTGCGAAACCGCAACTTGCCGCCAGTTTTGTTCAGTTCATTACCGGCTCAGAGGTAGCTAAGAGGTTCGCCGAGGCTGGATTCGGACGTTACTGAAAAATCAAGCGGCCACGATCAGTGTCGTAACCCCAACACTGCGTGGCCGCTTCTGTTTGTACCACTCGCGAAGTGCGTCGCATTCTCTGCTAGCGGACGGAGGCTCGAGGGAGCGGAACGTCGAACTGGCGCATCTTGTAGAGCAGTGCCTTGTAGCTTATCTGCAGCAGGTTCGCGGCTGCCTTGCGTTTTCCCTTTGTCTGGCGAAGGGCCTCGGCAATGGCTACCATTTCCGCGTCGTATTTCACGGCGCGTGAGATTGACTTGAGTCCCCTGCTGATCTCCGTATGGCTTTCGCCGCTGCTGATCTCCGCAATGGCGGATTCCTCGTCGGCAAGCACAAGATAGCGGTTGACGAAGTGCAGCAACTCGCGGGCATTTCCCGGCCAAGCGTACGACAGGCAAGCGTCCATTAAACGGGGGGTAATGGGTGGCACCCCTTCGGCATCGCCGTTCGTATGGCGACGAACGAACTCGCGCAGCAGAATAGGAATTTCTTCGCGGCGCTCGCGAAGCGGCGGTAGCCGCAGGGAGAGCCCATTCAGCCTGTAATACAAGTCGGAGCGAAGCTTCTTGCTAGCGATGGCTTCCTGCACGTTGATATTTGTCGCTGAGATTACGCGCACATCCACCTTGGTTACGGACCGTCCTCCTAGCCTGGAGTACTCACGGTCTTGTAGCACCTGAAGCAGCTTTGCCTGCAGCGCGGACGGCATCTCTCCAATTTCGTCCAGGAAGATGGTTCCACCGTTGCATTGCTCGAATTTGCCGGGCTTTGACTTGACGGCTCCAGTGAAGGCGCCAGCCTCATATCCGAAAAGCTCGCTCTCCAGCAGGTCGCCCGGAACAGCCGCACAATTGACCTTCAAAAGCGGCTTATGAGCCCGCGAAGACCGGTTGTGGATAAACGCGGCCAATACATCTTTACCGGTGCCCGTTTCTCCCAATAGGAGCACGGGAATGTCGGCTTCAGCAACGGTGGCTGCTTGCCAGGTCACCTTTTGCATTGCTGGGCTGGAGCAGACCATGAATACGCCGTTGGGAAGTTCGACGACATCTTCGTCTTGTTTTCCCGCCGCGGGCAACTTGGCAGGCTTAGGATTGGAACGCACCAAAACTGGTTTCGCAGCCGGACTTGGCGGAGCAAAAAAAAGCTCTGCCTGCAAGCGATCCATAACGGACAAAAGATCGGACTCCGTAAATGGCTTCAGCAGGTAGTCTCGGGCTCCCAACTGCATGGAGCGCACCAAGCTGTGAATTTCCGTAGTGCAGGAGATCATGGCAACCGGGCAAACTAGGCCCGCGCTACGCAAGCTCTCAAGCGTCTTCAGCCCGTCCATGCCGGGCATGGTTATGTCAAGCAAGAGAACGTCTGGGCAGTATCCGGCATCTGCGCGTACGCGCCGGACTGCTTCCTCTCCGCTGGTTACTGTCTCAACCTGATAAGAGTTTTGTTCGAGAACCGTTCGAATGTACTGCAGCATCTTCGGTTCATCATCGACAACAAGGATAGATTTCTTCCCCCGTACCATAGACTTTCCCCTCAATGAGACAGAGTCTCGCAATAATTCAAGTGTTAGGGCCCATACTGTGTTTGCTGGTGGCAGATCCCGCCAAATTCGTTTAGCTGTCTTCGGTGAGCCCGCGAACCGACGAATCAGAACGCGAACGAAAGGGCCAAAACTCAAGCCGGGCGATCCTGGGGGAGTATTCGCGGCTTGCCCGATTCGGGACGCGTTCAGTTTTGGAATACTGTGAGGATAGTAGGGTTCATATTGGCCCTAGGTCAAGCAAAAAATCTGTTTCAGTTCAACATCGAACGTAACTTGACTTAGTTACCTGGCAAAAAACTAGAAGACGGTGCGAGCACCGGGCGCATTGACCCTTGCAAGTGGAAAATCTTTTCCACTTTTCTGGTTTGGAATCGGTTGCCGAAAAAAACGTGCGTAGACGTATATAACTACTGATATATTAGCAACTTCCAAGCATTTTGGTCTCGTCCACAGATGCATTCGGAGGGAAATAAGGTTCCTTAACGCTTCTCCTGTAATTTCGTTTTCTGAGGATAGATGCGGCTTTCGGCTTGTGGAATTGCCATTCTTCCGTGATTCGTAAGATATTTCGGCGATTTTTTGTGCATTGGAACTCTCGTTGCTCATGAAATTACCAGAGGTTTCAATGCAGACCAAGCATTCGGCGGGGATAGGGTTCGGCGCTCCGCAGACTGGACCTGCGGATTCTGTAGCGCTGGAAGGAAATAGTTCGGCGGCCAAGCAATTGCGCGAGGTCATTTCGACTCTTGCCGCGACGAACTTGCCAGTGCTGGTCATCGGTGAGCCGGGGACCGGCAAAGAAGCGCTTGCGTTCGCGATCCACGGAAAGTCGCGGATCGCCGATCTACCTTTCACGGTGATTACTTGCCGGGATGCCGTTGCCGAGCAATTCGACCCGATGTCCGGCCAATGGGGCAAGTCATCTCTTTCAAGACCCGGCACGGTTCTTTTGAGCCGGCTCAACGACATGAGTCAAGCCTCGCAGAGCGCTCTAGCGCGGCTGCTGGCCGACGCCGCGCGTCCCTGCGTGGCGCGCATTCTGGCTAGCTCGGAGATCGAAATCGACACGGGAACCCGCAAGACCTGGCTGCGGGAGGATCTGACGCGACTGCTTGGGCAGGTTGTGGTTCGCATTCCTCCGTTGCGCCACCGTCATGAAGATATTGTTACTCTGGCAGAGAACATGGTTGAGAGATTCTCGACCGCGTCTAGCCGCCCCATTGCTCCCATGGACGCCCCGATGCGAAAAGCGCTGGAAGGACATGCCTGGCCGGGTAATATTCCCGAACTGGAGGTTGCCGCCAAAGTAATCGCCCTCCTTGGCGAGCGAGAGAGCCTTGCCTTCATTCAAAACCTGCACAAGGCCCGCCAGAAGGACGATGCGACCATCCCGCTGAAGGAAGCGGCGAGAGCCGCATCCCAGGCTGCCGAGCGGGAAGTCATTCAGAAAGTTCTTTTTCGCAACGGCGGCAATCGCAAAAGAGCCGCGCTTCAACTTGAAATCAGCTACAAGGCCCTGCTTTATAAAATTAAACAGTTCGGTCTGTCGCGAATATCGGACCGAGGAGCGTTATGAGGAATCCATTCAGTCTTCTTTTGCTTACTTTATGCATGTCTGCAGTTCTGCTGGCGCAAGAGGCCCCGAAGGCTCCAACGCCGAGCGGGGATCGTAAGCCCGAGCCCCAGGTCACGGCACCGGTCGCCGATAAAGATTATGTAATCGGCGCAGATGACGTCTTGCACATCAGCGTCTGGAAAGAGCCCGATATGACCGTCACGCTGCCGGTGCGCTCAGATGGCAAGATCTCAATGCCGCTTATCGACGAGATTGTGGCGGCTGGGCTGACACCGTACGCATTGCAACAGGAGGTCACGAAACGCGCATCGGAGTTCGTCTCCAGGCCGCAGGTCACGGTGATTGTGAACGAGGTTCGCAGCAAGAAGATTTACATCGTGGGCGAGGTCGTTCACCCCGGTACGTACCCTTTCTCTTCCGGACTTACCGCTCTTCAAGCCTTGACGACAGCCGGCGGCCTGAACCAGTTTGCAAATACCAAACGCATCGTGGTCCTGCGAAAGCAGGATTCCACCGGAGTCACGCTGCACTTTGACTACAACGCAGTTGTTCGCCATGGCGACATCAAGGCGGATATTGACCTGAAGCCAGGGGATACGGTGGTCGTTCGGTGAGGATCCAATGACAAAACTGCTTAAGCTAACTGGAATACTATGCCTGTTCGCCTCGTTGGCTGCGTTTGCTCAGGATTCCCCAGCTCCTGTGCCGCCGATAGCGGGTGACGGCGGCAGAGACGCGCCCGAGGCGGATCTTCCATATTCGACGCTCCGTTATAATTCAACCAGTGGCACAAGCTTCGTAGGTTCTTCTTATTTGTCCTCCAAGCTCGGCCTTTCATATTTATATGATTCCTATCTTGGCGACAGCGCGGCTGAGCCCTACGGCAGCTTTACATTGGTACAGCGTGGGAATAAGCGTGACACCGAGATAACCTATGCAGGCGGTGCCAACATTCACTCGCGGCAATCGGAATACGATACGCAGTACCAGCGTTTGGTGGTTTCGGAGACCTTTAACGGAGCCCGCTGGCGAGTGACCACGGCCGATCAGTTTTTATATCTGCCCAACTCGGCATATGGCAGCTCCGCCGATGGCGGTTTGTCTTCGCAGATGATCCAGATTTTGGAACTTCTCCTTCCGAATGATTCGTTCCTTCAAGAACGCGGGCAGCAGTACATGAATGCGGTATTCGCCAACGCCGATAGAACGCTTTCACGGAAGTTCTCGGTGCATGGCGGATTCAATTACTCGCTTTTGCAATATATAGACTCGGGCCTTGTAGGGTTACAGGCATATCAAGGGAGTGGCGGGCTCACCCGCCTGATCAGAAAACAGGACTCCATCGCGGTGGATTACACCGGAACTCGAACCGACTTCAGTGGATCTACCACCATGGTGAGCAACAAAGTGGCTCTGACGTACACCCATTCGTTCAGGAACAGGGCGACCCTAACCCTGGGAATTGGCCCCGAGACGGTGCGGCTGGAGAATCCCGGCCAGCCCGATTTCACCCGGACACTGGTGGATGGAAGCGCCTCTTTGAACTGGCAGACGCGAAAGGTCGACACCAGTCTGTCGTATTCCCATAACTCTGGCGGGGGCAGCGGACTGCTGCGTGGGGCGGAAATCCACACAGCCACGGTCGCGGCTACCCACAGGGTGGCACGCGTGTGGACGCCTGGTCTGCACGGTGGCTTCAGCAACGTTTCGGAGCTTTCCAGCGTACTCACAACGGGGACGCCAATTTCCTACAGTAGCTACTACACTGGATGCTCCGTGTCTCGCGAGATTGGGCGCACCATGTTGTTTCACTTGAACTACGACTTCCAGTATCAAAATGAAAACCAGCGGGCCGTGTCCGCGTCGACTTTTCGGCGCAATGCTGTGTTGGCTGGACTCACGTACAATCTTCGTCCGATCTCGCTCCGATAGCGAAACGGTAGGGATGGAAAAATGCTTGGACATCGTACTCTGACGCTTGATGATTTCTCGTCCATCGCGCGACGCCGCTTGTGGCTGATCCTGATTCCCAGCCTGGTTGTCCCGATCATTGCCTTCGTGGTCTCCTTGAAGCTGCCGGCTCGCTATACGTCGGAGACGCTGGTTCTGGTTGAGCAACAGCGCGTTCCAGACAACATCGTCAAGCCCGTAATCGGCCAGGAGCTCATGGGGCGGCTGGCTACTTTGCAGCAACAGATTCTCAGCCGTAGCCGGCTCGAACCAGTCATCGAACGGTTCGGACTCTACAAGGAAGATCGCGCCACAACATCCATGGAAGATCTCCTTGACCGGATGAGGAAGGATCTCGTTGTTACTCCGCTTCGGGACGCTGCCGGCACGAATCCGACTGAGCGGGCACCGGGCTTTACGATCAAGTTCACGGCTTCCGATCCGAAGGTGGCACAGCAGGTTTGTTCTCTGGTCACCTCCATGTTCATTGAGGAGAACCTGAAGGTTCGCGAGCAGCGAGCCGAAAGCACCACCGATTTCCTGTCAAAACAGCTCGATGAATCCAAGCGCAAGCTGGATGAGCAGGACGCCGCGCTGGCGAAATTTAAGTCGGCGCAAGCCGGCAAGCTTCCAGGGCAGGAGCAAACGAATCTGAGTCTACTCAGCGGCTTCACAACCCAGTTAGACGGTGTGAATCAGGCTATCTCAAGGGCCCAACAAGAGAAGACATTCGTAGAAAGCACGCTATCGCAGCAGCTTGCGGCTTGGCGGCAGAACTCAGTCTCTGAAACTACGGATATTCAGAAAATTCAGGATCAATTAAATGCAGCGCGCGCAGCGTTGAACTCGGTCGAAGCCCGCTACACGCCGAATCATCCCGACGTACTGAAGGCGAAGGACGAAGTCGCCAGTCTGCAGAAGAAATACGACGCGGCGATCAGCGCAAGCGACGCGCCAAAAGCAGATGTAAGAAAATCGTCTAGCCTGGAGCCGCCGGAGGTTCAGAAGCTCCGTGCGCAGCTAAAAGGGTACGAAATCTCCATCAACCAACTCACCCATGAACAGAAACGGCTACAGGGAATGGTGCAGCGCTTCCAGGGGCAGCTCCAGTTAGCGCCCGCGGTCGAGGAGCAATTCAAGAACCTGACCCGCGATTATCAGACTGCATTGCAGTTCTATAACGATCTTCTGGCGAAAAAATCGCAGGCTTCCATGGCAACCGATCTCGAACGACGCCAACAGGGTGAGCAATTTCTGGTGATGGATGCGGCAAACCTACCGGAAAAGCCGAGCTGGCCTAACCGGCCCTTAATCGCGCTCGGCGGCCTTGGCGGAGGCCTTTTGATAGGCATCGGGCTGGCCTTGTTATTCGAAGCAAAAGACCAGAGTCTAAGAACCGACAGCGACATCCTGAGCCTGTTGAAAGTCCCGATTCTGGCCCAGATCCCCATAGCTGGCAAGCCGGGTTATGTCAGCTTCTGGAACCGGACTCCCCGGCCCCGGCAGACAAAGCGGGAGCTTCAGGACACGCATGTATAAAGACTTCTACGGCTTGAAAGACAATCCGTTTCGCCTCAATCCCGACCCGCGATACCTGTGCCTGAACAACGCGGTGCAGGAGGCGATCACGGCCATTCTTTACGGCATACGAAGCCGCAAAGGCATCCTCCTGCTTATCGGCGAGGTCGGTTCCGGCAAGACGATGCTGCTTAACCTGATTCTCGACCGCCTTCAGAAAAGCGAGGTGGCGACGGGTTTTATATTCAATGCCCGCGAAAACGCCGCCGATTTTCTGGAACTGGTACTTACCGACCTCGGGATCGAATATCCGGCAGGTGCGAGCCGGGCACAAATGCTGACCAGGCTGAATCAATTCCTGCTTGACCGGAGCAAGAAAGGGCAGGTTACGGCACTCATCGTCGACGAAGCCCAGAACCTTTCGCCCGAAGTTCTTGAGGAAGTTCGCCTGCTCACCAATCTCGAAACGGCAACGGAGAAGCTTCTCCAGGTCGTTCTCAGCGGACAACCCGAACTCATCTATAAACTGGTACAACCGCGCTTGCGGCAGCTTTCGCAGCGCATCGCCTTCCACGTACGGCTCAGGCCGCTCACCTCTGAGCAGTCGAGCGAATACATTCTGCGGCGTCTCTCGGTGGCCGGGGCGGACCCAGACATACCCATTTTCGACGATGAAGCAATGAAAAAGATTCACAGCAACTCGCGCGGCATTCCGCGCCTGGTGAACCTCCTCTGCGAACACTCTCTCATTCACGGTTTCGTCGACGAAATGTTCCCGATCTCCGCCACGACCGTGGAGAAGGCGCTGGAAGACCTGGCTCTGTCATTGAGACCGAGTACCGCATTGGCCGACGCAGAATTGCAGCAGTAAGAACCAAATTTTCCGGACCGGAAGGCGAAACAGACGATGAGCCGAATTCACGAAGCGATCAAGAAACTCGAACAAAAGACCAGGGAACTCGCGGCAAAGACTGGATCAGAGGATGCCGTGAGTTTACTGGAGAGCGAAGTTGCCCAGGTGCTCGACGCTTCACTCGAGGCGGCCCACCAGACCACCGTCGAAAATCCGATCGTCGCCCGCAAGGTCACCTGGACTCCCGACGATGATCGCCTTGTCGTCTTCCACGGCGATAAAACAAATCCGGTGGCCGAGCAGTTTCGTACCCTGCGATCCCGCCTTACGCAGATGCAGGCTGAAACTCAGCTCAAGACATTGCTGATTTCCAGCGCGCTGCCGGACGAAGGGAAAAGCTTTACGGCGGCGAATCTGGCATTCAGTCTCTCTTTGCGCGCGAACACCAGCGTCGTCCTGATTGACGCCGATATGCGCTGGCCCCGGCTCCATCGTTTGCTGGGCGCTCCCGAAGAACCGGGCCTATCAAGCCTGCTGGCGGGCGAAGTCACCGAGAACGATGTATTCCAATCTGGCCCGATAGAAGACCTTATCTTTGTGCCGGGCGGGAAACGCATGACGAATGCGGCCGAACTGTTGGCCAACGGAAAGTTCCCGGCGCTGCTGAGCCGGCTGTCGGATCAGTTCGACTGGATCATCATCGACTCGCCCGCGTTGATGCCTGTTTCCGACGGTATCCTGCTCTCCAATATGTGCGACGCTTCGCTACTGGTGGTGAAGGCGGGGAAGACTCAACTGGATGCCGCATCCTGGGCAGTAACCGAACTGCGCAAGAAACGGCTGCTTGGAATTCTGCTCAACTGCGCCACGGAAGGACGATCCTCTTCTTACTATTACGGTGGCTATTACTCGGATCGCGGCGCAAAAGGGAAGACGAAGGAGCATAGGAGAGAGAAGTGATTCGCTTCCTTCACGTCTACTATCCAGTACGTGTAGTCGCGTTGTTTTGCGGTGAATCCCTTGTCGTGTTCGCATGTTTTCTGGCCGCCGTTTTCCTGCGCTTCGGACAAGATTCTTATATTGTCCTCTACTTTGAAGGCGGCCTCCTTAAGATTATTGGCGTGACTGCTATCGCTATCTTGTCGGGCCATTATTACGACCTGTACTCTTCAACGATGGTACGGTCAAAGCCGGAGACCTACTTCCGTCTTCTGGTGATGCTGGGTACTGTCTCGGTGGTTACGGGGATACTAGCGGCGATTCAGCCAGAGTTTATCGTTGGACGTCAGACATATGTCATCGGAATTGCTTTCCTTGCAGTCGGATTGCTCTTCTGGCGATGGATTTTTAGCTTGCTGATCGAGAACCCGCATTTTCGGGATCGGGCATACATCCTCGGCTCCGGGGCGCACGCGCGAACCATCGCCGACGCGATCCGCAGCAATTCCGGACTTGCCATCGACTTGGTCGGATGGTCTGGAGCGCTTGGGGATACCGAACTCACGAGCGAGGAACTTGGGGCCAGACTCGATGCGGCGCTGCGAACTGGCAACATCGACCGCATCGTGGTGGCCATGTCTGAACGACGGGGCCGCTTGCCCTATCGGGCATTATTGCAGGCGCGGCTGCGCGGTATTCAAGTGGAGCATGGCACGGTTTTGCTGGAACAAATTACTGGAAGGATAGAGCCGGACTCGCTTCATCCAAGCGCACTCATCTTCGCCGAGGGACTGAATCTGAGGCGGGGCGCCGTGTTCGTGCGGGCGGCGGCCTCGCGGCTCATCGCCCTGGCGACCCTGATTATAGTCTTGCCAACCTTGCCATTCGTAGTAGCCGCCATCAAGCTTACTTCGCCCGGGCCGGTAATCTATCGCCAGAAGCGAGTGGGTCAGAATGGACAAATCTACGAGGTATTGAAATTCCGCACCATGGGCCTGGATGCCGAGGCCAATGGCGCGCAATGGGCAGTTGAAGACGACCCACGGGTCACCAAAGTCGGCCGCTTTCTCCGGCTCACGCGGATCGATGAAATTCCGCAACTGTGGAACGTGCTCAGGGGAGACATGCGATTTGTGGGACCGCGCCCGGAGCGCCCCGAGTTCGTAAAAATGCTGGCAGAGCAAATTCCCTATTATCAGCTTCGCCACGTTGTTCCCCCGGGCATCACCGGCTGGGCTCAAGTCAGGTATCGATACGGTGCCACGGTGGAAGATGCGAAGCGCAAGCTGACCTATGATCTCTACTACATCAAACACGCTTCGCTTGCTCTCGATCTCCTCATCGTCTTCGAAACCCTGAAGACCGTGATCCTCCGGCGAGGCAGTCAATGATCGCGCTGATCATCTTCTGGGCCTCCGTCGCCCTGATCACCTATGCATATCTGGGCTACCCAGCAGTGCTCTGGTGTCGCGCCCGCATCATTCGAAGACCGGTGAGGAAGCAGCCTGTCGAACCGTCAGTCTCGGTAATTCTTGTGATAAGGAATGAGGAGTCCAGAATCGGAACAAAGCTTGCGAATATTTGTGCATTAGACTATCCCGCAGACAAGGTTCAGGTCCTCGTTGTTTCCGACGCTTCCACGGATGCTTCAGTCGAAATTGTGCGCAGCTACCAGCCCGCGCAGTCGCAACGGATCACCCTCCTGGAACTTGTGAGCCGTTCCGGTAAGGCCGCTGGACTTAGAGTGGCAATCGCCGCCAGCACCAGTGAGATTCTGCTGTTCACGGATGTCCGCCAGGAGATCGAGCGGTCAGCCCTGCGAAACCTTGTCGCAAACTTTGCCGACCCAGGTGTGGGATGCGTAAGCGGGGAGCTAATGCTTCGCAAAAGCGACAGTTCGGCGCGAGCGGATATCTCGCTTTACTGGAGAATCGAAAAATTAGTTCGCAAGTTGGAATCGAAATCTGGCTCGGTGATCGGAGCCACCGGCGCGCTCTACGCCGTGAGGCGTGATGCGGCTGTTCCGCCGCCCGCTGGGACGCTTCTTGACGATGTCTTCATTCCGATGCACGTAGTGAAGAGCGGGCTGCGAGTCATCTTTGAGCCCGGCGCCGTGGCTTGGGATACGACATGCGATGAACGCCAGGAATTTCGACGAAAGGTTCGGACCTTGGCTGGGAATTACCAGCTGATTCAAATCGCGCCATGGCTTCTGACGAGGAAGAATCCCGTCCTGCTTTCCTTTGTGAGCCATAAACTGTTGAGAATGTGGGTTCCTTTGTTTCTGTTTGGGGCGTGGGTGGCGAACCTGATGCTGCTTTTTTCAGGAGAGCTCTATATTGTGACGCTTGGCGTGCAATGTTTGGGTTACTTTGCGGCACTGTTGGCGTTTCTCCTGCCCAAGCGATTTGTTCCGGGGATTTGCAGCGCGGCGTTTTCCGTGCTTCTGCTGAATGCCGCGGCAGTGGTTGCCACGTTTGAGTTTATTGTGCATGGAAGAGAGCTTGAGCATCTCTGGCAACGCACTGAAGTCACAGGGGTGAGCTCGGTCAGTGGTGGAGGCGTTCATTGAACATACGTTCAAGGCCGGCACAGCCTTACGGCGCGGGAACCAATGGAGACCAACTCGGGTCGAGCCCGGCGCTGCCGGATGACTCGACAATCGTCGACCGTAGCGTGCCGGGGGCGGAGATCAATGAAACCTCCGCCACGAACTCCGATCACGATAGTGCTTACGACGATGCGGAAGAGACGACACCGGAACAGGGGGGTGGAATGTCC
>Ga0302320_10007844_pt1 | contig 23405 bp, 30 predicted proteins | sample Bog_T0_3_FD_202130 | JGI IMG/M metagenome (GOLD analysis project Ga0302320, IMG submission 202130) | Peat permafrost microbial communities from Stordalen Mire near Abisko, Sweden - Bog_T0_3 | ecosystem: Environmental > Terrestrial > Soil > Wetlands > Peat | place: Sweden: Abisko, Stordalen Mire... | reverse complement strand
TTTTTTTAATCTATTTTTTTTTTAATTCGATAATATAAAGTTTAGGATTCGAAATCCATTGATTATCAAGTAGATTTTTTTTTTAAACTGTTTTTCTTTTAAAAAATAAAATAGTTTTTTTTTTTTATTTATTTGTAGTACTGAAACTGATGTGATTTCTGCTTGATTATCGTCTTGATTTGGATCGGAGCATTTGTCGTCACCTTGAATGCACGGCTTTTGGGCGACAATGTGAAATTTTTCCAGAGGGTATTCATTGTCCAAGTTACTTCATACTTGATAGCAACTTTGAGTCAATGGATTAATGTGTTGATCAGGATGGTGTTTTTTGGGGTTGCTTTTATGTGTAGTATGGGCTGCTACGGGATTCATGGCAGGACTGGTCATGAAGAAGAAATATTGAACCGTGAATCCGGCTGTGTAGTTTATTTGTTTTTGGGTGTGAGACGGGGGTTAATAAAAATGTTTGGAAAAAAAAATATTGAACCGTGAATCCGGTTGTGTAGTTTAGTTGTTTTTGGGGGTGATACGGGGGTTAATACAAATGTTTGGAAAAAAATAATGATATACAATGTCATCAAGACAGACAATATCAAAAAAAGAACTACAAAAATCAATAGAAACCAAAATTGTTATATTTTAAGAAAGTTACAATTATTTAGAAATGAACTTAAAGGAAACTTTCTCAAAGACTATGAATGCTTGGGAAATGTGGCAAGCCCAGGACAATGCAACCAACATTTTTTGTACGCGATAGTTTAACATCTCCATTGAGCTACTGATCAAAGTAAAACGAAGTGGTTCAAGTACTCCTATTTTTTAAAGAATATTTCATATTTTTAATAAAAAGGATCAGAATGATAGATTTGTTTCCAAAAAGTTGCTCAGTTCTTTCCTCAAAAATTAGCCCTCAAGTAAAAAGGAAAAATAAACGGATCTCATATAAGAAATACTCTGAAGAAAGTTGCAATTTATCAAGTCCTCAGTTGACTCCTCATTTCAGAATGGAACACATTAACTTTTTTTGGCAGCATTTCGCACATTGTAATGGATTTAGGAAGCAGAAGTGCTTGTTGCAGAGAACGAAGAACAAAAAATTTGGAATTAGACCCTATCCAGAAGCCGCGAAAATCAGAGATTATTTTCTTGAATGTGAAGTTTGGAAAAAAATAGAAGAGAAAATGAAAATGCAGTGAATGGTAGAAAAAAAACAGTTGTCATAGTATATTTCTTTCTCATTTATTCTTACGTCGAAAACAAAAATTCCGAGAGGAATAAAGTTGTTTTTTATCAAAATTTCCTTTTAATTGTCTCGGAATTTTTATTTTTGACGTAAATTAATAATTAACTCTCTGCAACTTTCTTGGCTTTACTTTCCCTTGGAGCACTTTATAAAGAAATCTTATTATAGCTTGGGAATTGACGGCGTGACAATAATTTTGATATAAAATAGGATTTTTGGGGTCAATGAAAATATGCTTAATCTCAATTGTCATGCCAATAAAACCAGATTCATTCGAACGATTCCAGCGCTGAAACCTGGCAAGATTGGCATATCTAATAATATAAAGTCTTTGGTTATTCCAACAACTATTCCTTGCCCGAATTCAACGTCATTCAGATACCCAAAAGCACCAAATTTTTCACCTTAAAACAAAAACTGATTAAGATATAAAGAAAAAGTTTTACCAATATGTGCTTCTTTGAGTTGATTAAAATTGACTATTTTATTCTTGTATTTTTTTCAAGTTTTCAAATCCAAGCTTAAAGGAATGTAGCAGAGATCTAGTTTGCTCATTATGTAATAATTTCAATTATTTTTTTGGACAGTCGGATTGTGATCCAGGATTAATTCTATTTTGGCACGTTTGGCTAAATGATATGCAGAATTCCATACATTGACTTGTTTCTTTAGTTTCGAGATCTCCATTTTGGTATTGAGCTTGGTTTCAACTTCTCCTATTTTCTTTTCGAGTTTGGTTTGAGCTTATCCGATTTTCTTTTCGAGTTTGGTTTCATCTTCTCGATTTTCTTTTCGAGTTTGGTTTCAACTTCTCCGATTTTCTTTTCGAGTTTGGTTTCAACTTCTCCGATTTTCTTTTCAACTGCTCCGATTTTTTTTTTCGAGTTTGGTTGTGACAAAATCTAATTTGTCTGAGAAAAATTTCTTCAGATCTTCATTATCACTCTTGGAATTTATAAAGATTGCTTGCTCAACTGTTATTTTGTCTTTTGTTGGCCTTTGTTTTTATATTTTGTCATTTTACTTTTCTGAATAATTTTAAATGAGCTGGAGGGTTTATATAACATTGGCAAAGCTTTAAAGCTTAAGGCTTTAATTTTTGCTCAAAAGAAAATCGTTGGATTAAAAAATTCCAAAAGACTAAATATTTTTCTTAATTTTTTTCTCTCCATGTTTTTCAAAATCGAATCGATATTAATTAAATCTCAGCAAAGGAATCAAAGAAGAGAAGGAAGAGAAAATACAAAAATTTCAATAATTATTAAGAATTTTTATACTTTTAACTCTATTTTCTAAATTAATTGTATATTTTATATAAAAACTCGAAGATCATCAGCATAATATGTGGGAACCCCCATTCCAGGATCTTTGCTATATTTTTCATATTCTTCCTGATTGGTAACCCCTGTCAAAACCAATAATCCATCAATTCCCGCGTTATTTGCGAACTGCATGTCTGTATAAAGACTATCTCCAATCATCAAACATTGACTTTTATCTAAATTATCCCTTTCACAGACTAAATTTATCGATATTGGATTAGGTTTCCCAGTGTTTATAGGCGTCGTTTCTGAAGATTTGGCAATTGAAGCTGACATAGTTCCGGCTCCAGGCACCTTATAATATCCTAACTTTATATTGGGATCTTCATTGGTAGCGAAATAAACAGCATTGTTGACATATATGCAAGATGTTGCATACCAAAGCTTATAATAATTAAAGGCATAATCCACTCCTGAAACCTAAAGAAATTTCTAAAATTTCTTATAAATTTTATTATCATTACCACTGCTTGAACTTCCTTATCAATAGGCATTGTTCCATAAGGAATAGCAGATCTTAAACTTATCCCATCATGTTGTTTAGAATCTACGACTTGATAACCTGCAGATTCAAATTCCTCAACTAACCCCTCCATTCCCACCACGTAAACCTTCTTTATATGAGGATAATGCTTCTTCATGTAAGATGTCAAGATGTATGAAGCACAGAAAATCTAGGGAAAAAATCAAAAAAGAAAAACAAATTTAGGAAAACGTTGTCATAGTTGGGAACATAACCGTATTTAGAAAGCTTGTCTATGTAGCCTTTGCGAGAAATACTGCTGTTGTTTGTGAAGAAATAGACTTTTTTGTTTTTGCTTTCGAGAAATTTGAGGAAATCTAAAGCATGAGGCACTGTTTCATCACCTCGCCACTATGTTTAAATTTAGAAAAATCGGAGGACTAGATGAATAACCAAAACTCCATCCATGTCGAAGAAAAAGGAAACATATTTATCAAAAATATCATTCAAGGCATGGATTTTCATGGGCACTTTGCTTTGCATTTTACAAAAAATATCTTTTTTTAAAATAATTTTCAGAAACAGAAATATTCCAAACTTAATATTTTTTTATTTCTAAATTTTATTTTTTTTTTAACTTTTAATTTCAAAAATTCCCATTAATTCTTTATCTTCTTCCCACTAACAGACTGAAGTAGATTTGGGAAATGTTTCATTCCCAACCCAAAATTCATTCTTATAATTCAAAAGGTCGCTCTTTTCCCCTTCAACACAATATCCTAAATAAGCTAAATGTGTTGCATTTTCAAGTGTGGCATTGGAAAGAGTGGCATTAATGCTTCCCGTATAGCTGATCATGGCTGCTGGGAATTGCAATTCATTAACATAAGCTTTCAATGTGAATTGGGAATTTAGAAAATCATCATTTAATTCAGATTGGTTGGCTAATTTCTGTTGATATTCACTCCAAGAGAGCTCACGTTTCACGAAGAAAAGATATGAATATTCTCCAAGGGAAGTAATCGTCACTAATTGTGCTTTGGTTTCAGAAAGATTGAGTAATTTAAAGGATAATCCAGTGCATTCTTCATTGAAATAGCTCACAATGCAATTTTCTGAAGTTGACAATTGAAAGGATCCGAAAAGATTGAGATCCAATGAATTGGTCCATTCCATGAGCACAGCGATTTCATTAACATCCAATGATTCAACAATGAACAAAGATTGAACAAGACTTCTTTGGTTCATATTTACTTGTAAGCAATTGCTTTTGGAGGAATTTGTCGAACCAAAGATAGTATATTTCCCATAAGGCAAATTATATGCTATAAACGATCCAGATTCATTAGATGAAAATTGCAAAAGAGGCACATTTGTCGTTTCAGAGCAAGAAGTTAAAGAACCTGAATAAATTTGCAATGACACATTCGATAAAAATGTTTCCGAACTAATTGAATAAGTCATAATAGTTAAATCACCGAAATTCAAGCTATTTAAGTTGTTTTGCAGGTCAGTTAAATTTGTTATATTATTGAGATATTCAGTTTCATTATTTAGATTAGAACTTTTATGAACTTGTTCAGTTGAGTCAATCTGTAATAAACTTTCGAAATTTGTTCCATAGGTCCAATTCAATGTTGAATTATCAGCAGTGTTATTAGTCAAATTAACAGTCGTAGTGAAATATTCAATATAAAGAGGACTGACGACACTAACGGGACATAAGTAGATCTGTTCATTGACAAATTTCTGCATTTTAGAGGCATTTCCTTGAAATACCAGAAGATCCATCTGAGTGAAATCCACATCGGGAAACAATAAAGAGGCCATTTCTTTGTCAAACATTTGGATATCCACGAAAGAATAATTATTGTCATACCATAAATCTGCATTACTGACTATGATGATGGTTCGCACTCCGGTTTCTGTCAAATTCAAAGCACCATAGATGTCAGAAAGATTATATGAAGGCTCGTAATTTTTAATCAATGAACAACTGCTCGATGATATGAATTGAATGTTCATGGTATAATTGACTTTGGGTGAGGATTTTGTGAATTTCGAAGAATCCACAGAAATTATGGCTCTTTCTTCAGGCAGTTGGGCTTGAAATAGGAAAAGGGAAGCGAAACCCAAAACGAATAAAAGCACTAAAGAGATTATAAATACATATTCAAGAGCTCGTTTCAAGGTTCTTTCACCAGAATATTTATTAGTAAGGAAGAAAGAAGAGCTGATCGAAAGAAAAATCGCACATATCAAAAGAATGTTGCATGATTCAAGCTTCAGGAGATTAATTTCATAGATATCTCCAATGATGTTGCAACAATTCATGTTTAAACATCCAACACTATTTTTCATGCTATTTTTTGCACCATCAATCTCGCTTTCCCACACCAGAACTTGCTCTGCATCTGAACAATTGAGGTACTCTGAACCATATTCCAAATATTTTGGTGTACATCCATAATCACTTATATCATCATAACTTAGATCAGATAAATAAACCTTACAATCTTGGGTAAAGGCATCATGTATAGTTAAGGATTCACGATAAATCGTCCCTCCAATACCCAATAAAACCAATAAAACTATCACTAGCAGGGTTCCTAACGTCAAATATTCAGATCTTTCTCTATGATAATTGAAGTAATAGAGTGCAATAATAGCTAAAATTGAAAGTGCGACAAAAAATGCCAAGATCCCATAAAGACTTAGATCAAGAAATTGTGATATATTTGAATCATCACCATATTGGAAGATCAATTTGACATAATCCAACACCATAAACCCGAATATAATCTGGAACAAGCCTGAAAAATAAAGAACTATCCGGATTGTATTTGGACTCCCGCAACAAATGAAACAAGTATATATAATATAAATCAAAACCATCATATTAATAAAAGATAATCCAGTTGTCAAATATGACAAAATCGACCATTGAGTGATATATTCTTGCTGATCCTCATAAGGATAGGCTGCCACAAATAAGTCCAATCCTCTGGCACTCCATAGATGTAAAACGAACGTCAAGGCCAAAATCCCAAAGAACACAAAAACTGAAGAAACCAAGAGAAACCTTGCAAAACCAGAATCGGTGTTTTCTCCCCATTTTTCCTGAGACCCAGAAAGTTTCCTTCTTTGCCATATTGACCAGATTAAAATGAAAAAAGAGGAAAGAAAACCAAATATGCTCAATAAACCGAGAAATAAAGGGATGGAAACAGGATAAAGGTTGTTCATTAGAAAAGAACAGATTATTTCAGCTACAAGGAAAAGCATTGAAAGAAAAGAAAAAAGGATGTTCAAAGTAAGGATCTTATGTTTTTCATTGGCCAGATAATCCTCTTGGTTCAGAAGATGCTTTTGTTCGGATGACATAAAATTTGAAGAATTAAAGCGATTTTTTAATTTGATTTAGGTTTTTGGGGGTTTTTTCAGAAGTTTGAACTCGAAATTAAAGCTTTGGACGTTTTTTTTTTAAATTTTTTGTTTTTGGAAATTTTAAAGATATTCCGGGCAAAATTAAAATGAGCCCCTTTATTTTAATATTTCCTTATAAATCGATTTTCAGCACTTCTTCCTCTTTCTCTTCAATCTTTTCCTCATCTTTACTTGCCTCAGGAGCTGCTGGTTTTTCTTCTGTTTTCTTCTCATGTTTGTCATTTTTCTTCTTTTTCTTTCTTTGTTTGTCTTCCTCCTTCATTTAATAATGCCCCCATTAATCATTAATTTTAGAAAGCTATTTATTGAATTTTCTTACTTTTTCCCTTTCTTCATCTTCATCATCCAACATCCTAGCAAATTCCCTCATTTCCACTGTTTGTTCGGAGTTCATATGCCACCATACTGGGATTTTCTTCTCCTTCTGCACAATTAGTCTCCTCCAAAGCGTATCATTGCTTTTTGTCAAATTGAAAAACATCGTGCCCACTGCCTCTAATTTCCATGTGCTGTTTTCAGCCACTATGTCATCGAACAAAGTCAAATTTAATGTGAAAGCTATTGGTTGATGTGCCTGGACTCCGTATGCAGATAGGAATAAAGTGTTGTTTGTAAAGTTCACCACTTCATCTGTCACGCTTAAACAACCGGGACTATCGAGCCTATGAGCAAATTTCACTTGAACATAAATGTATTTGTATGATTGTGCCCATTGGAAGACTGGTTCAATGCTTTTTAAAAATGAAGAGTTTTAAAGGAAAAAATTGGGATGATACTAATGAATTTTGACATCGGAGGTCATTATTGAATTATACACTAGCTCCAAATCTCTTTTGCTATTTGTGAGAGTCGATTCAAGATCATTTCTCACAGCTGAAAGGAAATATTAATGAATATGAATGAAAAATTCACAAATCTTACAAATTTGGTTCAGAAGAAAGTAATTTTCATAGAGATAGGATGCTGCTTTGAAATAGCCTCTGCGAATCAAGAGATCCAAACAACTTTAAAGGAAAAAATGAAAAATTAGAAAAAGGATTGCAGGGAAAACCTTGTTGAGAAGCGCTGCTTTGATTTGATTTTTTCAGTGAGAGTATGGAGCAGGTCACTATCGGAAGTCGATAAGCTGAAACTCTCGAAACATTCGTCCTGAACGCAAAGGAAACAATCGAGAAATATGAGAATGAGAGAGAAAAAAAAGGCCTTTTTCATTATTTTTCAAGATTGCAAATCAACGTGTTAAAATTTTGTTGTTTGTTTTGATGTTATCGACTAAATATAGAATGATTTTGAATTTAAAACTTTGGAATTTTCAAAATTAAATACCTTGTTCCTTTTGAAAACTAAATAATTAATAAAAACTTTTTTAAAAAAAATTAAAGCAAATTTTATTTAAAATTTAAAAAAAAATTGAAAAACTCAAAAATTTTATTTTTACAATAATTAGAGGTTTTTTTGGAAGTTTATTATATAAGGTGATAAATTCATTTTAAAATAGTTCAAATGAGTTAGTTTTTATTCAAAACTAACTAATTATTAGATAAAACTTGTGAAATAGGTTGATTATCTAGGTAAAATTAATAAAAAGTAAGAAAAAAGTGTCATTCCAGCAAAAATGTGCCTTTAGATCAGGAGGTCCATGGAAAACCCCTGCTTCCACTTCAGATCTTTCATCTCATTTTTCTCCATAATTGACAATTTGCTTTTGGAAGTATAGGCAGTAGAAGTTTCGAAGTTTTCATCCATATATTCGTCCTCTTCTTCCATGCTTCCTTCACTTTCTTGTTCGAAATCAATGAGAATTTCATTGATTTTTGTGACAAACTTTTCCAAGCATTTTTCTCCATAAACTTTTAGCCTAAAAATTAATTTAAATTCAAATTTTTCAAATTTCTTACATTAAATAAAGAGGCTTCTCTTTTTCATTAAAGCAGTTCTTGTATTCCTCAATTGACTTTTCAACGATCAATCTGGAGATTTTGAGGCCTAATTTCAAAGCTTCTGCTGAGATCTTCTCATTTTTTTCGAACTTCTCGATGATTTGCTTCAGATTTAGCAATGTCGTGTTGATGGAAAAAGAGATAATTTTGTTCTTTTTCTGCTCCATCTCCTTTAAAATCCCAGAAAAGTCTCCTTTCAGCTTTTCCTTATCTTCTTCTTGCAAGGTCTTGAATTTCGAGTTTGTAATCATGCCTATTATTTGATTTTTCGTGTCTTGGATGCGTTTTTCCAATGCCTTTTTTAAAAATTTTAAAGAAGTTGACGCTTTTTCCTTGAAAAGAAAAGCTTTTTTTAATAAAAACCTCAAGCTCCTGTTTGAGAGAAAACGTGTTCGATCGCAGCTCAGGAAGACTGCCTTGTAAGATGTATGGTAGGCCAAGCCAGAAGTGGAAATCCCTCATTTCAACAGAAAGTCTTGAAAAGTGACTGTTGGGGTCTTATATTTTATTTATTTTTAAAATAAAAAGTTCTAAAGATTTCTTCTGTCTTATTTAATTATTTCGATTTGTCCTGATTTTAAGATCCGGGCGAAATAAATTTTAAGGCGAATTTTGTTATTTTATCAGATTATCTCGTCATTTTTCAGGTTTAATGAGAGTTTTTAAATATTTTATTGTCTTTATTTTTAATTTTTTTATTTTGTTTTGTTTCTAATATTGTAATATTGGATTTTATTGTTTCAAAGTGAATTTTTCTTCCTTTTATAATCCTTTGCAATTTTTTTGTAATTTTTGAATCTCCTGAAAAAAATTTTTTTTTATTAATATAAGAAAAAGTATTTTTTGGAAAATTTAATATTAATTTTAAAAAAATAACAAACAAAAAATTTTATCCGTATCAGGAAGTTTGAATTTGAATTTAATATATAATAATAATTTGAAACTAATAAAGAATCCATCTTTCAAACAAACAAAAATGAAATCCCTCACCAAAATCATCCAATCAAAAAACGATCCCCGCATTTACCGTCACATTTCTCTCCCAAACCAGCTTTCATGTCTCCTGATTTCCGACAAAGAAACCGATAGATCAGCAGCAAGCATTTCCGTTGGTGTGGGTAGTTTGGAAGACCCCCGTTCAACTCAAGGTTTAGCCCATTTTTTAGAGCACATGCTTTTTCTTGGAACTGAAAAATATCCCAACCAATCAGAATATAAAGCCTATCTCATGAAAAATTCCGGGTCTTTGAATGCATATACCGCATCAAATGAAACCGTTTATTATTTCTCATGCTCTAATCAAGCGTTCAGTGGTGCTTTGGACCGTTTTTCGCAATTTTTCATCAAGCCTTTGTTTAATGAGGAATGCACTGAAAGAGAAATGCAAGCAGTCCATTCTGAACATCAAAAGAATCTAATGAGCGATTCTTGGCGGATCATGCAATTGGTGAGGAGCAGCGCATTGAAAAATACCTCCTACAACCGTTTCTCAACAGGAGACCTTAACACTTTAAAGAAAGAGGGCATTCGTGAGGAGTTGATTCAATTCTATCAGAAATATTACAGTTCGAATCTCATGAAATTGGTGTTATATGGCAACCAAAACATTGATGAAATTGAGAAGCTAGCATATGAATATTTCTGTCCGATAAGCGATTTCAAGAAGGAACCTTTGAAGTATAAAGATATGCCTTTCACTTCCGAGAATCTGTCGAAGATCTACTTCATAAAAACTATAACAAATGTTGATAAGCTTGAAATAGTATGGTATTTGGAAAATTTGCAACCGCATTTCGCTTCAAACCCTGGCTCATATCTCAGTTTTATCCTGGGACATGAAGGAAAGAACTCTCTATTAAGCTATTTGATAGATGAGGGGTTAGCAATGGAATTGAGTTCAGGAACAGGGAATGAACTTGATTTATTCAGCACCATTGAAGTCACGATCAAATTAACAAAGAAAGGCTTGGAAAATTACAAAGAAGTTTGTGAGATCGTGTTTAAATTTCTGAAGATGCTGAAGGAAAAAGGGGTTCAGAAATACATTTTCGAAGAAAAACAATATATCAATCAATTGAAATTTGATTTTAAAGAAAAGGAAAAACCTGAGGGTTGTGTTATCCAGATAGCCTCTAACATGCAAATTTACCCAATAGAACATGTCCTTGATCATGGTTATTTACTTAAAGAATTCCAGCCTGATTTCGTTCAAAAAATCTTGGATCAAATGACAACAGAAAATATGAGAATTTCGGTTATGTCAGAATCCTTTGAAAATCTCGAATCAATCGAACCGATTTACAACACAGCTTATACAGAAAAAAAGTTGGATTCTGATATGATCAAAAGATTTCAAAACCCAATACATTCCCCCAAATTAACAAAAAAAGCCTTAGATTTACCAATACCAAATAATTTCCTACCCAAAAACCTTGAACAATTACAAGGAGAATCAGAAGAAATACCCAAGCAAATTTTTGAATCAACACAAAGCCTGGTTTACTTCAAACAGGACAGCAAATTTCTAACTCCGAAAGCCAATATTTACTTAAGAATTTATAGCAGAAACGAGAAATTCCCTTTTGATGTCAAAGCTTTTATTTCTGCGCAGATTTGGAATGAAATGATTTATAATGAATTGCGGGAATCCATTTATATAGCGAAGATGGCCAACTTAAATGCTTCTCTGGCGATCAATGGATGGGGTTTGGACTTGCATTTCACTGGTTTCAATGATGGATTGTTCAGATTTATCGAGGAAATCTCAACCAAAATTTCAGATACCCAACAAAACTTTGAAAAAGACAAGTTTAACATTATCCTTAACGATTTGCTCCAAGGGTACTCAGATTTCGAGAAAGGCCAACCTTTGGGCATTGCCAACTATTTATCAAAGGTTATTACTGAAACAGGGCCTGTTCATTATATCAATGATTTATATGAAAATGCAAAAATTTTGACTTTTGAGGAATTTTTGAAAAATTCTTCTGAATTGTTCAGATCAGTGAAATTCGAATGGTTTGCAATTGGAAATTTGGCCTCATACGATGTTAGAAATATGGCGATGACTTTTGAGAAAAACTTTAGAAGAGAAGTTTTGTCAAATGATAAAATTCCAAAATTACAAAAGGTTGAATTCGACCAAGGAAATGTTGTTCCGTTTTATGAATTCCATCTTTCCGAACAAAAGCAAAAAAATTCAGCTGCTGTTGTCATTTTCCAAGATAAAAAAGTGCCAAAACCAGCCAATTTTATTTATTTTTGGCTTTTGTCGGATATTTTGAAAGAACCATTTTTTACCCAGCTTCGAACGGATGAACAATTAGGATATATGGTTAGTGTGAATCCAGCAGAGAATCGTGGAATCAGCTCTATTCAATTCATGGTGCAATCAGAAAGGAAGGATCCACATTATTTAGCGAGCAGAATCTATAGTTTTTTGAATAATTTTAAAGAAAAAATAATGAAATTGGATGGCAAGGAATTCGAAAAGTTCCAAAGTTCGATTTTAGTGAAGATTTTGCAAAAAGAGTTGAGTATTTTCGAAGAAGGAGGGAAATGTTGGGCTGAAATATTAAAACATGCGGCACATGATTTTAGGAGAAGAGATACCGATGCCAATGTTTTGAAAGGGATTAAACTTGAGGAATTTGTGGAATTTGTGAAAGAAACACTTTATAATGAAACCAAGACGTTGGAGATTCTGGTGGTATGCCAAAAGCATAAGGAAGAAAATGAAAAGAGTAGAGAAGAAAGACAAAAGGCAGGTGTTGTTTTGAAACGATTGGAATCGATTGACGATTTCAAAAAAAATAAGAGCTTCTATGAGGATTTCTATCATAAAGGAAAATAGTAAAAAAGTTGATTAGTAATAAATTAAAAATTAAATGAACAATTTTTTTTTAAAAAAAATTTGATTTTTTTTTTTTTTTTATTATGGTTTTTTGTTTTTTTACCTTTTATGGAATTTGTAAATTTGAAAAAAAAAGAAAAATTTAAATTATTTGTATTAAGAAATTCAGATAGGTTTTTCAATTAATTCGGATAATGCAACAGGAAAAAAAACTTCTCATGAAACCAGAAGCTGATGTCTATAAACGTCTCAAAAAATTAGGAGAAGGTTCATTCGGTAAAGTATATCTTGTGCGTTGTTTGAGAACCAACGCGCTTTGTGCAATCAAACAAATCGACATGAATGATCAAAGTAATGATGAGATGAAGAAAACATTCAGCGAGGCCAAAATCCTAGAATCTCTAAAACATCCGAACATCATAAACTTTCGAGAGGTTTACAAAACGAAAAAAGGCAGACTATGCATCGTTATGGATTATGCTGATGGTGAGTTTTATATAAAATTGATTGTTTTTTCTAAATTAACGCATATATAAAAAAAGGAGGAGATTTGGGGAAAAAAATTGAGGAAGCACGAGTTACAAATGTGCATTTTAATGAAAATCAAATTTTAGATTGGTTTACACAAATTTGTTTGGCTTTGAAACATGTGCATGACCGCAAAATTATCCATAGAGATTTAAAAACGACCAACATATTTTTAACAAAAGAAAATACCATAAAATTGGGGGATTTTGGTATAGCGACAGTTTTAAATAACACTTTCGCAAATGCCAAGACAATAATTGGAAGTCCTTATTATTTATCTCCTGAAATTGTTGATAACAAACCTTACAATATGAAGACAGATATTTGGTCATTGGGAGTTATTTTATATGAGCTCTGTGCATTAACTCCGCCTTTCAATGGAAATAATTTAAATTATTTGGCCTTGAAAATTGTTAGAGGATCATATGCTCAATTGGGTCCATATGTTTCAAAAGACATAAAAAATTTGGTGGGTGCGCTTTTGAATACAGAAACAAACAAAAGACCAAATATAAATGATATCCTGAGTAATTAAATTTTTATCAATATAGTCATATTTTTAATTTATTTAGAAATGCCTGTCATTACAAATAGAATTAAAAACTTTTTGAGTGAAAGTATGAGGAAAATTGAATTTTCGCACACCATAATTCATAACCAAGTCCATTTTTTTTATAAATTCATTAAAAATTATTTTTTATAACTTAGTTGAATTCCAATCCTTCGAACTATTCTTCTAAAAAAACCATTGCCACAGTCAATAAGATGAAACCAAATGTTTCTGCCCCAACAACTCAAAAAAAAACCGTAAATAACCTTAATTCTATCAAAAAACCAACCAAACATGAGCATGAACCAATCAAAAATCAAAAAGCAGAACATAATAAAGAAGCCAAATTGAAGGCGATCATTGTTGCTCAGGAAAAAAAAGATGAAGAGGAACATAAACGCAAGGAAAACAAAGAGAAAGAAAGGGAGGAAGAACGAAAAAATATGAAAAAAGATATCGAAAAGAAAAAGATGACCAAAAATCAAAATGAAGATTTTAAAATCGAATGGCTGGGAGGGCTCAAAAATGAAGATGTTATTGTTGAAAAAGGCAAGGACGATTCAAATGTTGTTCCGGTGAATAAGCCCAAAAGCAAGACTGAAACTCATAAAAAAGGAGAGGTCAATAAATCTCAAGAGTTAGATAAGAAAACAAGACTCACCAGAGATCAATTGAAGCAAATGAAGGTTTTCTATATATTCATTAATTAAAATTGTCTTAATCTTCTTTAGAAAAATGTCAAAAAAAACAAGGAAATTCCTATAGAAATTTTCCTACCAAAAACAAATAAGACTAACATTGAAAATCAGGATAAAGAAGTTTTAAAATTTGATCGAAGCTTTTTTTTATTTTCTTGTTAATAGGACGTTCCTTTGGTTCAAATTGATTTAGAGACTCATTTGAAAGAAAAAAACAAAGTTAATGAAGAAGATTCAAAGGAGTCTGAGGAAAAATCTGATAAAATAGAAGAAAATCCTCTAAATGAAGAGTCAAATGATTCCCAAAACGAGCTCCTTGATATTGAAAAGAAGGCAAGTCAAGAAGAGAAAACAGGAAACATTGATTATTTGGAAGAATTGGAAAAGGATCTTCTGGAGATTGATAAATTGGATGTAATAAAAAGAGATGCAGAGAAAGAAGCAAAGAAAACAGAAACTTCATTAGGAGAACGATCACCAATTGAAGAAAATGACTTAGAAAATATGATTGAAGAATTAACTCAATTGGTGATTATTTCATAGATGATGTTTTATAATAAAGAATTTTTTTTAAAGATAAATCCAGAAGATGTGACAAATCAGGATAAAAAGGTTGAAATAAATATGGAGGAAATTAAAAAGAAAGTGGAGACTCAAGAAGATAGGGATGATGATCCTGAAGATTTTGAGGAATTTGCTGATGAAAAAACGAGGATTTCTAAGGTTCCCGTTCAAGATGAAAACAGTTTTGGTTTTTTGCCTGAAAAACATAAAATTGATGTTATTATTTGTTATTAAAAAATATTAAATTTTATGTTAGAGCCTAAGGAATTTGCTAAGGGAAGTCTTGGGAGAAGAAGATTTTAATAAGGCATATACGATTATAATAGATGAGGTCAGTATTTCTTTGATTTTGTTTAAATAGTTTTTTAGCTACAAAATTGTGACTTAGATGAAATAGATAAAAAATATGGAGAAGACAATTATAAGACATTGTTTCCTTTTTTATCAGATGAAAATATTCAAAAATATTTGCCACTTCTGTTCACTTTTGTGATTATGGAAGGAAAAATTCCAGCGCAGACACCAAATTCTTCCTTTAAATAAATTAAAACAAATTTAAATAACATATTTTTCATATAAATTTATTTTAAAATAAAATCTCACCTTTCTAATCAGAAAAAAGTTCTCTCAAATCATTTTCGAAAAAAATTCAAAATATAAGAACAATTCCAACAAAACAAAATTTTAAATATAAAAAAAAAATATCTCTCCCAAAAAAACCCAAATGGAATACATCAAAACCTTAAAAGATCAACAAGGAGGTTTCAACTTTGATTTCACCAAAAGGTACTCTCCAAAAAATTCCATATTCTCTTATATTTTCATTTTTTTCCTCACAAGAAACCAATTAATATGTGAAAAATTCCAAAAAGCTGCCCCACATTTCACAAAAACTGGAACGACAATAGTGGGAGTGATGTGCAAAGACGGAGTGGTTTTAGGAGCAGATACACGAGCAACTTCTGGTCCTATCGTGGAGGATAAGAATTGTGAGAAAATTGATTATATGGCTCCGAATATTTATTGTTGTGGTGCTGGTACAGCAGCAGACACATTTTACATCAAACGTAATTTTCATTAAAAAAATCCATTTAAACATCTTTATAGATTTGATGGCATCAAACCTTGAACTTATGAGATTAAACACTGGGAGAGAATCGAGGGTCAGCACAGTTGTGGCCAGACTCACCTCAATGTTGCATAAATATCAAGGTCATATGGGAGCGGCCTTGATCATTGGAGGATATGATGTAAAGGGAGCACAATTAGTTATGGTTTCACCTTATGGGAAGTTTGAAAAATTTTAATTATTTTTTAAATTTTGCGAAAAATTAATTTTCAGCTGTTCTTATCTTCCTTATTGTACGATGGGCTCAGGATCGTTAGCAGCTATGGCTATTTTAGAAACTAAATATAGGGATGATTTAAGTGTGGAAGAAGCAAAGGCAGTTGTTATTGAGGCTGTGGAAGCTGGTATATGTCATGATTTAGGGTAATAATTTGGTCATTTTGGAATATTTTATTTGTTATTAGGTCAGGAAGCAATGTGGATCTTTGCGTTCTTACCAAAGGAAAAACCGATTATTTGAGAAATATCAAGACCGAAAATAAGAAAGTGTTCCAAAAGCCACAACATTATAAATTCCCACCAGGAAACACTCGTAACAAATTAATATTTTGAATTGAGAAGCTAATATATTAATTATTGTTTAGCCTTCTTTAGAGAATTGGCTGTGAAACTCGAAAAAGTCGAGCTTGGAAAGGGGTCACAAATTGAAGAGGAAATTAATCCATAAAAAAATTCGTAAAATTAATAAAATTTGAAATTTGAAAAAAAAATGAAAAATAAAAGAATTTAAAAAAAGTCTTAATAAAAACGCTAAAATTAGGTAAATTCATTGACAAAATACTTGATTCATAAAAAAATTTGAAAATCCAGCTATTGATATCTTTTTTATAAATACGTCTTCCTTTCTGCACTGCACTCTATAAAAATATTTCATCCCAAAAAAAAATGTACCACCGCAATCTCAACTCCATTTTAAAATCCCGCTTCTCTGGCATATCCAACCCTTTCAACCGTCTTCGCAAAACTCTTGCCGTCAAAGGGACATCATATAATTATTACTCTCTCCCTCATCTCAATGATGCTTCCTATAGTATTTCTTATTGATTTGTGATTTGTATTTCCCATGGTTTATTTTCCATTTTTCTAGATGAATTACCTTATAGTATCCGTGTCCTCCTGGAATCAGCAGTTAGAAATTGTGACGAATTCGCTATAAGATCATCAGATGTGGCTAGGATTTTAGATTGGCGTAGGACCTCTACCCAGGATCTTGAAATCCCCTTTAAGCCAGCCCGTGTGGTTTTGCAAGATTTCACTGGAGTTCCATCAATTGTTAATCTGGCTTCCATGCGTGCATGCATTTCTCGTCTTGGCAAAAACCCTGAAATAGTGAACCCAATCATTCCAGTGGACCTAGTTGTTGATCATTCTGTGATGGCGGATTTCAGCCGAATTTCAGATGCTGTCGAGAAGAACGAGACTTTGGAATTCCAAAGAAATTATGAAAGGTTCGAGTTCCTGAAATGGGGACAACAAACATTCAGTAATTTGTTGGTGGTTCCTCCTGGATCAGGAATCGTTCATCAGGTGAATTTAGAATATTTAGCAAGAGTTGTCTTTCATAATAAAGAACAAAACATGCTCTATCCGGATTCTTTGGTTGGAGCTGATTCTCATACCACAATGATCAACGGTTTGGGAGTAGTAGGATGGGGAGTTGGTGGAATAGAAGCTGAATCAGTGATGCTTGGAGAACCGATTTCCATGGTTTTGCCACAGGTTGTCGGGTTCTATCTCGATGAAGAGTTAAAAACTGGGGTGACTGCCACTGATTTAGTACTAACTGTCACACAAATACTCAGGAAAAAAGGTGTTGTTGGCAAATTTGTCGAGTTTTTCGGACCTGGAGTCAAAAATTTATCTTTGGCTGATCGGGCAACGATTGCGAATATGGCTCCAGAATATGGAGCAACCATGGGATATTTCCCAGTGGATGAAAACACATTGAAATATATGAGATTAACTGGAAGAGATGAACAAAAGGTGCTTTCGACAGAGGCGTATTTCAAAGCTCAAGTACTTCTTTCATTTCATTTTTAAATTATATTTTGATACATCATAGAATATGTTCCAAACCTATGATTTTAAACAACAACCTAAATATACTGGAGAAATTTTAAGTTTGAATTTGAGCACAGTGGAACCTTGTGTATCAGGTCCAAAAAGACCTCATGATCGAGTTACTTTAAAGGGGTTGAAGGAAGATTGGAACAAGTGTTTGAAAAGCCCTTTAGGTTTTAAAGGATTTGGAATCTCGGAAGAAAAGACTAAGGTTACCTCAGATTTCACTTACCAAGGAAAGAATTACACTTTGAAAAATGGGTCAGTGATCATAGCAGCTATTACTTCTTGCACTAACACTTCAAACCCTGAATCGATGCTGGCAGCAGGTTTGTTGGCCCAAAACGCAGTGAAAAAAGGACTCAAAGTGAATCCATATATTAAAACCACTCTATCTCCTGGTTCTGGAGTCGTGACTAAATATTTCGAGGAAAGTGGCTTAGATGTTGACTTAAAGAAGTTGGGATTCGATACTGTGGGGTATGGATGTATGGCATGCATTGGAAACACGTAAATGAAAAAAAAATGTTTTTTATTGAAATTTGAAATTAAAAAAGTGGAGAATTGGATCAAGAAGTTTCAGATGCCATCCAAAAAAATGATTTGGCTGTGGCTGCTGTTTTGTCTGGAAATCGAAATTTCGAGGCCAGAATCCATCCACTATCAAAAGCAAATTATTTAGCGAGTCCTCCATTGGTTGTTGCATTCGCCTTGGCTGGAAGAGTGGATATAGATTTCGAAAAGGAACCAATTGGGCAAAATGACAAAGGAGAATCTGTATATTTGAAAGATATTTGGCCTGATAGAAAAAAAGTAAATAAAAAATCCCATTATTTATCAAAATTTTTCTAAGTTACATGAAGTGGTGGATAAATTTGTGGAACCTAAGAAATTTACTAATGTTTATTCAAAAATTGCGAAAGGAACTAAGAGATGGAACGATATGCAGATTTCAAAGGATAAAATCTATCGTTGGAACAACAATTCAACATATATCCATGAAGCGCCTTTCTTTAAAGACTTCACCCTGGAACTACAACCAATCCAAAACATTAACAATGCCTATTGTCTTTTGAATTTTGGAGATTCCATTACCACAGATCATATTTCTCCGGCAGGCAACATTGCCAAAAATTCTCCAGCTGGAAAATATCTCATGGAAAGAGGGGTGCTTCCTAAAGATTTTAATTCATATGGAAGTCGACGAGGTAAAATTTTGTGCTGAAAAATAATACAAATATGAATTTATTTTTTCAAGGAAATGATGAAATTATGGCGAGAGGCACTTTCGCCAATACTAGAATCATCAATAAAATGGTGTCCAAAGTGGGTCCTCAAACCATTCATGTTCCAACAGGAAAAGTTGAAGATGTCTTCGATGTTGCTCAGAAATATACTCACGAAGGCCATCAAATGATAGTTTTGGCCGGTCAAGAATATGGCACAGGATCATCAAGAGATTGGGCCGCAAAAGGTGATGGCTCTTAAGACTCTTAAAATATTTGTTTTATGCAGGTCCTTATTTATTGGGAGTGAAGGGAGTGATTGCTCAAAGCTTCGAACGTATTCATAGAAGCAATTTGGTGGGGATGGGCATAATTCCTCTACAATTCAAGCCAGAAGAAGGCGCAGAAAAACTGGGTTTGACCGGAAACGAACAATTTAGCATTGATTTGAAGGGAGGAAACTTGAAGATTGGTGAAAAGGTGTTGGTCAGAACTTCCAATGGAAAGACATTTGAGACGATTTGTCGTTTGGATACCGAAGTGGAGGTCGAATATTTCAAAAACGGAGGTATTTTGCAATACGTTCTTAGAAAATTGGTTAAATAAATAATCTATAAAATTGCAGAAACAGAAAAAAAATATTCTTTTCATTTTTTATTTTAAATGTCAAATTATTAATAAACTCTTTAATGATTTTGGGTCATTAAATCCTCTCCTAATTAAGCTTAATTTCTATCATTATTCTCATAAAATCGGCCAAATCCAAAATCAAAGCATAATGAATGATTCCCAGTAATTTGATGAGATTGTAAAATTTTTAATTGGGATCATAAGTTCACTAGTAAATTTAGAAACAATTTAATTATTTTTTTTATTAATTTCTTGATCTGCAACAATAGGCAAGAAAGCCAACGATGGCGGTTCCTCCAACAGTGACCCCAATTCCGAGGGCACAAACTAATAAAATTAATTTTTTTCTAATATATGAATAAATGGTTCAATACAAAACAAAAAGACGAACGCACAGATTAAAAAGGGATGATTCACACAACAACAAGGTTGAATATAGTTACTTATCTTGTGCATAAGTTTTTAAAAAAATTTACAAAAAAATCAAACCCCGGTGTAAAATTCTGAAGCACGAAACCTTAATGTATTTCCCTCAGCAGGGTGTTTTTTCTTTGGGGTTTTGGATTTTTCATCTCTCTCTCTATCTGTATCAATTTGTCCGCACTTCTTGTCATAGCTTTCTTCGTCACTTTTATTGGCCTGTCTTTGAAGCTTTTTTTCTTCGCTTTCAAGCTTTTAAGTGTAAATAAAAAACGAAGAAACACATACTGATGTTGTTGTTGGACAATTTTGAAAGTTCTTTGCCTTTTCTTGAAATCCCTCAAAGTTTTCTTCTTCTCTCTTAATTCTTTCTGTTTTTCCTCAATTTCTTTCTGTTTTTCCTCAATTTCCTCAATTTCTCTTTCTAGTTGCTTTTCTTTTTCCGATACAACTTCATTTAATATCTCCTGATACGCAACTTCAGTTCCAGGAAAAAGCATGAACATAATTTGGTTAGTTCCCTCTTCTGTTGGGATATTTATCAAATGTGGGTAATGTGTTTGGATATATGTTTCTATAGTATCTTTTGTGACATATCCACTTATGGGAAGGGAGTCAATAGGGTCATCGAATGAGTTGTTCACTATCACCTTTATTTGGGTATGTTGAAGGTTCTGGTAGTGGTAGTGGTTGTGAATTCATTTGTTCAACTAATTGTTTGAGTTTCTTCTTATACTTCTGAGTTAAGTTGGAAATTAGAAACATTTTGGCGTTCCTTTTAAGCGCAAAATCCCTAAATACACTAAAAAATGAGATAAATTTTTGATTTTTTAGAAACTAAAATTTTCACTCTTTTTTTTTTCATTTATTTGATTTTTAATTTTTTCAAAAAAAGAATATAATTTATAAAGTTTCAAATTTTTAGGAATGGAAAAATTTTCATGTAATTATTTTTTTTTACAATTTCCTAAAAATTTAATAATATGAAAAATTTGTTCAGATTTAACCTAAAAAAAAAAATATATTTCAAACTTACTTTTTTTAAAAATAATGGCTTCACGGACAAAAACCTACTCCTCTTCTTTCCATAATAAGGAAGATTCCTATTCCCATTTATTCTACCCAAAAAAACCTCTCGAAACGAAGCCTCCTCTTCACACAAAATCCGTGCATGAAGACCTTGAAGAGAAAAGCTTTAAGCATTTCAAGGCTTCGGATAACAAAAAACATAAGAAAAACACTTCTTCCTTTGATTTCGAGGAAGAGAAGAAATACGATTATTTGAAGCAAAAAACTCAAATGATTCTCAATGATTTGAATCAAATGAAAGGCAGGACCAGTCGTCCAATAGAGGAGCCTCACAACACGATTTCAAAGAAAAACTTGAGATTTATTGAGGAAAAATCTCAAAATAAAACCAAAAACCTCAAGAAATTAGAGTCCAATAGTGACTCTTCAATGGAATCAAAAGAAAACCGTTCGTTTTATTCGAATATGAAGAAAAGCAACCAAAAGGATTTGACTAGAAATAAGAGAGATATCGAGGTTTTAAGCAATTATCATGAAAAGGATATGGAAATTATAGATCTAAAAAACCGGATTTCAAAATATGAGCTAGAAGCGAAATCAGTTGATGTTTCTTTAAAAAAACTCTCTGGTTCCATTGAGAAATATAAACAGGAAATCGCCAAATTACAACAGGAAAAAGGTCTCAAGGATAAGGAAATAGAATATTTGAAGGTTTTTTCTCTTTTTTCTTGTTAAAAATCAAAGGTTTTTATAGAAATTCAGGGGAAAATTAGAAGATGATGTCAAGAATCTGAAGAAAGAGATAGATATTCCTAGGAATTCGCATTGGGAACAGGTGGTTACTGAGAAGAATAAAGAGATTATCGAATTGAAGGAAAAGCTCTTGATAAATAACGCAGAACATCGAATAGTCTTGACTAATGAGAAGGATAGACTAGAAAACGAGATAAAATCCAGAGATTCTATAATAAAGGAAAAAAACAGAATAATTAATGATTTGGAACAATATAAAGCTGTAAAATATAGGGTTTTATTAATAATCGGAAACTTTATTATATTATAGCAAAATGTGCCATATTTTGAAGGATATCAAAACATTTCCTTGAAAATGAAGGAATTTGAACGGAATAACTCAAATTTATCTGAAGAAAACAAGAATCTAAAGGAAAAACTTGAAGCCAAACGTGAAGAAAAGTCTTTAATCGATTCCTTCGTGCGTTTTTTTCCTTTTTTTCATAAAAACCATTCATTTTTATTTAAAGATGAAGGATTTCAAGCTTTTTTTCATGCAAGTTAGATTGAAACTCATAGAAATAGGGGATATGGGCAGTCAGATCTTCGAAATATCAAGACAAATCCTTTCTGGAGAAGAGATCAACATCGATTTATTAGTGGGATTAGTGAAGCCTTCAATGAAAAACAAGCCTAAAAAGCAGGAAAACATTATAAATAACAACTCTCATGACGCCATGAAGGAGAATTTCGAAGATTTGGGTACGCTCAAAGGACTTGTTTTTGAAATATATGACAAATTCAAGAGAAATATCAATGAAATTTATGAGGTTTATGTGAAGAAATGCGGAGAAAACTGCAATATTCAATAAATCTTTAATTTATTATATTAGATCCTGCTTTTAGTCTCTTTCATCTCATCCCCCTCTACATAATTGTAAAAATTTATCAGATATTTCATGAAATTGAAGCGAAATCAAACAATTCGCTAATTTTTTTTCATAAAAAATAAAAATTAACCCCAGAAACGTGTTAAGATTTTTTAAGGTTTGCTAAATACAGAATGATTTTTTTTTTTTATTTAAATTTTTTTTATTTATTTATTAAACTACATTTAAAAACCAAATTTTTTTCATTTTTAAAAAAAAACATAAATATTTTGACTTAAAACAAAAAAAAAAAATAAAAATAATTTATTTTATAATTTATCAAAATGAAATATAAAAAAACCTTTTTCTTTCTTTTTTGTTGTGTTTTCCTTTGGCCATCCATCTTCTGTATCAATGAATTAGCCGTCAAGCTAGAAACAGAAATCCAACAGATCTCCTCTGAAATGCCTTCTCATGCTGGTAATTTGATATCAGGTCTAACCAACTCTGGTGAGCTGCAATTCGATAGTTTCCGTGTAGAGCATTTAGAAGATGTCCTTAACAACAAATACCATTTAGATGCTTCCATAGTCAACAAATTCAAAAATATCGCTTTTTCTTCTTCTTTGGTCTTCCAAACTTTTCGCCTGGAAATCTCAAAACAAGCCAGTTTATCAGAATTCATAGGAGCAGCTAGAAAT
>Ga0302320_10007843_pt1 | contig 23406 bp, 23 predicted proteins | sample Bog_T0_3_FD_202130 | JGI IMG/M metagenome (GOLD analysis project Ga0302320, IMG submission 202130) | Peat permafrost microbial communities from Stordalen Mire near Abisko, Sweden - Bog_T0_3 | ecosystem: Environmental > Terrestrial > Soil > Wetlands > Peat | place: Sweden: Abisko, Stordalen Mire... | reverse complement strand
CGGTTCACCTCGTCCAGCGTGAGTTCCTTTTGCGAGCCTAGCAGTTCCTTGAGCGTGTCGAGTTCGAGCTGGCGCAATTCGCGGTAGGTGATGACGAGGAAGTTGCCGCAGCCGCACGCCGGGTCGAAAAATTTCAGGCGGCAGATTTTCTCGTGAAATTCTTCCAGGCGTTTCGCGCGCCCGGTGGAGCGGTCGTTTTTGCGCGCGTCAAATTCGGCGCGCAAATCGTCGAGGAACAGCGAGCGGACGACTTTCAAAATGTCGCGCTCGCTGGTGTAGTGCGCGCCAATCTGCCGCCGCGCCTTGGGCTGCATGATGGATTGAAACAGCGAGCCGAAAATGGCGGGCGAAATCCGCGACCAATCTTTCGCGCAGCACGCCAGCAGGGCGTTCCGCATGTCGCGGTTGAAGTCGGCAAAGCCAAGCTGCTCGCCAAACAAATCGCCGTTGACGTAAGGAAATGCCGTCAGGGTTTCATCAAGATTTTTTTGCCGTTTGTCCGGCGCGGTGTTGAGGACTTCAAACAGGCGCGCAAGGTGCAGGCCCAAATCCGAGCCGTCGGGCGCGGTGCGGTTTTCCAGGTAGAGCCGGAAGGATTCGCGCTCGAAAATGCCGGTGTCCTCGGCGAACAGGCAAAACAGGACGCGGACCAGAAAGCGTTCAAGGTTGTGGCCGGAATAGCCGCCCGCTTCGAGCGCGTCGTGCAACGTGCCGAGAATTTCGGCGGCTTCGATGTTAATGGGGTCTTGCTCCTCGAATTTGTGCTGCTTGTAACCGGGAATGAAGGCGAAGGCGTGGACGCATTTGTGAAATTCGGCGAGCGGAAACTGGATCGTGGCGACGCGGCGATTATCAAACAGCGGCAGACCTTTTTGATCTTCCGGTTCAAGGTCGTGCAGCGCGACGCGGTTGAAATCGGAAACGATGACGTAACGGGGAATTTCCTTGAGGCGACGTTCGCGCGCCAAATCTTGAATGTAGCGGAACGCCTGCGATTCGGCCTTGCCCAAATCCTTGCCGGCGGATTTGTGCTCAACTAAAACGATGCCCGGCCAGAAAAGGTCAATATAACCGTAGTCGCCGGAAATCTTTTTCACCGGTTCTTCAAAGCTGGCGACCGCGCGGCGCGACACACCGAAGACTTGGAAAAATTCATTCCAGAAAGTCTGCTTTTCCGCGCTCTCGCTGGTCGCGCCCGTCCAACCACGCGAAAACTTGATCGCGTTGTGGCGGATTTCATTCCAGGAAATCGGCATGACGCGAAGCGTAGCAAAGGAACCGCGCAAGGTGCAAGTGCAGCAGAAACCAGCCGAGGGCAAAAAATAAAAAACAGGCGGGTTTCAAGTGAAACCCGCCTGTTGCGTTTAGAATTTTATCTCCTCCGACCCGCCATTATGGATGGCTCAAGAAATAAAACATATTGGTTTGTGTGGCCGAATTGGAGTCGGTGAACTGATAATGGCCTGAACCCACTGGATTTTCAGTGGTGGTGCCGATAACCGGCCAGCTCGCTCTTGGTGCCGTGAGGTTGTTTGTCGCGTGAACCGAGAAGCTCAAACCACTGTCGTTGGTAACGGTTAATGTAAGTTTGCCGCCACTCAACCCGGCACCACCCAGCTTGGGCGGCACGGGCGCAAAGGCGATGCCTTTCAAGGTGCTCGCCGAAGTAGCCGTATAGTTGGTCTCGTGCGTCGTAATGTTGATTGCCTGATTCCAACCCGCAGAGTCATGGACATGAACAACACTGTTGCTGATCGAGCCACCACTACCAGTCGTGTAATACAGGTCAACCCCGCCGTTGGGGTTGGCCACAGCGCACAAACCGTCACCACCATCCGGTGTGGTATACGGGGTGGTTGGAGGGTCGTTGGCAACACCGCCGGCTGGAGCCCAAATTTGCTGAGCTGTTTGTCCATCAATGGTTCCAGTGTAATAATATTTGTAGATGGCTCCCGACGTTGTATTGGTGCCGTCAATGTAATAAACAACGTCGTAATTGGTGCCATTATGTCCGGAGCGAAGCATGTAGAAATCCAGCACGGCGGGTTCGACCGGGAAACCTTCCAAGGGGAAGAGCGACTGACTGCCGCTGTTGGGCGCGGGCACAACCGCCAGCACGGTGGAATACGGATCCGTGCCGCCCGACTGCTGCAAGGCATAGACAATGCCGCCAAAGCTCTTCAGGGAACGGACATTGGCATAAGTGGTGGTATTGTAGGGGATGTAGGCGTTGGCAGTGGTGTTATTGTTCGTATAAATGCCGCCCTTGTCACCCATGAAAAAGGTGATGTTATCAACGGTCACGGCGCTGCGAGCCTGATCAGAATCGGTTCCATCACCCGTGTAGGTGGTGTTCAGAACGAAATTCCCGAAGGCATCAAAGGTTCCAGCCCCGCGCGGATCCAAGGTGGTCACATCCGAAACGGTGGCGTCACCGCACAAGCCGGCACTAAAACACAACAGCGCCCCATCGGCACTATCGGTCAGGCGGCCGGTCGAGCCGGACTTTGACTGGCGCAAGGCATTGGTCCCGGTGGCCGGGACCGGATAGACGTTTACCGGCGTGGTTTGATTGAGAGCCAAGGGTGACACCTCAAGCAGGGTGAAGGTTGAATTATTATTCACCAAATCCAACTGCTCGACGGCAAGATTGCCGGGAGTAAATCCGGATGTCCGTGGCGCAGGAATATTAAACGCCGTGGAATTCGTGCTGGTCGAAGACAAGCCGCCCAAACCGGTGGTGGTCCCGCTGGTGACAAAGGTGATGGTGGCCCCGGGAACCGCAGCGGCGCTGGTGGCAGACAGGTTGGTAAAGGCAACCGTGCCGGCGGTCAGCGCCTGCGTGGTTCCGCTGTTGGGTCCAAACGTCCAGCCCGAACTCGGGGTGGCCGCAAAACTGGCGGCGCAGTTGGTCGCCACATTGTTGTATTGGTCGAGAACCGCCAAAGCGGGTTGCAAGACCAGAGTGCCGCCATTGCCGGTCGGTGCCGCCGGTTGCGCCGTGATGGCCAAAGTTTTGGCCGCGCCGGGTGCAATGTATTGGGTGACATGGTCATCGCTGTAGTTGGTGGCCAAAATCGAAATGGATGCCGTGCCGGCGGTTTGCAGCGCAGTGTTAAGCGATGGCGTGTAGATAATCTGGCCGGGCAAAATCGTGTAACCGGAGGCCAGCACGCTGCCATTCACCTTGACAGCGGAGATCTTGCTGCGCCAATTCGGACTATCAGTGAATGTATTGGTGAACGGACCATCCACAGACGCATTGGCAGCAGCAGTGATTGCAGGCGATGGGTTGGCCAGACTTTGTGTGCCGGATATTACAATGTTGTCAAAACGCCAATTGCCCGAGCTGTTATTCAAAGGCGTTCCCTGCGAGCTGATACAGGAAGCACCCGTGGACGCATTCACGAGCCTGATGGCAAACAAGGAATTATTTGCCGCTTCGGGGTCAGTGATGGTCGCGGTCAAATTGGTGAACCAGTCCTGACCGCCTGAACTATTATTCAAAAGATTATCGCTGATGTAATATCCCGTGACTGAATTGGCGTCGGAGCCACTGGTGTTGTCAACATTCGCCAAGCCAGCATCGCCGGGATCAATGGTAATCGGAACATTATTCCAGTTGATGCCGTCCGTGGTGTATTGAAGCTGGAGATTGGCCTCACCCTGGGTGGTAAGATACCAATCAAACGCGACGTTGATGCCGGTAAATCCCGAGGTATCCACGTTGAACTGCGCGCCCTGCGTGCCAATTGGCGCCGCGCTAGTCCAGCCATTCCCCGTGGCCCCGCGGCAACGCCAAACCTTTGTTATATTGGTAATCAAATTGAGACCGGTATCGCTAGTTTTGCCTTGCAACACATCGGGAGTATTCACTGTCCCACCTCCGAATAGTTGCATGCCGATGCAGGCAGCGGATACCGTGCCTTCGCTGTTGTTCAAGCTGGGAGCCGGGTTGTTATTGACTGCAACCGGGTCGTTTTCAAAACTCCATTGAACAATGGTGGTTTGGGCTTTAGCAGCGATGCCAAGCATCGTCGCCAAGCCAAATAATACGAGGGCTTTTTTCATTTTTGTGATGAGGTTTTATTGTGTTTTGCGTTTGCTCGAACTCCTATTTGGAAATCGTCGGGGGGCAGTGAAACAGGAGCGTGTGACGATAAAATGTCACTCATGTAACATTCAGGTGACACACCCCTCCAGCCGGCTTTGTCACACAATCGTCACCGTTTCGCCATTTGTTTGTGACTGCGTTCCCGGAAGATGGCGTTGAATAGAAAGCAATCTATTCAACGATTTAATGCAGTGAATTTTCCCGACGAATAATGCAACAACCATGATATCTGACAAAATTAATAACCGGCGCGGCTTCACCCTGATAGAACTGCTGGTGGTCATCACCATCATCGCCATACTGGCCGCGATGTTGCTGCCGGCACTGGCTGCGGCCAAAGCCAAGGCCCAGCATATTGCCTGCTTGAATAACATGAAACAGTGGGGACTGGCCGACTCGATGTATGTGGATGACAACAACGAGGTTTTCCCCTGGCCGCGGTATCAAGTGTCTCAAACCGGATTGCAAGACAACCCCCAATGGAGCGATGTCGTCACGTTTTATGATTTGGCGCTTCAGGGTAATGACAAGGCAAAGAGCAATGGGGTCTGGTTCAACGCCCTGCCTCCCTATGTCGCCAGCAAACCACTTTATTATTATACATCGCCGGAAAACATCCCTAAATTTATCGCCCTCAAATCCATCTTCACGTGTCCGACGGCAGTTTCGAAGGGCATCAATGGGGCGGATACAGCTTCAAATCATGGCTTCATGGTTCCTGGAACCCGCCCATTGTTCAATTATGGGATGAATTCCAAGTCCACCACACATGAAACTCCGGCTAATTATCCTTCAGGCACCTCGATGGCCCTCAAAACCGGCATGATAGTTCATCCGTCGGCCTTCGTTCTCTTTTCCGACGTTCGATACCGCTCCGATGATTTACCTTATTCCGGCACCACACCCACCGACCTCGCCACCCCGCATTGTTACACCACGCGCTTCTCCGCACGGCACAACAAGGGCGGCAACATCACCTTTAGCGACGGCCATGCCGCTTTTTTCAAATACACCCATGTCGTCGCCGACGGCATACAAGACCCGAGCATAGCCGCCGGACATGACCCCGGTGCCCCCGACATCAACTGGGATTGCAGCGGCATCACCGTTCCTTGATTATCCTTGATTATCTTTGATTATTAGAAATTATTAGAGATTCAAAAATGAAAAATGTGCTTTTCCTCTTTCGGGGTCATCTGGTTCCTATTCTGTTTTCGCTGTTTGTTGCCGTCACGCCGCTGCGCGCCGACGACACGATGGATCAACCGCCCCAGCCGGTTGTTTTAAGCCATCTTCAATATCTCGCCGACGGCAAACCCGACGCCATCGCGTTGCTCGCACCGCCGCCGTTGCCCAGTTCGCCAGAACAGGCTGCCGACCTGGCGGAAGTGGTCACCGTTTATCACGCCAGTTCATCAAATGACATCGCTGTCGCGTATTCGGAAAAGAAATTTTCTGTCTTCACCTTCACGCCAGCCATTGGCAATTTTTTCCAGCCCGGCAAATTTCCCAAGGCCGAGGCCTTTTTTGATCGGGTTCAGAAACAAGCCGAGACCGTGACGGATCAGGCCAAGGATTTTTACAAGCGCCCGCGGCCGTTCACGGTTGACCCGAGTTTGGCCAACGGCAAGCTGGAAAAAAGCTTCAGCTATCCGAGCGGCCACTCGACCGAATCCATGGTGCTCGCGCTCGTGCTGGCAGATTTGTTTCCGGACAAACACGACGCCATCCTCGCCAAGGCGCGTAACATCGGCTGGCATCGGGTGGAGATCGCGCGGCATTACCTGACCGATATTTATGCCGGGCGCGTGCTGGCACAGGCCATCGTGCGGGAGATGAAGCAGAATCCGGATTACCAAAAGGATTTCGCCGAGGTGCAGGCGGAAATCGCGGCGGCGCAGAAATAATTTAACCGACGGTCTATCAAATCATGAAAAAAATTCTGCCGCTGATGCTGGTTCTGCTATCAGGCCTGGTGCACGCTCAAAACGGTCAATTCCTGCCCGGCCAGCTCGCGGTGTTGCGGGCGGGAGATGGATTGGTAAGCCAGCAGCTCAAGCAGGCACCGCTGTTTATAGACCAATTCAATCCGAAAGATTTCAACGCCGCGCCTTCCTGCTCCGTGCCGATCCCGACCAATGGGGCAAACTCGTTTTTTTTTAACGGCCGTGCCGCGACCGAGGGTCTGCTGACCCGCTCGACCGACCGCCGGTTGCTGGCTTTAGCCGGCTACGGCGGCGTCAACTTGCTTGAAAAGTCCGGAACGCCGTCGCTGCTGGACATCCAACGTGGCTTTTGCACCGTGGACGCGACGGGAACCATTCATACATTTTTGTATCCGGCGCATGATGTGAGCGAAAAGGTCAATCCGCGCGGAGTGGCAACGGACGGAGCCAATCATTTTTGGGGCTGCGGCAACGCGGGCGGGACGTTGTATTACGATCCAGCCGCCGGTAAATCAACAGTTCAGTTCCAACCTTTTCAAAATTCACGCGCCGCAAAGATCATCAACGGCGTTCTCTATGTCACCTTGAACGGGCCGGACGGGAAGGCCATTGACGAGCCGGCGGGAATTTACCGGTTCGCGGATAGTTCCGGCACTGCCCTGCCCTTGCCACGCCAGAAGGATGCAATCATAGATCTGGTGGTTCCCGCCACTGAACCCTTCACGAAAATTGCCGGGTTTGACTTGAGTCCTGACCAGACCGTTGCTTACACCGCCGACACCGTGGCGGGAGTTCAAAAATATGTCAGGTCCGGCGGAGCCTGGAAACTGGCTTATAACTTTGCGATTCCCCAAACCATTCCCGCCGACGATAACCACGCCACCGGCTGCTTCGGGCTGACGGTGGATTTCAGCGGATCGGCCCCGGTGATTTATGCCACCACCACCGAGGGCTGGGGTGGCAGTGTGAACTCCAACCGCGTGGTGCGCATTGTGGATACGAATGCCGCCGCCGTGGTGACCACCGTGGCGCAGGCTCCGAGCGACAAGATCGCCTTTCGCGGCATTGATTTCACGCCTGAAACCGGAACCGTCAGTGCCGCAAAACCCTGACGGGCATTGGTGCTCACAAACGAAGAAACACAATTGGAATTAAAACAATGTCACAGGATTGTCACACAACGGACATTTATCCGTAACCGGAATATGGAAAATGGTCACAGCAGAAATCAGTCTGCAACCGGATTTTAAAAACCAAACCAAATTAGTAGAAAATGAAAAACAAACAAATCGTTTCCATGGCGGCCTTGATCGCTGCCTCATTGTCGGCGGCCCACGCCCAAACCATCACGGCTTGGAATTTTTCCAGCGTTGTAGCTTCAGCCAATAGCCCTGCTCCGACCACGGGAAGCGGAACAGCTACCATAATAGGAATGACCGGAGGCCCACTCGGGGATATCACAGCTACAACCGGAACCGCCAATACTGCATTTACTGAAGATTTGTGGCGCGTCCGTGGGGCAACTGCCAATGGCTGGGTTGGCACAGCCGCTCAATATTCCCAAGGCGCCGAACTTGATGTATCCACTATAGGATATCAAAATATTAATTTTTCCTTCGACTGGTATTCTACCGCTCAAGGCATTCGCGACCTCCAGTTCCAATACAACCTCAACACGGCTAATGCTGGTGGCTGGGTCAATTTCGGTGGCACAAGCTCTACCGGCACCTACATCGCCACTGCCAAGGATTTTTATAATGCACCCGGCAGCCCGACCATCACTATTAATCTTCCGAGCGTGGCCGACAATGACGCCAGTTTCGGTATCCGGCTCGTGTCCGCCTATGATTCCACCGGCAACCTTGCCGGCCAATACGCCAGTTCAACTTTGGTCAGCGGTGCTACCGTTGCCTACAATGGCACTTCCGGCAACTGGCGCTTCGGTAATATGGATTTCACTGGCACCATAATTCCCGCTCCGGAACCCACCACTCTGGCCTTGGCCGGTTTGGGCGGGCTGGCGGCACTGGTCGCTGTCCGTCGCCGGTAATAAGCAGGCGATTTCCAACCCCCCGCTCTGGCAAACCGGAGCGGGGTTTTATTTTTAACCGTTAAAAAAGTGTGGAGAGTGATTTTGCGCTCATTATGAAATTCATCAAAAAATCATTTTGGCTTCTAACCCTGAGTCCGCTGCTGGCGCAGGCGGATGGAACGAATTTTCAAATCAGCGCCATAAATCTCAACGGCCAAATATCCTGGACCAACGCTTTCACGAGCGGGGTTTGCACCGTGCAAGCCGCCGCCCAGCTCACCGGCGGCGGCACGGCCTGGATTCCACAGCAAAATTATTTCACCACAAACTCAAGCGGGATGGGAATGGTTTCGATCTCGCCCAGCAATGTTTTTTTCCGCCTACTGGCGGTGGATGTTTCCACCAACACGCCGCTGACCTACACGAATCTGGTCCAGTCTTACGGCATCCTGCACACCATCGCCGGCAACGGTGACGCGAGCTACAGCGATCCGGGCGAGGACGTCACCAACTACTGGCGGCCGCAGTTTGAAGACGGATATGCCACGAACGCGGCGTTGTCGCGCCCGCATTTTGCGATGGAGGATAATTTCAGCAATGTCTTCATCGTGGACAAGGACAGCGACTCAGTCCTGAAAGTCACGCCGGATGGCCGCATTCATACTATAGCTGGCACGCACGCCATCGGCATCGGCCCGGACTATACCACGAATGCCACGACCGTCGCGATGAATACGCCCAATGGCCTGTGGGTGCGCGGTGACGGCACGGTCTATGTGCTGGACACCGGCAACGCCAAGGTGCGCCGGATGGACACCAACGGCATGATGACCACGCTCTTCACCGACACCCACAGCGCGGGCATCAGCGGTGGACGCGGATTGTGGGTGAAGGATGATGAATCGCTCGTCTATTATTGTTCCGGCAGCCATTTGCGACAGTGGACTCCCGGTGGCGGTGTCGTGAATCTGAATAGTCAGTTCACCGACCTCGGCAACATCATCATCAGCGGCACCAACATTGTCGCCACCGACCGGAGCGACAACAGCGTCTGGCTGTTGGCCACCAACGGCGGTGCGCGGACGATCCTGTTTGGCACCCCGGAAACCGCCGACACCAACCTCGTCGTGGACGGCTCGCTGGCACTCACCAACAGCCTTTACGGCGTTCGCGGCGTCTGGCAGCCGCCGACGGGCGGTTATTTCCTGGCCACAGATTATGGCGCGCAATTTCTCTTCGTGGACACGGCGGGCGTGATCCACATCTTTGTCAACGGTTACGCCGACACCCATGCGGGCGATGGCCAGTGGTTCTACAACAACCCGACCGGCTACAAGTTCGGCCAGTTGCGCTCCGTCTCGATGGACCGCCAGGGCAACCTGCTCATCGTTGAAAACGACCTGGGCTACGTCCGGCGAATTGATTTCCAGCGGTTGAAGCCGTGATGATGCGTGTTTGAAAACCGGACAGAAACTATTTTTACTGACTGACTCGCGCCGGATTCATTTTGGCTCAGGTTTTATTTTCCCGCCAAGCCCGCCTTGGTCTCCACCCAGCGGGCGAAGAGCCACAGCAAATCGGACAGGCGGTTGAGGTAGATGATGATCTCCGCGTTCTTCATTTCGCCCGCCTCCTGTAGCGCGCACACGCGGCGTTCGGCGCGGCGGCAGACCGTGCGCGCCACATCCAGCGCGGCGGAATTGTGCGTTGCCCCCGGCGTGGCCCAGCCGTGGAAGCTGATTTTCTGCGCCTCGATCTCCTGCACGAGCTTGTCGAGTTTTGCCGTCATGGCTGGCGTCACGCGCAGATAACCGGCCTTGGCATAGCGCGGCAGATCCGCTGGCGTCACGCTCAACTCGCCCATCAAATCCACCAGGCTTTTCTGAATCCAAAATAAATTATCGCGCACAAAATCTTCCGTGGCCGTGGCGCGCCCCAGGCCGAGCGCCGCGTTTAATTCATCCACCGTGCCGTAGGCCTCGACCCGCGCGTGGGTTTTGGGGACGCGCCGGTTATACATCAGGCCCGTCGTGCCGCCGTCGCCCGTCTTGGTCGCAATGCTCATCACCACCAGCTAACCGGTTTAGCCCGCGCTTGCCAAGCAGAACCTGCCCGCCACCCCGGATAATAATTTACTTTTCCGCGACAACGCGATTAACTGGTCGCTGCATCAATTTTCAACCAATCATTTAACAATACGATGAAGACAAAACCGGGCATTTATATTGGCACGGACAGCGGTGCCACCACCTCCAAGTTTTCCGCCGTCCGCGACAACGGCGAGGTCGTAAGCACCCGGGTTTTACAGCGGCCAACGAATTCCGACCAGGGCCGCGAGGCGGTCATCGCTTCCTGGATTGCGGGCGTCGGTGAATTTCTCGCCCAAAACGATTTGCCCTGGTCACAGGTCGCCGGCGTCGGACTGGCGATTCCCGGGCCGTATGAAAGTTACGGCGTCCTCGGCCGGGCGGCGAATCTGCCGGCGAATTTTGCCGGCTGGGATGTTCGTTCCGATTACAGCGCAGCCCTCGCGAAACACGCCGGACAGACGTTGCCGGTGACCATGAGCAACGACGGTCATTGCGGCGGCGTGGCCGAGGCGCGGATTGCGCGCGGCGACCGCAAGTTGTCGGTGTTGATGCTCATGCCCGGCTCCGGCCTGGGCAGCGCGTTTGTCGGCGCGGATGGCCTGCCGCTCACCGGCGAGACGCTCACCGCCATGGAAACCGCGCACATGGCGGCACCGCTGCACCTGTTCGGCCTCGGCGGCGAACCGATTCCGTGCGGCTGCGGCAAGAACTGGGGCTGCGTCGAACCCTACACCACCATCGCCGGCCTGCCGCGGCTGCTGGCGGAAAAATTAAAAAAACATCCCGGGCACGAACTCGCCACCTCCACCGCGCCCATCAAGGAAAAAGTCCTGTCGCTGCGCGGTCGCGCCCAGAAGAATGATGCGCTGGCGCTGGAGATTTTCGATTTCCAGGCGCACGCGATGGGTATTCACGTCGCCAATCTTGTGACCCTGCTCGATCCGGGCATCGTGATCATCGGCGGCGGCCTGATGGATCATGAGGCGACCACGCCGGAATTTCGCGAGCGCTACCTGCGCATCATCCGCGAGACCGCCCAGCCGTATTTCTGGCCGCAGCAGCGGAAACACCTCACCATCGTGCCGGCGTCGCTGGGCGAACTCTCCCAGGCCATCGGCGCCGCGCTCGTGGCGTTGTATCAGAGTCGATCCTGATGGAATCCGGCAGCGTGCGCCGATTTTAATTTGTGAAATGACCGGCCGCTCCGGCGGGTTTCGGCGATGAATGATTGGCGGTCGCCACCGGCAGTGGAACTGTCGCAGCCGTAAGTTTTTGGTAAGCCAGGATTCCCCGCACCATCGCCGCCGCCATTTGCCGGCGATAGGCCGCGTCAAAAATCCTTTTCGCCTCGCCGGGATGCGTCATGTAGCCGCCCTCGACTAGTATCGCCGGCATGGCCGCATCGCGCAAAACCGCGAACCGCGCCCGCCGCACGCCGCGGTCCGCCACGCCCAAGTTTCGCACCAGCGATTTTTCCATCTGATACGCCAGCAGCAGGCTTTGATATTCAGAACGGTTCGCCGTGGTCGCGCCATAGCTGCCACCCTCACCCTGCGCGTTGGACGACGCCGCGCCGACCGGCGTGATGCAATAGGTCTCCGGCCCCTGGACTTCGTTCTTGCCGGCCTGGATGGCGTTGAAATGCAGGCTCACAAACAAGTCCGCGCCGCACTGGTTGGCGATGTCCGGCCGCAAGGGCAAATCCACATACATGTCCTTGTTGCGCGTGAGAATGACATTGAAGCCGGCGCGTTTGAGCTGGTCGCGCAGCTCCTGCGCGAGCGCGAGCGTGTAGGTTTTTTCACTGTGCCCGAAAAATGCGCCGCCCACGCGGTTGCCGGTATCCTTGCCGCCGTGGCCGGGATCGAGGCAGATGGTCGTGATTTTTTTTGGTGTGACGTAGCGCGCCGGATACAGCAGCGGACGGATGGTCTGGTCCAAGTCCAGTTGCGCGATGAACGGCACGCCCTTTACATTCGCCACCGGAAAGGACAGACGGACGTTCACGCCGTTGATTTCCGCCTGCGCCGAATCCACGTCGAACACAAGCCGCGCCATGCGGTTGGTTAAAACAATTTCACGGCCGTGATCCCGCGTGAAACCGTAAAAGCCGTTCGCCCGCGCCCAATCGCCGAGCGGCGTGTAGTTGTGGCCGTTGATGAGCGCCGCGTGCGCGTTCAGCCCGCCGAACGCGAACACGGCAGCAACGAACAGCACAAACAGTTGTTTCATGGACGCGCAGATTGCCTGCGCCTGGCGTTGGTTTCAAGGGAAAGCTATGGCTGGCCAGTCGGCGACGGTGCCGGTGCGGACGGGTTGGAAAACACGTCGTAGCCATATTGCGCGAGGTAATACAGCGGATATGCCCGCTTGAACACCAGCACCGGCAGCAGCAGCACCGTGCCGATAAACGGCAGCAACAGCAGGCAACCCGCACAGCAGCATGTCACCAGCACCACCGCAAAGACAAGCAGGCCGATGGCCATGCCAAGCACGATCTGGAACAGGATATACAGCGCGAACTGCCCCGGATGTTCCGCTAGCAGCGTGTAAAATTTTCCCCAAGCCGACAAACAACTGCCGCCGCGCAGATACTGGATGGACACCACAAAATCCACGAGGAACTTGCGGATGATGGCCAGCACCACCGCCACCAGCAGCAACCCCAGCCCCAAACCCACCGCCGTCAGCACGCCCGCCACATCCGCCTCGCCCTGCAGCACCATCTTTAGAATGGCCAGCAACATGAAAACGACCAGCGGTAAAAACAGCACCATTCCGATCAAACCCAAACCGATGCGGAACCGGAACAGGCTGTTGGCCTCGTTCACAAACTTGCTCCACGGCTCCGCCACCTCCGCCTTGTCCAGCGCCACGCAATGCAGGAACATGAATTTTCCCCGGCTGCTCAACCACAAAACCAGCAGCCACAGCGCCACGCCGAGCAGCACCAGCAGTATCGCCACCGGAATGATCCAATCCAGGTTGCCCATCACATAATCACTGGCCTTGTGATAAAATTGCCGGAGCTGTTCCGCCGGCTGGCCGTTGTTGCCGCCAAAATGATTGCCCGTGGTAAAATTGCCGCCACCACCACCGCCGGACTCGCCAAGGCCGGCCAGCCACGCGCAGAAACCAAGGGTGATCCACTTGGCGAGGTCGAACGGTTTGAACAGCATCTGCTTCACGCGTTCGAGCGCCGGGGCGACGGGTTCCGCCACGCTGATTTCGCGCGGCCGACTGGAAGGTGGTGGTTGGATGGTCATGGCTGGAAATTTTTAACCGCCGGCACGCCGTTGATTAATTGATTGTCCGAGATTAACGCCGTCCCTACCCGCGTCGAGAAAAAAGTTAGGAGACACGACTTGAAGCTGTTCGCGCCGCCCGTTGACACCGGCAGAGCTTCTGCGATGCTCCTGCGCATGACCCCTTCCTCGTGCCACAATTTCCCGTCTGCATTCTGGTCGCTTGGCCGGCTCGGCCTCTGCCTGCTCGCGCTGGGCTTTATGGCTCCCGCCATCCGCGCCGCCGATGCAACACCCGCCCAACCCATGCCTGTCATTCTCGATACGGACATCGGCGACGATATTGATGACACCTGGGCGGTGGCCCTGCTGCTCAAATCGCCCGAGCTGGATTTGAAACTCGTCGTGGGCGATTACGGCGAGGCACAATACCGGGCGCGGCTGCTCGCAAAGTTTTTCGAACGCGCCGGACGCAGCGACGTGCCCGTTGGCGTCGGCCTCGATGTCGCGCCACACGGTGACGGACGCCAGGCCGCTTGGATCAAGGACTACGAACTTAAATCCTATCCGGGCAAAATTCTCACAAACGGCGTGCAGGCCATCATTGACACGATCATGCAAACGCCGCAAACCGTCACGTTGATTTGCATCGGCCCTGCGCCAAACATCGCCGAAGCGCTGAAACGCGAGCCGCGTATTGCGCTGCACGCCCGGTTTGTGGGCATGGCCGGCAGCGTGCGCGTTGGTTACGGCGGCGCGAAGCAGCCCTGCGCGGAATGGAACGTCAAGGCCGATCCCAAGGCTATGCAGGCGGTGTTCGCCGCGCCGTGGGACATCACCATCACGCCGCTCGACACCTGCGGCCTCGTGACTTTGACCGGCGAAAAATACCGGCGCATTCTTGACTCAACCAACCGTATCGCCAGCGACGTCATCACCAACTATCACCTTTGGCTGGTCAACCAACCCACGTTAGTTCAGAACATGGCCGATCACCACAGCACTACGCTGTTTGATCCTGTGGCCGTCTATCTCGCCATGCATCAGGATTTTTGCGTGATGGAAAAGCTCAACCTCCGCGTCACCGACGATGGCTTTACGGTTATTGACCCGCAGGCACAGGCGGTGAACGTGGCGACGCAGTGGAAGGATCTCGGCGCTTACGAAAATTTTCTGGCGGAACGGATCGCGGGCAAGCCTTGAGGCCGGATTCACCAGCGGACCAAAATCACAACTTTTTTACCTTATAAAAACCATCGAACCGCAACTGCTTCACCCGTTCAAGGGACGGGATATTCTTCAGTCGTGCGGTTGTTTTGATCCGTCCGCCAGGCTTTTTAAATCTTCAAGGGACCGTCGCCAGTTGATCAGATATTCCACTGACGGTGCAAAAGGCGTGATATTGGAGAGGTTTCGTCGCCCTGCATGATCCGGACTGCCAACACCGGACATCAGGGTTTCACCCCATGGCGCTGGGTCAGCCGATGCCGTAGATTTTTAATCGCTGGGTAAAATTATGAAATTCAAAGCTGGCAGTGTGTTGGTGGCGCTGGGTCTGGGACTATCAACGGTCATCATGGCTACCGGCATCACCGGTTGCGCTAATGGTCCGTTTTCATCAAGCCTGAATGGGTCTCCGCCCAATACCAAACCTACTTGGAGCGGCGATGACCATGTGCCGCCGGTCTATACATCTCCGGCCGGCAATCCAGCATCCACCAATTTATCGGGCGGGAACACGCCTCCTTAAATGATTGAATGTCCGCCCGCCGGTCAGTCTTTGCGAATGACCACCGAAAGCCGGAGGCCGGAACGCGATTCCAAACAGCGGCCCATTTTGTAATTGTTACCCGGAGCAGGAAAGTTAAACTCAACCTCACTATGAAAAAACTCGCCATTGTTGCCGGGATACTGGTGGTGCTGGGCATTCTGGTTTTGGCCCTGATCGCGATCGCCGGCGGAAGCTACAACCACCTCGTCAAACTGTCGCAGGCGGTGGACAGCCAGTGGGCGCAGGTGCAGAACGTCTATCAACGCCGGGCCGACCTCATCCCGAACCTCGTGGCGACGGTTTCCGGCGCGGCCAATTTTGAGAAATCCACGCTGACGGAAATCACCGCCGCGCGGGCCTCGGTGGGCCAGGTGAAGCTGGATCCCAACTCCGCGCCGACCGATCCCGCCAAGCTCGCCGCGTTTGAATCGGCGCAGGGCCAGCTCGGTTCCGCCCTGTCTCGCCTGCTGGTGGTGGTGGAGCGTTACCCGGATTTAAAGGCGACGGAAAATTTCCGGGAATTGCAAGCGCAGCTCGAAGGCACGGAAAACCGCATCAGCGTGGAGCGCCGGGATTTTAACACAGCGGTGCAGAATTACGACACGGCCATCAAGTCGTTTCCGGCGGTGTTTTACGCGTCGGCCTTGGGCTTTCAATACAAAGCTTATTTCAACGCCACGCCGGGGGCCGAGACGCCGCCCAAGGTCTCGTTCGATTTCAACGCGCCGGCCACCAACCATTGAGCCGTGCGACGTTTCTGCCTCATCCTGGTTTTGCTGCTGGGTTTCCAGCTGTTCGCGGATGAAATCATCCCGCCCGCGCCGAAGGCTTATTTCAACGACTATGCCGGGGTCGCCTCCGCCGGCACGGCGGCGCAGTTGAACCAGACGCTGGAAAATTTCGAGCGCCAGACCTCCGAACAGATCGTGGTGGCCGTCTTCCCGAAGATGCAGTCGGACTCGGACATCGCCGATTACACGGTGCGGTTGGCGCAGGCGTGGCAGGTGGGGCTGAAGGACAAGAACAACGGCGCGGTGCTGTTCGTCTTTGTGCAGAACCACAAAATGTTTCTGGAGGTCGGCTACGGGCTGGAAGGCGTGCTGCCGGATGCGCTCTGCAAACGGATTCTGGACGAACAGGTTTCCCCGCGTTTCAAGACCGGTGATTATGACGGCGGCCTGACGGCGGGCGTGCAGGCGATTCTCGCGGCCACCAAGGGCGAATACAAGGGGAACGGGACGACGGTGGCGGACAGCCGGATGCGCGAGTCCGTTGCGCCGTTCATCAAATTGGGATTCATCGTGCTTGTCGTAATCATCATTATTTTTGCACGCGGTTCGGGAATGTTTTTGCCGTGGTTACTGCTCTCCAGCAGCGGCTCAAACCGTGGCTGGGGTGGCGGAGGTTTTTCAGGTGGCGGCGGCGGTGGCGGTTTTTCAGGTGGTGGTGGCGGCTTTGGCGGCGGCGGCGCGGGAGGGAGCTGGTAATTTATGCACCCGAAAAATTTTGCCAAACATGTGCAGCACGACGCCATCGTCGCGGCGATCCGCGAGGCCGAACAAAAAACGTCCGGCGAAATCCGCGTCAGCATCAGCCCCAAACACGTTGACGACACCATGACCGCCGCGCAGGCGGAATTTCTGCGACTGGGCATGAACCGGTCAACGGAACGGAACAGCGTGCTGATCTTCGTTGCTCCGCGCGCTCACAAGTTCGCCGTCATCGGCGACGAGGCCGTTCACGCGAAGTGCGGGGATGAATTCTGGCGGCAACTGGCGGACGCGATGGCCGGTTATTTTCGCAAATCCGAATTCACGCCGGGCATCCTGCACGGCGTACAGAAGGCCGGCGAATTATTGGCGGAACATTTCCCGCGTCAGCGCGGATGAACGGCTTTGCCGACGTTTCCGTATCATCGCCAAAAACCGGCGGCGGGACGCCGGCCAAGTTTAACGTCGTCCCCGCCATCGTTCTGCCATCGGCCATCATCCCAATATTCATGCTAATTAACTGGTTTAAGGGAAAGTTAAGGCGCAGGATGAGACATGATAATAAACAAGCCCGCCCGCCGTCCCCGTTCCCAACCGCTCGCCTCCGGCCAGGTCTGGCGCATGGCCGAGGCCAATCTCCAGGTGGGCATGGTCGGCAAACTGCTGGTGCATTACAAACTCGGCAAGCCCAACGCCATCCGCGTGGCCAACTCCTGCAGCGGCATCAAGACCATCGAGAAATATCTGAAGACCAACAAGGCCGTGCTGGTGTAAGTGTGGCGGGCGTGGCTCAAGCCCTGATTTATTACGAATGATGCTGCGTCAGCGCGGCGGTAAAACCAAACACGAAAAACAGGACGCCAACGAGCAGACCGATAATGAGCAGAATCGTTCCGATGATACCGCAGATCCTGCCCGCTTGAGTATTGCCGCGACCGGCGGGATCCATTGTTCCAGCATCCATTTCCTTCAAATCACCGGAGCCAAGGATCCACGCCACGATGGCCAGCGGGCCGCAAATGATCAATCCAAGGATGCCGAGAACGAGAATCAGAGTGCCGCGATGGGGTTTCATGTCAGGTTTTTTGGGTTAAGGATTGATTTTTAATAGAAACATTCGTTCAATCTTGCAAGTTTTATTTAGCAATGAACATCCACGAATATCAAGCCAAGCAGTTACTCGCCAAATTTGGCGTCGCCGTTCCGTTTGAAATCCCCGCCAAGTCGCTCGCTGAAGTGCGGCCGGCGGCGGAAAAAATCGCCGCCAGCGGCAGCGCCAAGGTCGTCGTCAAATCGCAAATCCACGCCGGCGGACGCGGCAAAGGCACTTTCAAATCCGGCTTCCAAGGCGGCGTGAAAGTCGCCGGCTCGGTAGACGAGGCCGTGGGCTTCGCCGAAAAAATGCTCGGCCAGACGCTCGTCACCAAACAAACCGGCGCGGATGGGCGCATGGTGCAAACGCTCTTGCTCGCCGCTGGTGCGAAAATCCAAAAGGAATTTTATCTCGCCGTGCTGCTCAATCGCGAGACGTCGCGTCCGCTCATCATGGCCAGCACCGAAGGCGGCATGGATATCGAGGAAGTCGCAGCGAAGCATCCCGGAAAAATTTTCAAGGAAACCATTGATCCCGCCGTCGGCATCATGCCGTATCAGGCACGCAAAATTTCCGCCGCGCTCGGACTCAAAGGAGACTTGTTCAATGCGGGCGTCAAGCTTATCACCGGCGTCTACAACACTTGGTGGGAATGTGACGCCTCGATGGTCGAGCTGAATCCGCTCGCCGTCGTGGAACTGGCCGACGGCAAGGAAACCGTCATGGCGCTCGACGCCAAAATTTCGCTCGATGACAACGCGCTGTATCGCCACAAGGACATTTTGGAGATGCGCGACTTGAACGAGGAAGCGCCGCTCGAAATCGAGGCGAGCAAATTTAATCTCAATTACATCAAGCTCGACGGCAGCATCGCGTGCCTCGTCAACGGCGCGGGGCTGGCGATGGCGACGATGGACATCATCCAGCATTGCGGCTCCAGCCCGGCGAATTTTCTCGACGTGGGCGGCGGCGCGAGCAAGGAGCAGGTCACGGCGGCGTTCAAGATTATTTTGAGCGACCCGAATGTGAAAGGCATCCTCGTGAATATTTTCGGCGGCATCATGGATTGCAACGTCATCGCCACCGGCATCGTCGCGGCGGTTAAAGAAACCGGCTTGAAGCTTCCGCTGGTTGTCCGGCTCGAAGGCAACAACGTCGTCGCCGGCAAAAAAACGCTGGCCGAATCCGGCGTGGCCATCATCACCGGCGATTCGATGGCGGACGCGGCGCAAAAGGTTGTCAAAGCAGTTGGCAAATAATTTTCACCCATGCTCAAAGTCACCGAACTCGCATTTTGTTGTTACGCCGTCACGGACATCAAACGGTCGCGTGAGTTTTACGAAGGCGTGCTGGGCTTGAACCCCACGACCATCCTCGAAGGCCAGTGGGTCGAATACGAATTCGGCCCGTATGCACTGGCCATCGGCTGCGCGCCGGGAATGTTCACGCCCAACCCCGATGGCTGCATGGCCGCGCTCGAAGTCGAAAATTTCGACGACGCCATCGCGCATCTCAAGCAGCACAACGTCAAATTCCGCATGGAGCCGATGGAATGTCCGCCCTGCCGCATGGCGATGGTTTTTGATCCCGACGGCAACAGCATTTGCATCCACAAACGGAAGGCAAAACAAGCCAATGTCTGACCGGCACGCCAACGAAGAAATGATTTTGAAGGAAGTTTCGCCCGCTTATCGTGTGGCGAACGATAATGGCATTGATTTGTCGTTGTTGAAAGACAGTCTGGCGAAAACGCCGTGGGAAAGGATGCAGGCGAATGATGATGCGTTAAATTTCGCTGAATCGTTGCGCACCGCGATGGAGAAACGGAATGCAAAATTTAAGTGAACTGACACAGCGTTTGATTGAGTCACGGGTCGAGTTCGTTTTGGTCGGCGGATTTGCAGCGGTGGCGCACGGTGTCACTTTGGTCACGCGTGATGTTGATATTTGTTGTCGGTTCAGCGAAACGAATTTGATGCGGATTCAAGCGGCGTTTGCTGATTTGCATCCGGTGCATCGCTCCAGACCGGATATGCCGTTGGAACTGACGCCGCAACAGTGCGCGGGCTTGAAGAATTTGTATTTAAAAACGGATTTGGGTGTCGTTGATTGTCTGGGTGAGGTTCTGGGCATTGGCAATTTTGAAGAAGTTTTGAAACATAGCGTTGAAGTGGAATTGCCTTATGGCAATTGCCGGATTATTGACCTTGAAGCCTTGATCCGCGCCAAAGAAGCCATGAACCGCGAGCATGACCTGATTACCGTGAAGCATTTGAAAGAAATTATTAAGCAACAAAAACAGAACTAATTTGTCATGTCTATTCTCGTCACACCCCAAACCAAGGTTCTCGTCCAAGGCATCACCGGCAGCTTTGGCGCGAAACACGCGCAACTCTCGATTGATTACGGCACGCAAATCGTCGCCGGCGTCACGCCCGGCAAAGGCGGACAATTCTTTGAGCATGGTGGCAAGAAAGTTCCCATTTTTGATACTGTCGCCGACGCGGTGAAACAGACCGGCGCGACGGCCAGCGCGGTGTTTGTGCCGCCGCCGTTTGCCGCCGATGCGATTCTCGAAGGCGCGGACGCTGGGCTTGATCTCGTCGTCGCCATTACCGAAGGCATTCCCGTGCGCGACATGGTCAAAGTCAAACGCGCGCTGCAAGGCAACACCAAGACCCGGCTTATCGGGCCGAATTGTCCCGGCATCGTCACGCCCGGCGAAGGCAAAGATTCACACGGCGGCTGCCGCATCGGCATCGCGCCCGGCTACATTCACAAAAAAGGAAATATCGGCGTCGTGTCACGCAGCGGCACCTTAACTTACGAAGCGGTGTGGCAGCTCACCTCGCGCGGTGTCGGCCAGTCAACCTGCGTCGGCATCGGCGGCGATCCGGTGAACGGCACGTCGCATCTCGACGTCATCAAGCTGTTCAACGCCGACCCGGAAACCACCGGCATCATCATGATCGGCGAAATCGGCGGCAGTGCGGAAGAAGAAGCCGCCGAATGGATCAAGGCGAATTGCAAGAAGCCCGTCGCTGGTTTTATCGCGGGTGCCACCGCTCCTCCGGGACGTCGCATGGGCCACGCTGGCGCGATTGTCAGCGGCGGCAAAGGCACGGCGGAAGCAAAAATCGACGCGTTCAAGGCCGCTGGTATTGGCATTGCCGTCACGCCGAGCGAAATGGCGGACACGCTGCTGAAGATGATGTGAATGACGAATTGCGAATTCCGAATAATTCGACATTCTGAATTCGTGATTTGAAATTCACATGGGCTACGTTGATTTCATCCTGAACCTCGCCGGTGTGCTGCTGTGGATCAAATGGCGTTCGCTGCCGTTTGACCCGTTCAATAAACGAATTCCCGCCACGCTGGTCGGCACGCTGCGCCGCGCCGCGCCCTCCCATTTCCGACGCTGGCATCTGCTGGCGGCGATTGGCGTGCTGCTGGTTTTGCGCGCGTTAATTTACTGGTGGATCGGCCCGGCGTTTACGCAAGTCTGGGTCGGAAAATTGGACTTGGGCGTCACCATCCTCCCGTTCCGCAGCGATTTGTTTAGCCGGATGCTTTTATTTTCCATTTTCAGCTTTGGCCTGACGCTCGGAATTTTTTATCTGTGGCTGGTGCTGCTGTCGCTACTGGCCGGGCCGGCGGCAAACAACGGGTCGATCCACCGGCTCGTGCGGATGTCACTGGGCGGGATTGACGGCTGGCCGAGCCGGGCAAAAATCATTTTGCCGTTCGCCGCCGCCACCCTACTTTGGTGGCTCGCAAGCTGGCTGCTGTCGTGGCTGGGAATCATTCCCAAGCCGGTCTCCGCCGCGCACCGCATCGAAGAATCACTGGTCATCGGCCTCGGTAGCTATCTGGCCTGGAAATTGGTCGCCGTCGCGTTACTCGTGCTGCATCTGTTGAGCACTTACATTTATTTTGGCAAACACCCGCTGTGGAATTATGTCAATGCGACTGCGCAAGTTTTGCTGGCACCGTTGCGGAAAATTCCCTTGCGTGCGGGCCGGGTGGATTTTGCACCGGTGGTGGGAATTGCCATCGTCTTTTTCGCCGCCGGACTGATGGAACTCGGACTGGTCTGGCTTTATATGCGGCTGCCGTTCTGAATCGGTCAGTCTGTTTTCACCTTGGGAAGTTTGATGGTGACGGTCGTGCCGGAATCTTTCCGGCCTTCAATGGAAAGCGTGCCGCCGTGCAGGTCGGCCAGGCGTTTGGCGATTACCAATCCCAGACCGAGTCCCTGCTGCTCCTGCATCTTGCGGTCGAACTGCATATACGCGCCGATGCGCCGGATCTGTTCGGTGGAAAACCCGCGGCCCTGGTCCGTCACGGAAAATTCCGCGCCATTGAACGTCTCGGCCAGCCGGACCTCGACCGGCGTTTCCGGCTCGGAAAATTTGAAGGCATTCTGCACGAGTTCGTTCACGATCTTGCTAAAATACTCATCGGACATAGGCACGGGAACATCCACCACCTCGATTTTCAAATCGTTCTCGCGCCCCGCCTGCGCCGCCTGCGCTCCGGCGGCGGCGTTGATGACCGCCACGGGTTTGTCCAGTTTTCCGATCCGCAACGCATGGACATTTTTTGGATCGGCAGCGATCAGTTCCAGCTGCGCGTAAATCAAAAAATTTTCGATGAGCCGCTCGAGCCGCTGGCTGGACTTCAAAATGTCCTGCCCGATTTCGCCGACATCTTTGGCCGGCAGCGTGGCGGCGGACGTGGCAAGCAATTCGGCGTTAGAGATGATGCCGTTGAGCGGCGTGCGCATCTCGTGCGGCATCATCAGGCTGATGTTGTCGCGCAGGTGACGGAGCTTGCTCTCGGCCTCGTCGCGGACGGTCTGGGATTTTTTCAGGCGGGCTTCCACGGCGGCGTAAAGCACGTCCGTTGTGAATGGCTTGGGCAGATAATCGTCCGCGCCGAGTTCCATGCCGTGCCGCATCCCGGCGTTGTCGGCGAGGCCGGTCATCAAAATAAATGGAATTGCGGCGGTCGGCGCCTCGGTGCGGAGCGCGGCGAGCGTGAGATAACCGTCCACCTTGCCCATGTTGACATCGCAGAGGATGAGGTCGGGCAGTTCGGCGCGCGCCTTCTCGATACCCTCATGGCCGTTGTGCGCCTCGATCACTTCGTAGCCGCGCTGGCGCAACGCGAGTTGGATCATTTCACGCAACCATTCTTCGTCGTCAATAATGAGGATTTTTTTCACAGCAAAGGCGAATCCATTTCAGCAGCAAAGTCTATGCCATTGGGCTCAAATTTGCACGGGGATTTTCCGGCCAAAACCAAATTATTTCCGTGCTTCCAGCGGAACATAATGGTTGAGCGTGGGGCCGGTGTAAATCTGGCGCGGCCGGTAGATGCGGCTCTTGGGCTCCTCCATGATTTCCTTGTAGTTCGCGATCCAGCCGGGCATGCGGCCGATGGCAAAGATCACGGTGAACATCTCCATCGGAATGCCGATGGCGCGCATGATGATGCCGCTGTAAAAGTCCACGTTCGGATACAATTTGCGTTCTACAAAATAGGAATCCCCCAGCGCCGCCTCCTCCAGTTTCTTGGCGATGTCCAGCAGCGGGTCAGTGATGTGCAATTTTGACAGCA
>Ga0302320_10007841_pt1 | contig 23408 bp, 27 predicted proteins | sample Bog_T0_3_FD_202130 | JGI IMG/M metagenome (GOLD analysis project Ga0302320, IMG submission 202130) | Peat permafrost microbial communities from Stordalen Mire near Abisko, Sweden - Bog_T0_3 | ecosystem: Environmental > Terrestrial > Soil > Wetlands > Peat | place: Sweden: Abisko, Stordalen Mire... | reverse complement strand
TTGGTTACATAAAATTCAAAAAAATAAGGATTATCTCTTTTCTTATTCCTAATGTTCACAAATTTTATTGAAAAATTTGTATTCCATAAAAATATTTTTTAAGAGATGGAAACATTTTGGTTGATTAATTCAAATAATTGATTATTTTATTTAACATTATTAATAAAAAAAACATAGGTATTAAAACATTTTGTTTTTTTGTTGATAAATTTTATTTCCTTGCCGAGGAAATAACATAATTTTGATTCTTCCACTCAAAATTAAATTCTTTTCTGGGATGATAAGGTGAGTTCATCAATTTCCTTTTCTCTTGGTGTCTCGAACATGAAAAAAAAATGTTCTTTTGATTTACATTTGTAGTTGTTGTTGGCGGTCTTGGAGTCATTTTTTTTGGGCTTGAGAAATAATCCGAAAACGATGCAGTGGCATTAGTGCAATTTATTTTCATATTAGAAATGCTTTGTAGATATTTTTGTTCTCCAGAGTCGAATTTTCTTCTCAAAAGCTTGCACAATTCTTGTTCTTTGCTCTTTAATTCCTTATTATGTAAAATATTTTGAAAGTTTCTCATTTTCTCTAATTCAGAAGCCCATTTTTTGGTTGCTTTCATTATATCATGATGGGGTTCTTCAATAATTTGGCCATCTTCTTCTATAAAAGCTCGACTAGTTTTTGGGTATTTCAAATTTGGGGAATTTATATTGTTAAAACTCAATTTATGAGGTTTGCCCTGATAAAAGAACCCCATTGTAGATTTTCTGTGAGTTTTTTGTTCTACTAAAACTTCTTTTTTTGTTTGAGGCAAAGTACCACTGAAGTTTGAGGTACTACAAATAGAGGATTTTTTTATATTTGACATGGTATCAAGCGAAGTCGAAGACTGTCCCATAGTAAAATTGGTTTGGACATTTGGTAAATTGGAGAAGGATTTTTCAGGAGTGAGTAAATCTGAAAAAAATAATATATCCGTTTTTTCAATTGATTTATTAGAAAATTACTTGTTTTCTTGGGCAGAAATTTCAGAAATGAGTTTCGCTTCATGTGGTTGTTTTCTTTCACCTTAGAATTAATTGTTTTTTTGATTTCCTTTGATCTAAGGAATTGCATATGATGAAATCGAATTTTTGCAGGTTTCAAAATGCTTTTTTGTTGAAAGTTCGTTAAAGGTCCACATTCGGTGCAATGGCAGCTTTTCCGTCGAATAAACAAAATTTGATTAATCTTTTTTGGTTTCAAATCGACAAAGTCGTCAAAATCATTATTTTTTTTGTCAAGTTCGAATGATTTGTTAGGTCGGGTAAATTTCATTTTCGTGGCATTTTTTGGTGCTTTTTTTAAGAATGACTTGAGCTTAATTAAGTTGGATGTTGTGTGACTTAAACCTCTTTTTAGAGTTTTTTTTAATGAATTTTTTGTTGATTCGGGGAATTTAAGCTTGAAAGCAAAAAAAAATATTTCACGAAAAATTAAACAATAAAAAAAAAACCGTTGGGGATTTGATCACATTTTTATTCAGAAATCTAAGAAGTGAATGATTCTTCGGAGCGAAGGGTGTTATTATATCAGAAGCTAAATCCTTCCAAAATATATCAAGATTACTTTTTTCAACATTAAATTTTGGCATATCAAGAATGTCCTTATCTAAATAAAAATTGCTTTATGAAAAGGATTTGAGAACGATTAATTTTTACTTACGACGATAAGGTCAGAATTTAATGCTGAAGGGACATTTTTTAGACTGAATCTCCTGAATTTCTAAAACTGTTTGATTAAAAATGGCTAATTTTATGTTTTTTACAAGGTTCCAATGAGAGGTGAGATCTGAAAAATCCTTGATTTTTTGGGAGGACACCGAAGAAACAAAAGAAAGAGGAGTATCATCTTCCATTACCTGTCTTGAATGAAACTTTTTGAAAACAAAACAAAATAAATTCTTATTTTAAATTATAAACTCTATTTGTTAAATAATAATAAGAATTTATTTTTTAAAATAATTTGTTATTGGATTTTTGGATTGGGGGATGGGTTTGGCGACTTCTTTCTTTTTGTTGACTTTCTTGTTAGAGGTCCCGGTTTCAATTTTTTCATTTTCTTGATTTGCCACATTTTTCTGAACCAGGTTCAGACTTTGCTTATATTTTCCAAACTCATTTTGTGTCAAGTTGTGATGTTTCACCAGGTAATTATCGAAAACAGAGAATGGAAGATTTTCATAAAGAAAATCAAAAATTGGCATTTTTTCTAAATAAAAAGAAGGAATTTATTAAATTAAATATTAAGCTAAGCCATTTATTTTACCATTGTTTTCTCCTATCACTATTCGATGTGGAAGATGAGTTTTCATGGCATCTTCGATCATTTTAACCTAAATAACAAAAATTTAATGACTGTATTAATTAATTGTCTTCTACCTTAGCGTCTAACCATTTAAACAAGAATCCGTCATTTAGCCTATAATAAATATGGATTTCATCAAAATCTAAAAGTTTTATTATTAATTGTTTTGAAGTTGACTTACTGATTTCTTTTTTGTCGCATATTAAGCTCAAACCCCTTAAAAAACGTTGATTCTGGACCAAAATATTAGCAAATTTCTGTTCTTTTTCTGTTTGATGACTCATTATTTCATCCAATTTCAGAAATTTTCCCTCATTTTCTGAAGTTTTCTAAAATGAAATTTCATATATTTGTTTTCTTTAGAAAAGAGGCAACCTTTCCTCTTGCGAATTCCAGATAATATATTGCTAGAAACACAGGATCAATCTCATGGACGGTATACAAATTTTTGTCTAAAACGAAAACAATTTAAAATTATTTTGGTAACAAAATTAAAGTTTTCAAACCTTCAAGAAGCGAATTCCCATAAAAGATTGATTTGTTATTGGAACTGCATTTGATTTCCATGATTTTTTGTCCTTCTTCCGCAACAATATATTTTCCTCGGTGGAAAAGGCTTCCTTTTTGAATAGAATATTTCTTTTCTATCAAAACAGGAATTGAAATTTCAAAACATTCACAAGAATCTTTGCTTTCTAAAAGGCCTTTCTCTAGGAAAAAAAAAAAAATGTAAATTATTTAAAAACAAAGAAATTCACCAAATAAAAACATTTTTTCTTTGGTTTTTTCTTCTTCCATTGGGAGGATTTTCTAAAATTTTGTTTAGGGTAAATATTAAAATTCGCGCTTTAAAATTTTTTATAATTTTTTTTTTTTTAATCAGACGACATTTGAAACCGAGCTAAAAATTAAAAAATACTATCTCTTTTTGGAAAACTATCAAGAATTCCTTAAAAAAACCATATTTTATAGTGAAAAAGCCCATTTGAATAAAAAAAAATGGCTCTCATATTAAATTCGTTTTCTTGTTTTGAAGAAAAAAAAAAAAGAAAAAATTAAAAATAATGAAAACATTTTAGTTTTTCTAATATTTAAAAATTCTTGTTTTAAATAAAGAAAAGCTTATTCCTGTTCTTCTTCGTCATGATGATGCAACTCTCCTCTAGCTTCCAATTTAATGTTCTCTTCTCTCTTTTTATCCTTTTCATAAGTTTCGTCCAAGCTCTTCAAAACGTTATTGATCCAAGCCTTAGAGGCGACTTTTCTTTTCTTTCTGTCAGCTTTTTGTTCTTTATTCAATGATTTGGAAATTCCTCTCTTTTCATTCAAAGCTTGTTGTCTTTTCTTTCTGCCTTCTTCATTAGCCTTTTTGGCGGCTTCTTTCACAAGAATGGCATTTGGATTGAGAGTTTTTAAGGCTTTCAGGTTGGTCAAAGGATTCTTCTTTTGGACTGAATGGAAAGGCTGGTTTTTATGGGCTTGTCTAACAACGTTTTGGACTTGATCAGAGTTGATGATTCTAGCTAAGTCAGCATTGCTGAGCAATGGTCTGTTCAATTGATAGCCTTTTTTCTCTTCTCCGGTTTTTCTATAAGAACCGAAAATGTGGTCCAAAGCTTTGAAGGCGCTGGCAGTCCAGATAATGAATCTTCCCAATTGTCCACCTGGCGCCAATTGTTTGAGATTAAGTCTGTAGACGTTGCAGACCTCAACACCTGGGACATTTCTGAAGGCCTTTGCGAGTTTCACATTTTCATGAGAATAAACAACCAAAGGTCCCTTTCTTAATTTATATCTTCTGCCTCTCATTTTTCCTTTTCCAGCTCTCAATCTTTTGGTCTTGATGACCTTGGCAACATCTTCATAAGCTCCGAATCTCTTCAAGAAACCAATAGCATCCTTGGTTTTTTCGTAGCTTTCAAGCTTGTCATCGACAACCAAAGGCAATTCAGGGACGTTCTCAACTTTATGTCCTCTGGACATAACCAAAGGAAGCAAGGCAGAGGCTGCCAAAGCAGCAGCGGCAGCGTGTCTTTTTTGCTTCAGGTTCACTTTTCTGTGCCTTTAAAAAAAAAAAATTATTTTATTTCTTCTTCTACTATTACCATCTTCTCCAAGTCTTCAATGGAGCGAACATTCTTCCTTTTCTGGTCATGTTACCAAAGGCGGCTTGGCCTGCTCTGTGAGTACCAGAACCTGAAACTCTTGGAATTCTGGCCACAGCTCTACCTGTACCCCAGGATTCAGCACTATGTTTCATACCCGCTCTCGGGTCGACACCATGAGGTTGTCTACTGTTTTTGGCAAGATTCGAGTGGACAAATTGCACGATATCCATTCTGATTGGGGTTGTGAAAACTGCTGGAAGAGGAATTCTTCTGGCCTGTTAAAAAAGAATTATTGATGGGCATTTAATATTGAGGAAAGTCTGACGTTGTTTTTTTCATCCACAACTAATTTATGGGTTTCATTAGCCTCGAACACACTGACTAATGGTCTAGCGGTCATTTTATGGAGTGAGTTTTAAGGAGAAAATAGATTTTTTTTAGGATAAATATTTTCCTTTATAAAACGATTGGATATTTATCTTAAAAGTTTGAAGGAGCTTAAATAAAAAAGAAAAGATATAGTTTGATTTGAAAACTTTTTTTGTTTTTTTATTAATCGATTCTTTAAAAATTTTTTTCGAATATAGGAAAAAAACTTAAATGAAATTATTAATAAGAAAAAAATTCTTCATTTAAAAACATGAATAAAAGTTTGGTTTGTTTTATTAATATTTTGCAATGCATTCACTTTTTTATCAAAAAACATCATTTCTTTAGAAATAATAAAAACTTATTTTATATTTAAATTATAAATTTAAGCAAATAAAAAATTTATACAAAATAAAAATGAAAAACTCCAAAATTCAAATAAAAACTCCTCCTCCTCCTTTTTCCATAAAAATTTCGAATTATCGAAAAGGCAAAAAAACAGTAGATTTTAAAAAAATAAGTTTATTCATCGACATTATATTGCTAAGAGAAGAATTATGTATAATCCTTCCTCAGAAAATGAAAGAGAAACATTAAGTTTGTTGGCATCGACCAAAGAAAAAATCAAAAGATTATATAAAACTGACTGTGAATTTGATATCTCTCAGATCAACAATTTCTACAGCAATTTGAAGAAATCCAACCAGCTTTTTTATTTCCTGACTAACAAGGATCATGATTGTCTTTTCCTGAAATTTCAAACCCAAAAAATCCTCTTTTATTTGATCCAACTATTGATGAAAAACGAACCAAAGCAAAACACAATGATATCCAAGGAAGATGTTTTGAAGGTGAGAAAATTAAATACTTGGGTGATCAATCATTTAAATTATTAGATTCTCAAAATAATCAAAATCATCATGATGATTAATCCATATTTGACAATCGTGAAATTAAATTACGATGCTTTCCTCAGATATTTGTTTAGTTTGTTAAACGTATATTTTTTGAGAAATATTGTGTGGTCATTAAAATTTAAATAGGACGAAAAGGATGACGAAAAAATGATTAAAGTTTGTGTTAACATTGTTGAGGCAATTCTGGTTGCCAATAATTTCATGATTAATTTGGAATATTTCCCAAATTTATTAGAGTAAGAAATAAATGATTGAAAATAAGCATTAAAATAAATCATATAGTTTTTTTGAAGGATGTTCAATTAGTGAATTCTCCAATTTCATGAGAGTGATTGCTTTGATTGTTTTAGAGCTCAATGAAAACAAAACAGAAGTAATATAATATTGGATTTTTATTTTTTAATTAGATGTTTTAAGGATTTTTTTGAGCTTAAATTAAGTTTAAATGATAATGTTATGATAAAAAATCATTCTTTCTTGTTGATGAGCACCAACTTTTTACAAAAGTGTTATAATATCCTTTTTTCTATATCAAACATCATTGAAGCTTTTTACAAATCTGAAACCACAACTGAATTTCGAAGGAAATGGAACATTTTGAAAACAAATAAATGCATTGAAAATTCTGCAATTAATGTTTCCAAATTCGAAAATTACATAAATAATGAACACATTATTTCTAGTAATTTTTTAATAAAAATTAAATATTATGATAAATTATAAAGACTTGATTCAAAGGCAGGACTCAATTCAATTGGTGATAAAGAATACAAATATTGTAAAATTTTATTTTTGTTATTTTAATCTAATATTTTTAGTCTGAACTTTTATTCGTGATTTCAAATCTTTTGTCTGGGAAAAGGAAAATCGATATCCAAAATCAGTTATTTCATCTCGGCTTTGTCGATACCATTTTGAATCCTTTGTTTGAAATTCTTTTTGATGAAAAGACACTTAATTTTAAAGAACCCTATGACGACGTATTCCATATCCCCAATTAAAATAAATAAATTATTTTAGGATGATGAACTTGGAGAATCAAGTTCAGATTCTCTTTCAACCATACGAATTCAATTTCTCAGAATAATTATAAATTTCTCAGATAGAGATGCATCCAATAATTTAATTAAAAGCTCTTTTATATCAAAACAAGAATCTGGAGTATTATTTCAGTAATTTTACATTTTTAGTACTTGTTTTTTATTTAAGAACATATTTTAGAGAAGTCCTGCCTATAATTCTTCGGTCGCATTATTTCAAATTTGAATTCATGGAAGAAAGCATGGACTCTTTGAAAGATTCTGAATTTTCTGAAGTAATGGATTATATATCAAGTCAGTATAATGATGATTATCCATTAGAACTAACATTTAGTAGGTACTTCCCAACTTTATATTATTATCCATAAAATATAAAATAATTTGAATATGTTTAGCGAAGTCTTTTCCCAAGTTAAAAAAAAAGGTCTTATTCTGAAAGTTTGTAACACATTAATGGCATTACCAAGAAATTCTCCTTATCGGTAACAATAATTCTTTTTGAATTAATTTATTTCAAATTTACATAGATTTTGGTTAGCTTCAGTTGTTGAATCATTTTTGCGAGGATTCAATCCTTTGCATCAGATTTTTGTCTCTAGTCTTGGAATGATCTCATTTCTATTAAAAGTTGTAATTTTTGTTTTGAGATTGAAGTTTTAAACTCAAGATTTTTAGCAATTAATATTTGAAAAATCGATGAAAACAAATAATATTCAAATAACCTTTGATTTGTTAGGAGAGATCATCAAATTTAACAAAATCAACTTAATTATATTAAACAAAATTTGCCAAGAAAATGAATATCAACCAAAACTCCAACAATTGATGGAAGAAAACATCATTGACTCAAATGTTTTTTTGAGGTCTATGATAATTGGTTTTGAAAAATTTCAAATTTTGAAAAGAAATCAAGTTTTACTTTTTCTTATTTTTTATTAATTGTTTAAAAGAAAAACTTGTTTTTGAAAAACCAAGTCCTGAATTTTTCTGAAACTCTTAAGATTCATCAAATCACGAGAAAACAGGAGAAAAAATGGCTAAAATTGCTGATCAAATGCCTTGAGCCAAAAGGCTTGAATCCTGATAGTTGATAAATATGAATTTGATTTTTTCTTATGATTTTTCTTAAGATATTTGTTGTATTAATACTGCTTTGATCATTTGCATAATTAGTGAAAATTATAAAAGTCTTCATGATTTGCTTAATGTTTTATTTTAATTTTATAAAAACGATAACCTTTTTTTAAATTTAAAAGGAACTGAAAATCGATATTTTTGATGAGAAAAGATCACTGTTAGATAACTTTATGTAAGTTTTTAAAATATTTCTTTTTCATTCTTTTTTTTTTAAGAAACTTATTGGATGTTTGGCAAAACTATTATATGAATAAAAATAAAGATTGCTTTGGTCTTCAATATTCGACAAATATTAATTTCTTTCATTTTAAGCAGATGAAAAACAAAATTAATAATTATTCCAGGACAAAATAATTATTTTAGACAATTTCCAAAATTTATTCAATTTGTTTTTCTTAAATTATTTTTTGTGTGTTTATATAAAAAAACTATATATTAAAAACCCATGATACTTAAGAAAAATTAGCTTTACTTAAACTAAACCTTTTTAAATTTTCCGTTTTTTTAATTAATTAATATCATTTTTGTTCTCGTGCTTCAGATAATAAAATAAAAAAGGTAAATGATTCACGTAGAAATGCCTGAAAATGCCTCCTCAATGGTGACCTTGAATCTCAGCAATAAAAATCTCTGCAGTTTCAATGACATAAAAAAGTTCAAAAACTTAGTATGACAAATTCCCTGTGACCTTAAATTTCCTAAAATTTGTAAAAAATATAGATTGAACTTGATTTATCTGAAAACAATTTTAAGTTCCCGATTCCAAATCTGCCCAATCTTAAATATCTGAAACGCTTGAATTTGGCTTATAATCAGCTTTCTGAATTTTGGAGTTTTCCTGAAAGTCTCGAAATTTTGGTTTTGAACTCTAATTTGATCAGCAGTTTCAATGACTCTTTGGGGCATTTCAAACATTTAACGACGTTGGATTTATCATATAACATGCTCTGTGATGTCAGTATTTTATCGGAAATAGTAACCTTGAAATATCTCTTTTTAAAAAACAACCATATCATTAAAACAAGCCCCTTGTTGAAATTGGTGGGTTTATGCGAATTGGATCTTGAATCAAATGAAATTTCTGACTTGCATGATTTAAAGAGTTGGGAACTTCATACGTCGATTGCTGTTTTGAACATCAAGGGTAATCCTGCTGTAAAGTAAAATTAACATATAAAGGATTTTTTTTATTTCAAAACTTAGCAATTTAGGCCATAATTTTGAGGGATTGTTTGAGAATTTGACCTTCGAAAAAGATTGTGTTTTTGCCAAATCAAGCAAATTCATGAAAAACTCAATGATGTTGTTCAACAATAACAAAAGGAACTTGACGAATAAGAGCGTCATCAATAAAAGTCTCATGCAAAATAAGCAAGAAAACAATTCATCCTTCTCAGAAACGATCACTTCTGAAGAAGATCCACCAGATAGCTCAAAAAATCTCAATCAAAAGGAAGATGAGGAATTTCATAATGAAAATACGAATTTTTTTGATACCAAAAATAGCAGTGATCAATTTTTCAAAGGGAAAAGCTTGACTCCAACAAATGATGTTAAAGTTGATCCCCAGCCCGCACTAAAAAAAATTAAAAAGTTATTCTTGAATACTTCTGCAGGAAATATCCAGAATTTCTGCCCAATAAAAATTATGCAAAACAATACAAATACTAGTCATAATCAGGCATTTTCTCTAGACCAGAATATTTCCTTTTTAAATTCAATGGCTACACAAATAAATCAAACGAGTTTGGAAGGCTTGCACCCTGCTATTGCAAATACCACAAATTCCCCGATAATTTTCAATAAAACAGTTGAGAAATTTAAAACCCTTTTGACCAATAACGAAAAAAAGATATCTGAAAAATATCAAAATAAGGATGGTTTTTTGATAAAAAAGCACCAGAAAAAAAACTTTAGTGCTTTGTTTGGAAAGGAAGATAAAGAACAGGAGGAAACCAGCTACAAACAAACCACTGAGGCCTTGATTAAAAAGAATCATCAATTACAGATTGAAAATTATAATCTTAGGAGAAGCATTGATTTGGATAAAATGGCTTTGAACATGATGATAAAAAAATTGTATGATGTTATAAAAACACATCTTGACAAATCATTGAGTCCAAAAAACACATTTGAAATGAATAATTTAGACTCCATTATAGAAATTATCGAAACCAACTTAACTCAAGGGTTCAATTTTGAAATGAAACACAAAATTCTGCATCAATTCGACAATTTAAGAGATTACTATAGAGTACTTTTTAAATTAACTCTATTATTCTAATTTTTATTTACTTTAATTAGAAAAAAATGGAATCTTTGACTATGAGAATTAATGAGTTGGAGTCACAAATTGCCTTTCAAATAAAGCCAATAATACAAACTCAACAACAAACGATAGAATTTTACAAATCCAGGATTCAATCTTTAAATTTGCATCATGAAATCAAAGGAAACGAATCTAATCATTCAAGGATATCGAACTCAAAACATTCCAGAACTAGAAGTTTAAATTGCTCAAAACTTAATAAAAACCACGATCTTCTATCTCACACAGACAAAATAAAGATTTCTCAAATGGATTTTAATGAAATTTCTTTGTCAAACCAAGAAAAAATGAGAAAATATGTGAACTTGCTAAAAAACACAATTATGAATTTAACTTGCGAAGTTCAGGTTTATAATAGTAAACAATTTTTAAAAGAAAAAGAGAATTCAAATAAAAAGAAGATGAAAAAACATTAATAATGTATTTAAGGTTGTTACTTAGGCTCATATTTCATTCATTATTATACCTTTTTTTTATTAATATTTTTTTGTAAGTACAGATATTTAATTTGGCAATATATCAACTCTAATTTTTTTATTAATTGCTTCAACATTTTTAATTTGGAAATTAATCAAATCAGAGATTTTTTTAGAAAAATGAATAAAACAAAAATTTATTTAATATTGTTTTTTGTTTTTTTATGAAAGTAACTGTTAGCAGGTGTTTAAAAAACTAATTAGAAATTTTCAATATTATTATTTTTTTTTTATGTCCGCCACCATAATTTTGCAAACTTCTTTTGGTTGATCCATATTTGCATGATGTCCTGCTCCTCGAATTAAATGAAAATCCACATTTGGCAGTTCTTTATGTAATCTAGAAGCTCCGGATGAGTCCATCCAATCTCGATCTCCATAAATAAAAACTATATTTATCTTTGACAGATTCTTCCTTATATATTCTTCCATTGGGAGAACAGCTCTTGCTCTTGGGAGTTTTAAAAGCATATGGAGAGCTGCTTCACTACTTTCAGGCATTGATAATATCTTATCAAAATATGACTGTAAAGGTTTGGCTTCAGCTTTCGTTGAACTCCAATGCTTTGTTATATAAAGTTTCAGAACATATCGCCCAAGAAAACCAGTTTTTTGATATAGCTTATTAGGGGTGTATTTTTTATGCCATAGGTTTGATGCCAATTTTAAGAATTGACGTCTCATAAAACCTGAATGTTTTAAATATTCCTCGAAATTTACATCATCCGCACCATTTATCCCTGCAGGTGACATTAGAACCAACCTTTTTATAACTGAGCTATATTTGAGTGCATAATTCACTGATAAATAACCGCCCAAAGAATGTCCACACAAAGTTATCTGATCCAGTTTAAGAGCCTTTCTCCATTCTTCTATTGAATCAACAAAAAAAGCAATGCATTCTTCAGTGTTATAGATTTCAAATTTCGGTCTTGAAGATAGTCCCATTCCAAGCAAATCGATGCAAAAAACCTGAAACTTGACGCTGAGATCTTTGATCATTTTGTAAAACGTAACTGAAGAACCACCATATCCATGAATGAGAACCAGAGGAGGGCTAGACGAACTACCACTGCGGACTGTATGGATATGTTGTGTGCCTCTAAATTTAATTGGAACGTCAAATATGTGTATTTCATCATAGACTTTAAGACCAGAAAAACCAAAAATAGTTTCTTCTGCAGATAATGCGCTACTTATTTGTTCTTTGTTGACCAGTATTTCTTGAAATGGAAGTGGATCGTCTTCTGTTTCACTCTTAGGAATTTGAACCTTTAACGATCTAATTGGGTCGGTTTCATTCTCCAAATTTAACTTTATGGGGAAATGATGCTCTGGCACATTATTTTCGATTGATACTTCCATATTATTAACTAAATTAAAAAAAGAAAAAATCTGAATTTATGGAGAAGTTTTGATCATATTGGATCAGAAACTGAAAATTCACAAATGTTAATTATTTCTGAGTTTTTATAAAAATCAGAATTTATTTGATTATGGAGCTCTTCATAAAATCAGTTGAACTATTAATTAAATACAAGAATTTTAATTATTAATCTTTAATTTGTATTAATTTTTTCAAACAATTTTCTATGTTACAAAAATAAAATTTGCGATTCTTTTTTAATTTTTTCTCTTAAGATTTGAAGGAACAGAACGCAAAGGAGGATGTTTTGCAGATAATTTCGAAGCATAGCTCAAATCACTACTTAATCGTTTTGGAGTATTTGAAAGCAGACTCTGCATTCTAGCAACCATTTTATTTTTTAGTTTTAAATATTTCAATATAATAAGAGATACCTTTTGGCTTGGAGCTTTTTTGATATTTTTCTTTTAGCAGTAAAAGAATTCGCGAGTTTGTTTTTAAGATTATCTCTTTCTGGGGTATCTGGCAACTATAAAGCACTATTTTTATTGAATTTTTATAAATTGGTTTCTAACGGTATAGTTCTTGTTATCTAATCTCACTGGAGTGTCTTCAATTTCCCCCCAAGTCATCAATGGTGACTTAAAATCATCTAAGTCATATAAATAAAGAGGTAAAAATTTTATAAATAAAGGTAAATCACTTGGTGAAGGAGATGGCAACTTTAAGAGATCATAACCATTAACTTCATTTTTAAAAGAGAGCCTTTTGGTCATTGAACTAGTGTCTGAAATATGTTTATTTGCTAATTCTTGGAGTGATATTCCTTGATCTTCCTCTTTTCTTTTATATCCCAAAAGGTCAGGTGTTTTAAGCCCCAATCCTAAACCAAAATTATTATTCACAGGAGAAGCTGAACCAGAGAGTGATGGTATTCTGTTTCTATTTGTTTGAGCTAAAAAATAATTTAAAATATTGTTTATTCAGAAAATGTTAATTTTTAACTTAAAATGTTGTTCGTTAAACTTGAGGGAAACCTGGTGTTTTCATAATTAATTCTTTCTGAGTGTTTTTCTGTGATGTCTGAATAACTTTTGGTATTTTTCTAAAATTATCTGGGTTTATTTCATTTCATGGATAGAATATATAGACCTTAGATTCTGGAAAAAACAACAATGAAGTATCATTTTCATCTCCATTAGTGATCATATATTTTTGTTCATTTTCAATCTAAAAATTCAAATTTTCCAAAAATACTAAAATAAAAAAAGTTAACCATTTTTGCCTGACTGTTTTCTGAGTTAGATAATGCCAAATGTTCTGATTCATCATTTTTGAACATCCACCAAAACTTCTGTTTCCAGTTTTCTTTCTGCTTTTCAAGAATTTGCCCAAAAGAATGATTATCCTCACTTCATTTGATATCGTTAAATAATTCCCCAAATTATACCTATTGAAATTGTCTAAAAATTCATCCAATTTTATTTTAATCTCTTTATCTCCATCGTCGGGTCTTCCTTCCCTTTCGTTTATTTCAAAATTTTATTTTTTTGAAGGTTTCATACTGGTTGTAGCTTTCTTTTATTTTGTGCAATTCAGGAAAAAAATCTCTCGTGATGATTTTCATCAGTTTAGAAACGTATAGTTCTTCCTCCATGATAGCATCAGCTTCGTTGGAATTGGAGACCAATGAATTTTTCTTTGTTTTTCTTAAGGGTTCCTGAAAAGTCATTTGTTTTGAAAAAAATTTCTTCTAATATTTATATTTAAACTATTATAGTTAACTGTAAATGAATACTACAAAAAAAAAAAATACGAAAAAAAAAACGATAAATTTGCAATCATTTAAAAAAATCATTTTTTATTTAATTTCTTCATTAAACTTTAAGGGAAAATATTTTATAAAAAAAAATGATAAATTTCAAAATAATTTTTCAAAATTTTATTAATCTAATTATTTTTTTCCTAAATCAAAAAACAAAAAATTCAAAAAATATCGAAATAAATGAAATTCACATTTGTGAATTTTCAGTTTCTGATCCAATATCATCAAAACTTCTCCATAAATTCAGATTTTTTCTTTTTTTAATTTAGTTAATAATATGGAAGTATCAATCGAAAATATTATTCCAGAGCATCACTTCCCACTAAATTTAAATTTGGAGAATGAAACTACCCCAATCAAATTAAAATGTCAAATCCCTGAGACTGAAACCAAAGACAATCCACTTCCATTTCAAGAAATACTGGTCAACAAAGAACAAATAAGTAGCGCATTATCTGCAGAAGAAACTATTTTTGGTTTTTCTGGTCTTAAAGTCTATGATGAAATACACATATTTGACGTTCCAATTAAATTTAGAGGCACACAACATATCCATACAGTCCGCAGTGGTAGTTCGTCTAGCCCTCCTCTGGTTCTCATTCATGGATATGGTGGTTCTTCAGTTACGTTTTACAAAATGATCAAAGATCTCAGCGTCAAGTTTCAGGTTTTTTGCATCGATTTGCTTGGAATGGGACTATCTTCAAGACCGAAATTCGAAATCTATAACACTGAAGAATGCATTGCTTTTTTTGTCGATTCAATAGAAGAATGGAGAAAGGCTCTTAAACTGGATCAGATAACTTTGTGTGGACATTCTTTGGGCGGTTATTTATCAGTGAATTATGCACTCAAATATACCTCATTTATATCAAGGTTGGTTCTAATGTCTCCTGCAGGCATAATTGGTGGAGATGACTTAAATTTCGAGGAATATGTAAAAAATTCAAGTTTCATGAGACGCCAATTCTTAAAATTAGCATCCAAGATATGGAAGAAAAAATACACCCCTAATAAACTATATCAAAATACAGGTTTTCTTGGACGATATGTTCTGAAGCTTTATGTGACAAAGCGTTGGAGTTCAACTAAAGCTGAAGCCAAGCCTTTACAGTCATATTTCGATAAGATATTATCAATGCCGGAAAGCAGTGAAGCAGCACTCCATATTCTTTTGCTCCCAAAAGCAAGAGCTCTTCTCCCAATGGAAGAATATATAAGGAAGAATCTGTCAAAGATAAATGTAGTTTTTATTTATGGAGATCGAGATTGGATGGACTCATCTGGAGCTTATAGATTATATAAAGAACTGCCAAATGTGGATTTTCATTGGATTCAAGGAGCAGGACATCATGCAAATATGGATCAACCAAAAGAAGTTTGCAAAATTATTTTGGCAGGCATAAAAGAAAATAAAAATTGTGTTGAAAAAAGAGTTCATAATTAAGTTTTTAAACACCTGATTTGAAACACTTTCATAAAAAAACCATATAAAATTTAATTTTTTTTTTAATGGGTTAAGAAAATTGTATTTTTCATGAAAATTCAAAAATAATTGTTTATAAAAAATTGTAATAAAATTTTCAATTTTTATACATAGGTAAAAAATTTTTTCTATATGTTTTAGCTCGCAATTTTTTTAATAACTATAATTATTTTGTTTTTTCTGTCAGGCAAAAGCGAATTTCCTATAAATTATGAAAAAAAAATTATATTTTTAATTAACAGTTAGCTTGAAAAATTTTAAAACATAAAAAAAAATTTTGAGTTCATCTGAAAAAAATCTTAAACAATGAATGATGCAATATCATCTTCAATCATTATACCAGGGTCCACCACCAGAACAATCAGTGCCTATTACGATGATGAGTTGACTCTAATCCATCGCAGTGTATAAAGAATATCAACATTTGTCATTTACATTTTTTGTTAAAAGTACAAGCAAAAAGAAATTGAATGGTCTAAGCAAAGGATAAAAATGGAACAAAAAATAGAATTTCTTGAAATTCAGCTCAGGGAAATAAACGATCGTGAAGCCAATCTCAAGAATCTTAATAATTCAATTATGACCGCTTTTAACGATATTAGCAAAGAACGAGATGTTCCAAACTCTGTACCCAAAGCAACTGTTCTTTTCTTCATTAAAATTATAGAAAATCCCCAAAGAAATCGAAATCCTCAACGACCAACATACCAGGGAAGTTTTCGAAATCAAGAGGAGATATGAGAAAACCATACGTGATTTAGATCATGAGGTAATTCTTTATAAAAATCTTTATGTTTTTACAGTTTTTTTAGAAAGATGAATATAAAAAAAGCCTTATGTTAAGCTTAGAAGAAAAAAGCCGAATGGAAAAAGACATCAAGCATTTATCCGAGAAAAATCTTGATTATGAGCAAAGATTCCTCAAATGGGATGAAAACATATACCTTCGCGAAAGACATATAAAGGAATCCATCGACACTGAAAATGGAGTTAAATTAAAAGATCTTCGAAATGAAATGGTCAAATTAAAGGAAATCCATTCTAAGGAAAAAGAATTGCTGGAACTGGCCTCACAAAAAAACATGGAAACATTGAAATCTGCATTCGAACAGGAAAAAAAACTGTTATTGGGCAAAATGGACGCTTTGAAAGAAGAAATTAGCATTTTGAACAAGAATAACACCAAGAGTAACTCAATTTATGAGGAATTGAAAGGGAAGATGAATGAGGAAGTCCAGATGATAAGGAGACAAAAGGAGGAATTAGGTCAGAAATTTGAAAGTGCTATGAATAACAATCAACAACTCAAGTTTCAAATCAAGGAAAATGAACAAAGTTTCGATAATAGGCTGAAGAACTTCAGGGATGAGAAAATATTAGCTCAAGAGGAAATAAAGAGATTGAAGCAGACTATTTCTGACAATCAGTAAAATAAAATTAATTAGGTAATTTTAAATCAATTATTAAAAAATTAAGGAATAAGATAAAGAAGATCGAACATTCGGAAAAAACACTAAGGACTTTATTAAATGAAAAGGAAAGCTATGTGGATGAGGAGAAAAACGACTTGAAAAAGAAATTATTTCATGAGAAGAAGAAAAACGAACAAATGATGGATTTCGCCAATAAAATCAAAGATGAATACAACAAGAAACACGCTTTTATTGTGCAAGAGGTTTTTAATTTTCGCTGAGATTAATCAAGATTAAAATTTAATTTACCTTAAGATTTTAAATAAAGAGGAAGAAATCAAAAAACTGAGACAAACGATTTCCAAAATGACAAATAGTGCTCGAAGACTAGGTAAAATTTACTTTTAAGTAAATTATTGGAATTCCTTTAGATAAATCTCAAGAAAAAAGTCCCTTTCGAACTAGTTGTTATCATCAACAATGCACAGCGAAAACTAACACAATAGAGAATTTTTTCGATCATAACTATAGTAATCATAATACATCAAAACCAAATGATGAATTAAGGCATTGTTGCTCATGCAATGAGCAATCCCGAATTGAAAATAATGACACCAAAAACATTATGACCTTATATAATTGTCCAGAAAATACTCAAAAGTCCCCTAAAGAAATTACGACGACCCAACAAAATAAATCAGTAATGGGCTCTGAAAAAAATTATGATCTCCCTTTACAAAGAGACCCCAATCATTTCGAATCAAACAAAAGCACATTGACTCTTTCCAACAATAACAATAATTTCATTCAGAATAACAATACTCAAAATCAGAAGAATACACAAAATCAATCCCAAACGACCCAAAAAAAAACAAATAATTCAAAAACCCAAGCCAATCAAAAGGATTATTCAAAAAAGCTGACCTCAATGTTGAATAAAGAAAACGAAATCTCGAAAACACATCATAGGCCAAAAAAACTGACTTTTGTTGATACCAATAAAAGCCTTCTCCTTGAAACCTCTCATGATTATTCTACTGTCAAAACCAACAAAGAAGTTTCCACCACAAAATCTAAATTTCCTTCGAAGAGTCCGAAATTCACTAAGAAGCCTGAATTGATAAAGCGAAACCGTTCAGTTTCCAAACACGAAAAGAACTGCTGTTCGATAAATCCTCTGCCCCAAATAAACGAACTGACTTCTAATAATAACATGGAGACAAAAGCTTTGACTCCAACTAATAACCATCTAACGATAAACAATATGATAGGAGTTTTGAATTTGCCGACTTCAATTGAATGCACGATTTGTAAAAAAATCGTGGTGGTCACTGATTTCGTAGAACATTTGAATCAATGTGCTGGCATATATGTCGAAAATCCCTCCGATAGCAATAATATCCAATCACATACTATTTTTTCTGATATTTCAAATATACAACACAACCTTTCCTTTAACACATCATCAGAAATTCCTGAAGTGGAAAAAAAAATGAAATATAATCAATATGGAACCATTCATGAATCGATTCCTAATGAAAAGGCCTTGAATAGAAAAATGGATGAAAATTTCTTCTCATTGGCACCTGGACTCGTTTTAGATGCTGATCTTGGGAGTTTTATGAAGAATGAGTCTAATAGATATGCGGATTCACCTTCAGCAATTAATATGACCAATGAATTTTCGACCAGTCATAAGAAGGGGTTCATGCAAGAAAATCTGGTCAATACGTCCTTCGTGATAAAATCTATGAATGAAATCAAGCGCCATTCAAAGAAATAAAAAAAACAAGCCGATGATTTATTCATTAAATATAAATATTTAAATATAAGTTCTTTTGTTATTTTTAAAGAAAATCTGATTATTAAGTGATTCTTGTCAATTACATCATTTTTTATTTCTTATTTATCAAGTAAAATCAAATTAAATGCTTAATTTTATCAGAGATAAACTAACGCGGAATGTATCATTTTCCTTTCAATAACTATAAAAGTTCGTGGAAATTCAAATAAATTAATTAAATTTTTTGAGATAATAATTTTCAAAAGATGAATTCTGGTGAGACTTCGCATGATGTCAATGGTTCTCCGAAAACACCCCTCAAAAAACAGCTTTCAGAAGAGGCTCGGGAATTTTTAATAGCCTTGAGTCCCCAAAAGCCCATCTTGATTAAGAAATTTGCCAAGAATTTTCTCGATCAATTTCACCAATCAGCCTCTAAACTATTGGAGAGCATGAAAATTAAATATATAAATGACCTAAAAACCAAAGAATTTAATGGGGGCGTTGAGCAAAGATTACAAGATTTCAAAGCTCGAGTGAATGAAGTTGAAAAACTGATAAATCAGAGAATAGATATAAATTTGGGCATTGAAATCATGGCAATTGCGATAGATTGGCTGCATCCATTTTATTTCATGCTTTCAGATGGAAAGTTGTCTAGTTTATATGAAGAGGCCTTGGAAATGATAAGTAAAGGCTTGGAATTATTGGCTATTGGAGGATATAAGCAGAAAAATTACCGTTTATGCATAAAATATGCCAAAATATACTTGAATATTAAGCCAAAAAATGTCTCTATACTAAGATTGCTTTTTTCTGCTTATACTCAAGAAGGAAACGATTTAGCAGCAAAGAACGTTTTGTTTTCTGCCAAAAAAATATTGACTATTCAAGATTTTCGAAAAGTTAGTGAGGAAATTAATATCAGAAGAAATCACGGATATAAATGGAAAAGGTTTTTGAACAGATATTCATTAACAACCCTGGTGTTGTCTGGTGTTGTTTCGTATCTTTTCATGAAATATTTCATGAGGTTGCAAGAAAGAGATAGTTTATTTTATAGCATAGGAACTGGATTTATTTCATTTTTAACTAGTCTTTTATTTACTTATTCGAAACCCAAATAAATTTCAGATATTAAATATATAATATTATATATTAACTAATGTTTTTGTTCTAATTTTCTAATCAAATGTTCCAGGACATTGTTTCTCTCTTGAAGTCAAAGGAACATAAGTCTAAAAATGGAAATATTTATTGGTCTTTAACATAAAATATTTGCAATATTTATTTTTACCACACCAAAGCAACTTTTTGGAGCCAATAGTATCCCATTCAAATCTCGATCAACATATACAAATTCTTGATATCCTGGTTTTCCAACAGGAATAACCTTAAATTATCAATTTTATCACTTTACTATTCAAATTGCTAAACTAATCTGCCTCCAGGAGCTAATTGATCAGCCAAGCTTTTAGGAATGGATTCAGCAGCTTTGTAACAAAAATATTATTTTTATCCCATTAGAAATTTTAAAAGTAACCAGCTCCCACATGAATGCAATCATAAGGTTTAAAGTCTGGTAAACCTAATCTTCCATCTCCTTCAAGAATCACAACCTTCCCAGATTTCAAATAGGCTCCGAATTTTTTATTGATATTATCTTTCGAAAATGTGACCAAATCTGGTATATGTTCAATTCCATAAGAAACTGCTTCTGGTTTATTCATCATCAAACTAAAAGCCAATGTCAAATATCCGCTTCCCGAACCCACATCCAAACATCTGCTTCCTTTTTCCAAATTTTCCTTCAAAATTTCCTATGATTGATTATGGAAAAATTTAAAAATCAATGAAAATTTAATGAAATTTACTAATGCCCAGGCATGCATATGGGGCGCTGATATGGTTGCAGCGTATCCAATTCCGGAAGGTGAGTCGTAATAACCAGAATTTCCAGCTGTGAAATCACCTCGATCAATAGCTCGCATAACATTTTCAACAGAAGTGGATTTTATAACACGATCAGAAATCAACTTATCAATTAACCTGTCGTTGAGGGTGGTGGATTTAGATGCCGCTTTCATGGTCAAACTCACAAATAAAATAATTGATTTGAAATAATTTTTTGATCTTTTTAACATTAATATTTATGAGAAAAGCGAAGGGTTTAAATTGAAAAACAAATTTTAAGAAAATCACAAATTTATTTTTTAGAAAAAATTATAAAAAAAATTCAAATAAAAAACAATAGTAATTGTTTATAATCTATTGAGTTTATTTTTTCTTTCTGTGTTTGTTAAAAATCTATCTTTTTTATTTTTTATCTTTTGAGGAGTTCTCCAAATAACTTCTGATATCCGACTCGAATTGTTCTCCACCTTTAATTATCGCAGGCGATCTATTATTTAAATAAAAAAAACGAAAATGTAATTTTAAGCAAGCTAACACACTACTTCGTAATCATAATTTCTCTTTTAATATCATGAAATTCCTCTGGTTTATCAAGAATTGTGCTAATCACATGGTCAATATAAAGAAAAAATCTTCAAAATATACTTCGTATAACCCAAAACATGATGATAATTTAATTCTCTGCTGTTCTCCAAACCCCAAACTTCAACCAACTTTATCTAAAAACGAATTAAATCTTGTTATTTACGGACAATTTACGTTAAATCTTTGGATATAAGGATCCAAAATGTTGCCGTTTTGGAAAGTCTCATCTTTAGAAACCCAATAGCTTCTTTCATTCAAGAATTTGTCCAACCAGATTCTATACGTTCCATCATTGACTTTTCCCAATCCTACAACAAAAAAATTTGATTTAATGGCAAAAATTCATAATGAAAACCAATTCCAGCTGAGTTGTCAACTTTCGAATTCGTAATTACACTGAATTGTTTTCCGTAATTATTATCATAGTTCTTTTTAGAATTGAAATTCTTGAATGCAGGAGTCAAAGAAAAGAAATAAGTTTCATCGCTTCCTTTGTTCTTTTGGTTTATATCCCCCCAAGCCATATATTGGAATATCCCGAACACATAATTTTTTTTTGTGGAAGTTTTGTCATAAGCGAATTCGACGTTCTCTTCATGTCTAAACAACATTAAAGTGGAACCTTTGTACCCCACCAAAGTTTGATATAAGTTATCGAAATTCCAATCATCAGACGTGCATGAATAGATCAATTTGAGCTTTTTTGTTGTTTGCAGGAAAGAATTACTCAAATACATCAATGAAAGGCTTTCATTATTCAAAAGATAGGAAGGCTTGCTTAATGTTGGGAGCTTAAATAATGGCACAGTCTCAAGGAATTTATGCGAGAAGAAGCTCTTGATCAAATTGTTCAAGAAGAACAACTGTTCCTTCAAACTCATAAGGAATTTCCCCCATTTCATTTGGGCAGTGTTTTTATCTAAAATCTTCATATAATTTTATAATATTCATGAAATACCGAAGACATTATTTAACAAAGAAATAACTGCAAATTCATCTAGTTGGGAATTGATCCTTTCGAGGTTGAACATTTGTAGGAAATCCTTGACAAATTGGATAGCTTCAATGTAGGTAATGTCCAATTTAAGCAAATCCTCTTTTTTCTGGAGTTTTTGGCCAATACTGATCACTGCCAAAATCTCCATCTTGTCGAAAGAAGAATATTCCTCTTTGTAACCTTCGAACGAGTCCTTGATCAAGATTTCAGCTGTTTTTCCCAAGATTTAAAGATTATTTTTTAAATTTCCTTACCAATGTCTTGAAAAATATCGTAACCGATGGTTTTGTTATCTGAATAAACCTTCAAAAAATTATACAATTTCTTGCCTGTTGAAAAGAATTCTTTTAAAATAAGGATTTCTGATTTTCTTTACCAAAAGCATGATTTTCATAGAACAAATTGACAAAAGGAATCGCATTAACATCTGGATTGCTGGAATTTTAAAAAAAATTAAGGCGGAGGAAAATTATCTATCAATTACTCTCCGACAGATGAAATTCTCGAATACACTGCTTTCAGTTTTTGTTTTTCCTCCTTGGTGAAAGTAGTTGGTTTTTCTTTATCACGAGATGAACACCCACCCATGTACACTTTCGGATTTTATTTGAATGAAATAATTTTTAATTTTTGGTTTGTTTTATTAAAAAAATACATTTCGTTATATCAAGTTTTAATATCGTTTTATAATTAAAAAAACAATAAAATTTATATGAAATTTTAATTAAAAATGGAAAACAAATCGGATGATGAAATTTTTAAGCTGAAATTTAAAGAATATTTAGCTTTTTTAACAAAATTATATGTTTTTAATTTTTCTCCTTTTTTTTTTGAATTTCTTTCTTACAACTCGAAATTATTCTAAAATCTGCTTTGCCCCCATTTAAAATGAAATATTCAGTTTATTTCCCATCTTAATCTGTTTATAATAAATGAGAGCTTCAATAAATTATAATGTTTTTAACAGATCAAATGCCCTGACAAAGCCTGTGAAGTGGAAAATTGCCGAAATGCATAGCTATTTGTCGTCAACCCTATTGTGTCGCCATTGCCAAATAAAAAATAGCCATCTTCTTTTAATTTTATTGTTTTCCATCATAAAAAGACCAAGACCAGCAGAATGAGGCGGTGTGCGAAGAGCCAAAATGTGATTGGAAATGTCATAAACCAGTATTATATCTTTGAACGGCCTTGGCCTTATCAATGTTATTGGGGACAGGGTTATCATTATCATTCAATTTATTGATCAAAATCGTATATTACTTTAAACTCTCGGAATTGGTATCCCCACTCCTATACTCAATTTCTTATTATTGAACAAAATCTT
>Ga0302320_10007840_pt1 | contig 23410 bp, 25 predicted proteins | sample Bog_T0_3_FD_202130 | JGI IMG/M metagenome (GOLD analysis project Ga0302320, IMG submission 202130) | Peat permafrost microbial communities from Stordalen Mire near Abisko, Sweden - Bog_T0_3 | ecosystem: Environmental > Terrestrial > Soil > Wetlands > Peat | place: Sweden: Abisko, Stordalen Mire... | reverse complement strand
TCCGACCGCTGCCCGCCCTGTCCTCGAACAACTTCACCAGCAACAGCAAACCCAAGTGCGCATCGCGGAACTTGACACGGTCACTCCATATCAGGGTGGGGTAGTTGACCTTGCTCATGTTCTTGCTGTTGCTCTTGCCTTTGTTCTTGCTCTTGTTCTTGCCTTGGCTCTCTCACCGCACCCGCCACGTGCACTATCCGAACGCCAAAGTTCTCCACGATCTTGTTGTGCACCTCGAACTCATCGCGCAGCTCATCCACCGACTTCGGCGGATTCGCCACCAACCTGCGCAGCAATTCGTCCGGCAAATGCTGGAAGAAGATCGTCCCCAGCGCCCGCACCACATCCCTCCGAACCTCTTTCAGCCGCGCCAGTCGCCCATCCTCGGAAGCCGCTATCGCCGGGTGTCCCACGTTCACCATCTTTTGGCTAACGTGGGATAATTGAATTTGGCTTTGATCTCGACTTTGACCTTGATCTCGACTTTGAATTCGATCCTGCCCCTGCTCCTGTCCTTGCTCTTTCCCCGCGATTTCCGCCGCCCGCCCCGTCACCTTCAGCTTCGGCCTTTGCGCTCCGCACACATCGCAACTGCAGTTCTCCGGAATCTTCGCTTCCCCAAAATATTCCAGAATCTGCCGCCTTCGGCAGCGCTCCCATCGCGCATAGTTCTGCATCGCATTCAGTTGTTTGTTGCCGCGCTGTTGCAGCACCTCGATCTGTTTCGCGCTCAGCGTGCCATTGGCTTCGCCAATCTTCTCGATGAAAAATTTCTGCGTCATCACGTCGGCCACCGCAAAGTACAAAATGCACTCCGCCGGCAGCCCATCGCGCCCCGCCCGTCCCGCCTCCTGGTAATACGCTTCCAGGCTTCCCGGCAGGTTGTAGTGAATCACGTACCGCAGGTTCGGCTTGTTGATGCCCATGCCGAACGCATTGGTCGCCACCACAATCGCATTCTCGTAATCGACGAAGTGCTGCTGACTGCCGCTACGCAGCTCCGACTCCATCCCGGCGTGATACGCCACCACTTTCCGTCCCCGCAGATTGTCTTCCAGTAGCGCCGTCACCTGCTCCACCTGCTTGCGCGTCGAGCAGTACACGATCCCGCCCGCCGTCTGCCCGCGCAGGTAGTCCAGCAGTTCCTGGTCTTTGTTCTTCGCCTTCGCAAACACAATCGACTGATAGCTCAGGTTCGGCCTGTCAAAGCCGGTCACGTGGATCGCCGGATCCTTCAGTTCCAGGTTCCGCACAATGTCGGCGCGCACCTGCGGCGTTGCCGTCGCCGTCAGCGCAATCGTCCGCGGCTCGCCCAGTTGCTTGCGTATTTCGCCAAGCTGCATGTACTCCGGCCTGAAATCGTGTCCCCACTGGCTGATGCAGTGCGCCTCGTCAATCGCCAGCAGCGACAGCTCACGCCCCGTGATGATCGAACGAAATCCCGGCGCGCTGAACCGTTCCGGCGCCACATACAGCAGTCCGCGGAATCCATCGCGCAGCCTCGACATCACCGCGCTCTGCTCATCCCACGTCTGTCCGCTGCATAGCATCATCGCCGGAATCCGCAGCGCGCGCAGTTGCCGCACCTGGTCGGTCATCAGCGAAATCAGCGGCGAGATGATCAGCGTCAGCCCTTTCAAGGCCACCGCCGGCAGTTGAAAGCACAGACTTTTTCCCGCTCCCGTCGGCATCACCACCAGCGTGTCGCGTCCCGCCAGCACGTCCTCCACGATCTCGCGCTGCTGCAGCCGAAACTCGGCCAGTCCGAAGATCGAGGTCAGGATGGAATCAATATCACTCATGATTGGAAATCCAACTGTAACAGCAAAAGGCCCGCGCCATGCGGGCCTTCCGTACGCTCATTTGTCCGCGCCTACAACTCGTTGAACACAATCCTGCCTCCCACAATCGTGGCCCGCGCCTTGCCGCAGAACTGCATTCCGTCGTACGGACAGTTGCGCGAGCGCGACCGGGTTTTCTCCACCTCGTACGTCCAGCGTTTCTTCGGATCGAAGATCGTAACGTCACCCACCGATCCCGCCGCCAGCGTGCCCCGCCCGCTCAGTCCCACGATCCTTGCCGGATTCGTCGCCAGCAACTCCACCACGCGCCGCAACGAAATCCTTCCGGTCTGGACCAGCGCCGTCAAGGTTGCCGCCAGCGTAATCTCCAGCCCCGTGATGCCGAACGCCGCCTTGTCGAACTCCACTTCCTTTTCAAACAGAGCGTGCGGCGCATGGTCGCTGGCAATCGCGTCGATGGTGCCGTCGATCAGTCCCGCCAGCAGCGCTTGCCGGTCCGCCTCCGAGCGCAGCGGCGGATTCATCTTGTAGCGCGTGTCGTACGTCGAGCAGCTTTCATCGGTGAACAGGAAGTGATGCGGCGTCACCTCCGCCGTCACCTGCACCTTGGAAGCTCGTCCCAGCCGCACCATGTCGAGCGATTTGCCGGTGGAAACGTGGGCCACGTGCAACCGTCCGCCCTCCTGGCTCGTCAGCCGTATGTCGCGCTCCACCATCTGCCATTCCGATGCCGCCGGCTGCCCGCGCAGTCCCAGCTTGAAAGACGTGACCCCTTCGTTCATCGGATTGCCCTTCGAAATCTTGGTGTCCTCGGCGTGTTGAATCAGCACCAGCCCCGCCTTGGCCGCCAGCGCCAGCGCCTCGCGCATCGTGTGGTCGTCCAGAATCGCCCTGCCGTCGTCACTCAGCCCCACCGCGCCGGCCTTCTTCAGTCCGCGATAGTCGCTCAACTTTTCGCCCAGGCTGCCCAGCGTCGCCGCCGCGATCGGAAACACATTTACCACCGCGCCCCGATCCTCGTCCTGCATCCATCGGGTCACCGCCGGAGAATCGTTGATCGGCCTTGTATTCGGCATCGCGCAAACCGAACTGAACCCGCCCACCGCCGCCGCCGCCGTGCCGCTCGCTATGTTTTCCTTGTGCGTCTGTCCCGGCTCGCGCAGGTGTACGTGCAGGTCGATGAAGCCGGGCGCCACGATCAGCCCCTTCAACTTCAGCGTCTCGTCCGCCGTGCCCTTGGCCTTGCCCGGCTCGGCAATCTCCTCGACCCGCCCATCGCGCAGCATCACGTCGGCCACCGCGTCGAAATCCCCGGCCGGGTCGATCACCCGTCCGCCCTGCAGCAGAATCGTGCTCATCGCTTTGCTCCCAACAGCGTTGCCAGGATGGCCATGCGCACCTTCACCCCGTTCAGTACCTGTTCCAGAACCACCGACTGTTTGCAGTCGGCAACCTCGTCCGTCATCTCCATGCCGCGGATCATCGGCCCCGGATGCATCACGATTGCGTCCTTCTTCGCCAGCTTCAGCTTCGCCGGAGTCAGTTGATAGCGGCGCACATACTCATCTACGTTGATCTGCATTCCCGACAGCCGTTCCTGCTGCACCCGCAGCATCATCACCACGTCGGCGTCGCGGATCGCCTCGTCCATCTCGCGCACGATCTCCACTCCCGGCGCCAGCTCGCGCGCCGTCTCCGGCAGCAGCACATCCGGACCGCAGAACACCACGCGCGCTCCCAGCTTGCTGAAAATGTGGGCATCGCTGCGCGCCACCCGGCTGTGGAAGATGTCGCCAATGGTGACGATCTTCAGCCCCTTCATGCTCTTCTTGTGGTGCAGGATGGTGAATGCGTCCAGCAGCGCCTGCGATGGGTGCGCATGCATTCCGTCCCCGGCGTTGATGATCGGAATATCGATCAGGCGCGACAGGAACACCGGAGCGCCCGAACTCGGATGCCGCATCACGATCGCGTCCACAATCGATTGCAGCGTCTGTCCCGTGTCCTTCAGCGACTCGCCTTTTTCAATGCTCGCCGTCGTCGCGTGGATCACCACCGTCGAGGCGCCCAGCGACTTCGCCGCTATCTCAAAACTGGTGCGTGTCCGGGTTGAGTTTTCGTAGAAAAGAAGGGCGATGCGACGGCCGCGAAGGGTCAGGCGGGGCCGTGCCGGATTCATGCGCTTCGCCAGAGCAAGTATTTCGAGGATCTGCCGCGAATCCAGCGGCTCGATCCCGAGCAGCGACCGGGGCTTGGCTTTCATCGTCTGTCCTTCGCTCAGCCTTCCGCTTCCGGGATGCGTTCAATCAGCAGGACCTTTTCCATCTGGTCCGTCTCGGTGAGCTTCACTTCGATGAGTTCCAAATCCGTCGTCTGCACCCGCCGTCCCACAAAGCTCGCCTCAATCGGCAGCTCGCGGTGTCCGCGGTCGATCAGCGTCAGCAGCTTCACGCTGCGCGGACGCCCCTGGTCAAACAGCGCATCCAGCGCCGCACGTACCGTGCGTCCCGTAAACAGTACGTCGTCGCACAGCACTACATCCTTGCCCGTAATGTTGAAGCCGATCGGACGCGGTTCCACCACCGGCTTCGGGCCTACCGTCGATAGATCGTCGCGATACAGCGTGATGTCCAGCGTGCCCACCGGCACCGGAGCCTTTTCAATGCGCTCGATGTGCTTGGCCAGGCGCTCGGCAATCGGAATCCCGCGCCGTCGAATACCGACCAGCCCAAGCGTTCCGATCCCATTGTTTTTTTCCACGATCTCGTGCGCCAGGCGAACCAGCGTGCGCTCGATTTCGGAGGCAGACATGATCTGCCCTTTTTCACGTAAGTGAGGCGGCCGTGATATGACGTTCATAACTGCCCGATGATACAAGACCATACAAGCTGGCCGCAAGGATTCGCCAACGACGCGTTACGATTCCGTGCGCCCGCTCTCCCCGCCAAACAGCAGCGCTCCCAGCGCCCCGCCCAGCGCGCTGAAAATCAGGAAAAATATCGCCGCCACCGCCAGGCACAGAAGCACCACCAGGATCAGCCCATGGTCGGTCGCAATGTAGCCGCGGAATTGTTCCATCGCCTGTCGCACGTCGGGGTCTGCCGGCGAGGCCATCGCCTCCTGCATCTTCTCGCGGAAGGCCGTGCGCAATTCCGTCCGTTCGCTGGCCGCAAACAGCCGCAGCGCGCTCAGCACGGCCAGCAGTCCAAATCCCAATCCTCCCGCCAGCAAGCCCAGCCGCGCGCCCATCCATGGCGTCACCCGCCCCTGCCCAATCCGCCGCCGGTACAGGGTCACCGCCAATCCGCCCGAGGCGAACATGCACAGCATCGCCAGCGGAATGATCGGAATCGACGTGCCCACCGCGGCCAGCAGTCCCGCCACCAGCGCCGAACTGAACGCCGGGCGCCAGATCAACTTGTTTTCCTGGGGTTCGCCTAACGCTGCGCCTTGGGGTGCGCCTAACGCCGCGCCGCTAACGAAACGCTCCGGCTCCGTCCCGCCCGCCCCACCGCGCTCGTCCGCCGCAGCCTCAAACCCTTCCGGCGTCTCCTCAGCATCGGCCGCATCCGGCTCCATCACCTCCGCCGGACGCGGAGGAACCCTGATCTGCGGAGCGCGGCACTGCGGACAGAATGGCCTTCCATCCTCCACCGCCGCCCCGCATTGGATGCATCCATGCTCCACTATTCAAAAGTTAACAGTCCGGTTGCCCGGAAGCAAATCGCAACCCGTCCCCTTTGGAGACGTGCAAGGGAATGCTTTCCCAAACAGGCATCGCGAAAAACAGGTAAAATCCGAAGGGGTGGAAAAACCTGGTTCGAGCATTCTCGACTGGCATCTAATTGGGTGAGACGTCTCAAGTGAGACCGTTTTTTGCGCTGCGTACTACAAGAGGAGCTCTTTAGTGAATTCGACGGTCAAGCAGGTCGTGTTCTGGCTCGTGATTTTGCTCGCTGGTGTTTTGCTATGGTCGGTCGTCAAGAACAATAGCACCGCAACCAAGGAGCGTGAAGTTAACTTCTCGCAATTCCTGGCCGACGTGGATGCGGGCAAGATCAAGGACGTAACCGTCCTTGGCCAGGAAGTCCGCGGTAGCTATCGCGATGAGAAGGCTGGCTTCCATACCACCGTGCCGGCTAACTACACCGACATGTACAAGAACATGACGGCCAAGGGCGTTTCCATTGGAGTCAAGGATGTCAGCGGCGGCGGTTGGCCGAGCTGGCTCTTTCAGATGCTCCCCCTCGTCGTCATTCTGGGACTCTGGTTCTTCATGATCCGCCAGATGCAATCCGGCGGCAACAAGGCGCTGTCGTTCGGCAAGAGCCGCGCCCGCCTGCTCTCCATGCAGCAGAAGAAGGTTACATTCAAGGATGTCGCCGGAGTCGATGAAGCCAAGGAAGAGCTCCACGAGATCATCGAGTTCCTGCGCGAGGCGCAGAAGTTCCAGAAACTCGGCGGACGCATCCCCAAGGGCGTGCTCCTGGTCGGATCGCCCGGCACCGGCAAAACCCTGCTCGCCCGCGCTGTCGCCGGCGAAGCCAATGTTCCGTTCTTCTCAATTTCAGGCTCCGATTTCGTCGAGATGTTCGTCGGCGTCGGCGCCAGCCGCGTCCGCGACCTCTTCGAGCAGGGCAAGAAGAACGCTCCCTGCATCATCTTTATCGATGAAATCGACGCCGTCGGACGCCATCGCGGCGCCGGACTCGGCGGCGGACACGACGAGCGCGAGCAGACCCTCAACCAGTTGCTGGTCGAGATGGACGGCTTCGAATCCAACGAAGGCGTCATCCTCATCGCCGCCACCAACCGTCCCGACGTGCTCGATCCCGCACTGCTCCGCCCCGGTCGCTTTGACCGCCGCGTCGTAGTCGCTCGTCCCGACGTGCGCGGCCGCGAAGAGATTCTCCGCGTCCACACCCGCAAGATTCCCATCAACGATGACGTCGATCTCTCCGTCCTCGCCCGCGGCACACCGGGATTCAGCGGCGCCGATCTGGCCAACATGGTCAATGAAGCCGCCCTGCTGGCCGCCCGTCAAAATCGCAAAACCGTCCTCATGCTCGATTTCGAGCTTGCCAAGGACAAGGTGCTCATGGGCGCCGAACGCCGCTCCATGATCCTGACCGACGAGGAGAAGCGCAACACGGCCTACCACGAGGGCGGACACGCCCTGGTTGCCGCCAAGGTTCCCCGCGCCGATCCCCTGCACAAGGTCACCATCATCCCGCGCGGCATGGCCTTGGGCGTCACCATGCAGTTGCCCATCGATGACAAACACACCTACGACCGCGTCTATCTTGAGAGCCAGTTGGCCATCATGATGGGTGGCCGCGTCGCCGAGGAGATCTTCCTCAAGACGATGACCACCGGCGCCGGCAACGACATCGAGCGCGCCACCGAAGTCGCCCGCAAGATGGTCTGCGAGTGGGGCATGAGCCAGCTCGGTCCCCTCACCTTCGGCAAGAAGGAGGAGCAGATCTTCCTTGGCCGCGAGCTCAGCCAGCACCGCGACTACTCCGAGGAAACCGCTCGCGAGATCGATGCCGAGGTTCGCCGCTTCATCGACAGCGCCTACAAAACCGCCTTCGATGTCCTCGACAACAACCGCGAAGTCCTCGACCGCATTGCGCTCGCCCTTCTGGAGCGCGAGGTCCTCGACTCCGCCGAGTTGCAGCTCATCATCGCCGGCAAAACGCTTCCCGCCCGCATCGTGCCGCCTCCGGCCGATGACTCCGGCAGCGTCCAGCAGGTGCTCCGTCCTGACCCAACCCGTCAGCCCGGCCTCAACCCCGGCGAGCATCCCAGCCCCGCCTAAACAGCGGTTCCAAGCAACCTAAAAGGGTGGCCACCACGGCCACCCTTTTACTTTCCCAGGTGGCCCCCTTCCGCCTTCCTTTGGCGAATGTGGGACCGCAGCCGAGTCCCCATATCCTGTAAAATTCAGGGATGCCCGTGGTTGAAAGTCCCTTCGCCGTTCTCACCGCCGTCGTCGCCCCCGCCCTGTTGACCAATTCCTCCACCGTGCTGGTGCTCGGCATGGGCAACCGCATCGCCCGCGTCGTGGACCGCACCCGCGCCGTCGCCACCGTCATGGCCTCTGCCGGCGAAGACTCGGAGCTCTACCAGCGCTTGCAGGAACAGGCCGGTCTGCTCAAGCGCCGCACCCAGCATCTCGGCAAGGCCCTCCGCCTCGGTTACGCCGCCGTCGGAGGCTTCGCCGCCGAGGCCCTCATCGCCGTGCTCGGAGGCGTGCTGGTGCACTACGAATTCCTCATCCCCGCCCGCATCGCCGCCCTGGTCGCCTTGGCCATCGGCTTCGGATCGGTGGGCAGCCTCGTCTTCGCCTGCATCTATATGGTCCGCGAAACCGCCATCGCCCTCGACAACCTCGCCTCCGAGGCACAGACCGTCATGCTGGAGGCCGCCCGCAGACTTCCCCACTGAATACGCGCCTCCAACACTACGCCCAACCCGCCGTTTGCCCTCGCCTCTGCCGGACAGCTACAATCACCGCGGTCGCTCTCATCGGCCATTTTGCGCTTCGGCGCACAGGCGGCATCCGCCCGGCGGAACCGCACTGGAGGAGTATATGAGCATCACCACCGGCGATTTCCGCCATCGCGTCACCGTCCAAACCCTTGCCGACAAGAAGCGCAAGCACGAGCCCATCGTTTCCCTCACCGCCTACGACTACGCCGCCGCCCGCCTTGCCGATGAAGCCAACGTCGATCTCATCCTCGTCGGCGACTCGCTCGCCCAGGTCGTCCTCGGCTATGACAGCACTCTGCCGGTCACCATGGAAGAGATGCTGCACCATACCCGCGCCGTCCGCCGTGCCGTGCACCGCGCGTTCTTAGTGGCTGACATGCCTTTCGGTTCCTACCACACCGGAACGCACGAGGCCCTTGCAAACGCCGTGCGCTTCGTCAAGGAAGCCGGCGCCGAGGCCGTCAAAATCGAAGGCGGCACCTCGCGCGTGCCCCTCATTCGCCGCATCATCGACGCCGAAATTCCCGTCATCGGACACATCGGACTCACCCCCCAATCCGTCCATCGCATGGGCGGCTACAAGGTTCAGGGCAAGACCGCGCCCGCCATTGACGCGCTGCTCGCCTCGGCCTCCGCACTCGACCGCGCCGGGGTTGCCGCCCTCGTCCTCGAAGGCATTCCGCGCGAGCTCGCCGCCCGTATCACCGCCGAGGTCGCAACTCCCACCATCGGCATCGGCGCCGGTCCTGACTGCGACGGCCAGATCCTGGTTTTCCACGATCTCACCGGGCTCACCTTCAATCCGCCGGCCAAGTTCGTGCGCAACTACTGCCAGGCAGGCGAGCTCATTTCCCAGGCCATTCACGCCTACTGTGACGACGTGCGCAGCGCCGCCTTTCCCGCCGATGCCGAGTCCTACCATCTGCCCCGCGAGGCCCAGCACGCGCTCGGCGAATCCGAGGCGGCTCCGGCCGCGCGCCAGAAATAGGCAAGTCCATGAAAGCTCTCATCGCCGCCGCGGTTCTCTTCATCGGCCTCGCTGCGGCCACCGCCCAGTCGCCGCCCGGCCCGTCCTCCCCAGCGCCCAAGGCCGCCTCCAGCGCCCATAAGCCCGCTGCCGCCGTGCGTGCCGAGTGTGTCCTCGCCGTCGGACTCTGCGTTACCGTGCCCGCGTCCTGGAAGCGTCTAGGCGATGTCTTCGACGATCTCGGCTTCGTCGTCGCCGAGCCGCATCCCGGAGCCGATCCCGCTTCCTGGCCGCAACTCACCGTCGCCGCCATCGACGTGCCTCCGCCCAGCACCGGTGCCTCCGCCCCATCGCTTGATTCGCTGGTGGACATCGTGCTCACCCCGGACGGTTCCTTCACCTCGGCCGAGACCCTGCAGCGCACCCATCTCCTGCTCAATCATGCCGAAGCCGAAATCGTTCGCGTGCAGTTGCACGAGGAGGCCGATAAGCCCGGCGCCGTTGAAGCCATCGCGCTCATCCAGGCTGACGACGGCCTCGTTTACTCCATCGCCCTGCGCTGTGCTCCCGAGGAGTTCGCCCGTCTCGAACCGGTCTTTCAGCAGGCCGCCCGCAGTTGGCGCATCAAGCCGCCCGCGCCTTCCCCCAAACCCAGACAGGATTCGGAAAAGAAATGAGAATCATCCGCGACATTCGCGAAATGCAGACCGCCAGCCGCTCTGCCCGGTTGCAGGGACTCACCATCGGCTTCGTGCCCACCATGGGAGCTTTGCATGAGGGCCATCTCTCGCTGGTGCGCCGCGCCCGCGACCTGGCCAACCTCGTCGTTGTATCGATATTTGTAAATCCATTGCAGTTCGGTCCCACCGAAGACTTCAACAAGTATCCCCGCACCCTCGAGGCCGATTCCGCCCGCCTAGACGCCGAAGGAGTCGAGATCGTCTTCGCTCCCACGCCCGCGCAGATGTATCCCCCCCGCGCCACTACCGTCGTGCAGGTTGAGGGACTCAGCGAAAAACTCGATGGCCGCTCCCGCCCCGGACACTTCCGCGGAGTCAGTACGGTCGTCGCCAAGCTCTTCCACATCGTGCAGCCCGACTACGCGGTCTTCGGTCAAAAGGATGCCGCGCAGGTGGCCGTGCTGCGCCGCATGGTGCATGACCTCAACATGGACCTCCAGTTGATCGTGTCTCCCATCGTGCGGGAAGCCGATGGCCTTGCTCTCTCCTCGCGCAATGTGTTTCTCACCGCCGCCCAACGTCGTCAGGCGCTGGTGTTGCGCCGCGCCTTGCTGCAGGTCGAGTCGCTCGCCAACGCCGGCCAGCGCAGTGCGCCCGACCTGGCTTCCGCCGCCCTTGCCATCCTAGCCGCCGAGCCCGCGGCCACCCTCGACTACTTCGAAATCGTCGACCCCGATACTCTCGATCCCGTTGCCGATCTGGCGCGTGGCGCACTCGTCGCCGTCGCCGCAACCTTCGGCGCCACTCGTCTTATCGACAACATCCTGCTCCCCGCGCTCTAGCCTGCGCCCCAGGGTTTCGGATGATGTCGGATGACGATGTCGGATGAGAACGCCACCTATCGGAACAATGCTAGAATTCGCCTCGTATGCGCCCCTTGCGACTTTGCGGTTTCCTCAGAAGCATCGCCTTCGTGTCTCTGCTCGTCTGGCTCTGCACTTTGCCTGCAGCTGCCGCGCAGCACAACGAACTCGCCCGCCGTGTCGACGACATTCTCGCCCGTCCCGATGTGGCGCGCGGCTTCTGGGGCATTGAGGTTGAGGAGTTGGACTCCGGGCGCATCGTTTACTCGCACGACGCCGAACGGCTCTTCACTCCGGCCTCCAACACCAAGCTCTTCACCACCGCCGCCGCTCTTGCTCTCATCGGCCCCGACTATCGCTTTCGCACCACCGCCGAGTCGTCCACCGCGCCGGATAAGTACGGGCGCCTCGCGGGCGATCTCGTCCTGGTCGGCCGCGGCGATCCCAACCTCAGTGGCCGCGCCCTCCCGTACAATCTGAAAACCCAGAGGCCGCTTCCCCCCGCGCATGTGCTCGAGGAAATCGCCGACCAGGTTGTCGCCCATGGCGTCAAGGTTATCGACGGCGACATCGTGGCCGACGACAGCTTCTACGTCTATGAGCGCTACGGCGAAGGATGGTCGCAGGGCGATCTCATGTGGGAGTACGGCGCTCCGGTCTCGGCTCTCGCCATCAACGACAACGTGGTGTACGTCAACATTCTTCCCGCCGAGCGCGCCGGAGAGCGCGCCTTCGTAACCATCGCGCCCTTTGCCGGCTACTACTCGCTCGACAACCGCGTCACCACATCTGCCGCCAACGCCGGCCCGCGCAAGCTCTCCATCCAGCGTCAGCCCGGCTCCACGCGCCTGGAGATATGGGGCACCATTCCTCTCGATGACCCCGGCGCCGCCGAAGAGCTTGCCATCGAAGAGCCTGCCGAGTTCAGCGCGCGTCTGTTTGCGGAGCTGCTGACCAAACGCGGCGTCACGATTTATGGCCGTACTCGGGCGCGCCATCTCACCGCGGCCAACCTCGCCGCTCTCCCCGCGCCTCCCGTCTCGCAAACCCCGGTCGTACTTGCCGAACACGATTCACTGCCGCTCGCCGTGGACATACCGGTGATCAACAAGGTGAGCCAGAACCTTCATGCCGAGATGTTGCTGCGCCTGCTGGGACGCGAGAAGGGAACGGGCGGCTCCGTGGCCGGCGGACTCGACGTACTGCGCCGCTTCCTCGCGCAGGCCGGCATCGGCAACGCCGAGTACGCCTTCTACGACGGCTCCGGCCTGTCGCGCCAGAACCTGGTCTCGCCCCAGGCCACGGTGAAGTTGTTGCGTTACGCGGCCACCCAGTCCTGGGGCGCCCGGTACATGGAAAGCCTGCCGCTCGCGGGCGTCGATGGAACTCTCGAAGCGCGCTTCACCAAGCTCCCACCGGCGGCGAGCCTGCGCGCCAAGACCGGCTCGCTCCTCCATGTCAACGCGCTGTCCGGATATCTCACCACTGCCGGCGGCGAGCGCCTCGTCTTTTCCATCATGAGCAACAATCACACCCTCACCGGCGCTCAGGCGACTGCGGTTCTCGACGAAATTGTGCGTGAGGTGGAACGTACTCGGAATTGACCAGTCCAGGTGTTGCGCCCGGACCCGCGCCGCAACGTTACTTGGAAACCGCTACCTCGTGCGGATACTCAACCCGGGCGTCGCCAACCTGCATGATGATGCGCTCGGCCAGTTCCAGTTCCTTGAATGTGCAGTTCGTGCACAGGCAGTTGAATTGCCGGGTCTCGCCGCCAATGCGCTCGCTGGTAATGGGAATCGCCAGTCGCACCGGAACTTCGCACAGCTCGCAATTCATCGGACCGGAAAGAATATAGCGGAACACTCCCCAGGCGCGCAGCAAGTGCACGTCACGGCTCTCTGCATCGTTGGAGTACGCTGCTTCGTGCAGCAAACTCCAGTACTCCTGCAGGTCGCCTCGGAGTTCTGGGGAATCAGGGTCAGCCATAATTAAGCATTGCAACACGATGACCCCGCCACAGCAAGAAAAAACCCATTGCACCCTAGTGTGCAGGCGTGTGCCCCCACCGCAAACTCCGATCGTTTAGACTGCGAACATACTTCAAGATTCCATGCGGAGGATTACCATGCTGCAGATTCGCGCCGCCCAGCCCGAAGATGTGGGAACCATTCTGGCCATGATTCGCGGCCTCGCCGAGTATGAGCGCGCGCCGCTATCGGCCGAGGCCACCGAGCAGGATCTATTGCGCGATGGCTTCGGGCCCCAGCCAAGGTTCCACTGCGTGATCGCTGACTGGGATGGCGTGCCCGCCGGCTTCGCTCTCTATTTCTACAACTACTCCACCTGGAAAGGCCGCCCGGGAATCTTTCTCGAAGACCTATTCGTCTGGCCCCACTTTCGCGGCAAAGGCATTGGCAAGGCGCTGTTGCTGCATGTGGCCCGCATCGCCGTCGCCGAACGTTGCGGACGCTACGAGTGGCAGGTGCTCGACTGGAATACTCCGGCCATCGATTTCTACGAAGCCCTGGGCGCGCGCCGCATGCAGCAGTGGCTTCCCATGCGGGTGGAGGGAGATGCCCTCCTCGCCTTGGCCGCCAAGCTCTGACCGGCAAGCTCTGACCGGCAAACGCGCCCTCAGTGCCCGCCCTTCCACGGTCCAAAGCCTTGCGCCTCCGCCTGCCCGTGCGAGTCAAGCAGCACGTAGGCCTGCAGCGGCCGTCCGCGTTGATCCGGGTACATGAAGCGTACGTCGCTGAAGTGCACCAGTTCGCCGCCACCGGGCGCGTTCAGGTGCTCGCCTTCCACCAGCGGGAATCGCGCCCACTCGATATAGGCTCGTCCCAGCGTTGTCTCGCGCGCCGCCTGCGTCGCTGTCGTCGGCTCCGGTTTGTAGTAGGTCTGCGCACGGTTACCGGGATCGACTTCGGGAGTAAGCGAATCGACATGTGTCGAGACGTAGGCGGTCGATGTTTCGGAAACCCCGGCCCACTGAAACGGATTCACCATGGTGGGAAACGCGGCCACGCGGGTGGACGCCTCGCCATGGAACTCCACCGCATTCAGCGCGGCCAGCGCGCGCCGATGCTCAAAGTCGCGCACGCCCCACAGCGCCACGATAAACAGCAGTGCCGCAATCGCCGCGCCGCGTCCGCCCGGTCCACTCTGCCGCGCCCCGATCTCCTGGTTCACCAGCCGGAACAGCCACGGCAGCACCAGTGCCCCGAACAGCGCCACCAGTATCAGCGGCTCGATGATGAACACAATGTCCCAGGCGTACCACTGCCGCGAAAAGGGAAAAAAGGGACGCACCCCGTAGTTGTTCGTGAAGTCCAGCAGGATGTGCGATAGCCCCGCGATGCACGCAAACAGATACAGCCATCCCCAGCGCCGCTCGGGCGGCGGCGCCTGTTTGCGCGCCCGGCGATGGCGCTGCCAGAGCGCGTCCATTCCCCAGACCAGGCCGGTCACGATCGCGGCAATCACGGGAATTCCCGCAAACGTGTGCGTGATCCCGCGATGCTCGATGAAGCCGACGGCCGAGCCTTTGAAGTACGCGACGATATCGATGTCCGCCGCTTCGGCCGCAAGCGTCATCGTAACGGTGGCCAGCGCGGTCTTGCGATTGAAGCCCGCGCGCGCCAGTGTGGCTCCGGTCAGGAAGTGGGTTACAGGCTCCATAGTGTGGCATTCAGGTTGGCAAGGTTCGCGCCGAAAGTCAAAGCCGGTCTCACGCCTCTGTTGCCGCCAGAGCCGCGCGCGCTTCGCCATCGGGTGCAATCAGCAGGGTCAGCGCCCCAGGCACTATCGAAATCCTGGCGGGCGTCGAGCCCAGCAGTTCTCCATCGGCCTGCACTCGCAGTTCGCCGCCGCGCTCTCCCGGAGAATGACACGTGACCGCCGTCGCCCACACAACCGAGAGATCGGCGTCCGCTCTCTCCAGTCCGTCGTAGGGAGCCACGCCCGCCAGTGCCTGCAGCGCGTAACGCAGCATGTGTGTCCGGCTTGCATTGCGCAGCAGCACCAGTCGCAGCTCGGGCGCAAGCAGGGAACTGCCCGGACGCCACTGCCGCAGCGGCCCGCCAAACGAGCTTACCCGCATGGCCACCAGTTCCAGCGCGGTCGTCTGGATGATCGCGCCGTCGCCCGTCGTGATCTCCAGCGCAAACGGCACAAACGCGTGCCTGAACAGCAGCCGCGCACCCTGCGAATAGTAGGTCAGATAGCCGCCCCGCTGCTTCGCCCGCGCATTGGCGCGATACAGCAGTTCGGCATGCACTCCCACCCCGGCTGCCACCGTAAAGAATCGCGACCGCCCCGCCGTCTCGATTCGTCCCAGTGAAATGCTCTGCGGCACGAAGTCCAGAATCTGCGCCGCCGCCCGTTCCGGCCGTGCCGCCAGTCCCAGGTCGTGGGCCAGCACGTTGCCGGTGCCCAGCGGGATCACGCCCATCATCGCCGTGCTTTCGGCCACGCCTTGCAGAACCTCGAAGACCGTGCCATCGCCTCCGCATGCAAACACCGCGTCGCAACCGCCGCGCATCGCCGCGCGCGCCTGCTCTCCCGCGGAGCCGCGATCCCTGGTGGCCTCCACCAAGACCTCAACCCCGGCGCGCCGGAAGATTTCCGCAATCCGCCGCATCGTGGCCGTGCGGAATTCCAGATGGGCTCCGGAGACGGGATTGAACAGCAGCAGTGCTTTATGGAAAGCCGGCATCGCGTGGGTCAGGAAGCCTCTCGAAACCAGAGTATATCCCACGACTTTTGCGGTTGAATTACATCTCGATCGCGCGCCAGCCGCGGGTCCGCGGCGCGCGCCTCAGAATCGCAGTGTGGCTTCGGCCATCGGCGCCCGCGCCGCGCCGCACACCGTCCCGGCTGCCGCCGAGTCGCGCTCCGATTCGTCGAAGCGGCGCAATGCCTCCAGCAACACCGACTGCGTGCTGTGGGTGATCGTGCGCGGGCACTCGCCCTGCTCGAAATCCATCTGGAATGTGCCTTCCGCCCAGGCCACCACCGCGTACACCGCGGCTTCTCCGCTCAGTTCGCCCGCCGTGGCGTGCAGGAGTTGGCCGCTTTCGAAGTGCATCGTGCTCTCCTGGCCCTCGTGGCTGATCGTCAGGCGGCAGCTCTTGCGCCCGATATCCAGGGTTTGCAGCAGGTCCACCACCGACATCTGCGTCAGGCTGCCGCGCACGCTGCTGGAGTCGGCGGCCTCGCGCGTCGCCTTGCCCAGGCTGATGCGGTCGTACACCCGCCTGATCCGCGCCGTCGCGTCGGCAATGAAGAACGGCTTCTCGATGAGTTCTTCCACCAGCGTGCTGCAGTCCGACAGCGGGCCATTCAGATCGGCGCGAGACGCCAGCAGCACTGCCGCCAGGTTAGGGAACGAGCGGCGCAGCTTAGCCAGCAGTTCCAGCCCGCACGGCCCCGGCATGCGGTAGTCGGAGACGATCAGGTCCGGCCTCCTCTCCGCCGCCCGGCTCAGAGCTTCGGAGGCATTCGCGCAGCCCTCGACGTTGCCCAGCGGACGCAGCGACTCCATCAGCAACTCGCGAACGTAAGGATTGTCGTCTACCAGCAGAACGTTTATGTCCGCTCCCATAGCTTCAACTTCCATTCCATTCAGGTTCTGCGCTTCTCGGGGCCGGCCGGGCGCCGGTACTCTCCGCTCTTGCCGCCCCGTTTGCGCTCCAGTTGTATGTAACGGATCTCGATGCCCTTATCTAGAGCCTTGCACATGTCATAAACCGTCAGGGCTGCCACGGAGACCGCCGTCAGAGCTTCCATCTCGACCCCGGTTTCGGCCGTCGTTGAGGCTCGTGAACAAAGCGTAACTCCATCCTTGCACAACGAATACGAGATATCTACGAAGCTCAGGGCCACGTTATGACACATCGGTATCAACTCCGCCGTGCGTTTAGCCGCCTGGATTCCCGCAATTCGGGCAACCTCGAAGGGGTTACCCTTCCGGTTGCCGGGCAGCGCCGCCAGCACCGCGGGGCTCATCACGACCCGCGCACTGGCCTCCGCGCTGCGCTCCGTCGGCAGCTTCCGTGAAACGTCAACCATCGTGGCTCGCCCCGCGCCGTCGTAGTGGGAGAGCTTCGGCGCAGCGGGCAAGGTCTTCGAGGCTTTGGACTTGGTGGCCATTTGAGAGCGGCTCCTGGGGATCAACGAGAATGCAAAACTCTAAAGACTCAACTTTTCGAAATCCAAGACCCCGAGTGTAACCCTGCGCGCCGCCCCGGCGAAAGCTCCGCCCACGTGCGGCCTCCACGAACTTCCGCCGCCTCCAAGCGTGAAGATTTGTTACAGCCGCCCGCCCAGCGGCCCTCGGCTCTTCTCCCCAACCGCCGCATCTGCGAGAATCGAAGATGTGCATAACGACAAACTGCAAGTCGCGGTCGTGGGAGTCGGCTCGTTTGGCCGCAACCACGCCCGGGTCTACAAGGAACTGGCTGGCGAAGGCGTCGAGCTCGCCGCCATCGTGGACGCCGATCGAGCCCGTGCCCAGGCCGTGGCGGCCGAGTTCGGCGGCCAGGCATTCGCCTCGCTCGACGAGATGCTGGCCGCCTGCCCATCGCTTGACGCCGTCAGCGTGGCCGTGCCCACCGTCGCTCATCTCGCCGCCGCCCGCCAGCTCATGGAGCGCGGCATCGACGTACTCATCGAGAAGCCGCTGGCATTTTCCCTCGCCGAAGCCGACGCCCTCATCGCGCTCGCCAAGCTTCACGGCCGCGTTGCCCAGGTCGGCCACCTGGAGAGATTCAATCCCGCTGTCCGCGCCACCTGGGCGCTGCTCACCCGCCCCATGTTTTTCGAGGTGCACCGCCTCAGCGTCTTTTCCCCGCGTTCGCTTGATGTGGACGTCGTTCTCGATCTCATGATCCACGATCTCGACATCGTGCTGAAGATGGCCAACTCCCCGGTCCGCGAATTGCGCGCCGTCGGCTTGCCCGTGCTCACCGGCAAGGTCGATATCGCCAGCGTCCGTATCGAATTCGAGAGCGGTTGCATCGCCAACTTCACCGCCAGCCGCATCAGCACCGAACGGGTGCGCAAGCTGCGTTTCTTCCAGCCTGCCCAGTATGTCTCGCTGGATTACTCGCGCCGCGACGTCTTCTCCCTCACCGTCAAGCCGACCGCCAGCGGCGTGCCCGAGATCGTGCCCTCCAAGCCGCCAGTGAGTGCGGAAGAGCCGCTCCGCGCCGAGCTGGGCAGCTTTCTCCATGCCGTGCGCACCCGCGCCACTCCCGAGGTAACTCTGGAGGACGGACGCGCCGCGCTGGCGCTCGCCTTTGAAATCCAGCAGCAGATGGCCGAACACCAGAAGCGCGCCCACCTCGATGAGGTCGCCGCGCCCATGCGTGCCGCCATGGCAGGAAGCAAGCGCCCGATGGCGGATTAATTTGCGCGGATAGTCGCCAATCATGCGCCCGCTGAAGCCACGCATTGCGCCGCGCATCAAACCCTCAGAATGGAGATGCGCGGAGCGCAGACTTCGTTCGCCGCAGCCGCAGCCGGTCATTTAGCCAGACTTAATGCCCCCTCGGATGCGAAAATCGTTTGTACGCTTCGCCGCCGCCCCCGTATGCAGACCGGGAGCACCCCTGCGGCAGTCTCAGCCCAACGTCTGCAAGGAGTGCCAGGATCGAGTCCGACAACAACAATCCGATAGCGCCTCCACCGCCCGCGCCTCCCGAGCCCGCGCCTCCCGAGCCCACGCCGCCCCGGCTGCCTCACATGCACATGGTGGAGGATGAAGAGCCCGAGTTCGTGCCCCAGATGCTGGCCCAGCTCGAGGATGAGCTCGCGCGTTCGCGCATGCGTGAGGCCTTCTGGATTTCGGTCATCGTCCACATCGTCTTCGTTCTCCTCATCATCTTCTCGCCGGAGTTGCTGCCCAACTGGGCGCAGCCCCACCTGCTGCGCGCCGAAGACCTCGCCCGCACCAAGGAGCCAACCTATCTCGAGTTGCCCCAGGATTTGCAGAGGCCGCCCGAGAAGGTGCACGCCGACAAGCTGAGCGATAAGAACCGCATCGCCCAGACCACCCGTCCGCAAATTGACCCGAAGACCCTTGAGGCGCTGCGCGAGGCTGCCCGCCTGCGTGGCAATCAGACGCCGCCCGGTGCGCCCTCCGCCCGTCCCCCGACGCAGGAGCCGCCCGGCGCTTCGGCTCCGCCCGCCGGTTCGCAATCGGCCATGAACAGCTTTCCCCAGCAGCGCGTCCAGCCCGAAGAGAAGCCGACGGAGAATCCCTTCCGCATGCCTGGTTCCGCCGGAGCGGCCATCGCCCAGGCTGCCCGCAATGCCCACGCGGGCTCTTCCGGGGGCGGCGGCACCGGCCTCGGAATGGGTTCCAGCGACCGCAATGCCAGCGTCGGCGGCTTCGATGTGCTCAGTGACACCCAGGGCGTGGACTTCGGCCCCTACCTCTCGCGCATCCTGCAGTCCATCAAGAGCAACTGGTACAACCTGATTCCCGAAGAGGCGCGTCCTCCCCTGCTCAAGCACGGCAAAGTCGCCATCCGATTCCTCATCACGCCCAATGGCAAGGTCGCCGGCATGTACATCGAATTCCCCTCGGGAGACGTCCCTCTCGACCGCGCCGCCTACGGAGGCATCTCCGCCTCCGATCCCTTCTCGCCGTTGCCCCACGAATTCACTGGCCCGTACCTTGCCCTCCGCATCACGTTTTTCTACAACCCCAAGACCGGCGAAATGGAGCAGTACCAGTAGCCTCGGCCCGTCCGCGCCTCGCTTCGCGTAAAATGTCCGCGATGCCCATTCTCAACCGCCAGCCGGAAACGCCCCACATCCTCGGACTTCTGGTCGTGCTGGCGCTGGTCGTAACCGTCGCCGTGTTTCGCTACTTCCCCTTTTTCCTCCACCAGGTCCTCGGCGTCCGATGACCCTCGCCCAGCAGCCGCTCGTCGTCATCGCCGGTCCCACCGCCAGCGGGAAATCCGCGCTCGCCCTGGAGCTCGCCGTGCGCTTTGCCGGCGAGATCGTCAGTTGCGATTCCGTGGCCGTCTATCGCGAGTTCGAGATCGGCGCCGCCAAGCCGTCCCGCCAAGATCGCGCCCGCGCCCCTCACCATCTCATCGACGTGGTCGCCCCCGATGCCTACTTCACCGCCGGAGAATACGCGCGGCTGGCCCGCGAAGCCGCCCGCCAGATCGCCGCCCGCGGCCATCTTCCCATCGTCTGCGGTGGCACCGGCCTGTACCTGCGCGCCATGCTCGACGGTTTGTTCGCCGGGCCGCAGCGTGACGAGGCGCTGCGTGCGCGGCTCCGTGCCCACCGGCGTCCCGGCTCGCTCTGGCGTCTCTTGCGCCGCCTCGACCCCTTGGCCGCCGCCCGCATCCATCCCAACGATGAGCCCAAGCTGATTCGCGCCATCGAAGTCTCGGCCACCGCTGCCCGGCCCATCAGCGACCTGCAGCGCGCCGGCCGCGATGCCCTCTCGGGCTTCCGCATCCTTCGCCTCGGCCTCAGCCCGCCCCGCGCCTTGCTCTACGATTGCATCAACCGCCGCTGCGCCCAGATGTTCGACCACGGACTTATCGAGGAGACGCGCCGCCTGCTCGCCCTCTACGGACCGGATGTTTTCGCCATGCGCTCGCTCGGCTATCGCCAGGCCGCCCAACACCTGCGCGGCGAATGCTCGCTTGCCGAAGCCGTCGCCAGTGCCCAGCAGGGCCACCGCAACTACGCCAAGCGCCAGCTCACCTGGTTTCGCCGCGATCCCGAAATGCATTGGCTGGAGGACTTCGGAGCCGACGTCCAGGCGCGCGCCTCGGAAGCCGTCCGCAGCTTCCTCGCCGCACCCACTCCGCCGTAGCCCGTCTCCACAAAGGCTGTATCCCGAGGGTGCCCCATATCTGCCGCAGTTGGCAGATGTGGGATCGCGGGATCGCCGGCAGCGCGGCGCAAATCCTCCCCACCGTGTATCGTTCTTATTAAAGGCGAGCTTATTAAAGGCGAGCTTTTTCGCGGCGAGCGAATCACCGCGCGCCGGGTCGCCTTGGCGCCAACGCCTTCCGGGAGGACGCGTGCCCTACATCTACATCGACAAGGTCCTCAACGAATTGCGCACCCAGCTCCTGGCCGCCATGCACAACGCCGTGGAGCGCGAACTGCGCAACGGCAAGGTGGACGTCAAGCGCCTCTATCGCGCCTTCAATCGCGCCGCTGCCGGCCAGTGCTCCAACCCCGTACACATCTCGGAAAAATGCGTGGAGAACTTCACCGGCGCGCCCAAGAAAAATCGCACGGAAGTCGCGGAAGCTTCAGACGACTGATGGAGTCCCGCCCAGCAAGCCTTTGGCGGCTGCCGGCACGTCGCTGCGGTTGCAGTAAAAGTACTTCAGCGTCAGCAACGCCAGATCCGGGTTGCCCCGGAACGCTTCATAACTGAACGGCGTCAGGAACGGCGTGTCGGCCGGCGCTTCGTCGAGGTTCTTGAAGCTCATCGCCGTCCCCGGGAACTCCCGGTGGGTAATCATGCGGTCGCTGATCATGCCGGCAATGTTGTGCCGCGGGTCGGTCAGAATCCTGGTGTACATATCGCAGACTACGCCCTTCGGTCCCTCGATCGCCTGCAGAAACTCTCCCTGCTTGTGCAGCAGGATTCCGGTGATGCCCACATGGCTGTCGTTCAGCGCGCACTCCTGCCACAATGCCGCGAGCTCTTCCCCGGACATCGCTTGTGCGGCGACGCTGTAATAAACAATGGACCGCATGATGGGCGCAATCCTAGCCCTCAATCCTGACCTTTACAACACATTCCCCTCGCCAGAATGCCGCTTGCGCCAGAATGGGAATCGCGGCCGCCAATTCTGCCGCACCGCCCGCGGCCCCCATGAGAGAATCTTTGTGCAATGGCCCGCACTCAAAAGAAGACTCCCAGGAAGCACGCCAGCCATCACGGATTGACCGAGCCGCAGAAGCTGCGCCGCATCGTCGAATCCTTCTCCAACCTCAGCGTGCTCGTCATGGCCGACCTCATCGCCGACGAATTCATCTACGGCGAAATCGCGCGCGTCTCGCGCGAGGCCCCGGTGCTGATTCTCAAGCATCGCGATCGCATCCTGATTCCCGGCGGCGGCGCCAATGCCGTCATGAATCTCGCCGCCCTCGGCGTCACCGCGCTGCCCGTCGGATTGCTCGGCGATGACGAACCCGGCCGCGCCCTGCTCCAGATCTTTCGCAAGAACAAAATCTCCGTCAGCGGCATTTCCAAACTCAAGGGTCACGTCACCACCACCAAGACCCGCCTGCTCGCCTACTCCGCGCACTCCTCGCGCCAGCAGGTGGTGCGCATTGACCGCGAGTGTGACACCCTGCATGACGCCCATCCCGCCCTGGTCGAACTGGTGGCCTCGGCGCGCGAATACGCCCCCGCCGCCGATGCCGTTCTGCTCAGCGATTACGGCTACGGCGCGGTCTCTCCGCGCCTCTTCAACCTGGTTCGCGCCAAGGCCTCGTTCGGCGACACTCCCGTCACCCTCGACAGCCGCTATCGCATGCTCGACTACGAAGGCGTCACTGCGGCCACGCCCAATGAATCCGAGGTCGAGGATGCGCTCCGCCTCAAGATCGGCGATGATCGCGAGAAGCTCTTCGAAGCCGGCGCCGCGCTCATCCGCCAGATGAAGCTCGATTCCCTCGTCATCACCCGCGGCGGCGACGGCATGGTAGCCTTTGAAAAAAAGAAGGCGCCGCTGGAGATTCCCATCCACGGCGCCAACCAGGTGGTGGACGTCACCGGCGCCGGCGACACCGTGATCGCAACCTTCACCGCCGCCCTCGCCGCCGGAGCCGACACCGCCAGCGCCGCCCGCCTGGCCAACTACGCCGGGGGCATCGTTGTCATGAAGCGCGGTACCGCAACCGTCAGCCGCGCCGAACTGCTCGCCGCGCTGGAGCCATAGCCCTTTCACCCGCAAGCCGCACTGGGGAGCGTTCCTTGGGACCAATCGTCAAACGCGCCGAGATCGCCGCAGTCGCCGCCGCCTGGCGCGCCCAGGGACACACCGTGACCCTGGCCAACGGCTGCTTTGATCTCCTCCACGTCGGCCATGTGCGCTACCTGCAGGCGGCCCGTGCGCTCGGCGGAAAACTTGTCGTCGCCATCAACTCGGACTGCGGCGTGCGCGTCCTCAAGGGCCCCGAACGTCCGGCCATGCCCGAGCAGGAGCGCGCCGAGATCATCGCCGCGCTCGCCTCCGTCGATGCCGTCGTCATCTTCGATGAGCCCGATGTCCGCGCCCTCGTTCGCGAACTCCAGCCCGACATTCAGGCTAAGGGAACCGATTACACCCGCGACACCGTCCCCGAGCGCCCCGAGGTCGAAGCCTACGGCGGCCGCGTCGAAATCGTCGGCGATCCCAAAGACCACTCCACCACCGAACTGCTGGGTAGAATCGGGAAATAGAATCCATGCAGCCGCACTTGCCCTCTCGCAACCCGACCCAACGGAGTCTTCGCCGGCTCCGCTTCTGTCTGGATCGAACTTGCGCGTGACCACGGCAAGTCCTCGCATGATCCCGCGTGTCCTGGTGGTGCGCCTGGGCGCCATGGGCGATGTCCTCC
>Ga0302320_10007839_pt1 | contig 23411 bp, 20 predicted proteins | sample Bog_T0_3_FD_202130 | JGI IMG/M metagenome (GOLD analysis project Ga0302320, IMG submission 202130) | Peat permafrost microbial communities from Stordalen Mire near Abisko, Sweden - Bog_T0_3 | ecosystem: Environmental > Terrestrial > Soil > Wetlands > Peat | place: Sweden: Abisko, Stordalen Mire... | reverse complement strand
TGATGTGAAATACCGTTTTGTGATTGATATGGCATCATTGAAGACTTGATAGTGAAAGGTGATGTTAAATTGAAGAATTTTCCGCTTTCAAAGGCATTTCACCTTATAGAACCAGGGCCAGTCGTTCTGGTGACGACTGCGTATAAAAAGAAAGTCAATGTCATGACCATGTCTTGGCACATGGTAATGGAGTTTACTCCGCTGATTGGCTGCATTATCAGTCCTGGGGACTACAGTTTTTCTGCGTTGCGTAAGACCAAAGAATGCGTTATCGCCATCCCTACAGTGGACATCATAGATCAGGTGGTTGATATTGGAAACTGCTCGGGGCAAGACGTAGACAAGTTTAGGGCCTTTAATTTAACCCAACGACCCGCCCAAAAAGTCAAGGCTCCGCTGATTGCTGAATGCCTGGCCAATATCGAATGCCGTGTAATAGATGACAGCATGGTGGACAAGTACAGCCTTTATATTTTGGAAGGGATCAAAGCATGGGTCGATCCTGACAGAAAAGAACGGCGGACATTCCATGCAAATGGTGACGGCACTTTTGTGGTCGATGGCCGGACACTCGATCTTCGCAAGAAAATGACTAAATGGCGATCGATCATTTGAGATCGTTCAAATTTACAGCCTGTTCCAAGATGTCTCCAGTCCTGGAGAATTCTTATTTTATGTGGTATTGTAATGTGATAAATGAAATGTAAATCACTGTAAGGATCAAGCATTTAAAGCCGCAAGGACAATTTAACCAAGATGTTACACGGGACAAAACATTTAATGACTGAAACGGATACGCTGAAGCTCACAGAGAGTGATGCTGAAGTGGCCTTTGTAGGCAGGTCTAACGCCGGTAAAAGTACGCTCATTAATGCGTTATGCCAAAAGAAGAACCTGGCCCATGTGTCACAGGTTCCTGGAAAGACCAGGACTATTAATGTGTACGAGGTCAAGCCATACCGTTGGATAGTCGATCTTCCCGGTTATGGATATGCGGTTGGTTCAAGATCCGGCAAGGCAGATTTTGGACCGATGATAGAGAAATATCTAACCGGCAGGGATAATCTCTGCATGGTATTTGTCATTCTGGATGCTGTTGCAGGGCCGACAAAGCTGGATATTTCAATGATCAGTTGGCTTACCTATAATGCTTTCCCCTTTAACATCATTGTCAATAAGATCGACAAGGTGGGGCCTTCCAAGCTTGATGTGAGAAAAAAGGAAATTGCTAGTCAACTTGCGGTGGATACTGCTGATATCTTTTGGATCAGTTTAAAAAATAAGGTTCAAATAGAACCTTTGCAAAAGCTGATCATTAAATTGTTGGGTGCGTGAATAGGAGAGAATATGGCAGATGAAAGATGTGTGGTATGTGGGATGAGTGCTAATTCTAAAAATGTTGTTACACATAAAGGGAAACAATACAAACTGTGTAGTTATCGATGCAAAAAGAAATTTGAGGCAGATGCGGAACAGTATGTAAATTAAATGGGATTCTAAATGCACAGGTTTTTATTCCCTGGTATAGATCCACCAGCCGATCTCTTTAGTCCTGCCCAAGGTGCTCCGATTAAAATATATTTTCATCGTGCCGTGATGGGACGTTTTAATTTTAAACCAATGCCTGCGCGCATATTGTTCGCCGCTGCCATGCCGGCAAGGGCCGGTCGTTCTCCAGGTGCGCAAAATATCGGTGATAATGACCTTTTCGCCGCGCCAGATAAACTCCTTGGGTAACCCCGGCGAACCGATAGACATGTTTTGGGTGTTGCAGGTATCCGTGACCGGTTGAATGGCCTCGCTGATGAATTGCTCAGGCATATTTTAATTATACTTCTTTGGGGATAGTTTCACAAGAATGCGGCGAAAGCTGGTTGGGTCAGGCGGTATATACCGTTATTTAATAAGGTCTGCCAGGTATTTAGCGATAAATCTTGATCCGTCGACAGATAAATGATTGTCATCTTGATATACTATCTTGTTCTCCTTTATTGCCGAACACCATTCGTCATTGCATAATTTCGAGGCAGGATCCAAAACTTGAATATCCGGGAAGTCTTTTAAAACTGAAAATACGAGCGTGCGATATTCCTTACTTCGTTTATCAAATTCTTTGCGGGGAATTGAGCATTGATCATGCAGGATAACGTTGTTAATGTGGCCCGGTGTTAGGTCAAAACATTCTTTAGGGTTAAATCCCAGCTCGGGGACATCCATGATGAAAATGACATTTTTATGGGATCGGGATAATTTCAACAAAGTATTACGCATGGCTGTTTCAAACATTTGGTGGGTATTGCCGGGACTGGGATTGTCAATAATTCTAAAGGATCTTTTTGTTGCAACCGGTTTTAATGAAACAAAATCCGTGCCGTCCAGATTGATGACCCCCCTAAAGGTTATAATGATGGTTTTGACTGAATGGCTGTTGATGGCGAAATCGATTTCCCTATTCGTTTCCTCGGCTCGATACTCCGGCTGCGTAGGGTCCAACGTTACAGCAGTATTATATAATGGCAGGTAGGTGCCCAGGCGCATAATATTGCCTTTGCGTTCACCTAGCTGATCAACCAGTCCCAGGTAGATCGACTGGCTATGTGAATCTCCGATCAATAGGATGCTGGGAGGGGCAGGGGAGATGCTTTTGCAATCAGGGCTGATGAATACCAGGTATTCTTCGGCGCAGCCGCTTCTTGTCCACCCGTTAGACCAATTATTCTTATTGAAATAATCAACCAAGACACCGGCCGGGATCGATTGGCCGTCCAAATTTTGTTGGGTGTAGACCAAGCGGTTCAATCCTTGATGAGAATAAATATAGTATCCAGTCAGGCCCAAGGCCGACATGAATGCGATCAGAAGGAGTACATAAGTACGGGGATATTTACCATACCGGATCGGCTTTTCAATAATAGCATATGTCATCCATGCCAACAGAAAAGATAAGATGACCGCGATCGAACGTAAAAAAATTGAAACGTCGCCTTTTTTAAGGATAAACAGGAATGATAATAATGGCCAGTGCCAGAGATATAGCGGATAACTGATCAATCCGATCCATACGAGCCATTGATTGGACAATATATGTTTATTAAGCCACGACCCCGAGCCGGAGGCTATCATACAAAATGCGCCCACTGTAGGAAGCAACAACCACCAACCGAGGAAATCATTGTCGTTTTTAATGACCAACAGTCCCGTTATAATTAATACCATGCCGATAAAGGCTTGAATGTTGTTAGGTGTATTCGTTGGTTTTGGTTTATGTACGGTCAGGTAGGCTAAGATGCCGCCAAACATTAATTCCCAGAAACGTGAAATCGGCCAGTAAAAGGCGGCAGATGGATTTCGATGAATAAGATATAAGTAATAAACAAAAGAAAATACGGCGATGGCAGCAGTGATGTGTAAAAAGCTCCACTTGCGTTTCCAGACAAATGCCAACATCAGCGGCCAGAAGACATAAAACTGCTCTTCAATGGCTAAACTCCATAAGTGAAGCAGCGGTTTTGACTCTGCCTTGGTATCAAAGTAACCGCATTCTTTATATAAAACGAAGTTAGCGACAAATGCGCTTCCACCTGAGGTGTGTTTACCCAGTTGAGCGTATTCGTCTGCCGGCAGCAACCACAAGCCGATCCCCAAAAGAGCGATCAGTAACGCGATCAGTGCCGGGAATATGCGTTTTATTCGTCGGCTATAAAAACGGACAAAGCTGAAGCTGCCGTTCTCCAAACTGGAAAATATGATCGAGGAAATGAGGTATCCCGAGATCACAAAGAAAATATCAACACCGATAAATCCGCCGTTGATCCACTGTGGGAAGGCATGGTAACCAACCACTGAAAGGACGGCAATTGCCCGTAAACCATCTATGTCGGATCGATATTGGAGGCTGGATTCTTGATGCGTAGTGTCCGTCATTTGCCTGGATTTTCAGAAGTAGATTGCCATTTATTGAAGTGAACATGAGCGGCATTGAACTTGTCCCTGGGCTTATCTTCTCCGGTCGGGATACCGATCGCGATCACGCATAGCGGGTTTACGTGTTCAGGAAGTGCAAGCATTTCTTTGACCAGCGCAATTCGCTCCGGTCTGGGATGAGCGGCCGTCCAGCAGGTCCCCAGCCCTAATGCTTTGGCGGCCAGCAGTATGTTTTCAGCCGCTGCTGCACAGTCTTGGATCCAATAGTCGGTTGAGGCGGCATCGTACGCCGCATTCAGATCACTGGCAACGACGATCGCGTGTCTGGCCGTTAAAAGCATTTTAGCATAAGGCAGCTCTGTGCCCAGCCGGTCAATAAGCGTCGGGTCATCCACAATGATAAAGCGGAAATGCCGGGTGTCCCTTGAACTGGGCGCCGCCATTCCCGCCCGGGCCAGCTGCAATAGGATTTCACGTGAAACCGGCGCTTTGGTGTATCTGCGAATACTTCTGCGATCCAAAATAATTCTTAAAGTGTCCATAAGTATCCTTTCGTTGGATATTATTTTAGTGGAAAGAAATCAAAATTAAAGGGATTTTGTCTAATCATTGATATCAGTCCGGTGTACGGTGCCTCCGGTTCATAAGGGCACATTTTAGATTTTATTTATTTGGTGGGCAAGAAGAAAAGACAAGCCTATAATTGATGATAAATGCTTAAGATCATCAAGGGTCAGTTGCCATGAGGTGGTTATGGGCGTATTACTTTTATTTTCTTTTCTGGCTGGCTTTGTCACGATCCTGGCTCCCTGTATCTGGCCGTTATTGCCGATCGTCCTTTCAGCTTCATCGCTTAGTGGAAAACAAAGACCTTTAGGCATTACTTTAGGGGTGATGACCAGCTTTACCGTCTTCACGCTGTCAATTTCCTACCTGGAAAAGATCTTTCATTTAAATGCCAATATTTTTCGCCTGCTGGCGGTGATCATCATTGGATTGTTAGGTGTATCCATGATGATCCCCATCTTGGGCACCATGTTTGAGAATTTTGTCAATTATCTGCTTAGTCCTTTTCAACAAAAATTAAAAAAACAAAGCACAGGATTTGGGGCCGGATATACGTCCGGATTTTCCATCGGGCTGGTATGGGCTCCCTGTGCCGGGCCAATTCTGGCGACGGTCGCGACGTTGGCGGCAACACAGGCAGTAGATTTCAGAGTGGTGCTCGTGACCTTGGCCTATGTATCGGGATTAGGTCTCCCTTTATTTTGGTTTTCGTTGGCCGGATCAAAAGTTTTTGTCAATATGCGGCGGGTGACAAAATACACGCGTATCGTCCAACAGGTGTTCGGTTTCATCATGATCGTGGCGGCCCTGCTGATCTACACGAATTATGATAAGGTCATCCAGGTCAAGATCCTGGAATTATTTCCATCCTACGGGAGTTTTTTAAGTCAACTCGAGAATAATGATCAAGTTTCCAGACAGCTGGGTAAACTCCGCAAAGAAAAACAGACAGGGGGCCTGGCCGATGGAAATGCAGAAGGGTTAATTGACAAAGGACCGGCCCCGGAATTGACCGGCATCAGGACCTGGTTTAATAGCCCTGCGTTGACCATGGCCCAACTGCAGGGCCGGGTCGTGCTGGTGGATTTTTGGACATACAGCTGTATTAATTGTATAAGGACCCTGCCGCATGTGATGGAATGGTATGAGAAATATAAGCATCATCAATTTGTCGTCATCGGGGTGCATACGCCGGAATTCGCTTTTGAAAAAGAATCGCGCAATGTTAAACAGGCACTCAAAGAGTTCAGGATCAATTATCCCGTCGCTTTGGATAACAATTACGGGACATGGCAGGCGTACAAAAACAATTATTGGCCGGCGGAATACTTGATCGACAGCAAAGGACATATCCGGCAGGCGCATTTCGGAGAAGGGCATTATGATCAAATGGAATCAGCGATCAGACAGCTTCTTAGGGAATCAGGCCAAGCCCTTGAGATGAGGCCGGGAACAAACGAAGATACCACGCCCCATTATGCCCGCACGCCGGAAACCTATCTTGGGAAAGCCAGGATAGAGCGTTGTGCTTCCAATGAAAGGATCACGAAAGAAGAGCAGTTTTTTACTCATCCGACGGAAATTGCCCGCGACTGGTGGGCTTTTGAAGGTCGCTGGCGGGTTACCGGTGAAGCAGCAATAGCAAAGCCAGGCGCATCGTTGGTGTTCCATTTTAAGGCAGGAAAGGTATTCTTGGTCATAGGCCCTGGTTCTAAAGGAGATCAAGTTAAAGTTTCGATCGACGGCAAATCCATCGAGGCCTCAATAGCCGGGGCCGATGTCAAGAACGGCAGGATCATTCTTGATGAAGAAAGGCTCTATCATCTGGTGGATCTCAAAGGCAAGGTCGAGGAGCATCAGCTTCGGCTGGAATTTGAGAATAACGGCATTTTGGTGTATGCGTTTACTTTTGGTTAAAACTCTTGGGCCCTCGGCATTCCTGCAGATGAACTCCTGCTTTTCCAAAAGTTAAAAGATTCGTCACTTGCCCGTTACCGGGGCTAAGCGCTTTGGCCTGCATCCAGTCTGCAAAGGCCTGATATTTTTCTTCGAGGCAATAATAGGCGATGCCGCGGTAGATCAAAGCATCGACATCGTTAGAAGCGATGGACAAAGTTTGCAGCAGAATAGATCCCGATCGTGCGGGTCTGGGGAAGCTGGGCCCACAAACCATCCACGCTATCGAAGCTTCTGATAAAGGGTCAGGCCCAGGGCCAGCAGGAATAACCAGCGGACAGGATAATACCAGCGGCTGGAGGGGGTAAAAAATTCGGACAGCGTTAACATGGGCCTAATTATACCGTAAGGGAACAAAGAATGGAAAAGAAAGAATATCCCAATGCGGTGGGAAGGATATATAATAGCAACATGATATGGCAGGATATCCAAAGGATCCGCTCTCAGGCGCCGTTGATCCATAACATTACGAATTATGTGGTCATGAACACCACGGCCAATGCTCTTTTAGCGATAGGGGCATCTCCCGTGATGGCTCATGCCGTCGAGGAAGTTGATGAGATGACCGGGATCGCCCGGGCCTTGGTCATCAATATCGGGACCTTGAGCGAACCGTGGGTCGAGGCCATGATCAAGGCGGGCAAGCAGGCTCACCGGTTGAATATTCCGGTGGTTTTTGATCCGGTCGGAAGCGGCTCGACACAGTATCGTACGGCCTGCGCGCAAAAGCTGGTCCGGGAGATCCATCCCGTGATCATTCGAGCTAACGCTTCCGAGATCCGGTCTCTGCTGCGTCCGGGGTTGGGGGCTAAAGGCGTGGACAGCCGTCACAGCCCTGATGAGGTCCTTGAGGATGCCCGTGAACTTTCCAGGATTGCAGGGTGTGTGGTTTCGGTCAGCGGAGCCGTGGACTTGATCGTGGAAGGAGAAAAGGTAGTCAGGGTTGCGAATGGCCATCCCTTGATGGCTAAGGTCACCGGCATGGGGTGCACAGCCAGTGCATTAACGGGTGCTTTTGCCGCGGTGAACCCGGCAGCGTTCCAGGCGGCCGCCTATGCCATGGCGGTCATGGGGATCGCCGGCGATATGGCCGCAGAACATTCTGTCGGACCGGGAAGCTTTCAATTGAATTTTCTGGACACGCTGTATCGTCTCCAAAGTACTGATATAGATGCTCGCCGTGATATTCAGGGCCTTTGATGAGCCAAATTCTTATCATTTGTTTAGGGATCATTGTTTATTCCGGGACCTTCGGGGGTCCCTTTCATTTTGATGATATCCCTTCCATCGTCAATAATCCGGCTATCCGGAATATCCATGATCTATTAGGTATTTGTAATTTTCTGCCTCGACGCTTTATCCTTTATCTTTCACTGGCGCTAAACTATCATTTCAGCGGACTTAATGTCTATGGGTATCATCTGTTCAATCTGGCGGTCCATTTGGGTTGTGCGCTTTTGGTCTGGTGGCTGACTGGGATGACTTTTTTAACTCCGGTTATGAAAGAAGAGAAGATCTCCCGCTATGGCGGCGTCTTGGCATTATTTGCGGGGTTGATATTTGTGGCACATCCGCTCCAAACCCAGGCAGTAACCTATGTTGTCCAGCGCGCCGCTTCGATGGCGGGTTTTTTATATCTGGCCTCATTGTGCCTGTATGTGAGATCCAGACTTCTTCGATCTTCAACCCGGAAATATTATTACATCGGAGCATGGGTCGCGGCCATAGCAGCCATGTTCACTAAGGAAACAGCCATCACGCTGCCTTTGATGATGGGGCTTTATGAGTTTAGTTTTTTTAAACAAAAGGGAAAAGTGAATTGGAAATACCCTGCACCTTTTTTATTAGCCCTGTTGATCATCCCCGTCATTATTTTATTCACCGAGACAGGTCCGGTGAGACTGCAGCAGCTGTACCGGGAGCCTGGGATTTTACCGACACATTATTTGCTCACGCAATTCAGGGTCATGCTTACCTATATAAGACTGTTGTTCCTCCCGCTAAATCAAAACTTGGATTATGATTATCCCCTATCAAAAAGTATTTTTGAGCTTCCTGTCGTTATCAGTCTTTTATTTTTAGCGGCGATCTTTTTTGGCGCTAAGCGTTTATTCCTTAGGTATAGACTGGCGGCTTTCTCCATCTGTTGGTTTTTTTTGACCCTTATGCCTGAATCGAGTATCTTGCCGATCAAAGATGTAATTAATGAACACCGGCTTTATTTGCCTATGGCCGGATATAGTCTGCTTTTAATCGGCGGCGGGTATTATCTCATCGGGAAACATTCCATGAGAATAATGACGATCGTGCTGCTGATGGTCATTGCCGGGTACTCCTTTCTGACCTATCAAAGGAACAAGGTTTGGGACAGTGAGCTCGCGTTATGGAATGATACCGCAGAAAAATCTCCGCATAAGGCCAGGCCGCAGTACAATCGCGGGCACAGTTTCGACAAAAAAAATAAGTTCGCTTTGGCCATTGCTGATTATAATAAGGCCATAGAATTAGACCCTGACTATGCGGATGCGTATTACAACCGCGGACTGATCTATGTCAGGCAGAATAATTTAGTACAGGCAGTAGCTGATTTTACGAGAACGATCGAGATCAACGCGAATTTTGCGGGTGCGTACAATAATCGGGGGATTATTTTTGCCTTTCACGGGGACCTTGACAGGGCTGCCGGGGATTTCTTAAAAGCCATTGCCATTGATCCCGGCTATGCCGAGGCGTATTGCAATCTCGGGAATATTTATTTCGATCAGGGGCATTTGATCCGGGCGATCCTGAATTATAAAAAAGCCATTAACATAGACCCTGCAGACAAGGATGCCTATGATAATTTGGCCATCGCTTATACGCAGTTAAAACAGATGCACCAAGAGACCAATGAAAAATAATAAGGATATTGTTAAGCTTTCTATAATTGCCCTGGCGTATTTTTCCGCCCACTTTATTTCCTTCTTTTTTCCGGATTCTCAAAAAGTCCTTATGGCCATCTGGCCGGCGGGAGGGATCGGCTTGGCGGCCTTACTGTTCAATCCTCGGCGTCTATGGCCTGCGATCATCTTTGTGCTTTTCGTGGCTGGGAACACGGCGGATCTTATCCAGCACCGGCTTTTGTTGGACAGTCTTGGTTTCATGACGGCCAATGTTATGGAATCTCTGGGATGCGCGTGGCTTATTACGCGCATTTGCGGGAATGATGTTAAGTTCGACCAAGTCAAGGATATCCTGGCGCTTGTCGGGGCTGCGATCTTTGTGAATGCCTGTAGTGCCTGCATCGGCGCGATTGTTGCTTCCAATGTTTCCGGAACGGAATTTTTCCATTCCTGGCTGATATGGTGGGTTGCCGACGGCCTGGGAATACTGCTCATCACGCCGGTCATTGTTTTGTGCTGCGACCCCACCCTCCGGTCAATCGACTGGCAATGGGGGCATGCAGGCGAATGGGCAGGGTTTATAGCGATTTGGTGCATGGTTTCAAGCATTGTTTTTGACTATGGCATTTTTCCGGGAGGGCATTTTTTATTTCCTTATATGTTGTTGGCTCTTATTTCCTGGCCGGCCATACGATTCGGCCTGCGCGGGGTATTGACAGCCATGATCCTGTTGGCGGTTATTATGATCGCCAGTCCGGATGTGCAGAACGGTGTGCTGTTCCGATGGGGCGGAAAAACTTTCGAGGATCGTTTGCTCTTGGCGCAGCTTTATCTGGGATTCACAGCGATCTTAGGCATGTTGTTTGCCGCCGGTTACAGCGAACGCAAGCATTCTCAAAAATTATTAAGAGAGAGCGAGGAACGTCTACGTCTGGCTGCTAATGCGGCGGGGTTTGGGGTCTATAATTGTAATTTTAAAAATGGACAAATGGTGTATTCGCCCGATTTTCTGGCGCTGTATGGTCTGCCTCCTGATTCGATGCTTGAATTGGATCAGGATCTGGTGCCCCAAGCGTTGCACCCTGAGGATAAGGCCGATTTTTTGTCTAGTTTTACGAAAGCCAATGATCCCGGCGGTTCAGGCGTTCTGGATACGGAATATCGCGTTATCCTGCCTGACGCGTCAATACGCTGGCTGCGGGTACGGGGACGGACAGTATTTGATCAAGACAATGGCCAACCGTTAATGGCGAATGGTATTGTTCAGGATATCACCAAGCGCAAGCAGGCTGAAGAACGCATTCAGAAACTGGCGGGAGAAATGCAGGCAACCTTGAGCACTGTTTCTGCCGGTATTAGTTATATTAGCGATCGCAAGATCGTGTGGGCCAATAGGGCCTATGATGAAATGTTTGGTTATGCGGCCGGGGAAACTCAAGGGATGGAGGTGTCTTTATTATATTCGGATCATGCGAATTTTGAATGGATCGGACAGAAAGCGTACTCTAAACTGATGGAAGGGGAAACGTTCAGCACGGAATTAGAAATGCGCAAAAAAGATGGCACCTGTTTCTGGTGCAGTGTAAGCGGACGTGCGGTCAATGCCAGGCAACCGGCTGAGAGCTCTATATGGATGGTCCAGGACATCACCGAGCGTAAGCACGCAGCAGATGCTTTGCGTGAAAGCAAGGAACATTTCTCCAGGTTCTTTCACATTAATCCTGTCGGGATGGCATTAAGTCGTAACTCGGATGACAAATTTGTTGACGCCAACAGCTCCTTCATTAATATTTTTGGGTTTACCTACGACGAGATCGTCGGACATACGTCGCAGGAATTGGGTCTTTGGCCTTGTCGTGAACAGAGGGATGGTGCGGTCGCCCAAGTTAAGGTCAACGGCCGGGCCCAGGGCATTGAAGCCAAGTTCCGCCGGAAAACCGGTGAAATAGGGGACCTGCTTATTTTTATGGAGCAAGTCAACCTGGATGGACAGGATCATCTTTTAAGTTTTGTCCTGGATATAACCCGGCGTAAGCAGGATGAGGAAGCTCTTCGTGAGCTCAATGCGCATCTTGAACAGCGCGTCGCCCAACGCGCCGGCGAAGTCATCACTCAGAACACCAAACTTCAGGAAATGTACAGCGAGTTGACGCATTTATCGCGGGTCGCCCTTCTCGGGCAGCTGTCAGCGGCCCTGGCCCACGAGATCAATCAGCCTTTAGGGGCGATCCTCAACAATGCGTCGTCAGTAAAAATGATATTATCCCGCCCCCAGCCGGATATGGCCAAAGTCCAGAAGATCCTGTCTAATATCATCGAGGAAGATGAGCGTGCCGGCAATGTGATCCGTAAGATCCGTGATCTGGTGAAAAAAGAATCTGTTGATAATGAAAGTCTTGATCCCAAAGAGATCATCGGGGATGTGGTACAATTAATAAAGACCCGCTCGGTGTTGAAAGATGTGGCGTTGGAGGTGGATATTCGGTCCGGTTCCTGTTGGATATTGGGAAACAAGATGCAGTTACAGCAGGTTTTGCTCAATCTCCTGACCAATGCCCTGCAGGCCTTAAAAGAAGCTCCTATAAAGAAACTGGTGATCAAATCGGATGTAGAAGAGCAGGGTTCGGTCACGGTCAGGGTGATCAATTCGGGGCCGAAGATCGATATGGATCAAGTGGAAAATTTGTTTAAACCTTTTTATACCACCAAAAAAGAGGGATTAGGGCTGGGGCTTTTTATTTGCCGGTTAATTATTCAGGCACATGGCGGAGAACTTTTAGCGTATAATGATCCTGCTTTAGGAGTGACGTTCTCTTTTTCGTTGCCGTTGGCGGAAAACTCGGGGGGGGGCGGTAAATGAGTTCTATTAAGTCTCTAGTTTATATCGTCGATGACGATGAGAGCTTCCGGGAAAGCCTTGAAGAATTAGTCAGCACGATGGGGTATCAAACTTGCGCCTTTAGTTCGGCGGAGGCATTTTTAAAATATCCTCGAGCGCAGCGCCCGGCCTGTCTTTTGCTCGATGTTTATCTGCCGCATCTTGATGGATTTGCAGTACAGGAAAAGTTGCAGGTTAAAGAAGCGGCTCTTCCCATTATTTTTATCACCGGACATGGGGATGTTCCGATGAGTGTCAAAGCCATTAAGAAAGGAGCGGTTGATTTTCTTTTAAAGCCTTTTAATGCCAAGGCACTTCGTACGACGTTAGTTGCCGCCCTTGACAAAGATGTTGAGAATGTCAAGAAAGAAACTCTGCAGCAAAAAACCTCTTGTCTTATTTCAACGCTAACTCCCCGGGAGAGGGAGGTTATGCAGCAGCTGATTACCGGAAAACTAAATAAGCAGATCGCCGCCGTTTTAGGCACTGCTGAGAAAACCATCAGAAAGCATCGCGGCCGCATCATGAAAAAAATGCAGGTAACCTCGGTTGTTGAACTTGCCCGTATCCTTAAGATTGTTGTCTAGCCCTCCTACTTCCAGAAAGGGGACAGATGTCCCATAGAAACATCCTGCTGAATATGGTTTAATTAACATAAGTTAAGGAAGATGGAAGTTTTTTGATCAGAAGCCGTGCCTATTATGGAAAGGCAGTACGATGTTCGATTCGATCGAGATCGACGAAGAGATCTTGAAAAAGACCACCCAATGTGAATGTGATTTTACTTGTCTAAAGAACGGGGATTGTCCGGGGTGTGATTTTAAGGGGCCCATTGCTGATGACCTGATCTTTGTCAAGCCGAAGCAAGTTCCTTTGGAATGCCAATACGCGTTACTGTTCGGGTATGATGCGTATATTTGCCGTTGTCCAACCCGCTGTGAGATATATCGAAAATATGGAAAATGATCTGCGTCAAAATAAAGGCCAATGTTTAGCTCAAGACAACGGCAGTCCTGTCTGTGAAGTCGAGCGCGTGATTTCCAATGAGTATCTTGTTGTGAAAATGAAGTTTGAGAACAGGGGATGTCCGAGCGCCATGAGCTTCGGGAATGCGTATATCTGCAAGCACCCAATCCGCAGTGAGATATATCGAAAACATGGGAAATGATTCGTACAAAACTAACAGGGTCATCTGTCAACCAATGCCAAAATGTCCCAAAGACTGTAAATGTTTAGGCGGCGGCATGTCTTCATGCGAGATGGTGAGTATCATTTCCAGAGAATATCACATTGTTAATATGAAAAGTGAAAATTGGGGATGCCTAAACGCCATGTATTTTGGGGATTCCTATATCTGCAAGTGCCCCACCCGCAGTGAAATGTATTTTAAAAAATCCTGATAATCTGTTCCGGCCTGCCGGGGAATTGAGGGGCATAATGCAACGTATCGCAGTGGTTACCGGAGGCAATGGAGGATTAGGCAGAGAGATCACCCGTCAATTAGCCTTGCAGGGTATTTTTGTGGTTTTGACCGCTCGAAATGCCGCCAAAGGTCTTGAAGCGGCACAGGTGCTTGCTTCTGAACAGCTGCCGGTTCATTTTTACCAACTAGATGTGACTGACCCTGCCAGTGTGGAAGCCTTAGGCCTTTTTTTGGAAAAAGAATTTGGCCGCTGTGATATCCTGGTCAATGGTGCAGGTATTTTTCCTGATATTATGCAAGACGGGGTTCCTGATCATGATCGAGGAGATATCCATAAAGTCCTGCATGCGCCTTTAGAAAATATCCGCTCGGCCATGGAAACGAATACGTATGGGCCTCTACTGGTGTCTCAAAGGCTAGTACCTCTGATGCAAAAGGATCATTACGGCCGCATTGTGAATATTTCTTCCGGGCTGGGGCAATTAGGAGATTATGAAGGGACAGGCGAGTTCGCCGGCTACAGGATCTCTAAGACAGCGCTGAATATGGTGACAAGAATGCTGGCTGCGGAATTAAAAGCTACAAATATCCTGGTCAACAGCGTCTGTCCGGGCTGGTGCAAGACCGATATGGGCGGCCCCTATGCCCAGCGTTCGGCTAAAGAAGGGGCCGAAGGCGTGGTATATTTAGCCACTCTCCCTGACGGTGGACCGACAGGCGGATTTTTTAGGGACCGTAAACCGATTTCCTGGTAACTCTCTTTTGTTTGTCAGGACAGGATCATTAGGCGTAGCAAATCCCGGGGCCTAATATTTTTATATGAGTTTTTATTGAAGAAGCTGTTGGCCGATGATATATTAACGTCATTGATGAGCCAGGTTTTTTTAAAAACAGTCCGATTTTTGGTACGGATCTTTTTTCGCATTCATTGTTTCGAAGGCCGGAATGTCCCTGCGGTCGGCGGCGCGCTTATTGTCGCGAATCATCTCTCCTTTTTTGATTTCTTTCTTATTGCCGCGGTTCTGGACCGTCCCTTACGGTTGGTGAGCTCTTCTCATAAGAACTTACGTTATCGACCCAAAGAAATTAAACGGATGTTAACAGCAGTGCGTGAAGCTGTTGCCCGGGGTGAATTGGTCTGCCTGTTCCCTGAAGGCGGGCCTTCGCGTACCGGTAACGTGCTGCGCTTTGGCCGGGCGATCGAGTTCGTGATGAAGGACCTTCGAGAGCCGATCATCCCTGTGTATTTAGACCGGACATGGAAAAGTCCCTCTTCCTTTCCGCATCATGTGACTGTGATGTTTGGTCAGCCGATGGCGTCGAGCTCAAGCGCATTTGAAGTACGCCAAAAGGTCCTGGAGATCGGCAGTCAGGCGTTTGGCTGTCGTTTGGAAAATAAAGAGACGCTGCATGAGTCCTTTTTAAGACAGGCCAGGCGACGTCCCTGGGCTGCTTGTATTTCGGATAGCACAGGCATGAAGTTGAACAGGCTGGGTACTTTTACGGCGGCGCGATTGGTCGCGGCGAAGATCCGTCCTCTGGTTACAGGCCAGGAGTTTGTCGGGAGTTTTTTGCCGACATCCGTGATGGGGGTCGTGGCAAATCTGGCGATAGGTTTTTTGGATAAGACCCCGGTCAATATTAATTATACGACTTCCAAGGATATCCTGACGTCTTCGGTACAGCAAAGCGGCATCAAGGTTCTCTTAAGTTCGCGCTTATTTTTGGAAAAAACAAAATTAACGCCGCCGTTGCCGCCGATATTCATTGAGGATATTTTGGCCAAAGCAAGTTCTATCGATAAATTTCTAAACGGGATCGCGCTTTTTGTGCCGTCATTCGCGGTTTTGCGCAAAATTGTTTTTGGGCGTTGGCATCGCGGGGACAATAATGCGCTGGCCAATCTGGTCTTCACGTCTGGCAGCACCGGGATCCCCAAAGGGGTGATGCTGACGCACCGGAATATCATGGCCAACCTGGAAGGTTTTTATCAGGCCTTGCCGCTACGCCGCGATGACAAGGTGATGGGGATCCTGCCGTTTTTTCATTCTTTTGGATTTACCGCGGTACTTTGGCATCCGTTGATCGGCGGCATTGAAGCGATCTATCATCCCAGTCCTCTGGATGCCCAGGTGATCGGAAGATTGGTCCGTGAGCACCGGGCCACTTTCTTGATGGCGACACCGGCGTTCATCAGCGCGTATATTAAGCGTTGCCAGCCTGATGATTTTAAGACGATCCGTTTTACTATTATCGGTGCGGAAAAGCTCAGGCCCAGCGTTGAGGAAGCCTTTTGGCAAAAATTCGGGTTCAAACCGTTGGCGGGATATGGCTGTTCAGAGCTTTCTCCTATTGTCAGTTTGGATTTCCCGGACCAATATGTGAACGGAGCTCTTCAAAAAGCGCAGAAACCCGGCACTATCGGGCCGCCTTTGCCGGGGGTGGCGGTGTGCATCGTTGATCCTCAGGCGATGAAGACGTTGGGGCCGTATGAACAGGGCCTGCTGTTGGTCAAGGGGCAGAATGTCATGAGAGGGTATTTGAATCAGCCGCAATTGACCGAGGATGCTTTTTTTGAAGGCTGGTATAAGACCGGGGACATCGCTTTCCTGGATAAGGATGGTTTTATCACGATCACGGACAGGCTGAGCCGTTTCAGCAAGATCGCCGGAGAGATGATCCCCCATATCCGTATTGAAGAGGCGTTGCATGGCGCTTTGGGGTCTTCGGAACTGGTTTTTGCCATTGGCGCGGTAGGCGATGACCGCAAAGGGGAGCGACTGGTGGTACTGCACAGCCAGGAAGTCGACCCGGCACAATTATGTGCGGCGCTTAAAAAGCAGGGATTTCCCAATCTTTGGATTCCCGATGAAGATATGTTCTTTAAAGTAGATGCGGTTCCCACCCTGGGCAGCGGCAAGCTTGATCTGGCCGCCATTAAGAGAATATCAAAGGAATTTGTCCCTCAGAAGTAAACTTGTCCTCAGTATTTAGCCAGTGATTGACATTCCTTCAACTCGCCTTTATAATGCTCTGTCATATTAAAATAATATCGAGGACTATGTTTATGCAGGCAGCTAATCCGTATATTTTTAAGATCCAACCCTATGTCTCCGGTAAGCCCATCGAAGAGGTTAAGCGTGAGCTGGGGCTTAAAAGTGTCATTAAGCTGGCTTCCAATGAAAACCCCTATCCGCCATCGGATAAGGTATTGAAGGCCATTATCAAGGCTTCCGGCGGGGTCAACCGTTATCCTGACGGAGGCAGTTACTTGCTGCGCCGTGCTTTGGCACGCAAACTGAAGATCAACGAAGATCAGCTGATCTTCGGTACGGGATCTGATGAGGTCATTGTTTTGGCCGTCAGAGCTTTTGTGGGGGCGGAAGATGAGGTCATTATGGCTAAGCCCACCTTCCTGGTTTATGAAATTGCTTCAACATTAGCCGGAGCCCGCGTGCATCAGGTTCCGCTTAAAGGCTTGCGTTATGATCTTGAAGCCATGAAAGCCAAGGTCAACAAACGCACCAAAATTATATTTATCGGTAATCCCGATAATCCGGCTGGCACGTACATTACAGGGAGTCAGGCGGAGGATCTGCTGAAGAGTGTGCCTAAAAGCACCGTGGTTTTTTTTGATGAAGCTTATTTTGAATATGTTCAGGAAAGGGATTATCCGGATACCCTGGCCTTAATGAAGAAATATCCGAATCTGATCACGGCCCGGACCTTTTCCAAGATCTATGGTTTGGCAGGGCTGCGCGTCGGCTATGGGATCGCTAGTCCCGAGATCATTGATATGTTAAATCGTTTACGCGAGCCTTTTAATGTCAATAGTATCGCCCAGGCCGCGGCTGTTGCCGCTTTGTCGGATGAAAAATATTACCGGGCCATTCTGCAGGAGACCAAAAAGCAAAAACAATATCTTTACGATGCTTTGAAAAAAATGGGGGTCCAGGCCCATGAAAGTGCCACTAATTTTATTTTAGTTCACGTCCTCAAAGACAGCACGCAAATTTCCCAACTGTTGCTTAAGAAAGGCGTGATCGTCCGTGACATGGCGGCATGGAATTTAAAAGGGTACATTCGCGTATCCATAGGTAAACCGTCGGAAAACAAACAGTTCATAAAAACATTACAGGAGATATTATGATCGTTATTTTACGCGCCGATGCGACTGAGGCCAATGTCCAGCACATCGTCGAGCGGGCTGGTAAACTGGGACTTAAGGCCAATATTTCACGCGGGGTGGAGCGCACGGTGATCGGTTTTATCGGCCCTGAGGACGCGCTGAGAGTTATTCCTCTGGAAGTATTTCCCGGGGTGGAGCAGGTCCTGCAGGTATTAGCGCCGTATAAACTGGTTTCCCGTGAATTCAAAAAAGACAATACCGTCATCAAGCTGCCCTACAATACTACGGTCGGAGGCCACAAGATCGCGGTCATGGCCGGTCCCTGCTCGGTGGAAAGTTATGACGGATTGCTTGCTATTGCCAAGAAGGTCAAGGCCCTAGGGGCCAATATTTTACGTGGAGGAGCTTTCAAGCCGCGCACGTCACCGTATGATTTTCAAGGGATGGGTGAAGAGGGCTTAAAGATCATGCAGGCCGTGGGGCGTGAAGTGGGGCTGTGCACGATATCTGAGGTCATGGATCCGCGTCAAGTGGAATTGTTGGCTAAATATGTCGATATTCTGCAGATCGGGGCTCGCAATGTGCAGAATTTCTCTTTATTAAAAGAAGCAGGGGCGATCAAAAAGCCCGTGATGCTCAAGCGCGGGATGAGCACGTCCATCAAAGAATGGCTGATGTCAGCTGAGTATTTGTTGGCTAATGGCAACTACGATGTCATGCTTTGCGAGCGGGGTATCCGTACTTTTGAGACCGCCACCCGTAATACGCTGGATATAAATGCCGTTGCGGTGGCCAAACGCCTGTCCCATCTGCCGGTGGTGGTTGACCCCAGCCATGGCACTGGTTTTTGGCAGTATGTGGCCCCTGCTGCCCGTGCCGGTATTGCGGCGGGGTGTGATGCTTTAATGATCGAGGTTCATGAAAACCCGGAAGAGGCTTTGTCCGATGGCGGACAATCCCTGATACCGGAAAAATTCCAGGATCTGATGGCCTCCTGCAAACGTGTAGCTCAAGCAGTAGACCGGGATCTTTAACAATTTATATTCCTCCCCCTTGCGACTAACGATAGTCCCCGGTATGAGGGGAATGGGGGAGGCTAGGTGGGGGGGCAACCCACAAGGGGAACTATGTTCAATAGAAGAGAGCTTTTTAGAAGGGTTGCGATCGTTGGTGTCGGTTTTATGGGGGCCTCTTTGGGCCTGGCCATCAAGAAAAAAGGCCTGGCCCGCCAGATCGTCGGTATAGGTCATCATGAAGAGTCATTGAAGGAGGCCCAGAAAGCCGGAGCTATCGATGAAGGCACCGTAGATTTCAATAAAGGCATTATGGGCGCGGACCTGATCGTGCTGGCCACACCGGTTAATACGATCCTGGATTATATTGAGATCTTGGGCAAGGAACAACGCCGCGGGTGCATCATTACAGACCTAGGCAGCACCAAAAATATGATCGTTGACCGGGCCGAGAAAGTCTTGCACCACTCATTGTTATTTGTCGGTTCGCATCCGTTGGTCGGCTCTGAGAAAAAAGGTCCCGGGGCGGCCAATGCCCAGCTTTACGAAGGCGCCGTTTGTATCATGACCCCGACTGATAAAACTAACCGTCTGGCTAAAGAAAAGATCAAACAGTTCTGGTCTCAGTTGGGGTCTTCGGTTAAATTCATGCTTCCTTCAGAGCATGACCAGGCGTTAGCGCATATCAGTCATCTGCCGCATTTGATAGCGTTTGCGCTGATGAAGTCCATGCCGGATAATCTTTTGGAACACGCCACCCAGGGTCTTAAAGATTCGACCAGGATCGCGGGCTCGGACCCCCAGGTATGGAAGGACATTGTTTTATCCAATCCCAAGCCGGTCCTTAAGGCCCTTGATGAAGCTGTGAAAGTGCTGGCGGCAATACGTAAAGCCATTGTAGCTCGCGATCAAGAGGTATTGGTCGATATCTTTAAACAAGCCAAAGCCAAGCGGGAAGGTCTTGATAAAGGTCATGCCGGTTGAACATTTAGTCATTACGTTAGACGGCCCTGCGGGAGCCGGTAAAAGCACGGTAGCCAAAGCGTTGGCAAAACGTTTAGGCATATCCTATCTGGATACCGGGGCGATGTATCGTGCCTTGACCCTCAAAGGCTTGCGCCTGCAGATGGACCTTGCTGACGAAGAAGCCCTGACCATACTGGCGCGCCGCACCAAGATCGCTTTTGAAGATATGCCTGACGGCGCCTTACATGTGACACTTGACGGCGAAGATGTGGCGGAGGCGATCCGCACGCCGGAGGTGACCAACAATACTTTTTATGCGGCCCGTACGCCGGGGGTGAGGACATTGATGGTAGGATGGCAAAGGGCGATCGGCACCAGCCGTTCGATCGTGACCGACGGCAGGGACCAAGGAACGGTGGTCTTTAAGGACGCCCGGTATAAATTTTATTTGGACGCGGATGTTGAAGAGCGTGTGCGCCGGCGTTTTAAGGAATTGACCGAAGCCGGCCGCAAGGTCGATCTTGAGCAATTGAGCGCCGATATCAAAGAGCGCGACCATAAAGATATGACCCGCAGCGTCGGTCCTTTGAAGAAAGCGTTGGACGCCGTCACCATTGATTCCACAGGTCTTACGGTCGAGGGAGTAGTTAATAAAATCATGAAACTGATCTATCTATGAGCCGGCACGCCAACATTCGCAATTTTTCCATTATCGCACATATCGATCACGGTAAATCCACCCTGGCCGACCGGCTTTTACTTTTTGCCGGTGCGATCGACGAGCGTAAGTTCCGCAATCAAATGCTTGATGATATGGACCTGGAGCGCGAGCGGGGGATCACCATTAAGGCTTCGGCCGTGCGTCTGAATTATAAGGCCCGTGACGGACAGGATTATATTTTTAATCTGATCGATACTCCGGGCCATGTGGATTTTTCGTATGAAGTTGAAAAGTCCCTGCGGGCCTGTGAAGGGGCGTTGCTGTTGATCGACGTCACCCAAGGGGTGGAGTCCCAGACCATTGCCAATTATTATCTGGCCATTGATAATAATCTGGAGATCCTTCCGGTCATTAATAAGATCGATATAGCCAATGCGGATATTGATGAGGCTAAACGTCAATTTATCGAGATCCTCAAGTTCAAGCTGGATGATATTCAGCTGGTGTCCGCCAAAGAAGGGTTAAATATCGGCGAACTGTTTGAGAAGATCGTGGCCTTTATTCCGCCTCCTGAAGGAGACCCCCAGCTTCCTTTGAAAGCCCTGGTCTTTGATATGAAGTACGATATTTATAAAGGCATTATCATTTATATCCGCGTGTTCGAAGGCGCCATCAAGCCCGGGGTGCGCATTCGTTTTATGAACGTCGCCAAGGAATTTGATGTGCAGGAAGTGGGTATTTTTGCCCCCGGCATTGAACCGGTCAAGGGCCTTGCTGCCGGGGAAGTCGGGTATATCACCTGTAATTTGCATGATCCCAAAGAAGTGCGGGTAGGGGACACCGTCACCGAGGTTGCGCGTCCGACGCTAAAGCCTTTGGAAGGTTATCGCCAGTTAAAGCCGCTAGTGTTTTGCGGGGTTTATCCTGTTAATGCCGGCGATTATGCGCCTTTACGCGAGGCTATCGATAAATTGCGCCTTTCCGATCCCAGCTTTGTGTATGAGCATGAAACGTCCCAGTCCTTTGGTTACGGTTTTCGCTGCGGTTTCCTGGGGCTATTGCATATGGAGATCGTGCAGGAGCGTCTCGAGCGGGAATATGACCTGAATTTGATCTTAACGACACCGAACGTCGGCTATAAGATCATCAAGCGTGACAATAGCATCATGGATTTAGAAAACCCTTCCGATCTGCCTAATGGCTCTGAGATCGCACGAATTGAAGAGCCGATCCTGGCCGTGTCAATTTTTACGCCGGTCACCTATATGGATGCGGTCATGGAATTGGCCAAGCGCAAACGCGGGGTATTTCAAAAAAGCGAATTTATCGGCGACCGCATGAAGATATTATTTGATATCCCGCTTTCAGAAGTGATCGTGGATTTTAATGATCTGGTCAAGTCGTCTACCCGCGGCTATGGGTCGATTGATTATGAATTCAAAGATTATGCCCCGGCCCAAATTACCCGTTTGGATATTTTGATCAATGATGAAGCTTGCGATGCTTTTTCGTGCATGGTGCATAAAGACCGTGCCTATGATAAGGGCTTAGGGTTAGTGACCAAGCTTAAAGAACTTATTCCTCAGCAATTGTTTGAAGTGAGGATCCAGGCCCAGTCCGACGGAAGGATCATTTCCTCGGCCAGGGTCAAGGCTGCGGGAAAGAATGTCACGGCTAAATGTTACGGCGGAGATATCAGCCGTAAACGTAAATTGTGGGAGAAGCAAAAAGAAGGCAAAAAGAAGCTCAAGCAAATAGGCCGTGTCGAAGTGCCGCAGGAAGCGTTCCTGGCGGCATTGAAAATTTAGTAGGGGCCGAGCTGCTCGGCCTGCACCTCCAATTGTCCGTAGGGATGGACCTGGTGTCCGTTCGAATAAAACCGACAGAAAGAGCGAAATGTCCAACAACCCAAATGCAAGAAAACCAAAATCAGCCGTTCGCGAATGGGTTGAATCCATTCTTATTGCGCTTGTCCTGGCCGTGGCGATCCGCAGTTATTTCGTTCAGCCTTTCAAGATCCCCAGCGGTTCCATGCGCATGACCCTCATCGAGGGTGACCATCTTTTTGTTGATAAATGGACCTTTGGCCCGCAGGTCCTGCCGCCGATGTTCTGGGATATCGGTTTTAAGGAGGGAAGTCCTTTGCTGTCGGTCAGATGGCCGGAGGCCTGGCTGCCCTTGACTAAAATACGCCTGCCGGGTTTAAGGAAACCTCAGCGCGGGGATATTATCGTATTTGTCTATCCGGTCGATCCGACTAAAGATTTTATTAAACGGCTCATCGCGGTGGGCGGTGAAACGGTCCAGATCAAAGAAGGGGCCATCTATATTGACGGCAAAGAAATAACGGACCCCCGTATAAAGAACACGTATTATTACAATCGGGGCGAGTATGGCGGCGAAGGTCAGAAGGTCCATGTGCCGACCGGTTATGTGTTTGTCATGGGGGACAATAGCGGCTCAAGCTATGACAGCCGTTATTGGGGATTTGTGTCTGAGAAGGATATTATCGGTAAGGCGGAAATTATTTTCTGGCCGCCGGACCGTATAAGGATCATACAATGAAATTCGTGTCATTCGTCGTTTTGCTTCTCGCTATGACACTGGGGCTCGCGGGATGTCAGACGCCGCAGAAGACCAAAACATCCCAGGCCGAAACTATTTCAGCGTTGACGACCATGACCCAGGGCCTGACCAATCAGCCGATGACGGAAGCCCAGTTAAAGAACTTGGCGTCCCAAGTCGCTCATGACCCGCAAGCTCAGTCTGCCCTGCATTCGATCAATACGGCGTTAAGCCCGCAGCATACGGTTAAGTATTGTCCGGAAAATGGAGAGCGTTTTAGTGCGGATATGATCTATTGTCCGGATAATAAAGTAAAATTGGAATGGGTAGAGTGAGCCACTAAATGTGGCTCACTCCCTGAAAAACTGTTTCCCAAGTTTTTCAGGGGGTTCAACAATGTGCAGTTCAAAGCACTAAATGTGGCTCACTCCCTGAAAAACTGTTTCC